>Ga0222424_100523_pt1 | contig 18777 bp, 14 predicted proteins | sample 2B2ome_FD_182468 | JGI IMG/M metagenome (GOLD analysis project Ga0222424, IMG submission 182468) | Enriched microbial communities from leaf-cutter ant dump, University of Wisconsin, Madison, United States - 2B200A (version 2) | ecosystem: Environmental > Terrestrial > Nest > Insects nest > Nest... | reverse complement strand
GGCGGCGTGCCGACGCAGAAATCACGCTGGTGGATGCCAGGCCGGCATTCGAAGAGCGTATCCGGCTCCACCAGGTTGTTGCCGGGCAGTCGGCATGCGACTTCTCCTACCAAGATTTTCTCGTGCCGCTGGGCGTGAAGTTCCTGCAGGGGCGAGTCGTGGCAATAGATCCTGATCTGCGTCAGGTCAGGATAGACAGTGATGGCGGGGCGGTGCTGAGTCAGCACTATGACTATCTGGTATATGCCCTGGGCAGCTTCATGGATGTCAACGCCGTGCCTGGAGTCAGGGAGCATGCCGTCGCTTTTGATTCGGTAGCGGCTGCCCGGGCGCTCAATGTCCGCCTTGCCCGGACAGATGGCCTGCGCGTCATGGTGGTGGGCGGCGGCTTGACCGGGATAGAAACCGCAGCCGAGCTGGCGGAAAGTCTGCCAGGACTGAAGTTGAGGCTGGCCATGACCGAGCCATGGCATGCCCGCAAAGTGGCCGGAGGATATGCCGAGGAGACCGTTCGGTATTTGAACCAGGCATGTGAGCGCAGAGGGATCGAGCTACTGACGGGGGCGCGTGTGAGCGCCCTGGAGCCGGGCAAGGCCTGGTTAGGTCATGACAGGGCGGTGGATTTTGATATCTGCATCTGGACCAGTGGTTTCCGCCCGTCAGCGCTGGCCGAGGATGCCGGCCTGCAGGTGAATGCGCAGGGGCAAATCATGGTGGATGCTTCCCTGTGTTCGCTCAGCCATCCTGACATCATTGCCATTGGGGATGCAGCCAGTGCTAGTACGGGAGATGCTGGTGCCTGTCGCATGGGCAGCGCGACAGCGCTGGCGATGGGCAGTGCGGGTGCCAATACCGTACTGGCCTTGATGGCGGGGAAAAAGCCGCCCGCATTTCGCTTTGTCTATCTCTTCCGCAACATTTGCCTGGGCCGCGACGATGGGGTGGTGCAGTTCGTCGATCGTCGCGATATCCCCCGGAATACCGTGTGGACCGGCGTCAAGGCAGCAGCATGGAAGGAGTATGTTTGCCAGGTCACGCTGTCCACGATTGGGCTGCACGAGGCGAGGCGGGTGCCGGCCATGCCACCGATGGGCATGTTGCCGCAACTGTTGCGGGGCGCGAGGCAGTATGCCTGATCGAGACTCTCTGGAGCCGATGCCGGCCCGGGCGCGCCATCCCGGCGAGCGCGGCATGGCGATGACGCCCGAATGAGCACAGAGCAGGTCTTGGCTTGCCGGGATGAGGCATCACCGCCAGACTGTGGCACTACCTCACAGGATGATCTGTCATGCCGGTATTCGCTCGCGTTCTATTCCCGTTGGTGCTGCTCACAGCGGTCATGCCCGCCCACGCCCTGCTCAAGCCCGGCGCTCCCGCGCCGGGCTTCACGCTGCCGGCCGCGCAGGCCGGTCAGGCGCTGACCTTCGATCTCGCCGCCGCCCGCGCTGCCGGGCCGGTGGTGCTGTATTTCTATCCTGCCGCCTACACGCCGGGCTGCAGTGTCGAGGCCAAGCTCTTCGCCGACGCCATGGATGACTTCAGGGCCGCCGGCGCGAGTGTGGTGGGGGTTTCCGGCGATGACATCGGGAAGCTGAAGAAGTTCTCGGTCTCGCACTGCCAGGGGCGTTTCCCGGTGGCCGCCGATGCCGGTCTCAAGGTGGCGAAGGCCTATGACGCCACGGGCGCCTTCAGCGCGCTGGGCTTCAGCTCGCGCGTCTCTTACGTGATCTCGCCGGATGGCCACATCCTGTTTGCGCACACGGACAGCGGCCCGAACAGCCATGTCAGCGAGACGCTGGCGGCGGTGCGGAAGTATCGGCAGGAGCACTGAGGCCTGAGCGGCTCACAGCACGATAGGCTGGTCCGGCAGCTCGTTGCCGGCATCCGGTCGCGCCGGCGGGTATTTGGCGAGCACGGCGGCGACGGCGCCTATGCCGGCCAGCGCGCCCTGCTCGAAATGATCCTCGCGGAAGGCGGCTTCCATGAGCCGGCAGCAGCTCTCCCATTCTGAAGCCGGCACGCGGGCGTCGCCGACGCCGCGGTCGGCGACGATCTCGACATCGCGGTCGGCCAGCAGCACATAGATCAGCACGCCGTTGTTGTGCTCGGTGTCCCACACACCCTGTTCCGCGAACACCTGCAGCGCCCGGGCGCGTGGCGGGGTACCGTGCCAGATCGCCGACAGGGGCAGGGCGGCCTCCACCGCGAAGCGTATCTCGCCAGGATGCCGTGCCTCGCAGTCGCGTATCGCGGCTTCGATGCGCGCCAGCGTGCCGGCCGGGAAGCGTCTGCGCCGTTGCCAGCTGCCGGTGCAGCCGTGCCGCAGCCAGCGCGAGAAAGTGGTCATGCTTACCATCTGCCCGATGCGCCTCCGCCGCCGAATCCGCCACCGCCACCACTGAAACCGCCGCCGCCGAATCCACCGCCGCCGCGCCCGCTGTAGCCGCCACCGCTGCCCTGGCTGAGCAGTGCCATCAGGCCCAGCGCGGTGACCACGAAGCCGCCGACGCCGAAGGCCAGCGCGATGCCCGCGCCGCTGCCCATGGCGAGCGCGGCCACGAAGGCGCCGCCGCCGACCACCGCGCCGCCGAGCACGGGGCCCAGCACGGCGCGCAGGATCTGGCCGAGGAAGAGTATGCCCAGCACCAGCAGGCCGAGCGGATTGTCACCCTGGCCGCCGCGCGGCTGCGCGGGCGGCGGCAGCGGTTCGCCATCGACCAGCGCGATGAGCTGGTCCATGCCGGCGTCCACGCCGCCGCTGAAGTCGCCGGCCTGGAAGCGGGGCACGATGGTCTCGGCGATGACCCGCTTGGCGATGGCGTCCGGCACCACGCCTTCGAGGCCGTAGCCGACCTCGATGCGCAGCGTCCGGTCATCCTTGGCCACGATCAGGATGAGCCCGTCGTCCGTGCCCTTGCGTCCCAGCTTCCACTGCTCGGCCACGCGGATGCCGTACTGCTCGATGGCCTCCGGCGCGGTCGTGGGCACGATGAGCACGCCGAGCTGGCTGCCCTTGTGCTGCTCGAAGGCGGCCAGCTTCTGCTCCAGCGCCGCGCGCTGGTCGGGCGCGAGCAGGCCGGCGGTGTCGGTGACGCGCGCCTGCAGGGCCGGAACCGGGGCCAGCCCGTCTGTCGCCGCGCGCAGGCAGAAGCTGGCGCAGAGCAGGAGCAGGGCGAGCAGCAGGCGGATCATGATGCGCTTACTGGCCGAAGTTGACAGTCGGCGCGGTGCTGATGGCCTTCTCGTTCTCGACCGTGAAGCTGGGCTTGACCTTGAGGCCGGTGACCATGGCGGTCAGGTTGCTGGGGAAGGAGCGCACCGTGGTGTTGTAGCTCTGCACGGCCTGGATGTAGCGGTTGCGCGCCACGGTGATGCGGTTCTCGGTGCCTTCAAGTTGGGCCTGCAAATCGCGGAAGAGGCCGTCGGCCTTCAGCTGCGGATAGTTCTCGCTGACCATGAGCAGGCGCGACAGCGCCGAGCCGAGCTCGCCCTGGGCCTCGCCGAAGCGCTTGAGCGCGGCCTCGTCGTTGACGCTGTCGGCATTGACCTGCACGCTGCCGACCTTGGCGCGGGCCTCGGTGACCTGCGTCAGCACATCCTTCTCGTGGCTGGCGTAGCCCTTCACGGTGTTGACCAGGTTGGGCACCAGGTCGGCGCGGCGCTGGTACTGGTTGAGCACCTCGGCCCAGCTCGCCTTGATGGCCTCATCCTGCGCCTGCAGGGTGTTGTAGCCGCAGCCGGAGAGCAGCAGGGCGAAGCCCAGGGAAAGCAGCGCCAGCAGGCGGGTTGTCAGTCGGTTCATGGCTGTACTCGCGTTCGGGTTTGGATTTGAATCGGACATACCGTCGCCCGACTCTAGCATTCTGGATGAGCCACATGAACCTGCGCGATTACGCCGTGACCATGGCGCACTACAACCGCTGGATGAACGACAGGCTTTACGCCATCGCTGCCGATATGGGCGATGTGCGTCGTCGCGCCGACCTGGGGGCGTTCTTCGGTTCGGTGCACGCCACGCTGAATCATCTTTATGTGGGGGACGAAGCCTGGATGCAGCGCTTCCAGGGTGAGCCGGTGACCATGAAGAGCCCGCGCGACCAGCCTTTCGGGGATTTCGAGACGCTGCGTGCGGCGCGCGTGTTCATGGATGACCGCATCCTGAACTGGGCGGAGGCATTGACGACCGGGGATGAGGCGCGTGTGCTGCGCTTCCACAGCGTCAGCTATGGGCGTGACCGCGTCCTGCCATTCCATGCCGCGGTGATGCAGCTGTTCAACCACCAGACGCATCACCGCGGCCAGATCAGCACGCTGCTGAGTCAGCAGGGCCTGGACCTCGGCATCACCGACCTGCCGTGGATGCCGCATTTCGATTGAGCAGCCGGCTCAGTGCAGCTTCAGCGACGGTCCCGAGTTCTTGCTCAGCAGGTCCTTGAAGAACAGCACGCCGGTCTTGAACGGGCCGTGCAGCGCCATCTGGTGCAGGCGGTAGAGCGAGACGTACATCAGCCGCGCGATGCGGCCCTGGATGCCGATGGAGCCCATGAGCACGCCGACGGCGCTGGTGCTGAGCGAGATCAGCGAGCCCTTGTCGTGGAAGCTGAAGTTGCCCACGCGCTTGCCGGCGAGGTGGCGGGGCAGGGCCTTGATCAGGTACATGGCCTGCTGGTTCGCGGTCTGCGCGCGCGGCGGCACCGGGCGGGCCTGGCCGGGCAGGGTGCAGGAGGCGCAGTCGCCGAAGGCGAAGACGCTGGCGTCGCGCGTGCTCTGCAGCGTCGGCGTGACCACCAGCTGGTTGATGCGGTTGGTCTCCAGTCCGCCCAGCTCGCGCAGGCCGTCATCGGCCTTGATGCCGGCCGACCAGACCTTGAGCGAGGCGGGAATGAACAGGCCGCTTTCGGCCTGCAGGCCCTGGTCGCTGATCGAGGTGATCTTCTGGCGGGTGTAGACCTTGATGCCCAGCGTTTCCAGCTGCTTGCGCGCGGCTGTCGAGGTGCCCTCCGGCAGCACCGGCAGGATGCGGTCGGCGGCTTCGATCAGGCTGATGTTGACGCGGTTGGGCGATATCTCGTCCAGCCCGTACTCGACGAACTTGTGCGCGGCGTGGTGCAGCTCGGCGGCCAGCTCGACGCCGGTGGCGCCGGCGCCGACGATGGCGATGTTGAGCTCGGCCTGGCTGGCCGCGCCTTCCGGCAGCGCGTGCGCGCGCAGGTACATGTTCAGGAACTGCGACTGGAAGCGGTCGGCCTGGGCGCGCGAGTCGAGGAAGATGCAGTGTTCGCGCGCGCCCGGCGTGCCGAAGTCGTTGGAGGTCGAGCCCACGGCCAGCACCAGCGTGTCGTAGGCCAGCTCGCGGCCCTCGGCGATGACGTGTCCGTCGCTGTCGGCGAGCGGGGCGAGGCCGATGACCTTGCGTTCGCGGTCGAGCGCCTCCATGCGGCCGAGCTGGAACTCGAAGTGGTGGGCCGCGCCATGCGCGAAGTAGTTCAGCTCATCCTCGTAGGAGTTGATGGTGCCGGCGGCGACCTCGTGCAGCAGCGGCTTCCAGATATGGGTCAGGCAGGCGTCGACCAGGATGATCCGGGCCTTGCCCTGGCGGCCCAGGGTCTTGCCCAGGCCGGTGGCCAGCTCCAGGCCGCCGGCGCCGCCGCCGACGATGACGATGCGAGGGGTACTGCTCATGACGCCTCCAAAGCGAAAGATTTGCGCAAGACGTCTGCACTATCCGGGCCAGCTTCCGGGCTGGCGCGCAGGCGGCTTGCGCGAATGTTCCACGCCGGGCGGCGCATTTTAAGCCGAGGCGGGCGCCCGTAGCGAGACTGGCCGGTCCCGGGTGAGGTATCGGGCGCGGCAATCGGCTATGCTGGCCGGATCAGTGCCGTCCCGATCACCAGGAGGTCTGCCGGATGCAGGCAGCCATTCACTACCAGGTCGCCGCGCCCCGGCCGGCCTCGCACCGCTTCCAGGTCACGCTCGTCATCGCCCGTCCCGACCCCGCCGGCCAGCGCCTCTGGCTGCCGGACTGGATTCCCGGCAGCTACATGATCCGCGACTTCGCCCGCAATCTTTCCGGCCTGAGCGCGCGCGACGGGGAAGGGCGGGCGGTCGCCGTCACCGCGCTCGACAAGTCGTCCTGGCGCTGCGCGCCGGCCACGGGCCCGCTCACGGTCGGCTACGAGGTCTACGCCTGGGATCTGTCAGTGCGCACGGCGCACCTGGACCAGACCCACGGCTATTTCAACGGCACCTCGCTGTTCCTGGCCGTCGACGGTCAGGAGGCGGAGCCGGTGACGGTGGACCTGCTGGCGCCCGAAGGTGTCGAGGGCGAGTGGCGCGTGGCCACCACGCTGCCGTCGCGCGGCGCCCCGGCCTGGGGCTTCGGATGCTACGGCGCGGCCGACTACGACGAGCTGATCGATCATCCGGTGGAGCTGGGCACGTTCGATCTGGTCGAGTTCAGCGCCTGCGGCGTGCCGCACGCGGTCGCGGTCACCGGCCGGCACCGCGGCGACCTGCAGCGGCTGGCGCGCGACCTGCAGCGCGTGTGCGAGGCGCAGGTCCGCTTCTTCGGCGAGCCCGCGCCGTTCGGCCGCTATCTGTTCCAGCTCATGGTGGTGGGGCAGGGCTATGGCGGGCTGGAGCACCGCAGCTCGACCAGCCTGCTCTGCAGCCGTGACGAGCTGCCGCGCGCGGGCGAGTCCGAGGGCAAGCCATCCAACGGCTACCGCAGCCTGCTCGGCCTGTGCAGCCACGAGTACTTCCACAGCTGGAACGTCAAGCGCCTGAAACCGGCCGAGTTCCTGCCCTACGACCTGCGCCGCGAGAACCACACCACGCTGCTCTGGTTCTTCGAGGGCGTGACTTCCTACTACGACGACCTCTTCCTGGTGCGCACCGGCCTGATCAGCCCGGCCAGCTACCTGGAGCTGCTGGCCCAGCAGATCACGCGTCATCTGCGCACGCCGGGCCGGGCCGTGCAGACGGTCAGCGAGTCCAGCTTCTTCGCCTGGACCAAGTACTACAAGACCGACGAGAACACGCCCAACAGCGTGGTCAGCTACTACATCAAGGGCGCGCTGGTCGCGCTCTGCCTGGATTTCGGGCTGCGCCGCCACGGCAGCAGCCTGGACGAGCTCATGCGCCGGCTCTGGCGCGACCACGGACTGGCCGGGCGCGGGCTGACCGAGGCCGGCATCCGCGCGGCGGTGCGCGACCTGGCCGGCGGCGACCATCTGGATGCCTTCCTGGATCAGGCCCTGCACGGCACCGACGAGCTGCCCTGGCAGTCCCTGCTGGAGGCCAGCGGCATCAGTGTCCAGCTGCGCGCGGCCGAGGGCAGCGTGGACGCCGGCGGCCGGCCCGGTGTGCTCAGCGGCGAGCGGCCCTGGCTGGGTGTGCGCACCCAGGCCGGCGAGGGCGGGGTGCAGCTCGCCTTCGTGCAGCATGGCGGACCGGCGGAGGCGGCCGGGCTGTCGGCGGGTGACCTGGTGGTCGCGCTCGACGGCCTGCGCGTGACCGCCGCGAACTGGGACAAACGGCTGCTGCAGCATGCTGTCGGTGACAGCATCTCGGTGTATGCTTTCCGGCGGGATGAATGGCTGGCGTTCACCTGCCGCCTCGCCGCCGCACCACTGGACACCTGTGTGCTGGCCTTGCCCGCTGATGCCCCGGCCCGGACGCTGGCGGATCGCTGGCTGCTGCACACCTGACCTCAAAACAAGAAGGACTCGCTGGAGACCCTGACTCATGCAAGCTGATTTCTGGAAAGACAAATACCCCGCGTCGGTTCCCTTCACCATCGATACGGCCGCCTACGGCTCCGTGCTGGAAGCCTTCCAGAATGCCTGCCGCCGTTATGGCGATGCGCCGGCCTTCTCCAACATGGGCCACACGCTGAGCTACAACGATGTCGACCGCCTGAGCTCGGCCTTCGCGTCCTACATCCAGAATCACACCGATCTCCAGCCGGGCGACCGCATCGCCGTGCAGATGCCCAACCTCCTGCAGTACCCGGTGGTGGTGTTCGGCGCCATGCGCGCCGGCCTGGTCGTGGTCAACACCAACCCGCTCTACACCGCGCGCGAAATGCTGCACCAGTTCAACGACGCCGGCGTGAAGGCGCTGGTGGCGCTGGCCAACTTCGGCAACCTGGTGCAGGAAGTCGTGCCGCAGACCAGCGTCAAGCATGTCTTCATCACCGAGATCGGCGACATGCTGCCGGTGCCCAAGCGCTGGATCGTCAACACTGTCGTCAAGCGCGTGAAGAAGATGGTGCCGGAGTTCAGCCTGCCGCAGGCCATCCCGTTCACCCGGGTCATGTCCAAGGGCGCGCGTCGTCCGGCCGTGGACCATGTCTGCAAGCCTGAAGACATCGCCGTGCTGCAGTACACCGGCGGCACCACGGGCGTGTCCAAGGGCGCCATGCTGACCCAGGCCAACCTGGTCGCCAACATGCTGCAGGTGCGCGCCGCGCTGGCCGCCACCTTCGAGCCGGGCAAGGAAGTCATGGTGGTGCCGCTGCCCATGTACCACATCTTCGCCTTCATGGTCGGCTGCCTGGCCATGCAGGAGCTGGGCGGCCACACCGTGCTCATCACCAACCCGCGTGACATCCCGGCCTTCGTCAAGGAGCTGGGGCAGTGGCGTTTCACCGCGCTGGCCGGCCTCAACACCCTGTTCGTCGCGCTCATGAACAACCCCGAGTTCCGCAAGCTGGACTTCAGCGCGCTCAAGCTCACCGTCGCCGGCGGTATGGCCATGCAGATCAAGCCCGCCGAGGAATGGGAAGCGCTGACCGGCTGCCGCATCTGCGAAGGCTTCGGCATGACCGAGACCTCGCCGGTGGTGTCGCTCAATCCCATTTCCGCCATCCAGCTCGGCACCATCGGCATGCCGGTGCCCAACACCGAGCTGAAGGTGGTGTCGGCGGAAGGCGAGGAGCTGCCCGTCGGCGAGCGCGGCGAGCTGTGCGTGCGCGGCCCGCAGGTCATGAAGGGCTACTGGCAGCGTCCGGACGCCACCGCCGAGACCATCGACGCCGATGGCTGGCTGCACACCGGCGACGTCGCCGTGATCCAGCCGGATGGCTACCTGCGCATCGTCGACCGCATGAAGGACATGATCCTGGTGTCGGGCTTCAATGTGTATCCGAACGAGATCGAGGATGTCGCCGCGACGCATCCGGGCGTGCTGGAAAGCGCCGCGGTCGGCGTGCAGGATGACAAGTCGGGCGAAGTCGTGAAGCTGTTCGTGGTCAAGAAGGACCCGGCGCTGACCGAGGAGCAGCTGATGACCCATCTGCGCGCCAACCTGACCGGCTACAAGGTGCCGCGCCACATCGTGTTCCGCGCCGATCTGCCGAAGACCAACGTCGGCAAGATCCTGCGTCGCGAGCTGCGCGACGCCTGATCCGGGCGGACCCGGCAGCGAGGGAGGGCGGCTCAGGCCGCCCTTTCTTATTTCACGGGGCCGCTTTTGCAGAGGCCGCTTGCAGGACGACAGATGACGAGCGAGAACAAGGGCGGCGCGCGCGAATACCTGGGCGCGCTGGCGATTCCCGGTGAGATAGCCTGGTCGGGCGACCTGCCGGTGCTGGCGGTACGCGACGAGCTGATCGCCGCCGTGCGCGCGCACCAGGTCGTCATCGTGGCCGGCGAGACCGGCTCCGGCAAGACCACGCAGCTGCCGAAGATCTGCCTCGCCGCCGGGCGCGGCCGCGCCGGCCTGATCGGCCACACCCAGCCACGCCGCATCGCCGCGCGCGCGGTGGCCTCGCGCATCGCCGAGGAGCTGGGCACCACGGTCGGCGAGGGCGTCGGCTTCAAGGTCCGCTTCAGCGACCAGACCGCGCCGCAGACCTATCTCAAGCTCATGACCGACGGCGTGCTGCTGGCCGAGCTGGCCCAGGACCGCCTGCTGCGCGCCTACGACACGCTCATCATCGACGAGGCGCACGAGCGCAGTCTCAACATCGACTTCCTGCTCGGCTACCTGAAGACGCTGCTGGTCAGGCGCCCCGACCTCAAGCTGCTGATCACCTCGGCCACCATCGATGTCCAGCGTTTCAGCCAGCACTTCGCCGGCGCCCCGGTGTTCGTGGTCGAGGGCCGCGGCTACCCGGTGGAGATGCGCTACCGGCCGCCGCTGAGCGACGCCGAGCTGGCCGAGAGCCGTGAGGATGAGGACTTCGACCGCATCGAGGAAGCCATCCCGCGCGCGGTCGTGGAGGCGGTGGAGGAGTGCCTCGCGCACGAGCGCGCGCAGGGCCGGACGGGGCGCGGCGACATCCTGGTGTTCTCCAGCAGCGAGCGCGAGATCCGCGTGCTCGCCGACACCCTGCGCAAGTACGGGCCGCCGCACACGGAGATCCTGCCGCTGTACGCGCGCCTGTCGGTGGCCGAGCAGCAGAAGGTGTTCCAGCGCAGCGGCGGCGGCCGGCGCATCGTGATCGCCACCAACGTCGCCGAGACCTCGCTGACGGTACCCAACATCCACTACGTCATCGACCCCGGTTTCGCGCGCATCAGCCGCTACTCCTACCGCAGCAAGGTGCAGCGCCTGCCCATCGAGCCGGTGTCGCAGGCCAGCGCCAACCAGCGCGCCGGCCGCTGCGGCCGCATCGCGCCGGGCCTCTGCATCCGTCTCTACAGCGAGCAGGACTTCCTCGCGCGCGCGGAGTTCACCGACCCCGAGATACGCCGCACCAACCTGGCGGCGGTCATCCTGCAGATGCAGGTGCTGGGTCTGGGCGATGTCGGGCGCTTCCCCTTCCTCGACAGCCCCGACCAGCGCCTGGTCAACGACGGTTTCCGCCTGCTGGATGAGCTGGGCGCGGTGGACGGGCAGCGGCGCATCACGAAACTGGGGCGGCAGCTCGCGCGCCTGCCGCTGGACCCGCGCCTGGCGCGCATGGTCGTGGCCGCGGCCAGCCTCGGCGCGCTGCGCGAGGTGCTCATCATCGTCGCCGCGCTGTCGGTGCAGGACCCGCGCGAGCGCCCGCACGACAAGCAGCAGGCCGCCGACGAGCGCCACGCCCAGTTCCGCGATGCGGACTCCGACTTCCTGTTCTTCGTCAACCTCTGGAACGTGCTGGCGGAGCAGAAGGAGGCCATGACCGAACGCGAGCGCCGCGAGTTCGCGCGTAAGCATTTCCTGTCCTGGATGCGCCTGCGTGAGTGGCGCGAGACCTACCGTCAGCTCACGCAGCTGGCCGAGCAGCTGAAGCTGCCGGTCAACCGCGAGCCGGCGCCTTACGAGGCCGTGCACCGCGCGCTGCTCAGCGGTCTGCTCTCGCAGATCGCGCAGAAAGGCGAGGAGCGCGAGTACCTGGCGCCGCGCAACCAGAAGGCGCAGGTCTTTCCGGGCTCGGTGCTGGCGCGCAAGGGGCCGCCCTGGATCATGGCCGCCGAACTGGTCGAGACCCACCGCGTGTTCCTGCGCCTGGCCGCGAAGATCGAGCCGGAGTGGGTCGAGAAGCTGGCCGGCGACCTGCTCAAGCGCAGCTATTCCGAGCCGCACTGGGCGCGCAGCCAGGGCCGTGTCACCGCCTACGAGCAGATGTCGCTGTTCGGGCTGGTCCTGCACAGCCGTCGTCGCATCAACTACGAGCCGATCAATCGCGCCGAGGCGCGCGAGATATTCATCCGCGATGCCCTGGTGGCCGGCGACATCGACCTCAAGGCGGCCTTCTTCAGGCATAACCGCGAGCTCATCGCCGAAGTCGTCCGCCTGGAGGACAAGGCCCGCCGCCGCGACCTGCTGGTGGACGAGGAGACGCTGTACGCCTTCTACGACGAGCGCATCCCGCCCGATGTCGCCAGCCTGAAGACCTTCGAGGACTGGCGGCACCGGGTCGAGAAGGACGAGCCGCGCCTGCTCTTCCTGACGCCGGAGCAGGTGCTGGCGCGTGCCGCCGATGCCGACAGCCAGCGCGACTTTCCGGACAGCCTGGCGCTGGCCGGTCACGCGCTGCCGCTGCGCTACCACTTCGAGCCCGGCCACGAGGCCGATGGCGTCACGTTGCTGCTGCCCGCCGGGCTGCTGCAGGACGTCCCCGAGGCAGCGCTGGAATGGCTGGTGCCCGGCTTGCTGGGCGACAAGGTCGAAGCGTTGCTGCGTGGTCTGCCCAAGGCCCTGCGCCGGCAGCTGGTGCCGCTGCCGGATACCGTCGCGCAGCTGTTGCAGGAGTTGAAGCCGGGGCAGGGCGGGCTGCTGGCGGCGCTGGCGCAGGCGCTGCTGCGCCGTGGCGTGCGCGTGGACGCGGCGGACTGGGATGAGGCCGGCCTGCCGGATCACACGCGCATGAACATCCGGGTGCTCGGCGCCCGCCAGCAGGTGCTGGGCGAGGGCCGGGACCTGGCGCGCCTGCGCGCGCAGCTGGGCGGCGGTGGCGCGGCGGGTGCGCAGGCGGATCCGCGGGCACGTCAGCAATGGGAGCGCGCGGGCGTGGCCAGGTGGGACTTCCCGGATCTGCCCGAGGTGGTCGACAGCCAGCAGCAGGGCCTGCCATCGCGCGCTTATCCGGCGCTGGTGCTGAACGAGCAGGGGCTGGCGCTGCGCCTGCTGCCGGGGCAGCAGGCCGCGCGGGCGGCGCACCGCATCGGTCAGGCCGAGCTGGTGCGCCTGCAGTGCGCGCAGGAAATGAAGACGCTGCGCAAGCTCATGGCCGATACGCCGGGGCTGTTCCTGCAGGCTGGCGCCTGGTGCGCCCGGGAGCGCCTGGAGACCGGTTTCGGCCGCGCGGTCGTGCGGCATCTGCTGGATGACGGCGAAGTCTGGCTGCGCACGCGCGCCGAGCATGACCACCAGCTCGCCGGCCTGCGCGCGCGCATCGTGCCGGAGGGCATGGAGCTGCTGCGCGCGCTGACGCAGATCTACGCTCAGGCGCATCAGGTCCGCGCCCGCCTGGGGGAGTTGCGGCAGCCGGCCTATACCCTGGCGCTGGCGGATATCCGCAGCCAGCTCGACGGGCTGATGCTGGACCGCTTCCTCGATGAGCAGCCGGCGCGGCGCTGGTTGCAGTATCCGCGCTATCTGAAGGCCCTGCTGCTGCGCCTCGACAAGCTGAGCAACAACCTGCTGCGCGACGACAAGGCCAGCGCCGACCTGCAGGCGCGCTGGAGCCGCTGGCAGCAGAAGGTCGAGGAGCTCCGGCAGAAGGGCAGGGACCCGGCCGTTTACGACGAATATCGCTGGCTGCTGGAGGAGTACCGGATTTCCCTGTTCTCCCAGCCCATGAAGACGGCGGTGCCGGTATCCGCCGAGCGCCTGGAGCGCCTCTGGTCGGCGCTGGCCTCACAGCCGGCTGGCTGAGCCCGTGGCCACTGGTTTACACTTGCCTGAAATATTTTCGCGACCCTGCGGTTCTCCCCGGGTTGTGCAGGGCTCTCCATTCCAAGGGGTATGCGCATGCAACGCGTCGTGATCAGCGGTACCGGCCTTTTCACGCCGGAGCAAAGCATCAGCAACGACGAGCTGGTCGCCGCCTTCAACGAGTATGTGCGCCGCCACAACGCCCGCCATGCCGGCGAGATCGCCGCGGGCACGCGGAGCGCGCTGGCCGAGTCCAGTCCCGAGTTCATCGAGAAGGCCTCGGGCATCCGCTCCCGTCATGTCATCGACAAGGCCGGCGTGCTCGATCCGGAGCGCATGTGTCCGTCCATTCCCGAACGTCCGGACGAGCAGCTCGGCATACAGGCCGAGATCGGCGTGATCTCCGCGCGCGAGGCGCTGGCCCAGGCCGGCAAGACGCCGGCTGACGTCGACGCGGTCATCGTCGCCTGCTCCAACATGCAGCGCGCCTATCCGGCCGTGGCCATCGAGATCCAGCAGGCGCTGGGCGCCGGCGGCTACGCCTACGACATGAACGTGGCCTGCTCCTCGGCGACTTTCGGCCTGCAGGCGGCGGTGGACGCCATCCGCGCCGGTTCGGCCCGCTGCGTGCTGGTGATCAGCCCCGAGATCACCTCCGGCCATCTGGAGTTCCGCGACCGCGACTGTCATTTCATCTTCGGCGACGTGTCCACCACGCTGGTGGTCGAGGCCGCCGAGACCTGCACGGTGGATGGCGCCTTCGAGGTGCTGGGCACCCGTCTGCAAACGCAGTTCTCCAACGCCATCCGCAACAATTTCGGCTTCCTCAACCGCTGCGACGAGTCCGGCGCGGGCGCGCGCGACAAGCTCTTCCGCCAGGAGGGCCGCAAGGTCTTCAAGGAAGTCTGCCCCATGGTCGCCGACCAGATCGTGGCGCATGCCGCCGACAGCGGACTGCAGGTCGCCGACCTCAGGCGGCTGTGGCTGCATCAGGCCAACCTGAGCATGAACGAGCTGATCACGAAGCGTGTTCTGGGCCGGGAATTCAGCCGCGAAGAGGCGCCCGTGATCCTCGACGAGTACGCCAACACCAGTTCCGCCGGCTCCATCATCGCCTTCCACAAGCATCGGGGCGACCTGGCGCCGGGCGACACCGGCGTGATCTGTTCCTTTGGCGCGGGATATTCGATTGGCAGCGTGCTTGTCCGCCGCTGCTGAACATAAGGAGATGGACATGAACACTGGCAGCCCGAAACGGCTTCCCCTGCTGGCGGCGACCCTGGTCGCCATGACCATGAGCGTGACGCCGGCGCAGGCGTCGACCACGGAGGACCCGCTGGAAGGTTTCAACCGCGTGATCTTCAGCTTCAATGAAACCCTGGACCGCTACATCGCCAAGCCCGTGGCCAAGGCTTACCAGGCGGTGACGCCCAAGCCGGTCGACAGCGCCATCACGCGTTTCTTCAACAACCTCACCAGCCCGGTCACGCTGGTCAACCAGCTGCTGCAGGGCAAGCCCGCCGATGCCGCCGCCACCACCGCACGCCTGCTCTGGAACAGCACGGTCGGCCTGGGCGGCCTCTTCGACGTGGCCGCCAAGATGGGCGTGCCGGCCAAGAAGGAAGACTTCGGCCAGACCCTCGGTGTCTGGGGCGTGCAGTCCGGACCGTATCTGATGCTGCCCATTTTCGGACCGAGCACCGTGCGCGACGCGGTCGGCCGGGTCGTCGACCAGGCGCCGAACCCGCGCAACTATGTCAACCGCGACGCGGCCCTGGGCGCGACCGCGCTGGACATGGTGGATACCCGCGCGGACCTGCTCGCGCTGGAGAAGATCATCGAGGGAGACCGTTACCTGTTCATCCGTGACGCCTATCTCCAGCAGCGCGCGTCCGCCATTGTCGATGGCCGGGTGGAGCGCGACGAGTTCCTCGACGATGACGAGCCGGACGATGCCGGCGTCCCGGCTGACGCCACCGGCACGGGAACGTCCGCGGAATGAACGCCGCCGCACCAGGGCCCATCCTGGTGGTGGAACCTGACCAGGCGCACTGCCGGCGGCTGACGGAGTGGCTGCAGGCCGACGGTTTCGAGGTCGTCAGCGCGGCCGACGCCGACGCCGGCTTCGCCCTGGCGCGCAATCTCAAGCCCTCGCTGGTGCTGGGCGATCTCGGCCTGGCGCTGGCCAACGGTTCCCAGCTCCTGCGCGCGCTGCTGACCGAGCTGCCCGAGACCTCGGTCATCGTCGTCGCCGGCACGGTGTCGCTGGACGAGGCGGTCCGGGCCCTGCAGGAGGGCGCCAGCGACTTCCTCGTCAAGTCCCTGCTCAATGACGACATCCTGCGCGTGTCCGTGCAGCGCGCGGTGGAGCGGCATGTCCTGCGCCGCGAGAACCGTCTCTACCGCGAGAAGCTGGAGCAGGCCAACGCGCGCCTGCAGCACAGCCTGCAGCTGCTGGAGCAGGACCAGCGCGCCGGCCGCCAGGTGCAGAGCCGCCTGCTGCCGCCGACGCCGCACCAGAGCAACGGCCTGACCCTGTCGCACTACATCCTGCCGTCGCTCTACCTGTCCGGCGATTTCGTCGATTATTTCAGCCTGGGGCCCGGCCGCACCGCGTTCTATCTCGCCGATGTCTCCGGGCATGGCGCCTCCAGCGCCTTCGTCACGGTCTTCCTGAAGACGCTGACCAACCGCATACGCCGCCGCTTCGAGAAGCGCACGGCGGTTTCCACGCTCTCGCCCGGCCGCATCATGGCCGACATGAACGAGGAGCTGCGCGCGCTGGGCACGGGCAAGCACCTGACGGTCTTCTGCGGCGTCATCGACACCACGACCAGCGAACTGATCTATTGCCTGGGCGCGCATTATCCGCCGCCCATGCTCAAGAACGGGGATGAAGTCGTCGTGCTGGAGGGGTCCGGCCTGCCGCTGGGACTGTTCCCGGATGCGCGCTACGAGGAGCACCGGGTGGCGCTGGCGCCGGCTTTTTCGCTTATTGCCTTCTCGGATGGTATCCTAGAGGTGCTTCCGGCCGGGGACCTGGCCGCCAAGGAGGCCCTGCTGCGCGCCGAAGTGGCCGCCGCGGGCGGAGAGCTGGAGGCGCTTTCGGAGCGTCTGGGCCTGGAGCAGGTACGTGACGTCCCGGATGACATCGCGGTGCTGATGATCAAGCGTGACGAGTGAAGATGGACGCCTGCAAGATGCAATATGCCGTGCACAACGGCACCTATGTGTTGAAGCTGCGTGGTGATGTGCGTGTCCCGGTCTGCACGTCGCTGGAGAGCTTCGTCGAGCAGCAGCTGCTCGCGGACGCCAGCCTGCGCGCCGTGCTCATCGACCTGACCGAGACCGAGGCCATCGACTCCACCGCGCTGGGCCTGCTCGCGCGCATCGCGGTCGCGCTGCAGGACCGCCGCATGGGCCGTCCGGTCATTCTCTGCATCAATCCCGACATCGAGCGCATCCTGGTCAGCATGGGCTTCGACCAGGTCTTCCGCATCCTGCGCACCACGGCGGCGCTGCGCGAGCATCTCGCCGAACTGCCCGCCGATCAGCTCAGCGAGGACGAGGTCACCCAGGCCGTGATCGACGCCCACCGCACGCTCATGAGCCTCAACGAGCACAACCAGCACGCGTTCAGCGGGCTGGTGGAGGCGCTCGAAAGCGAGCAGCGGCATCACCACTGATCGTGGTCCGGCCTGCGCGGCCGGGGTGCCGCTCAGCCCAGCCGTGGCGCCAGCAACGTTTCCAGTTTCACCAGGTCGGCCGCGAACAGGCGTATGCCTTCGGCGAGCTTTTCCGTCGCCATCGCATCTTCATTGAGCTGCCAGCGGAAGGCGGCTTCGGTCAGGGCGGGCAGGCGGTCGCGCGGCGCGACGCGGCTGGCGTCGAGCGCGGGTGTCAGCGGCTCGGCTTCGCCAGCCAGGCCGTCGAGCAGGGCAGGGCCGATGGTGAGCTTGTCGCAGCCGGCCAGCGCGCGTATCTCGCCGGTGTTGCGGAAGCTCGCACCCATGACCACGGTCCTGTGGCCGACAGCCTTGTAGTAGTCGTGGATGCCGCGCACCGACACCACGCCGGGGTCGGTCTCGGCCGTGTAGTCCTGTCCTGTCTTCGCCTTGTACCAGTCCAGGATGCGTCCGACGAAGGGCGAGATCAGCGTGGCGTCGGCCTCGGCGGCGGCCTGGGCCTGGGCGAAGCTGAACAGCAGCGTGAGGTTGCAGGCTATGCCTTCCTGCTCCAGCAGACGCGCGGCCTGGATGCCTTCCCAGGTGCTGGCGATCTTGACCAGCACGCGCTCGCGCGGCACGCCAAGCCGGCGGTAGCGTTCGATCAGGCGGCGGGCCTGCCCGACGGTGCCCGGCAGGTCGAACGACAGGCGGGCATCCACCTCGGTCGAGACCAGGCCGGGGATGTGCCTGAGTATCTCCTCGCCGAAGCCCACGGCCACGGCCTCGACCGCGCCGGTCAGGCGCTGCGACGGCGGCAGGTCGCGGGCGGCCTCGACGCCGCGTGCGAGGATGTGCGCATAGGCCGGGTCGCTGGCGGCCTTGAGGATCAGCGACGGGTTGGTGGTGGCGTCCTCCGGCTGCAGGCGGCGGATGCTGTCGATGTCGCCGGTGTCGGCGACCACGACGGTGCAGGCGCGCAGCTGTTTCAGCGGGTTGTTCGGGTTGCTCACAGATTCACTCCAGCGGCCGCGGCGGCGGCGATCAAGACATCCAGTCCGGCACCCGGCAAGTGTGCCTGCGTGCTCAGCACCTGGCGATAGCGGCGACCGCCGGGCACGCCCTGGAACAGGCCCAGGATGTGGCGGGTGATCTGGTTCAGCGGGCAGCCGGCGGCCAGTTCGCGCTCGACGAAGGGCAGGTAGGCCCGGAGTACGTCGCCGCGCGAGGGCTGAGTGTCCGCGCCCCAGAGGCGCTGCGCCTCCACCAGCAGATACGGGTTCTGGTAGGCCTCGCGGCCGATCATGACACCATCCGTGTGTTGCCAGTGCGTGACGATCTCGTCCACGGTCCTGATGCCGCCGTTGATCTCGATGGTCAGGTCCGGACGTTCCTGCTTGAGCCGGTAGACGTCGGTGTGGCGCAGCGGCGGCACCTCGCGGTTTTCCTTCGGCGACAACCCGGCGAGGATGGCGATGCGCGCGTGCACGACGAAATGCCGGCAGCCCTTGCCGGCGACCGTGTCGACGAAATTCAGCATGTCCTCGTAGCGTTCTAGGCCATCGATGCCGATGCGGTGCTTGACCGTGACCGGGATGCTCACCGCCGCCTGCATGGCCGCCAGGGCCTCGGCGACATGCGCCGGCTCGGCCATCAGGCAGGCGCCGATGCGGCCTTGCTGCACGCGGTCGGAGGGGCAGCCGACATTGAGGTTGACCTCGTCGTAGCCCCAGTCCTCGGCCAGCTTCGCGCAGTGCACGAGGTCGGCGATGTCGCTGCCGCCCAGTTGCAGGGCGATGGG
>Ga0222424_100521_pt1 | contig 18801 bp, 13 predicted proteins | sample 2B2ome_FD_182468 | JGI IMG/M metagenome (GOLD analysis project Ga0222424, IMG submission 182468) | Enriched microbial communities from leaf-cutter ant dump, University of Wisconsin, Madison, United States - 2B200A (version 2) | ecosystem: Environmental > Terrestrial > Nest > Insects nest > Nest... | reverse complement strand
CAGGAGGAAGGTCTTTAATTAGATAGCTATGGATGGGGAGATCCTGGTTTTCTTTAATTGGGAACCGTTACGCCTATTTAAAAGAGAAAAATTCCTGGATGATTGCTATGAATCTTTCTTTTACAGAGCCGGCTAATGCTGCATTGGTATCGTAGCTGTTTTTGTTGTTGAGGCCTAAAGGAAAGTATCGGATGCCCAATATGTTTCACGTGGAACACCAGGCGATGAATCATTTCGAGCTGCCTACCGCGTATAAACCGATCGGGGAACAACTTGTAAATGGAATGGTGTAATTTTGCACCCATGTTTCCGGAATATGATGTAATTGTTGTAGGTGCAGGGCATGCGGGCTGTGAAGCGGCCGCCGCTGCTGCCAATATGGGCTCAAAGACCCTCCTGGTGACCATGAATATGCAAACCATAGCTCAAATGAGCTGTAATCCGGCTATGGGCGGTATTGCAAAAGGACAAATTGTGCGGGAGATCGATGCATTAGGTGGATATTCGGGTATTGTTACAGATCTGTCGATGATCCAGTTTCGTATGCTCAATCGCTCCAAAGGACCAGCCATGTGGAGCCCAAGGGCCCAGAGCGACCGGATGTTGTTTGCCGCTAAATGGCGGGAAATGCTGGAACAAACGCCTAACCTCGACTTTTACCAGGATATGGTAAAGGGATTACTTGTTAAAGATGGAAGGGTTGCAGGGGTAATAACCGGGTTGGGACACGAGATACATAGTAAGGCGGTAGTGCTAACAAACGGAACTTTTTTAAATGGTATTATTCATATCGGGGAGAAGCAGTTTGGCGGAGGACGTGTAGCTGAAAAGGCAGCCAGTGGTATTACAGAGCAACTGGTTTCGTTAGGATTTGAGAGCGACCGGCTAAAAACAGGAACACCTCCGCGGGTAGACGGAAGAAGCCTGGATTATTCGAAGATGGAAGTTCAGGACGGAGATGAGGAAATCGTAGGTTTTTCGTTTTCTGATACACCCAAGATCAATCCGGGGAAACAACGCTGCTGCTGGATCACATATACACATCAGAAAGTTCATGATATGTTGAGGACCGGTTTCGACCGGAGCCCTATGTACGCCGGAAGAATTGATGGAGTAGGCCCCAGGTATTGTCCAAGTATAGAAGATAAAATCAACCGGTTTGCAGATAAAGAACGGCATCAGCTTTTTGTAGAACCTGAGGGATGGAATACAGTAGAGATCTATGTAAATGGTTTCTCTACTTCCCTGCCGGAGGAAGTTCAGTATGCTGCGTTAAGGATGGTTCCGGGGTTTGAAAATGCCCGGCTGTTCCGTCCTGGGTATGCTATTGAATACGACTATTTTCCCCCAACACAACTTCAAAATACATTAGAAACAAAATTAATATATAATTTATATTTTGCGGGGCAGATCAATGGCACCACCGGTTATGAAGAGGCCGCCTGCCAGGGAATAATGGCGGGTATTAACGCGCATTTAAAAGTGCACGAAAAGGATCCCTTTACACTTAAAAGAAGTGATGCTTATATTGGTGTACTGATCGATGACCTTATTAATAAGGGAACAGAGGAGCCCTACCGCATGTTTACTTCACGTGCTGAATACCGCACGCTGCTCCGGCAGGATAATGCGGATGCACGGCTTACCCCCATCAGCTATAAATTGGGATTGGCTTCCGAGGATAGAATGAATAAAATAAGGCAAAAAACAGATAATATTGCCAATATAAGAGGAATATTAAAGGAACTTGCACTCAAGCCGGAAGAGATCAACGGCTTCCTTTCCAGCCATCAGTCGTCACCTATCCAGGAGAAACAGAAGGTGGAAAAGATCTTATTGCGGCCGGATATCGAATTGGAGAACCTGGCAGATGCCATTCCTTTCTTAAAAGAGCAGGTTAAAAATTACACCAAGGAAGAATTGGAACAGGCATCCATTCTTACCAAATATGAAACCTATATTGAAAAAGAACGGGAGCTGGTGAACCGGATGAGTGAAATGGAAAATCTTTCCATTCCTGCCGGCTTCGATTATACCCGGTTAAACTCTTTGGGAAATGAGGCCAAGGAAAAATTAAACCGCATCCGGCCTCAAACGTTGGGACAGGCCAGCCGGATATCGGGTATCAAACCCAGTGATATACAGATCCTGATGGTATATATGGGCCGGTAAACAACTGCATCCATTCATCTGAGTTATTAAAAAGGCAAAGGCCTGTTTGTTCATCAGCAGTAAAAATAAAAACCAGTTATGTTCCGCAGCACAGCAGTATTTGCATTTATTTTTCTGATCAGCTATACGGGTTTCTCACAGACTAAGGAAAAGGAGCATGCTTCAGGTTTTCTGATGACATCGCTCACCTACAAATTCAATCCGAAATGGATGGCATATGTAGAATTGCAGGCAAGATCTATTGAAAACTTTACACCCCTGGACTATAGTGAAACCAAAGGAGGTGTCGGCTATACCATTAATAAAAACAACCAGCCCTTTATCGGTTTCGGGAGGTATATCACTTTTCAGGAGCATGAGCTTTACCAGCGGGAGCTGCGCTTGTGGTTACAGTATACATTCACCAACAATATTGGAAAGTTGAAGCTGGATCACCGTGGCCGGGCCGAGCAGCGTTTTTTTCACTATCCGCAAACCGAAGATAGCAAAACGGATCAGCGGTTCCGTTACCGACTGAGCGCAACACTGCCGATCAACAACAAAAAAGTGGAAGCCAATACCTTTTTTGTAAATGGGTTTGAAGAATTGTTTTTTGGTCCTAAAGCAGACCTGTTAAAAAGGAATCGGTTATTTACAGGATTTGGTTATCAGTTTACAAGAGGAGTTGGAGCATCTACCGGTTATATGTGGCAAAGGGAACTGGCCCCATCCGGAAACAGGAATCTGCATTTTTTATACCTGGCTGTAAATTTTGTGCTGGATAAAGGGGATGATGACCGTATTGACGTACCTGTTGCCGATTAGAAGGTAAGAGAAATACGAATATTTTCGTTTTTTAAGGTTGTCTGCCTTTTCCGGGTTATTGAAACGATAACGATGCTTTACATCAGCCGGTGGTTTATTTCGGTCTTGATTTCTACGGCTCTTTTCTTACTTTCATACCGAATAACGATTTTTAAAATATCCAATACAGATCGAATGAGAACTTCCGTATTTAAAAACCTGTCTGCTTTCCTGATGATCATATGTTTTGTAATAACGGCACATGCTGCCACGGACGTGGATCCCAGACCCAAAGACGTTTTGAAGATCATGCACCGTGTTGCCGATTGGCAGCTGAACAACTGGAAAACTAAGGGTTTTAAATACCCTAAATCAGACTGGACAAACGGAGCCTGCTATACCGGATTATACAGTGCCGGCATATTGAAAGGAGGAAAGAAATACCTGCAAACCCTGGTGCGTATCGGTAATGACCTGGAATGGAATACCGGTCGCCGCAGGTTTTTTGCGGATGATTACTGCGTTGGCCAAACCTATGCACAGCTTTCGATGAAGTATGGGAACAAAAAGATGATCGCTCCTTTTGTGTTGCTGGCGGATAGTATTCTTGCGAAGCCGCATGATGAGCCGCTGAACTGGAAAAACAATGTGCATATGCGGGAATGGGCGTGGTGCGATGCATTGTTTATGGGACCACCATCCCTGGCATATCTTAGTACTGCAACAAAAGATAACCGGTACCTGGATATGGCGGTGAAGCTTTGGTGGAAAACAACCGACTTTCTTTACGACAGTACAGAGCATCTTTATTTCAGGGATGAAAATTATTTTCATAAAAAGGAAAAGAACGGGAAAAAAACATTTTGGTCAAGAGGGAATGGTTGGGTATTGGCTGGTCTGGTTCGCATGATGGAAAATATGCCGGAGCAATATCCAGACAGGGAGCGATTTGAAAGGCTTTATAAGAACATGGTTGCAAAAGTGGTTTCCCTTCAGCAACCGGATGGCAGCTGGCATGCATCGCTACTGGATCCCGAAAGTTTTCCGATAAAAGAAATGAGCGGCACCGGTTTTTTTTGCTATGCCATCCTGTGGGGATTGAATCATGGATTGTTAGATAAACAAACATATTGGCCTGCTGCAACGAATGCCTGGGCTGTGTTGGTGTCTGCTGTAAACACGGAAGGGATGTTAGGATATGTACAACCGGTTGGCGCTGCTCCGGGTAAAGTAAATGCGGAGAGCACGGAAGTTTACGGAGTAGGGGCTTTTCTGTTGTCCGGTACGCAGTTGTATCATTATTTGAAACAGTAGCCCGGCGAATAAATTTTCCCATTACAAAGTTCCGGAAAGCAAGCCTCATTGATGCTCTTTCTGCCTAAATACCCTACTGGCCTGTAAACGCATTAAAAAGCACATCCATGCTAAGGTCATTCTGGACCAGTGAGCCGGAGTACTCGTTTTTGACCAGGCCATAGGTCGTGATCATTGTCAGGAACAATGCTTTCCGGGAAGCGGTTTCGGTCCGGAAAGCAGTTATCTTATCTCTGAGTTCGCCTGCGTATTTCTTTGTGATGCTAAAATTGCCGATAGAGAATTTCATTTCACAGATATTGATCACCTGATCCTTCCGGTCTATTACAAGGTCTGCCTGTGCCGTTTTACCTTTCCAGGAAGAAACAGATGTTTGTACCCCGCTGATGCCAAGCGCCTGTTTAATTTCTTTTACATGAGCAAGACATACCTGTTCAAAAGCATATCCGCTCCAGCTTCTGTGTTTGGGATCATCTAGCCCATTGACCCAGTTGTTTTCATCCTGCCGGTTCTTAATAAAACGGAGATAGAACAGTGAATAAAGATCGGACAATTGGTAAAGACTGTTCCGTTCTTTTTTTCCAAAAGGATAATACCTGCGGATAAAGCCACTTTCCTCAAGTTCTGTTAATATGCGGGTAGAACTGCCGGCATTTGTAAGTTTTGTTGCAGTAAGGATTTCATCACGGGTAAGCCCTTTGACCTTTTTACTCAGCGCTTCAATAATCAAAATATGCTTTTCTGCTTTGTTAAACAGGGAACGGAACAGGTCTTCAAATTCTGTAACCAGGAGGCCGTTTTCCCGGAAGCAGATCCGGTCGATATTTTGTGCCGCACTGCTGTCCGGATCAACCTGGTTCAGGTAAAAAGGAATGCCCCCCATTACCATATACAGTTGTATGATCTGGTAGCGGTCAAAAACCGCCTTCCGGTTTTTTAAAAAAGCCTCACATTCGACCAGGGTAAAAGGTTCCAGCTTTATACGGTGTGTGACCCTGTTATGCAAGCCTCCTTTATTATGGATAAGCTTATTGATCATCCAGGAGGCGGCTGATCCGCAAACGATCAGTTTTATATCTTTCCGTGCACTTGCCCAGGAATTCCAAAAATGTTCCAGTGCCGGCATAAAGCCCGACTGTGCTGTGTCCAGCCAGGGTAGCTCATCAAGGAATATGATTTTTTGCTCACCGGTTTTTGCTTCCAGCAGGGCGACCAGCCGCTGAAAAGCCATCAGCCAGTTTTCTGCAGGCGTGTCTTCCTTTGCTGCAAGATCGTATTTTTTCAGGGCCAGATGAAAATTCAGAAGTTGTTGCCGGGTGTTTACATTGGCCATTCCGGTAATATAAAAATCGAAACGGCCCTTACATCCTTCTCTTATCAAAAATGTTTTTCCTACACGGCGCCGGCCATAAACCGCAACAAATTCAGATTGTTCCGATATACAGATTTTATGTATCTGCTCCAGCTCTGTTTTACGCCCAACAAGCATAGGATCTGTATTTGGCTAAACATATGAGCAGCAAAGATAAAGCCAAATTTAATAAACAAAACGGCTTTAATTGTAACACAACATAGCGTTAAAGCCAAATTTAAAAATCTATAATCCAGCTATAAGGGGTCTGTTTATTGCCAGAAGCAGGGGCTGCTTCCGGGTCGACACAACAGGACAGTACTTAAATTTTTTCATATAAGTTCCGCAGGCCAGGTTTATGCAAATGAAAATGATTACGAGTAAGTATGGATCTTCTGCCACGCGACCCCGGGCACATTAATGTATACCTGGTGCGTGTCATGTAAACACTTCTTTTGAATTGTTCCAACCGGAAGTAAAAGCAGTACTGGATGCGGCGCAGAACCCGATGTTATGTAGCAGCAATCTTTGTTCCGGACAAACGGTTTCCCCTGTATAAAAATGATCAGATTCCGGGCTATACAGAATATATACAAAATGCATAAAAAAAGATCCCGAATTACTCCGGGATCTTTTCGTGGTGTGGGCCGGGATCGAACCGGCGACACAAGGATTTTCAGTCCTTTGCTCTACCGACTGAGCTACCGCACCATCCTTTCCGCCTTAGCGGGGTGCAAATATAGCGTATAAACAGTATATTGTCAAAAATATGTGGAAAAACTTATAAAAAGCTTTAACCTGGCGTCCGACCAGCGGACCAGTCGTCAGATAAATGATGCTTTACATCCCGTATTCACTTAAAAATTTAATCCGCATGATTTTGAGCTGTTCCCAGTTAAAATCGAATTCTGCCAGTTCTTCCAGGGCCAGTTGCAGCGATGATGTTTCACAACTTTTAAAGTATTCAATAATTTCATCCTGTTCTTCTTCATCGAGCATTTCGTCGATGGCGTAGCCCAGGTTCAGTTTGGTACCACTGGCGGCAATGGTTTCCATTTCCTCCAGCAGCTCATTCATTTGCCAGCCCTTATTCTTTGCGATGGTTTCCAACGGGATCTTTTTGTCGGTCTGCTGAATAATGTACACTTTATTCCCGCTTTTATTCACCACACTTTTCATTACAAAGTCATCCGGCTTCTGGATATTGTTATCTTCAACATAACGCGCAACCAGCTCTACAAAAGGCTTACCATAACGGATGGCTTTTCCTTTGCTTACGCCCTGGCATTTTTCCAGTTCTGCCACGGTTGTAGGATACAGGGTGGCCATATCCATTAAAGAATTTTCCAGGAAGATCACAAAAGGAGGTAGGCTTTTTCGTTTGGCTTCTTTCTGACGCAGTTCCTTCAGCATTTCAAACAATTGCTGGTCCGTTGCGGCACCATCTCCTTCTTCTGCGGATGCTTCATCATCGTCCCATGCTTCTTCAAATTTATTATTGAGTACGATAGAAAGCGGTTTGGGCTTTTTCAAAAAGGCTGTTCCCCCCGGGGTTATTTTTATTACACCGTATTCCTCTATATCTTTTTTCAGTAAATCCTCCAGCAACATCTGCCGGATGAGGGAGTTCCAGAACAGGACATCCCGGTCTTTGCCGATGCCGAAAGAAGACAATCCTTCATGACGGAACATTTTAACCTGGGGCGTTAATTTTCCAATGAGGATGTTTACCGTATAATCTGTTGCAAAACGCTCATCCAGTTCCTTAATGGTTTTGAGCACCAGCACGGCCTGGTCCTTAGCTTCCATGCGTTCTTTGGGATGCTTACAGTTATCGCACTGCCCGCAGTTTTCCACTTCGTACTGTTCTCCAAAATAGCTCAGGATCACTTTCCGGCGGCAGACACCGCTTTCTGCGTAGGCAACGGTTTCATTGATCAGCTGTGCACCAACCTCCCGTTCGCTGAGTGGTTTGTCGCGCATCAAATGCTCAAGCTTACTTACATCTTTATGTGAATAATATAAGAGGCATTTTCCTTCCAGCCCATCGCGCCCCGCGCGGCCGGTTTCCTGGTAGTAATTTTCAATAGACTTGGAGATGTTATAGTGGATCACAAACCGGATATCCGGTTTGTCGATCCCCATCCCGAATGCAATGGTGGCAACAATTACCTGTACGTCTTCGTTCAGGAACTGATCCTGTCGTTCCGCACGAAGTTTACTGTCGAGTCCGGCATGATAAGCCACGGCTTTGATCCCGTTGGCCATCAGAATGTCCGCCAGTTCTTCCGTTGTTTTACGATTTAAGGTATAGATAATGCCGCTTTTGTTCTTCATGCTTTTGATAAAGCGGACAATACTTTCGTTGGTTTGCTTCTTGTTTACCTTGGGCACTATTTCATAATAGAGATTGTCCCTGTTAAAAGAAGATATAAAAATATTAGCATCTTTAAGTCCCAGATTCTTAATAATATCGCTTTGTACCTTTGGTGTGGCGGTAGCTGTTAATGCAATAACAGCCGCATCCGGGTTAATCTGGTTCATCATCTCCCGCAGACGGCGGTATTCCGGCCGGAAATCGTGTCCCCACTCAGAAATACAATGCGCTTCATCCACGGCAAAAAAAGAAATATCCAGATCGCTGAAAAAAGCAAGGTTTTCCTGTTTGGTAAGCGTTTCCGGTGCTACGTATAAAAGTTTTGTTTTACCGGATAGCAGATCGTCGTGCACTTCCTTTATTTCTTTCTTATTTAATGTTGAGTTTAGAAAATGTGCAACCTCGTCGTTACTGTTATAACCCCGCACCAGGTCTACCTGGTTCTTCATCAGGGCAATCAGTGGAGAAACAATAATGGCCACTCCGTCCATAATCACAGCAGGTAACTGATAACAGAGGCTTTTTCCACCTCCGGTAGGCATAATAACAAAAGTATCTTTTCCTGATAAAAGCGACTGGATAATGGCTTCCTGCTTCCCTTTGAATTTTTGAAAACCAAAATTTTTCAGCAATTCTCCATGTAAATCTGTCTTTGTTTCTGTCTTCTTTGAGCGGCTGACCGCAGGTTCCTTCTTTTTGGTGGCCTTCTTTTCGCTTTTCACTGCCATTTCTATAATATAAAGTATTTAATTGTCGTTCAATATCCTTAAAAGGTACGCCGGATATTCAGAAAAAAAAAATTTTCGGGTAGCGAATTTAGCTAAGGTTCCCCTGCTTTTAAAATATTAATGGTTAAAGTTTTTTGTGCCTATATAAATAATACATTTGTGTTTTCTAAACGAGGCCGATATATAAATGAGTGACAATATTTTACAACGCGCCAGAAAGACATTCCAGCTAGAGGCCAATGCGCTTAGTGAAGTACAACAGTTATTGAATGATGATTTTAAACAAGCTGTTTTGCTGATTCATAACTGTGCGGGTCGTGTGGTTTTCAGCGGAATTGGCAAAAGCGCCCTGGTGGCTCAAAAAATTGTGGCTACGTTTAACTCTACCGGCACGCCTTCTATTTTTATGCACGCAGCAGATGCATTACATGGTGATCTGGGGATGGTTCAGGAGTCGGATGTGGTGATCATTCTCAGCAAGAGTGGCTATAGTCCCGAAATAAAAGCACTGGTCCCGCTGGTGAAAAACTTCGGGAACAAATTGATTGCGATCGTGGGCAATACAAGCTCATACCTGGCCCAGCAGGCTGATCTTATATTAAACACAACGGTTAACCAGGAGGCCTGCCCCAATAATCTTGCTCCAACGTCAAGCACCACGGCCCAGATGGTAATGGGGGATGCTCTGGCTACCTGCCTGATGGATCTGAAGGGATTTAAAGATGATGATTTTGCGAAATTTCATCCGGGCGGCACATTGGGAAAGAAGTTGTACCTGAGTGTTGCAGATGTTTTCCCGGGAAATGACCGGCCACTGGTTTATGAAAACCAGTCGGTAAAAGAGGTTATTGTTGAAATTACACAAAAAAGACTGGGGGTAACGGCTGTTGTAAATGAACAAAAAGAGCTGGCAGGAATTATTACAGATGGAGATCTCCGGCGTATGCTGGAGAAACACACAGATATTGATGGTACGGTAGCCCGGGATATCATGACGCGTAACCCAAAAACAATAGAGCCCGGAGAGCTGGCCGTTTCAGCGCTTGATATCATGCGGAAAAACTCCATAACACAGTTGGCCGTAGTGGAAGGAACGAATTATTTAGGAATTATTCACATTCATGACCTGTTAAAGGAAGGGTTGATTTAAAAAAAGAACGTATGAGTAACCGTTATGTGGCAATAATGGCTGGTGGCATCGGAAGCAGGTTCTGGCCCAAAAGCCGGACCAACTATCCGAAACAATTCCTGGATATTCTGAATACCGGAAAAACGCTGATACAGTCTACGTTTACGCGTTATAATAAAGTTGTACCAACAGAAAATATTTTTGTGGTCACCTCCGAAGAATACAGGGATATTGTGGCGCAGCAACTTCCGGACCTGCCTCAGGAAAATATTGTAACAGAGCCTTTCCGTAAAAATACAGCGCCCTGCATAGCCTATATTGCGTTTAAAATACAGAAAAAAGATCCTGAGGCCATTATGATTGCAGCACCTTCGGATAATTTAATACTGGAAGATGAAGCCTTTAATGATACTGTTGAGAATGCATTAAAATTTGTGGAATCCGTAAATGCATTGGTGACCCTCGGGATCAAGCCCCGGAATCCCAATACCGGATATGGTTACATACAGCATGACACGGTTGAAGCAGCGCCGGGCATTTTTAAAGTAAAAACGTTTACAGAAAAACCCAACCTGGAGCTTGCAAAGGTTTTTGTAAAAAGCGGGGACTTTTTATGGAACTCCGGCATTTTTACCTGGAAAGTGAAAAATATCATTGCTGCTTTTGAAAAATACCTTCCGGAGATCCACGAAGTGTTTGCTGCATACCAGGATCAGTTCAACACACCTGAAGAAGCAACTGTGATCGAAGAGATCTATGCCCAGTGTTCCAACATCTCCATTGATTTTGGAATCATGGAAAAAGCGTCAAATGTGTATGTAATCCCTGCCGGTTTTACCTGGAGTGATCTGGGTACCTGGAAGAGTGCTTACGAGAATATGAGCAAAGACTATTTTGACAATGCCGTGGTTGGGCAGGATGTGATGGTATATGATACGCACAATTGTATGGTACATGTACCCGAAGAAAAACTGGTAGTGCTGCAGGGGCTTGAGAATTTCATTGTTGTGGACACAAATGATGTGTTGCTGATCTGCAAGAAAGACCAGGAACAGGAGATCAAGAATTACGTTGCAGATGTGAAGCGGAACAAGGACGAAAAATATCTTTAATTATGCTCCCGCAATACCCCGTTCATTCCATTCTTTTTCTGGATATTGAAACAGTACCCCAGTATGCTTCTTTTAACGAGGTTCCGGAGGCCTGGAAGCATTTATGGGAACGAAAAGCCGGAACCCTGTTACGCAACCGGGAAGAGGAAACCCCGGAAAGCATTTATGAACGCGCAGGGATCTATGCCGAGTTCGGCCGGATCGTTTGTATCAGCTGCGGAATTGTTCAGGGGAGCGCGGGCCAGCGCAAGATGATCATGAAATCTTTTTACGGAAATGATGAAAAGCAGTTACTTCAGGCATTTTCGGAAATGCTCCAGAAGTTTGCTGCCAATGAACAGAAGTACCTGTGCGCGCATAATGGAAAAGAGTTTGACTTCCCCTATCTGTGCCGGAGAATGCTGATCAATGGGGTTTCGATTCCGCTGCTTTTGAATACGGCCGGAAAAAAACCCTGGGAAGTGAACCACCTGGATACGATGGAGCTTTGGAAGTTTGGCGATTTTAAAAGTTATACTACGCTGAACCTGCTGGCTCATGCATTGGGAGTGCCTACCCCCAAGGATGATATTGACGGAAGCATGGTGGCCGATGTTTTTTATAAAGAGCAGCAGATCGAACGTATTGTAACCTATTGCCAGAAAGACGTGGTCACCGTTGCACAGATCTTTCTGAAAATGAACGGAGAGCCACTGATTGCCGAGCAAAACATCGAATACAAATAAACAAATGTGATATGAACATTGAAGATCTGCGGGAATATTGTTTGCAGCATCCGTTTGTAGAGGAGGGTTTTCCTTTTGGCCCCGATACGCTGGTGTTTAAAGTAAACGGAAAAATATTCCTGCTGGCGGGGCTGGATAATGATCCGCTGCAATTCAATGTAAAATGCGATCCGGAAAACGCAGAAGCCCTGCGGGAACAGCATCCTGCGGTTTTGCCCGGATACCATATGAATAAAAAACACTGGAATACGATAGTAGTGGATGGGTCGGTGCCGGGCCGGCTGTTAAAAGAATGGATAACCGACTCCTATAACCTGGTGGCAAAAATTAAAAAGTAGCTAACTGCGTTTGCTTAAAAGCAAGGATTTCTTCAAGCAGGGTGCGGTCATTGCTCAGGCGTGGCACTTTGTGCTGACCACCCAGTTTTCCTTTGTAATGCAGCCAGTCGATAAAAAAGCCCTTTGGCAAAGCATGAACTACCGGCATTTTTAAGGCGATATCCTTATGGCGCTTGGCCTCGTAGTCGCTATTGATGGATTTAAGTGCCGCATCGAGGCGTTGTACAAAAAAGGCTAAGTTCTCAGGCGTTTTTTCAAATTCGATCAGCCACTCGTGCCCTCCGTTTCCTTCATCAGAAAAATAAACAGGAGCTGCTGTATAATCATTGACCACAGCATCTGTTTGCTGGCAGGCGATCTGGATCGCTTTGTCCGTATTGTCGATAATCACCTCCTCTCCAAAAGCATTGATAAAATGCCGAACCCTTCCGGATACAACAATCCTGAAAGGATTTTTTGAAATGAACTGGATCGTATCGCCCAGCAGGTAACGCCATAATCCGCCATTGGTGCTGATTACGGGGGCATAATTCGTATGCAGCTCTACATCTTTTAACCCGATCGTTTGGGGCTGGGAACTACCATATTCACTTACCGGCATGAATTCCATAAAAATGCCATGGTCTGTGAATAGCAGCATGCCCTCTTCTCCGGGAATCTGCTGAGCGGCAAAAAAACCTTCACTGGCATTATAGGTTTCCAGGTAATGGATGTCTTTATTGATGATCTTCTTAAACTGATCCCGGTACGGTGTAAAGGAAACGCCTCCGTGCATATACAGTTCAAGGCCCGGCCACACTTCTGCGATGGATGATTTTCCGGTAATTTCAAGGATCCGTTTAAATAAAACCAATGTCCAGGTAGGAACACCGCTTACAGATGTAACGTTTTCATTGATGGCCTGTTCTGCTATCTTTTCAAGTTTTGTTTCCCAGTCATCCATTAACGCAATGCTGAGTTCCGGTGTCCGGAGCCAATGCCCCCAGAACGGACTGTTTTGCAACAAAACTGCGCTCAGGTCACCAAACTGAGCTTCCTCATTTAATGCATTGATATTATGACTCCCTCCAAGTACCAGCCCCTTACCGGTAAGCATAGTGCTATCCGGTTTAAACTGGTAGTACATGGTCAACACGTCCTTTGCCGCTTTATAATGACAGTCAACAAGGCTTTCTTCGCTGATCGGGATAAATTTGCTCTTATCACCACTGGTTCCGCTGCTTTTTGCAAACCACACGATCGGAGAGTTCCAGAGCAGGTTCTGCTCCCCGTTCATGCAACGCTCGATGTAGGGTTTCAGATCGTTGTATTCATGAATGGGAATGGCCTTTTTAAAATCGCGGATATTGTACAGGCTGCCAAAATTGTATTTTCTTCCAAACTCGGTGTACTGCGCAGAGGTAACCAGGTTTTGCAATACCTCCCGCTGAGCATCCAATGGGTGGCTGCGCCAGCCATCAATACGCCATTGGCGCATGCGGGCAAGAGATGATATGGCGGGACTTAAAAGAGGCATCTGGATGCTTGCAATATAATCACAAAGTAAGAAAAAAGAGCCGGGAACGTTTTTTTTACTTTCCCGGCCCTTTTTCAATTCGCCGAATTGCAAGGGAACTGTTTTCGCTGCGGGCCCTACTCAGTCCAGGCATTATTATAGGCGGGGATCACCACGCTTTCCATATTGCCGGTCCCTTTTAAAGAGTTGACCTGAACGGCCGCTTCGATATTATTCGGAAACAGGACATGAATGGTATAACATCCCCGGCCTTTGGGGTCTGCAGCATTATTGGGGCTGTATTTGTCTTCGAAGTAACCGCCATGATAGTATGCTTTTCCTCCTTTAACATCAGGTGTACCGCTCCATCCCAGCGCACGATCATTCATTTTCTTCTTCCAGTTTGTATTCAGTATCTCATTGGTGTACTTCAGGTGTGCCAGGATTTTATTCTGTTCTTCTGAGGAAAGCCTCCATCCGGCGCTGCCGGCATACCGGGTCATGTCGCCTTTGTTCCATCCCGGATCAGTAGTAGTAAAATTATAGTTCATCGTAGGATTGATTTCGCCATCGGGTTTGGGATACGTATAGGCGATACCACAGGGGGCAAATACTTTCTGATTTACCTGTTCAATGTAATAATTATTGATCGCTGTTTCCAGTGCTTTTTCATTTGCTTCTGTAGGCGTTGCGATGAATTTATTTTCAAGCGTCTTCAGGTCGGAAGAATGGCTCAGGTAAGCGATAGCGATCCTTAAAAAAGCATAATTGACATTCTGGTAATCGTAGCTGCCATGAAGATAAATACCACCGCCTTCTACTTTACTTTTCAGGGAAAAATAGTCGAGGCCGCTTGGCAGCATTCCCGATTCATGGCGCAGCAGCATTTCAAAACTGATATCGTTAAAGCTCCAGGCCGGGCTTTTCCAGAAGGACGGCAGATAGTTGATCAGCAAAGCCTTTTCAGAAATTCCTTTATCCTGCAGCAACCGCAGCAAGGCAAGTGCCGTGAAGGTCTTGCTGCAACTGGCGAGGTCCTGGCGTTTATTATAGGCATGCGGAATCGCCTGCCCGGTACGGGTATCCCAGGAGGCTACTGCTGCACCGCCTGCACCTCTTTTTTTCTGCTGACCATTTTGAGAAATGCTGTAACTGAATCCAACTGTTTTATCGGTCAGTGCAGTCCTGATATTTTGTTCAAACAGGTCAAGATCGAATTCCTGACCGGGGATCTTAATTGCATCCTGTTTTTTACAGGAAGCAATGCATCCTGCAACAAGCAGGATCAGTAACGGTTTACATGCAATCTGTTTCATCTTATTTGTTTTAGACCGTAAAATTGGGCATACAAACGGTCAAAAGAACGGAGGCTTAACAAGGGAACATTCCTGCTTAACAGAAAAGCTTTTCTGCTTAATAGCAGTCCTTCGCCTGATACCAATACCGGAATTTATGCGTTCGGATCGACGCCTGCAGCACCTGTGCAGGTTGATGTTTCTGCTCCTTTTACCCAATTCAGCTGCGCCTGCCCGGCTGCCTTTAAAACCAGGCGTGAGGGTAAAAATACCGGAGGCCGGAGCTTTTGTTTCCAAATGAATCAAACAGGTCTTAAATTTACAAGGATGAAAAAACGTTTTTACCTTTGCACGCTGATCCTTTTGCTGGTGCAAGCCGGAGCCGCCCAGGATCAATGGATCCAATATGTAAACCCCCTGATCGGAACCCGTAAAATGGGCCATACGTTCCCCGGGGCCACCGTTCCTTTTGGAGCCGTGCAACTGAGCCCGGATACCGATACGCTTCCCTACGATGTAAACGGGACATATAATGCCGCTGTTTACAAGTATTGCGCCGGCTATCAGTATGATGATCCCACGATCGTGGGGTTCAGCCATACGCATTTCAGCGGAACCGGTCATTCCGACCTGGGAGATTTCCTGATCATGCCCACTACCGGCACGCTTCAGTTAAATCCGGGAACGGCAGCAAACCCCGAAACCGGGTACCGCAGCAGGTTTCATCATGCATCCGAAACAGCAGCACCTAATTACTATAAAGTAAAACTGGATGAGAATGGTATCCTGGCAGAGCTGACCACTACTACCCGTGTAGGTGTACACCAGTATACCTTTCCGCAATCGGATGATGCACATATCATCCTTGATCTGATGCATGGGATCTATAATTATGCAGATAAAAATGTGTGGACCTTTGTGCGGGTGGAGAATGATACACTGATCACCGGGTTTAAGCAAACCAATGGCTGGGCGCGCACGCGCACCGTGTATTTTGCAATGGTCTTTTCAAAGCCTTTCCATTCCTATGGATTCGCCAATTTTAAAACCTACCCGTATAAAGGATTTTACAAACGCTTCGATCAGACAAAGAACTTTCCTGAAATGGCCGGCGAACAGATCCGGGCACATTTTGATTTTAAGACAACGACCAATGAAAAAATCGGGATCCGCTTTGCACTTTCCCCGGTAAGTACAAAGAATGCGCTTGAAAATCTTGAAGCAGAAACCACCGGGATGGATTTTGAAACGGTCAGGAGAAACGGACAGCGCCAGTGGAATGAAGAGCTGGGTAAGATCAAAATAGAAGCGCAGCACAAAGAAGACCTTGTCAATTTTTATACCGCAATGTATCATGCTTTTTTAAGTCCGACGGTTTATATGGACCAGAACCAGGAATATAAAGGGCTGGATCAGAATGTGCACAAGGCAGACGGGTTTACCAATTATACCACGTTCTCCCTCTGGGATACCTATCGGGCGCTGCATCCTTTCTTTAACCTGGTACAACCCAAACGGAACGGGGACATGATCCGCAGCATGCTGGCGCATCAGCAGCAAAGTGTGCATAAGATGCTGCCGGTATGGAGCCATTATGCCAACGAGAACTGGTGTATGAGCGGGTACCACAGCGTGCCGGTGATAGCCGACGCCATTGTAAAAGGTGTAGCGGGTTTTGACGCGGATAAGGCACTGGAGGCTTGTATCCAAACGGCAAATGTGCCGTATTATGACGGACTGGATGCTTATCTGCAAAAGGGCTATGTACCGGATGATGTACGGCCCAATTCCGTTTCTACCACCATGGAATATGCATTTGATGACTGGAGCCTGGCGCAGGCGGCAAAGAAACTGGGCCGGATGGATGTATATGAATCGTTTAGCAAACGGGCGCAAAACTGGAAGCATGTATTTGATGCCTCTATTGGATATATGCGGCCCCGGCTCAGCGACGGAAGTTTTCGCAAAGTGTTTGACGTGCTTTCTACCCACGGACAGGGTTTTATTGAAGGCAATGCCTGGAACTTCAGTTTATTTGTACCGCAGGACCCCCGGGGTATGATTGCGGCAATGGGAGGCGAAAAGCGATTTCTTCCACACCTGGATTCCCTGTTTACCATGCACCTGCCCGATAAATTTTTTGAAGAAACGGAAGACATTACCCGCGATGGTATCATCGGCAATTATGTACATGGCAATGAACCTTCGCACCATGTAGCGTACCTGTATAATTTTACCAGCCAGCCCTGGAAAACGCAGGAGCGGGTACGCATGATTCTGAAAAAGCAATACCAGCCGGCAGTTGACGGACTTGGAGGAAATGATGACTGCGGGCAGATGAGCGCCTGGTATCTTTTCAGCACGCTGGGCTTTTACCCGTTTGCTCCCGGATCGGACGACTACCAGCTCGGCAGCCCGGCTATAAAAAAGGCGGTATTAACGTTAGAGAACGGGAAGACCTTTACTATCGATGTAAAAAATCAAGACGACAAGAATGTATATGTGTCGAAAGTACTTTTAAACGGTCGGCCGGTCAGCGGGCATTCTATAAAGCACAAAGACATTTTAGAGGGAGGCATATTACAGTTTGTAATGGCATCCCGGCCGTCAAAATAGCCCGGTTTATTTTTTGATACCGGAATATCTGAACCGGAAGATCAGATCGGTAGTACGGTAACTTCTATACCCCCGGCGCGGAGTTCATCCACAATATGTGGGGAAATATTGCTGTCGGTAATGACCTGTTCAATGTCATCCAGTCCGCAGATCTTGCCAAAGCCCCGTTTTCCGAATTTGCTGGAATCTGCCAGCACAATTGTTTTACGGGAGGCCGCGATCATTTTACGGTTCAGTTGTGCCTCCATCATGTTTGTGGTCGTTAGGCCAAATTCCAGATCAATGCCATCCACACCCAGGAAGAGTTTGCTACAGGAGAAATCCTCAAGGATTTTTTCTGCGTAGATACCGGTAACGGATGAAGAGGTTTTCCGCATGATACCACCCAGCTGGATCACCTCGATCCCCGGGTGATGGGCGATCTCCATGGCCACATTAAGTGCTGCGGTGATAACAGTTACATTTCCTTTCGGTTGAATATGTTTGGCAAAGTAAAATACAGTAGTGCCGGAGGCAATCAGGATACAATCGTTCGGCTCTATAAGACTGGCGGCATATTGACCTATTTTTTCTTTTTCGGTCGATTGAATGCTAACTTTTTCAATAACCGGGCGATCTCCGATATAGGGATTACTTAACGTGGCGCCCCCATGTGTCCGGAAAAGCTGGTTTTTATCCTCCAGAAACTGCAGGTCTTTTCGGATTGTTACGGATGAAACATCCAATTCCTGGCAAAGATCCAGTACCTGCACAAACCCTTTTTTTTTCAGGGAATCTATTATATGTTGGTGACGTTCAACAAGACTGCTCATATGACCAAAAGTAGGGATTCTCTTTCGTTTTCAAAAGAAATAAAAGGAAAGTTGTGGTTGCCGGTTAAATTATTATTAATATTTTCATTTTACGCATAAAAATGTTATTATTGCTTTCGAAATCTTTTGTTTTATTTTTGAATTCGAGGTTTCGAAAAAAAAGACAACCTGAGGTATAAAATGAAGAGTGGAATTATTGATAGGGAACAACTGGTAAAAAAGGCTACTGCAGCCGGTACAATCTGGGATGTGCTGGTTATCGGAGGCGGGGCTTCCGGCCTGGGTATTGCATTGGAAGCGGCTACACGGGGATATAAGACATTGTTGCTGGAAAAGTATGATTTTGCAAAGGGTACTTCCAGCCGCAGCACCAAACTGGTGCATGGCGGAGTACGTTATCTTGCCCAGGGAGACGTTGCTCTGGTGCGGGAAGCAAGTATTGAAAGGGGATTATTGCAACAAAATGCGCCGCACCTGGTGAAGAACCAAACCTTTATTGTTCCGGTTTATTCCTTCTGGGACCGTATTAAATATACCATCGGGTTAAAGGCGTA
>Ga0222424_100520_pt1 | contig 18833 bp, 13 predicted proteins | sample 2B2ome_FD_182468 | JGI IMG/M metagenome (GOLD analysis project Ga0222424, IMG submission 182468) | Enriched microbial communities from leaf-cutter ant dump, University of Wisconsin, Madison, United States - 2B200A (version 2) | ecosystem: Environmental > Terrestrial > Nest > Insects nest > Nest... | reverse complement strand
CAGCGCGCAGGCCGTGGCCAGCGCCACGCCGTGCTGGCCGGCGCCGGTCTCGGCGATCACCTTCTTCTTGCCCATGAACCTGGCCAGCAGCGCCTCGCCCAGGCAGTGGTTGATCTTGTGCGCGCCGGTGTGGTTCAGGTCCTCGCGCTTGAGGTGGATCTGCGCACCGCCGAGCTCCGCCGACAGGCGCCGCGCGTGGAAGATGGGGCTGGGCCGGCCCACGTAGTCGGCGAACAGCTGTGCCAACTCGTCCTGGAAATCCTGGCGCTGGGTGATTTCGGCATAGGCGGCGTTGATGTCGTCCATGGCCTGCTTGAGGTGCGGCGGTACCAGCTGGCCACCGTAGGGGCCGAAGAAGCCGGTGGCGTCAGGCATGGGGGCGAAGGAGGTAGAAGCTGTCATCGCTGTGCAAAGGAGTGGTTGAGAATTCGGTTTTGATAGCTGCCAGCGCTTGCCTGGCAAGGGCTGGAGGCCATTCGATGCCTGGTGCGGCGGCCCATGCCATGGAGCGCCCGCGGCGGCGTGGAGCAATATACGCGCAGATGCGGGGGCTGGATCCCATTGGCGCATCAGGGCTTGCCCCAGCGCAAGGCCCGGGGCGGTCGCGCCGCATGGTGGAGCGACTTCATGAAGGGTGTCTGTTTGTTTTTATAACTTTTTGTATTGAAAAGATTTTCGGTATAAAAATTGGAAATTTGGAAAAATACCGAAATGCAAGAAATCAGCCCCGCAGCAGCCCGCCAGTAGTGCGTACCACGCCTGCCGGGGCACAAACTGGCGGATCGGCGCGACAGGGATGCGCTCAAGCGGCGGTGGGACGTTCTGCAAGCGGCTGCGGTGGAGAAACTCATGGATGAGTTTTTGCCATGAAGGGCTGTGGATGCTTTGGACACATCATCGCTGGTTTTATAAATCATTGCGTGATATTCGTGCCTTGAGCTCCGCAACGGCATTCCAATGATGGTGTCTGGCGTGTATGCTTCTCATCTCCTTTTCTTGAAGCATGATCAATGCCTCTGTCCAATAAGCGATGAGTGCGCGCCGCACGCCATCGAGCTTCATGAATTCCAGTGCATCGTGAAAGTCGCCTTCAAAAAATACGGAGGTTGATCGATGCAGTCCCGATGGATAGGCATCGTCCACCAGCGCTCCGTTGTGGTGCTTGACCCAATTCTTGACGGTTTTGAAGTCGTGAATCAGGCGGTCCATGTGAATCATGTGCATCGAGGGGCGCCCGTGCCTGGGCAGGGTTGCAAAGGCAACCTCATGCGTTCCTATATTGATCGTGTAATAGCGCCCACCACTTGTTGATGTGAACAGGCTGAACGTCCAGGCGCCTTGTAGATGCAGCCAGTTCAACAGGGTGGTGAATTTGAAAAGCTGCGCAAGAAAACAAGAAAATTCTTGCTCCTGAAACAAGCGGTCTATTTGGGGTTTTCGGAGAACCGTGGATGTATCCAGTTGCTCCAGAAATCTGGAGGCTTCCACGGGGGAGATAGCGAACAGCTCTCTCTGCCCTGTCACGGAGGCGGCAAATTTGCTTCTGAAGCTGTAGTGAAGGTGCTGCTCGACCTGGCGCCAATCGGCGACCTGCCTGAAATCATGAAGAAACCATGGCCCCAAGCTCTTGTAGGGTTCGGATGCATTGATTTCCTTGATGCGCTTGAGCGGGGCGAAATCAGTGCCGCCAATCTTCACAAATTCACATCCGTGTGAGGTCAGAATATAAACATGGCCTTCGACGCGCTGGGGTATGGTCAGTGCTTTGCGTTTCTCCATTGGGGTGGCCATCTCTTGTGAAGAAAATGAAACGGGGGCCCCAGCCCCCGTTTGAATCCATCAAGCGGCAGCCTGGCGGATCAGCCCTTTTTCTGCAGCATCTTGATCACGCTGGAGAAATCCTCCCCCCCGTGTCCGGCGATGCTGTGCGCCGCGTAGATCGCGCGCGCCAGCCCGCCCAGCGGCGTGGCGGCTTTCACGGCCATGGCGTTTTCCTGCGCCAGGCCCAGGTCCTTGAGCATCAGGTCGGTGCCGAAGCCGCCCGCGTAGCCTTTGCTGGCGGGGGCGTTCTCGTGCACGCCGGGGAAGGGGTTGTACTTCTCCAGCGCCCAGTTGCCGCCGGAGCTGCGGCGCATGATCTCGCTCAGCACCTTGGGGTCGAGGCCGTTGGCCACGCCCAGGGCGATGGCTTCGCTGGTGCCGGCCATGAGGATGCCCAGCAGCATGTTGTTGCAGATCTTGGCGGTCTGGCCCGCGCCCACGCTGCCGGCGTGGAAGATGTTGGCCCCCATTTTTTCCAGCAGCGGGCGCGCGCGCTCCAGGTCGGCGCTGCTGCCGCCCACCATGAAGGTGAGGGTGCCGGCAATGGCGCCGCCGGTGCCGCCGGAGACGGGCGCGTCGATGAAGGCGATGCCCGCCGCTTCGGCGGCCTTGGCCACCTTCTGGCTGGTGGCGGCGGCGATGGTCGAGCTGTCGATGACCAGCGCGCCCTTGGCGATGCTGGACAGCAGGCCGGGCTGGCCGTCGCGGCCGAGGAACAGGCCCTCCACGTGCTGGCTGGCGGGCAGCATGGTGACGACCGCCTCGGCGCCTTGCACGGCAGCTTGCGCGCTGGCAGCGGCCTGGCCGCCTTCGGCGACCACTTTGGCCACGGCGTCCTGGCTCAGGTCGAAGGCCTTGACGCTGTGGCCGGCCTTGACTAGGTTGATGGCCATGGGGGCGCCCATGTTGCCCAGGCCGATGAATGCGATTTGCATGGTGCTGTCTCCTGTGGTGTGTGAAAGGGAACTACGGTTTTGATAGCTGCTGGCGCTTTACTGGTAAGCGATAGAGGCTAAAAACACTGAAAATCATGCGGCGCGCTCCTTGCGCCGCCGCGGCGTTGCCTTGGCCTGCGGGTTGTAGGCGAGGGCGGTGTCCACCCAGTGCTGCCATTGCGCGCGCGTGGCGTAGCCCGAGGGTTCGACCCAGAAGTAGCCGGGCATGCCGCCGCGCGGGTCCAGCTCGCGCACGCCGGGCTGCTCGGCCACCGTGGCGTGCTGCGCGGGCGGCAGGCGCACCAGCAGGTCTTCGCCCTTGACGGCCAGGCACAGCTTGCCCTCCACCATGAAGGCGTGGCAGCCGAACAGCGGCCGTTCCTCCACCGTGGCCCGCGCGCCCAGGCGCTCGGCCAGCGCGTCCTGCACGGCGGCGATGAGCTGCAGGGTTTCTGGCATGACGGGGCGGGCGGGCATGAGGGAAATAGGCCTCCAGGGATTGTCCAGCAAGCGCTGGCAGCTATTGTTTCGCTAGCGGATCACGTCCGGCGCATCGCCGTCGAGCATCCTGCGGCCGATGATGACGCGCATGATCTCGTTCGTGCCTTCGAGGATCTGGTGCACGCGCGCGTCGCGCAGCAGGCGCTCCAGCGGGTATTCGCGGATGTAGCCGTAGCCGCCGTGCAACTGCAGCGCCTCGTTGACCACGGTGAAGCCCGCGTCGGTGGCGAAGCGCTTGGCCATGGCGCAGTAGGTGCTGGCGTCGAGGGCGCCAGCGTCCAGTTTGCTGGCGGCCAGGCGCACCATCTGGCGTGCGGCCACGAGTTCGGTCGCCATGTCAGCGAGCTTGAACTGCAGCGCCTGGAAGCTCGCCAGCGCCTTGCCAAACTGCTTGCGCTCGTGCATGTAGCGCTGCGCGTGGCCGAGTGCGCCTTGCGCGGCGCCGACCGAGCAGGTGGCGATGTTGATGCGCCCGCCGTCCAGGCCCTTCATGGCGATCTTGAAGCCCTCGCCCTCGCGGCCCAGCAGGTGACTGGCGGGAATGCGCACGTTGTCGAAGCTGATCTGGCGCGTGGGCTGGCTGTTCCAGCCCATTTTTTCTTCTTTCTTGCCGTAGTGGATGCCGGGCAGGTTCGCCGGCACGGCAAAGGCGCTGATGCCGCCCGCGCCCGACTGGGCGTCGCCCGTGCGCGCCATCAGCACCAGCACGTCGGTACTGCCCGCGCCGCTGATAAAGGCCTTGCTGCCGTTGATCACGTATTCGTGCCCGGCCTGTTCGGCGCGGGTCTTGATGGAGGCGGCGTCGGAGCCGCTGCCGGGTTCGGTCAGGCAGTAGCTGGCCAGCTTCTGCCCGCTGGTGAGCGCCTCGCCCCATTCGGCGCGCACTTCATCGGTGGCCCAGGTGCCGAGCATCCAGGTCGCCATGTTGTGGATGGTGATGAAGGCGGTGGTGCTGGGGTCGACGGCGGCCAGTTCCTCGAACACCAGCGTGGCGTCGAGCCGGGGCAGGGCGAGGCCGCCGGCATTCTCGGGTGCGTACAGGCCGCAAAAGCCCAGCTCGCCCGCACGGCGAATAGCCTCGCGCGGGAAGGTGCCCTGGGCGTCCCACTCGGCGGCGTGGGGGGCCAGCTCAGCCTGGGCGAATTGGCGCGCCGTGTCGGCAAAGGCGCGCTGGTCTTCGGTCAGTTCAAAGTCCACGGGCAGTGTCTCCTGCTTTTGTTTTGATAGCTTCCAGCGCTTGCTGGGCAAGGGCTGGAAGCATATTTTGTTCAAAAAAGGCTGGCCTCCGTGCGGCAGGCCAGCCGGGCGCCTTACTTCAGGCTGATGGTGGTGTTCACGCCATGGCTGGCGGTGCTGTCGTCGAACCAGCGCGCCGTCACCGTCTTGGTCTGCGTGTAGAACAGCACCACCTGCTTGCCGTAGGGGCCCAGGTCGCCGAGCTTGGAGGCGCGGCTGCCGGTGAACGAGAACAGCGGCACGGGCACCGGCACGGGCACGTTGATGCCGACCTGGCCGACGTCGATCTCTTCCTGGAACTTGCGCGCTGCCGCGCCCGACTGCGTGAACACGGCGGTGCCGTTGCCGTTGGGGTTGGCGTTGATGAATTCGATGGCTTTGTCCAGCGTGGCGGCGCCGACCACGCACAGCACGGGGCCGAAGATTTCCTGGTCGTAGATGCTCATGCCGGGCTTGACGTCGCTGAAGATCGTCGGGCCGACGAAGTTGCCCTTCTCATAGCCGGGCACGCTGGGCTTGCGGCCGTCCAGCGCCAGCGTGGCGCCCTCGGCCACGCCGCGCTCGATCAGGCCCTCGATGCGCGACAGCGCGGCGCACGAGATCACCGGGCCCACGTCGGTGCCGGGCTCGGTGCCGCCGCTGACCTTGAGCGACTGGGCCTTGGCCACCAGGTCGGGCAGCCACTGCTGCGCCTCGCCCACCAGCATCACCACCGGCAGCGCCATGCAGCGCTGGCCCGCCGCGCCGAACGAGGCGCCAGCGATGGCGTTCAGCGTCTGCTCCTTGTTCGCGTCGGGCAGCACGATGGCGTGGTTCTTCGCGCCCATCATGCACTGCACGCGCTTGCCGTTGAGGCTGGCGCGGTTGTACACGTGCGTGCCCACGCGGGTGGAGCCAACGAAGCTGATGGCCTTGATGTCCGGGTGGTCGCAGATGGCGTTCACGGCGTCCTCGCCGCCGTGGATCACGTTCAGCACGCCCGGGGGCACGCCGGCTTCCAGCGCCAGTTCGCACAGGCGCATGGTGACGATGGGGTCCTGCTCCGAGGGCTTGAGCACGAAGGTGTTGCCCGTGGCGATGGCCATGGGGAACATCCACAGCGGGATCATGGCCGGGAAGTTGAACGGCGTGATGCCCGCGCACACGCCCAGCGGCTGCAGCACGGTGTAGGTGTCGACACCGTTGGCCACGTTGTTGGCCAGCTCGCCGAGCTGCAGGTTGCCGATGGCGCTGGCGTGCTCCACCACCTCCAGGCCGCGGAACACGTCGCCCTCGGCGTCGGGCAGGGTCTTGCCCTGCTCGGCGGTCAGCAGCGCGGCCAGTTCCTTCATGTTCTCGCGGATGAGCTGCTGCAGCTTCAGGAAGATGCGCGCGCGCGCACCGATGGGCGTCTTCTTCCAGGTCTTGAAGGCCTCCTTGGCGTTGGCCACGGCAGCGTTGATCTCATCGGGCGTGGCGAAGGGCACGCGCGCCAGCACTTCCTGCGTGGCGGGGTTGACCACGTCGCGCCACTGGGTGGTCTGGGATTCGACGAACTGGCCGTTGATCAGCAGCTTGACGGTAGGAATGGGTGCGCCCATGGTGCGTGTCTCCTTGGTAGGGGGTTGAAACGATCGGCGTCCATGGTATGTGTGCGAAATTCATCATGCAATAGCTAAACTTGCACCTTGGCTTTGCAAATTTGCACAAAATGCATGCATGGACTGGGACCACCTGCGCTACTTTCTTGAACTCGCCCGCGCCAGCACCCTGGCAGCCGCCGCGCGCCGCCTGGGCGTGGAGCACAGCACCGTGGCGCGGCGCATCCAGGCGCTGGAAAAGCAGCTCGGCACCCCGCTGTTCGCGCGCGAGGCCGCGGGCCACCGCCTGACCGAAGCGGGCCGCCACCTGCTGCCCGCCGTCGAGGCCATGGAGGCCGCCGCGCTCGGCGTGGAGCGTGCCACGCCCGTGCCGGGCGGCGGCCCCTCGGGCCTGGTGCGCGTGGGCGTGACCGAGGGCTTCGGCACGCTGATCCTGGCGCAGCACCTGGCGCAGCTCACGCAGCGCTACCCGCAACTGTCCATCGATCTGCTGGCGCTGCCGCGCCTGCTGCACCTGTCGCGGCGCGAGGCGGACATCGTCATCTCGCTGGAGCGGCCCAAGCGCGGCGCGGTCATCGTCACCAAGCTGGCCGACTACAGCCTGCACCTGTACGGCCAGCGCGAGTACCTGGCGCGCCGCCCCCTGGTCACGCGCCGCGAGGACCTGCGCCACCACGACTTCATCAGCTACGTGGACGACCTGCTGTTCACCAAGGAGCTGCAGTTCATCGACCAGCTCTACCCGCCCGAGCGCTTCGCCCTGCGCAGCACCAGCGTGAGCGCCCAGTACGAGGCCGTGCGCGCGGGCGCGGGCCTGGCGGTGCTGCCCGCGTTCCTGGCCGACCGCGACCCCATCCTGGCGCGCGTGCTGCCGCAGGAGGCGCGCTTCACCCGCACCTTCTGGATGAGCATGCCCGGCGAGGCCAAGCACCTGGCGCGCATGCAGGCCGTGTGGGGGTTCCTGAAGGAAGTGGGACAGCAGGAGGCGGGGCGGCTGATGCCCGGATGACGGTCTCCATTACAGTGCGCGGTTTTGGAGCCCCCCGCCGCGATGAAAACCGAAACCCTGCTGCTTTTCCTGCCCGCCTGCTTCGCCCTGAACATGGCGCCGGGGCCGAACAACCTGCTGTCGGTGTCGAACGCCACGCGCCATGGCTTTGGCGTGGCCTGCCTGGCCGGGGCAGGGCGGCTGTTGGCCTTCGCCGCGATGATCGCCATCGCGGCCACCGGGCTGGCGGTGGTGCTGCAGGCGTCCGGGGCGCTGTTCCTGGCCATCAAGGTGGCGGGCGCGCTGTACCTGTTCTATCTCGCGCTGCAACTGTGGCGCGCGCCGCCCGCCGAGGCCGAGGCGCCCGTGGCCTGCCGCCGCACGCGCTGGGGCCTGGCGCGGCAGGAGTTCTGGGTGGCGGCGGGCAACCCCAAGGCGATCCTGATCTTCACGGCCTTCCTGCCGCAGTTCATCGACGCCACGGCGCCCGCCATGGCGCAGTTCGCCGAGCTGGGCGCGTGGTTCCTGCTGCTGGAGTGGGTGGCGATCGCGGCCTACGCCGCCATCGGCAGCCACCTGCGCCGCTGGTTCGCCGCGCCCCGGCGCCGCCAGTGGTTCAACCGCGTGTGCGCCGCGCTGCTGGGCGCCGCCGGTGCCGGCCTGCTGGCCGCGCGCCGTTCCGCCGGCGGGGCGTGATTCAGGCAAATTCCTCGACCAGGAAATCCAGCAGCGCGCGCAGCTTGGGCGCCACGTAGTGCCGCGACGGGTAGACCGCGTAGAGCGTGGTCTGCACCGTGCGCCAGTCCTCCAGCGCGGCCTGCAGCCGGCCGGTGCGCAGGTCGTCCTCCACGTAGGGGCGCGGGATCAGGCTGACGCCGAACCCGGCGCGTAGCGCATCGCGCACGGCCAGGCTCGACGACACCGAATACCGCGCATCCACCGCCACCCGCTCGGTGCGGCCGCCCTGGTGGAACGCCCACACGTCCGCATGGCCCGACAGGCTGAAGCGCACGCAGTCCAGTGCGTTCAGGTCGGCCGGCACCGCGGGCCGGCCGCGCCGCGCGAAATACGCCGGCGCGGCGCATAGCACGTGCGGCATGGTGGCCAGCGGGCGGGCGACCAGCGACGAATCCTCCAGCCGGTCGCTGCCGCGAATGGCCAGGTCGAACCCCTCGCGCACGATGTCCACGCGCCGGTCGTCCAGGTGCAGGTCCAGCCGCAGGCCCGGGTGGCGTTCCAGGAAGGCGGGGATGGCGGCGGACAGCCGCGTCAGCGTGACCGTCATCGGCGCGCTCACCTTGAGCAGGCCGCTGGGCGCCGCCTTGATGGGGCACAGCGCCGTGTCCGCCTCGGCCAGCGCGTCCAGCGCGCGCGTCACGTGCTCCAGGTACAGGCGGCCTTCCTCCGTCAGCGCCATGCGCCGCGTGGTGCGGTGGATCAGGCGCGCGCCCACGTGGGCTTCCAGCTCGGCGATGTTCTTGCTGATGGCCGCGGGCGACAGGCCCAGGCTGCGGCCCGCATCGGCGAAGCTGCCGCGCTCGGCCACGCGGCGAAAGACCTGCAGGGCGGTCAGGCGGTCCATGGCATTCCCATCTGTTGGTGAATAGTTTGTTTCGATATTCGCCAATTATCAATTGAGGGTGAATTACCTACAGTCATGCCATGACGACGACACACCCTGCCCTCACCCTCATCGAGCAGCGCATCTCGGCCAACCGCTTCGATGCCACCCACACCCTGGCAGACGCCGAGATCGAACGGCTGGTGCGCCTGGCCGCGCGCGCGCCCACCGCCTACAACCTACAGAACTGGCGCTTCATCGCCGTGCGCACGCCCGCGGCCAAGGCCCGGCTGCGCGCCGTGGCGCAGGACCAGGCCAAGGTGGCGGAGGCGGCCGTGTGCTTCATCGTCTGCGGCGTGCTCGCCGACCCGCAGGCCCTGGCCGGGCGGCTGCAGCCGTTCGTGGAGGCGGGCCACATGCCGGCCGAAATGGCGCAGGGCTGGCAGCAGGCCGCGCGCCTGCAATACGCCACGCCCCAGGCAGCGCGCGACGAGGCCGTGCGCTCGGCCGCCCTCGGCGCCATGACGCTGATGCACGCGGCGCAGGCGCTGGGCCTCGCGTCGTGCGCGCTGACGGGCTTCGATGCCGACGGCGTGGCGCGCGAGTTCCAGTTGGCGCGGGACGGGGTGCCGGTGATGCTGGTCACCGTAGGCCGCGCCGCACCCGGCAACTGGCCGCAAAAGCCGCGCCGCCCGCTGGCGCAGGTGCTGGAGTTCGCATGAGCCCCCGCCCGGCCGTTCCGAAGGGGGCTCGCACCGCAGTGCGCAGCACGGGGGTTTTCCAATGACCACACGCACCCGCGACCTGCTGCTGACCGCGCTGGCCCCCGCCATCTGGGGCAGCACCTACATCGTCACCACCGAGCTGCTGCCGCAGGTGCCGCCTATGACGGTGGCCCTGCTGCGCGCCCTGCCCGCGGGCCTGGTACTGCTCCTGGCCGCACGGCGGCTGCCGCAGGGCATCTGGTGGCTGCGCGTGTTCATTCTGGGCGCGCTCAATTTCTCGGTGTTCTGGAGCCTGCTGTTCGTCTCGGCCTACCGGCTGCCGGGCGGGGCCGCGGCCACCGTGGGCGCGGTGCAGCCGCTGGTGGTGGTCTTCCTGGCGGCGGCGGTGCTGGGCAGCGCGGTGCGGCCGGCGGCGGTGCTCGGGGCGCTGGCCGGCCTCGCGGGCGTGGCGCTGCTGGTGCTCACGCCCGGCGCGGCGCTGGACGCCACGGGCATCGCGGCGGGCCTGGCCGGCGCGGTCTCCATGGCCTGCGGCACGGTGCTCACGCGCAAGTGGCGCCCGCCCGTGCCGCTGCGCACCTTCACCGCATGGCAGCTCACGGCCGGCGGCCTGCTGCTGGTGCCGGTCGCGCTGCTGGCCGGCCCCCACTGGCCTGCGCCCACGGCGGGCCACCTGCTGGGGCTGGCGTGGCTGGGCCTGGTGGGCGCGGCGCTGACCTATGTGCTGTGGTTCCGCGGCATCGCACGGCTGGAGCCGGGCGTGGTGGCGTCGCTGGGGTTCCTGAGCCCGGTGACGGCGATCCTGCTCGGGCGGGCCTTCCTGGACCAGACGCTCACCGGGCCGCAGATCGCCGGTGTGGCGCTAGTGCTGGGCGGTATCTGGCTGGGGCAGCGTGGTGCTTAGAATTTGATAGCTGCTAGCGCTTGATAGGAAAGGGGTTGAGGCCGATTTTCCTTGTTTTCTTGATATGTGCCGGGTGGTGGCTTTCTGGCTGGGGTTTCAGGGTTTTCCCTGGTTTATGCTCGCTCCCTTGCTCGTTTCGTCGGTGCTCGCCGCCAGGAACGGGCGCCTGTTCACTCCCATCCACGAGAGCCTTTGCCATGACCCACAAGGTCCCCTCCGACGCAAGGCGCACGCACGGCCAAGACGACCTGCAGCGCAACCTCACCAACCGCCACATCCAGCTCATCGCCATCGGCGGCGCCATCGGCACGGGCCTGTTCATGGGCTCGGGCAAGACCATCAGCCTGGCCGGGCCGTCCATTGTGTTCGTCTACGCCATCATCGGCGTGATGCTGTTCTTCGTGATGCGCGCCATGGGCGAGCTGCTGCTGTCGAACCTGGAGTACCGCTCGTTCATCGACTTCTCCGACGACCTGCTCGGCCCCTGGGCCGGTTTCTTCACCGGCTGGACCTACTGGTTCTGCTGGATCATCACCGGCATCGCCGACGTGATCGCCATCTCGGCCTACGCGCAGTTCTGGTTTCCTGGCGTGCCGCAATGGGCGCCGGCCATTGCCTGCGTCGGCCTGCTGCTGGCGCTGAACCTGCTCACGGTGAAGCTGTTCGGCGAGATCGAGTTCTGGTTCGCCATGATCAAGATCGTCGCCATCGTCACCCTGGTGGGCACGGGCGTGTACATGGTGGCCACGGGCTTCACCGCGCCCACGGGGCGCCAGGCCAGCCTGGCGAACCTGTGGAACGACGGCGGCATGTTCCCGCACGGGGCCATGGGCTTCTTCGCCGGGTTCCAGATCGCGGTGTTCGCCTTCGTCGGCATCGAGCTGGTGGGCACCACCGCTGCCGAGGCCAAGGACCCCGAGCGCACGCTGCCGCGCGCCATCAATTCCATTCCGGTGCGCATCATCGTGTTCTACGTGTGCGCGCTGCTGGCCATCATGGCCGTCACGCCCTGGCGCGACGTGGTGCCGCACAAGAGCCCGTTCGTCGAACTGTTCGTGCTCGCCGGGCTGCCGGCGGCGGCGGGCATCATCAACTTCGTGGTGCTGACCTCGGCGGCTTCGTCGGCCAACAGCGGGGTCTTCTCCACCAGCCGCATGCTCTACGGCCTGGCGCTCAAGGGCGACGCGCCGCGCGCCTTCCACCAGCTCTCGCGTGCCAGCGTGCCCTCGCGCGGGCTGGTCTTCTCGTGCGCCTGCCTGCTGGGCGGGGCGTTCCTGATGTGGGTGATCCCCGATCTGGTGCAGGCCTTCACGCTGGTCACCACGGTGTCGGCCATCCTGTTCATGTTCGTTTGGTCGCTGATCCTGCTGTCGTACATCGCCTACCGCCGCCAGCGCCCGGCGCTGCACGCGGCCTCGCGCTACAAGATGCCCGGCGGCGTGGCCATGTGCTGGGCCTGCCTGGCGTTCTTCGCAGGCATCCTGGTGCTGCTGACGCTGGAGGCCGACACGCGCCAGGCGCTGCTGGCCACGCCGGCATGGTTCGTGCTTCTGGCCGTGGCGTACCGGGCGATGCGCCAGCGCGCGGCGGCCTGAGAGCGTGTTCACGATCTCCACGCGCGAGATCGTGAACACGCTCTGATGGCAGGGTAGCTACCCACGCGCGGCGGCGCGAAGCGCGCTATTCTTGGCTCCCAGTACCAAGGCGACAGCAAGGACGAAGACCAACCGGGGAGTGGTTCACGGCATGGGCGCGACGGCATCTTCTGCATTCAGATCCTGGATACCGGGCATCGTGGTGGCGCTGGTGGGCTTGGCGCTGACCCATGCGCTGGTGCAACAGCAGCGCATGGCCAGCGAGGCCATCGCCAGCGTGCGCTTCACCGAGGAGGTGCGCTCGTCGGCCAACGCCATCGAGCAGCGCATCGTCGCCTATACCGAGATCGTCTCGGGCATGCGCGACCTGTTCCTGGTCAATCCGGGCCTGGGCTACCGGGATTTCGAGCGCGTGGCGGCCGAGCGTGCGATACGCCCGCGCTACCCCGAGATCCGCAACCTCAACTTCTCCCGCTGGGTGCCCACGCAAGGGTTGCCCGCGTTCGCGCAGCGCCTGCGCGCCCAGGGGCGCACGGGCGAGCGCGCCCAGCAGGAGCCCCTGCACCGGCTCACGGACGGCCCGGACCACTACGTCATCGAATACCTCTGGCCCTGGGAGGGCAACGAGCGCATCTGGGGGCTGGACATCGGCTCGCAGCCCGCCAACCTGGCGGCCGTGGTGGCGGGGCGGGCCACGGGGCAGGCCACGGTGTCGGCACCGTTCGAGCTGCTGCAGGAGAAGGAGCAGCGCCTGGGCTTCATCCTGCGCCAGCCCATCTTCGCGGCGGATGCGGGCGCGGGCTTCGTGGGCTCGGTGGGTGTTTCCGTGCGGGTCAGCGCCATGCTCGATGCCATTGCGTCGGCGGGTTTCTTCAACGGCGTGGCGCTGCGGCTCGAAGACGTGGGCAGCGTGGCCGGCAGCGCCGCGCCCGTGCCGGCGCTGCTGGGCCAGTTCGGCGCCTGGCCCGAGGCCTCGGCCGCGCGCGAGTTGCGCGTGCTGCAGGTACATGACCGGCGCTGGCGCCTGACCTTCGTGCCCACGCGTTCCATGCTTTCAGGCGTGGAGCGCCAGTTGCCCTGGTGGATGGGCAGCGCGGGCGTGGCGCTGACGCTGCTGCTGGCCGTGCTGGCCAGCCTGCTGGTGCGCCAGCGCGCGCTGGCGCTGGGCGAGGCGCAGTCCTCCAACGAAGCCCTGGAGCAGAGCGAGCAGCGCTTTCGCGCGGTGTTCAACCAGGCGGCGGTGGGCGTATCGCTCACGCGCGTGGACACGGGCCAGATCCTGCGCGTGAACCAGCGCTACTGCGACATCGTCGGCTACAGCACCGAGGAACTGTTGCAGCGCGACGTGCACAGCCTGTCCCACCCCGACGACCATGCCGCCAACCTGGCGCAGCTCGAGCGCCTGAAGGCGGGCGACATCACTGCCTTCCATCTGGAAAAGCGCCTGCTGCGCAAGGGCGGCGACGAGGTCTGGGTCGATCTCACCGTCTCGCCCATCTGGCGGCCCGGCGAGGCGCCGGTCTACAACGTCAGCGTGATCCAGGACATCACCGGGCGCCGCCGCATGCAGGACCAACTGCGCGAGAGCGAGCGCAATCTGCGCAACATCCTCGACCACCTGCCCGTGGGCGTGCTGCTGGTGCAGGGGGGCGAGCGCATCGTGTTCCGCAACCGCAGCTTCGTGCAGATCACCGGCTACACCGAGCAGGACGTGGGCGGCACGCAGCGCTGGTGGGAGCGCGCCTACCCCGACGCGCAGGTGCGCGAGCGCACACGCCGCCATTGGGACGCGCTGTGCGACACCGCGCGCCAGGGCGACGGCTGCATCCGCGCGGGCGAGTACGACATCACCTGCCGCGACGGGCAGCGCCGCACCGTGGACATCTCGGGCGTGCTGCTCGGGCCGGACCACCTGGTGTTCTTCGAGGACCTGAGCGAGCGCAAGGCCGCCGAGGAAGAGGCCACCTACCTGGCCTACTACGACCCCCTGACCGGCCTGCCCAACCGCCGCATGCTGCTCGACCAGGTGCGCCAGGCCATGGCGACAAGCGCGCAGTCGGCGCGCAGCGGCGCGCTGCTCATGCTCGACCTGGACCACTTCAAGACCATCAACGAAACGCGCGGCCACGACTGGGGCGACATGCTGCTGCGCCAGGTGGCCGAGCGCCTGCGCGCCTGCACGCACGAGGAACACACCGTGGCACGCCACGGCGACGATGAATTCGTGGTGGTGCTGGAGTCGCTGGCGGACAACGCCGCCGACGCCGCCGTGCAGGCGCAGGAGGTGGCGCAGCGCATCCAGGCGGCGCTGCGCGCGCCCTACATGCTCGGCGGCGAGCCCTGGCACGCCAGCGTGAGCATGGGCGCGGCCATCTTCCGCGGGCTGGGCGAGAGCGTGGATGACCTGCTCAAGCGCGCCGACGTCGCCATGTACCAGGCCAAGGCCGCCGGGCGCGACACGCTGCAGTTCTACGACCCGCGCATCCAGGCCGTGGTGCATGCCCGCGCCGCGCTGGAGCTGGACATGCGCGCGGGCCTGGAGCAGGGCCAGTTCGAGCTGTTCTACCAGGCGCAGATGGACCGCGGCCGCATCACCGGCTGCGAGTGCCTGCTGCGCTGGCGCCACCCGCGCGACGGCTTCGTCTCGCCCGCTGCCTTCGTGCCGCTGGCCGAGGAAACCGGCCTGATCCTGCCGCTGGGCGAATGGGTGCTGCAGGCGGCCTGCCGCCAGCTCGCCGCCTGGGCGCGCCAGCCCGCGCTGGCGCACCTGACGCTGGCCGTTAACGTCAGCCCGCGCCAGTTCCACCAGGCGGCGTTCGTGTCGCAGGTGCTGGCGGCGCTGGCGGGCTCGGGCGCCGACGCGCGCCACCTCAAGCTGGAGCTGACCGAGGGGCTGCTGCTGCAGGACGTGGAGGACACCATCGCCAAGATGGTGCAGCTCAAGGGCTACGGCGTGGGCTTCTCGCTCGACGACTTCGGCACCGGCTATTCGTCGCTGTCGTACCTCAAGCGCCTGCCGCTGGACCAGCTCAAGATCGACCAGGGCTTCGTGCGCGACGTGCTCACCGACCCCAACGACGCCACCATCGCCCGCACCATCGTCGCGCTGGGCACCAGCCTGGGCCTGCACGTCATCGCCGAGGGCGTGGAGACCGAGGCGCAGCGCGAATTCCTCGCGCGCAGCGACTGCCACGCCTGGCAGGGCTACCTGCTCAGCCGCCCCGTGCCCGTGGCGGAGTTCGAGGCGCTGGTGCTGCGCCAGCAGGCCGGCGGCCAAAGCTCCTGAAAACATAGCTTCCAGCGCTTTCCTGGTAAGGGCTGGAGCCCAATTTTTACCTGAATGTCAAAACCTGTGCGGGGCCGGTGCGCGCAAGGCGGTCACGGTATGATTCAGGGCTTTCCCGACCACGCGCCCCCTTCACACCTGCCTGCCCCGTGCGTCTCCAGTCCATCAAGCTCTCCGGCTTCAAGTCCTTCGCCGAGCCCACCAACTTCATGCTGCCCGGGCAACTGGTGGGCGTGGTGGGGCCGAACGGCTGCGGCAAGTCCAACATCATGGACGCCGTGCGCTGGGTGCTGGGCGAGAGCAAGGCCAGCGAGCTGCGCGGCGAGAGCATGCAGGACGTTATCTTCAACGGCACCACCAGCCGCAAGCCCGCCAGCCGCGCCAGCGTGGAACTCACGTTCGACAACAGCGACCACCGCGCGGGCGGGCAGTGGAGCCAGTTCGGCGAGATCGCCGTCAAGCGCGTGCTCACGCGCGACGGCAACAGCAGCTACTACATCAACAACCAGCCGGTGCGCCGCCGCGACGTGCAGGACGTGTTCCTGGGCACCGGCCTTGGCCCGCGCGCCTACGCCATCATCGGCCAGGGCACCATCAGCCGCATCATCGAAAGCCGCCCCGAGGAACTGCGCCTGTTCCTGGAGGAGGCGGCCGGCGTCTCCAAGTACAAGGAGCGCCGCCGCGAGACGGAAAACCGCCTGTCCGACACGCGCGAGAACCTCACGCGCGTCGAGGACATCCTGCGCGAGCTGAACGCCAACCTGGAGCGGCTCGAAAAACAGGCCGAGGTGGCCGCGCGCTACCACGGCCTGCAGCAGGACGTGACGCTCAAGCAGCACCAGCTCTGGTTCCTCAAGCGCGCCGATGCCGAGGAGGAACAGAACCGCGTGCGCACCGAGGGCCTGCAGGCCGTGAACGACCTGGAGGCGCGCATGGCCGAGCTGCGCCACGTCGAGGCCGACCTCGAAGCCATCCGCCAGGCCCACTACGCCGCGGGCGACGCCGTGAACCAGGCCCAGGGCCAGCTATATGAGGCCACGGCCGAGGTCGGCAAGCTCGAAGCCGAGATCCGCTACGTGGTCGAAGGCCGCCAGCGTGTGGAACAGCGCTTGGCGCAACTGGCCGAGCAGGCCGCGCAGTGGGCCGCGCGCCGCGAGGAAGCCGCCGCCGAGATGGAAAACCTCGAAGGCGCGGGCATGGACGCCGAGGAGCAGGCCGAGATCCTTGCCGCCCAGGTGGAGGAACAGGCCGCGCGCCTACCCGACCTGGAGGACGCGCTGCGCCAGGCGCAGTCGCGCGCCGCCGCGCAGCGCGCCGCCGTGGTGCAGGTGCAGCAGCAGATCCAGGTGCTGGCCGCCGAGCAGCGCAGCATTGACGAGCAGCGCCGCCAGCAGGAGGCGCGCCACGAGCGTCTGCGCGCCGACCGCAGCGCCCTGGCCGTGCCCGACGAGGCCCGTCTGGCCGATCTACAGGAGCAGCTTGCCAGCGCGCAGGAAGGCGCAGAAGTGGCCGAGGCCGTGCTGTTCGAGCTGCAGGAATCCGTGCCCCAGCTCGACGAGGACCGCCGCGCGCGCCAGCAGGCCGTGAACCAGGAGAGCGCGCGCCAGGCCGACCTGTCGGCGCGCATGGAGGCGCTGAAGGCGCTGCAGGAAAAGGTGAAGGTCTCCGGCAAGCTCCAGCCCTGGCTGGCGCAGCACGGGCTGGACGGGCTGCCGGGCCTGTGGAGCCGTATCCACGTCGAGCAGGGCTGGGAGAACGCGCTCGAAGCCGCGCTGCGCGAGCGCATGGGCGCGCTCGAAGTCGGGCGGCTGGAGAGCGTGCGCGGCTTTCTCGGCAGCGGCGGGCACGGCGCGCCGCCCGCGCGCCTGGCTTTCTACAGCCTGCCGCCAGGCGACGGCGCCGCCGAGCCGCCTGCGTCTTTGCAGCGCCTGTCGGCCCTGCTGCGCGTGAGCGACGGGGGCCTGCGCGCGCTGCTGGTGCAGTGGCTGCACGGCTGCTACACCGCCGCCACGCTGGATGAAGCGCTGGCCCAGCGCGCCAGCCTGCAGCCGGGCGAAACCATCTACGTGCCCAGCGGCCACGCCGTCGGGCCGCACAGCGTGGGCTTTTATGCGCAGGATTCCGAGCAGGCCGGGCTGCTGGCGCGCGCACAGGAGATCGAGCACCTCGACAAGGAGCTGCGCGCCCAGGCGCTGATCTGCGACGAGGCGCGCACCGCGCTGGTGCGCGCCGAAAGCCAGTATGCCGACGCCGCGCAGCGCCTGGTGGCCGCGCGCCGCGAGGCCAGCGAGGCGCAGGTCCAGGCGCATGCCCTGCAGGTCGAAACCCTGCGCCTGGCGCAGCAGGCCGAGCAGATGCGCGCGCGCAGCCAGCAGATCGACGGCGACCTGGCCGAAGTCACGGCGCAGCTCGACGATCTGCAGGAGCGCAGCGTGGCCGCCGAGGCGCGCTTCGAGGAACTCGACATGCAGCTCGCCGACAGCCAGGAGCACGAGGCGCAATTGGGCGACGCCGTGATCGAGGCCGAGCGCCGGCTGGGCGAATGCCGCGAGCAGCAGCGCGCGCTGGAGCGCCAGGCGCAGGAGGCCACGTTCTCGCAGCGCAGCCTGCAGGCGCGCCGCGCCGAGCTGTCGCGCACCATCGAGACGGCGCAGCAGCAGGCGCGCGCTCTGCAGGACGAGGAGCAGCGCGCGCGCGAGGAGCAGTCGCGCCTGTCCGCCGCCGCAGCGCAGGGCGGCCTGGAAGACGCGCTGGCGCTGAAGTTGGCGCGCGAGAAGGCGCTGGGCGAGTGCCGCAGCCAGTACGACGGCCTGACCGCGCAACTGCGCGCCAGCGACGAACGGCGCATGCAGGCCGAGCGCACGCTGGACCCGCTGCGCCAGCGCATCACCGAATTTCAGCTCAAGGAACAGGCCGCGCGCCTGGGCCTGGAGCAGTACAGCCAGTTGCTGGCCGACGCGCAGGCCGACCTGGCGGCAGTGGCGCAGTCCATCGCCGAGGGCAACGTGCGCCTGCACGGCCTGCAGGGCGAGATCGACCGGCTGCACCGCGAGATCCAGGCGCTGGGCGCGGTCAACCTCGCGGCGCTCGACGAACTCACGCTGGCGCGCGAGCGTAAGACCTTCCTGGACGCGCAGACCGAAGACCTGACGCTGGCCATGAACACGCTGGAGGCGGCGATCCAGAAGATCGACGCCGAGACGCGCGAGCTGCTCTCGGGCACCTTCGAGACCGTCAACGGCCACTTCGGCCGCATGTTCCCCGAGCTGTTCGGCGGCGGGCAGGCGCGGCTCATCATGACGGGCGATGAAATCCTTGACGCTGGCGTGCAGGTCATGGCCCAGCCGCCGGGCAAGAAGAACCAGACCATCCACCTGCTCTCGGGCGGCGAGAAGGCGCTCACGGCCATCGCGCTGGTGTTCGCCATCTTCCAGCTCAACCCGGCGCCGTTCTGCCTGCTCGACGAGGTGGACGCGCCGCTGGACGACGCCAACACCGAGCGCTACGCCAAGCTGGTGTCGGCCATGAGCCGCGGCACGCAGTTCCTGTTCATCAGCCACAACAAGATCGCCATGGAAATGGCCCAGCAGCTCATCGGCGTGACCATGCAGGAGCAGGGCGTGTCGCGTATCGTGGCGGTGGACATGGAATCGGCCCTTTCCATGGCGGAGCTATGAGGCCCAGCGTGCGCCGCACCAATA
>Ga0222424_100519_pt1 | contig 18836 bp, 17 predicted proteins | sample 2B2ome_FD_182468 | JGI IMG/M metagenome (GOLD analysis project Ga0222424, IMG submission 182468) | Enriched microbial communities from leaf-cutter ant dump, University of Wisconsin, Madison, United States - 2B200A (version 2) | ecosystem: Environmental > Terrestrial > Nest > Insects nest > Nest... | reverse complement strand
CCGGCCTCGAGCAGGACCAGATTCATGACGCCCGCTCAGCCATTGCCGCCCAGCCAGGGCGTGAGCAGGGCGAGCTGGCGTGCCACGGCGCCGCGATTGGCCGCCAGCACGGCGAGCCCGGCCTCGCGGCGGCGCTGCGCCAGGGCCGGGTCGGTGAACAGGCCGGCCAGCGCCGCCGCAAGCGCCCCGGCGTCATCGACCACGGCCAGCGCGCCGGCGGCGATCAGCTCCTGGTTGATGGCCTCGAAGTTGAAGAAATGCGGCCCGGTCAGGGTGGGCACGCCCAGCGCGAGCGGCTCCAGCGCGTTATGTCCGCCGGTCGGCACCAGCGAGCCGCCGACGAAGGCCGCCTGCGAGAGCGCGAACCAGCACAGCAGCTCGCCCATGCTGTCACCCAGCAGCACCGCCGTGTCTGCGGTGACGACATCGCCCTGGCTGCGGCGCGCCAGCGCGAAGCCCTCCTCCAGCACCTGCCGGGCCACCGGCTCGAAACGCTCGGGATGACGCGGCACCAGGATCAGCAGCGCATCCGGCTGCGTCTGCCGCAGCATCCGGTGCGCCGCCAGCATGAAGACATCCTCGCCGGCATGCGTGCTGGCCGCGACCCAGACCGGGCGGCCGTAGAGCGACCAGGCCACACGCCAGCGCGCGGCCTCGGTGACGACCTCGTCGGGCACGCTGATGTCGAACTTGAGGCTGCCGGTCTGCACCACCTGCGCAGCCGGCACGCCCAGCGCGCGGAAACGCCCGGCGGTCGGCGCGTCCTGGGCCGCGACCACGGTGAGGTTGGCCATCAGCTCGCCGGTGATCTTCGGCAGGCGGGCATAGCCCGCGGCGGACCGCTCGGACAGCCGCGCGTTGGCGAGCATGACCGGCAGCCCGCGCGCGCGCGCCAGCGCCAGCCAGTTCGGCCACAGCTCGGTCTCCATGACCACCAGCGCGCGCGGCTGCCAGTGCGCCAGGAAGCGGCGGATGGCGCCGGGCAGGTCATAAGGCGCGTAGACGTGCAGCACGGCATCGCCCCAGATCGCGCGCACGCGCTCGGAGCCGGTCGGGGTCATGGTGGTGATCAGCAGCGGCAGGTCCGGATGCTGCCGGCGCAGGGCGTTGACCAGCGGCTGGGCGGCCAGGGTCTCGCCCACCGACACGGCGTGTATCCACAGCGGCCTTCCGACGAATGGCGAGGCCGGCCGGCCGCCAGCCGCCAGCCGTGGCGGCCAGCCCATGCGCTCGCGCCAGCGCAGGCGATACGCCGGCGCCTGACGCCCGCGCAGCCAGAGGCGAAGGAACACCAGCGGCAGCAAGGCTTGCAGGAGGACGGTATAGAGCCAGCGCGGCACGGACATCTCCCAGTCAGAAATCACTAGAGTGCCGGATTCTACCTCGCATACACTTGTTTCATGACAAAACTCGTCCGGGCCGACGACGGCCTTGAATGGCGGTGGCTGCACCCCCGCTACTGGCCGGCCTGGCTGGCCTGCCTGTTCATCTTCCTGCTCGCCTGGCTGCCCTGGCCGGTGCAGCGCCGCCTCGGCGCCGCGCTGGGCTGGCTGGCCTACCGGCTCATCCCGCAACGCGTCGATGACACCCGCGTCAACCTCCGGCTGTGCTTCCCGCAGCTCGGCGAGGACGAGCGCGAGGCCATGGTGCGCGACATCTTCCGGCAGGGCGGCATAGGCATCTTCGAGACCGCCAACGCCTGGTTCGTGCCCATGTCCTGGTACCGCGACCGCATCCGCGCCAGTGGCGTCGAGCATGTGCTGGAGGCATCCCGCCAGGGGCGCGGCGTCATCATCCTGGGCGCGCACTACAGCGGGCTGGACCTGAACGGCGCCGCCGCCTCGCTCTATTTCCCGCTGCGCGTCATCTACCGCCCCCAGAACAATCCGGTGCTGGACTGGCTGATCCGCACGCGCCGCCGGCGCACCTACACCGGCCAGATCGACCACGCCGACATGCGCTCGCTGTTCAAGGCGCTCAAGGGCGGCGAGACGGTGTGGACCTCGGTGGACCAGGACTTCGGCCTCAAGCAGGGTGTCATGGCGCCTTTCTTCGGCTACCCGGCGGCCACGCTGACCGCGACCTCGCGCATGGCGCGCATCAACAACTCGCCCGTGGTCTTCGTGCACTTCTTCCGCAACCCGGACGAGCGCACCTACACCATGCTGTTCACGCCACCGCTGGCGGACTACCCCAGTGGCGACGACGTGCTGGACGCCACGCGCATGAACCAGGAGCTGGCGCGCCTGATCCTGCGCGCGCCGACGCAGTACATGTGGTTCCACCGCCGCTTCAAGTCGAGACCGGCCGGTGAGGCGCCGCCATACCGCAAGAAACGCAAGCAACGCTGACCAGACACCAACCCCAGAGGCGCCCGTGAACCCATTTCCGCTGCTGCGCATCACCTTCTTCCTGCTCGCCGTCTACCTCGGCATGGCCGCCTACGCCGCCCTGAACGGTCCGGCCGAGGTCGTGCACTACCTGTACAGCGAGCAAGGCCCCTACGAGACCTTCAGCGCCTGGCTGTGGTTCCTGCTGGCCGCGCTCACCCTGCTGTCCACGCCCCTGCACATGAGGACCCGGTTGGCCGCCGCCTTCGCGGCGCTGCTCATGGGCGCGCGCGAACTGGACCTGCACAAGGCCCTGTTCGGCACCAGCTTCATCAAGGTGCCCTTCTACAAGAGCGCCAGCATCCCCCTGCAGGACAAGCTGCTTGGCGGCCTGCTCCTGCTCGGCATCATCGCCCTGCTCGTCTATCTCGTCCGCGCCCTGCTCACGCACCTGCGCCGGCGCGGCCCGGGCGACGCCCCGACCCTGCTGCTGCTCATCGGCCTCGTGTTGGGCATGGCCAGCAAGGTGCTGGACCGCTTCAGCTCGCAGATGCACGAGCTGTTCAGCATTGATGTCTCGGCCACCACCAGACTCCTGGTCGTCTCGCTGGAAGAAAGCCTGGAAATGACGCTGCCCCTGTTCTTCATCCTGGCGCTGCTGACCCTGCGCCGGCGCGGACGCTGAGGCACGCCACATGCCCGCCCCCCTCCCCCTGATCGTCGTGCAAATCCTGCCGGCGCTGCACAGCGGCGGCGTCGAACGCGGCACGCTGGAGATCGCCCGCGCGCTGGTCGCCGCCGGACACCGCTCCATCGTCATATCCAACGGCGGCCGCCTGGTCGCGCAGCTGGAGCGCGAAGGCAGCGAACACATCACCATGCCGGTGCATCGCAAGTCGCTGGGCAGCCTCTTCCAGGTGCGCCCGTTGCGCCGCCTGCTCGCCGGACTGCGGCCCGACATCGTGCATGCGCGCTCGCGCGTGCCGGCGTGGATCGCCTGGCTGGCGCTGCGCAAGATGGACCCGGCCACGCGTCCGCACTTCGTCACCACGGTGCATGGCATGTACTCGGTCAGCCCGTACAGCGCCATCATGACCAAGGGCGAGGTGGTGATCGCGGTCTCGGACACGGTGCGCGACTACATCCGCGACAACTACCCGCGCTGCGACCTGTCGCAGGTGCGCGTCATCCACCGCGGGGTCGCGCCGGACGAATTCCCGTTCCGCCACCAACCCCCGGCGGAGTGGCTGACGCGCTGGCAGACAGATTATCCGCAGCTGGCCGGCAAGCAGGTGATCTGCCTGCCCGGCCGCATCACCCGTCTCAAGGGGCACGAGGACTTCATGTCCCTGATCGCCGCCCTGAAGGCGGACGGCCTGCCCGTGCACGGGCTGATCGTGGGCGGCGTGGAAGAGAAGAAGAAGCCCTACCTGGCCGAGCTGAAGGCGCGCGTGGCCGAGATGGGTCTGGCGGATGACATCACCTTCACCGGCTTGCGCGGCGACATCCGCGAGGTGTTCACGCAATGCCAGCTCGTGCTGTCACTGTCGACCAAGCCGGAAACCTTCGGGCGCACGGTGCTGGAGGCGCTGAGCCTCGGCGTGCCGGTGGTCGCCTGGGACCAGGGCGGAGTGGGCGAGATACTGCGCGCCTGCCATCCCGCCGGCCTGGTGGCGACGGGAGATGCCGCCGCGCTGGGACTCGCCGTGCGCGCCACGCTCGCGGCGGGTCCGCGCGACACACCGGTCGAGCACTTCCGGCTTGAGCGCATGTGCGCGGAGACGCTGTCGGTGTACGAGGCGCTGGCGCGGCGCTGAGCACGACGCCTCAGCCCGGTCGGCATCAGCCAGTCGGAGGCATCACGTCAGCTGATCCCAGGCCGTGGCTGTACCATAGCTGACATCGACCTTGAGCGTCCGACCGACCACCTCGCCGAAATGCCTGGGGGCCAGTCCGAAACCCGGGCGCACGCTGCGCACGGCATCCGGCGTGACCACCTCGCCCGCCTTCAGGTCCTTCACGAAATAGAGCGAACGGCGGAACTGCGCGTTGCCCTGCTCGCTGGACTTGCGGCCGTAGTCGACCCGGCCCAGCGCGGACCACACCGTGCGGCTGTCGCGGCAGAGCGCGGCCAGTTCCGCCGGCTCCAGCGAGAAGCTGTCATCCGGCCCGCCGCCGCTGCGATCCAGCGTGAAATGCTTCTCGATGATGGAGGCGCCCAATGCCACGCTGCCTATCGCCGTCGTGTTGTCCAGCGTGTGGTCGGACAAGCCGGTGACCAGCCCGAAACGCTGCATCATGTCGGGAATGGTGCGCAGGTTGTAGTCCTCCGCCGGCGCCGGATAGCCGCTCACGCAGTGCAGCACGGCCAGCTCACGGCATCCGCCCTCGCGCGCTGCGTTGATGGCCTCGGCGATCTCCTCGGCATCGGCCATGCCGGTGGAGATGATCATCGGCTTGCCAGTGCCGGCGACGTACTTGATCAAGGGCAGGTCGACCGCCTCGAAGGAGGCGATCTTGTAGGCCGGCGCGTTCAGGTCCTCCAGCAGATCCACCGCAGTGGTGTCGAACGGCGAGCTGAAAATGGTGATGTCCAGGCTGCGGGCACGGTCGAACAGCGGCTTGTGCCAGTCCCAGGGCATGTGCGCCTCCTGGTAGAGCCGGTACAGCGTCTTGCCATCCCAGAGACCGCCACGAATCTGGAACTCCTCGGCATCGCTGTCCAGCGTGATGGTGTCCGCCGTGTAGGTCTGCAGCTTGATCGCGTCAGCGCCCGCCTTCTTCGCCTCCCCGATGATGCGCAGCGCGGTGTCCAGCGAGCCGTTATGGTTGGCCGACAGCTCGGCAATGATGTAGGGCGGCGCGTCCTGGGCAATACGACGGCCCGCGATCTGCATGCTGGGAATGGACGACATGATGTTTTTCCTCTCAGTTGGGTACCGGCCACTCATGCGCCAGCAGACCGAAACAGACCACGTCATGGTAGTCCCGGCCATCGAAATGTTGGTCCCGCAGCCGGCCTTCCTCGCGGAAGCCCAGGCTCAGGTGGAAGCGGACGGAGCGCTCATTGAAGGCGAGCGCCTGACCGCAGACCTTGTGCAGCCCCAGTTCGCCGAAGGCATGCGCCAGCGCCGCCCGCCCCAGCGCGCGCCCGCTGCCACGCGGCGCCTCTGGCGCGATGTAGAAGCCCCAGTCGGCCACGGTCTCCGCCGACAGGCCGATATTGACGAACCCCAGAGGCTGACCGCCCTGCTCGAAGATCAGCAGGTGCTTGCGGGCATCCTGGCTGGCGCGCTCGAACCAGCGGGCGTGCTCCTCCATGCCGATCTCATGGCACGTGTACATGTACCGCCGCACTTCCGGATGATTCCGCCAGGCCAGCACACGCGCCAAGTCATCATGCGCCATGCGCCGGACCCGGCCGACATCCATCTGCTCAGGCATGCTTCGCCCTCATCATCGACATGACCCTCGCCAGCCCTTCACCATCAGTCACCGCACTGGCATGCCCGCTCATCCCGGCCAGGGTGGCGGCATTCCGCAGGTGCGCGATCTGCGCCGGAAGCTCCGCCACGATATCCTCCGGCGTCCCCACAAGCCAGGCCGCGCCGCTGGCCGCCAGGGCCCGAGCACCAGGCCACTGATTGTCCGCCAGCACGATCATGAGGGCGGGCAGGCCCAGGCAACAACGCTCCCAGGCCGTGCCGCCAGCGGCGCCTATCGCCAGGTCGGCCTCCATCATGCGCACGGCCATGTCGCTGATATCGACCAGCACATCGGCCGGCCAGGGCATCTGCCCTGCCTGCGCCCGGACCGCATCCAGCCAGGGCGCCTTGCCACCCATGATCACGGTGAGGCGGAAACCATCGGGCAGATCGCAGCCACGCAAGACATCCAGCACACGACCCGTGGCATTGTCCTGATCAACGCCGCCCATGCTGACCAGTACATGCTTCAGCTCCGCCTGCCGGCGACGCGCCAGGCTGCGCGGGCGCAACGCCGCGAACTCAGGTCGCAGCAGGGCATACCGGGGCCCGGCCAGCACCTGGCAAGCCGCCGGCACCAGGCCGGCGTAGTCACCCGGCTGACGGCCCAGATTCTGGTCCAGCAGCAGCTCGCACGCATGCCGACGGTCGGCGAGGTCATCAATGGCCATCAGGCAGCGCCCGGGGCGAGTCATGGCCTCCTCCCAGCGGGCATCCAGCGCATAATGATCGACCACCAGCCAGTCCGCGGCCAGTCCGTCCAGCACCGCCGCCGACTGATCGGCGTCGGTCCGCCAGTCGCAGCCCAGCCAGCGGGCATGGGCCGTGCCATCGGCATCCGCCAGGCCAGACACGATCGGCAATTCGTGGGCCACATGACCACGCCTCCGGATCAGGTCAAGCAGATGGCCGGCATGCCCGCGCGACAGGAAGTGACAGGTCGCCCCGATGGCGCGCAACGCATCGGCCAGCGTCAGGCAGCGCATGACATGCCCGCTGCCTATCTGCAGCGAGGCATCGACACGGAAGGCGACACGCATGGGCTCAGTTCAGACGCTTGAAGCCGCCATGGCAGACCGGCCCCTTCAGCAGGCCGCCGACATCACGGCCATCCTCGCACTCCCGGATCAGGCCGAAGATGGGGTCCAGGGCCTCGAAGAACGGCGCCACCACGTCCGGCGTGTGCTCCACGCTGACGTAGACGCTGTTGCCTGCCAGATAGCCCTTGGCCAGCATTTCCTGTGTGATCAAGGTCTTGTAGGCCAGCGCCTGTTCGCTGCGGAAGCTGAAGCCGGTCAGTGCCGGCAGGCCCCAGTGATCGATGCCCAGCCCATGCCTGTCGGCAAGCTGCTGCCAGCCCTGGCGGATCTGCAGGCCGGTCTCGGTGATGGTTTCCCAGGAGCGCAGGCGTTCCATGACCTCCAGGGTCTTGAGCGCGGCGGTCGGCCCGATGCGCTCGGTCCAGAACGTGCTGCTGATGAAGCTGGACTGGGCCGCCTCCATGATCTCGCGGCGGCCTATGGTCGCGGTGATGGCATAGCCATTGCCCAGCGCCTTGCCAAACATGGCCATGTCGGGCTCGACGCCATACATCTTGTGCAGGCCGCCGAAGGTCTGACGGAAGCCGGAGGTGCACTCGTCGAAGATGAGGACGATGCCGCGCTCGGTGGCGAGCTGGCGCACCTTGTGCAGGAAGTTGTCCTCGGGCCCCTTGTTGCGCACGACCTCCATCTTGATCACACCGATGTCATGGGTGTTGACCAGGGCTTCGAGCTCGGCGAAGTTGTTGTAGTTGAACGGAAATACGGTGCCGCGCAGGTTCTGCGGCACGCCCGCGGGGTTCAGGCCCGGCAGCAGGTGTCCGGCCAGATTCTCGTCGTCTCCAAGGTTGGCTGACAGATACCAGTCATGCCAGCCGTGATAGCCGCAGACCGCGACCTTGTCCTTGCCGGTGGCGGCGCGGGCGATGCGGATGGCGATGGCGTTGGCCTCGCCACCCGAGCGGGCGAAGCGCACCATGTCGGCCCAGGGGTGCAGCTCGATCAGCCGCTCCGCGAGGTAGACCTCTTCCGGACAGTTGAATGTCGACATGTTGCCGCTGGCGACGGTCTGCTGCACGGCGGCATCCACCTCCGGGTGGCCGTAGCCCAGGATGTTCGTGCCTATGCCCATGATCGACATGTCGGTGTACTCGCGGCCGTCGAGGTCCCAGACCTTGCAGCCGCGGGCCTTGCTGAAATAGGCCGGCCACTGTTCGGGCAGGAACATCTCGGCACGCTTGGACAGCAGCATGTTGCCGCCCGGAATGACCTGCTTTGCCCGCTTCCACAGTTTCTGACCCGTGCCCATGGTGGCTCCCTCGTTGCGTATCAGGTGTTGGTTGGCGGAGAAGATGTCCGGTCGCTGCCGTTGCAGCTCCAGCACCTGGCGCCAGGAAAAATGGATGTCCGGCGCGAAGTGCGCGAACACGGCGGAGACCACATCGAAGTCGCCAGGCTCATCGACCGTCCAGCGCAGGCCGGAAAGGTCCTCGTCGTTGCGCATGACGCCCTGGCGGAAATTCGGGGTGCGCAGATAGGGCGTCACATGTTCGTGGTCGAAGGCCGCGTCCGTCTCGCGCGCCGCGCGCTCCAGCGCGTCGCGGTGGAAAACCTCGATATCCAGGCCGTCAGGGTAGCTCGGCGGCGCGACATTGCTCAGGTAGTCGACACCGGCGGCCCTGAAGGCGCGCACGGCCTCGTCGACCAGCGAGGGATCCATGAGGGGGCAGTCTCCGGTGATGCGGACCACGACATCCGCCTCCGCCTCGCGGGCCGCCTGCAGGTAGCGATCCAGCACATCGCTCTCGCTGCCGATATGGCAGGGATAGCCCAGGCCCGCGACATGCTCCGCCAGCGGCCGGTTGATCCCGCCCTCCGCCGTCGCCAGCACGATGGCGTCCAGGGTGGTCGCGCGGGCGAGGCGCGCCAGCAGCAGTTCGATCATGGGGCGGCCCGCGATGGGACGCATGACCTTGTTGGGCAGGCGTGTCGAGCCCATGCGGGCCTGGACGATGGCGACCGTTTTCATGCGCGGCTCCAGAGCGCGGGATTGAGCAGGACCGGGTCCTCACTGCGGAGGGCCGCCGGCAGAGGCAGCGCCTCGCCTTCGGCCGCCGTCAGGATCTCCCGCAGCTGTGCCACGGAATTGACGCCGAGCACCAGCTTGTCTATTTCCTCGTGCGCCAGGGCATGACGCAGGCAGGCCTGCAACGGCGTCTGGCCCGTTCCGGCCAGCCATTCGTGCCATGCCGCCCAAAGCGGGCTCCAGCGCGCGAACCAGGATGGCCTGGCTTCCGTCGGCATGAGCAGCAACCCCTGCAGGAAGATGGAGCGGGCGTGGACCTCGCAGCCCGACTGGCGCAATCGCGGCAACCAGCCGGAAGTGACCATGCGTGTGTCGAGCACGTTGAAAGGAATCTGCACCAGATCAAACGGCATGCAGCCGGCCAGCCGGTCAAGCTCATCCGGCGCATAGACGGAGACACCGATCTTGCGCACCAGGCCGCGCTCGCGCAGCCTCCGCAGCGCGGCCAGCAGTTCGGCGCCATTCTCCGCCAGCAACTGCTCCGGCCTGTGCAGCAGGAGCCCGTAGAGACCGGGCGTCCGCAACCGCAGCAGCGAGTCGCCGACCTGGGCCTCGACCCAGGCGGCGACATCCGCGCAACCCTCCGGCACGGCCGGCAGCTTGGACACGATGCTCCAGCCCGACACGCCGATCTCACCCAGCACCTGCTCACTGCTGCCATAGGCGATCGCCGTGTCGATCGTGTCCACGCCCGCGGCCATCGCAGCCGTCAGGATGCGCCCGGCCTCGTCGCACGACACCTGCCCCTCTCGATTGGCGATGCCGTAGTCCAGCCCGAACTGAACCGAACCCAGCGCGATGCGTGCGCTCATGCCAGCGCAGCTCTCAAGGCCGCCACGACCTGATCCTGCTGGACATCGCTCAAGCCCTGATACATGGGCAGGCTGATAGCCTCGGCGTAGTAGCGTTCGGCCTCGGGGAGATATCCTGCCGTGAAGCCCATGGCCTGATAGTGCGGCTGGGTATGCACCGGAATGTAGTGCAGGTTCACGCCGATGCCCTGCGCCCGCAGCGACTCGAACACCTCGCGATGACTGCGGGTCAGTTTGTCCAGCGCCAGGCGCACGACATACAGGTGCAACCCGGAATAGCCATCCGGATGCTGCCATGGCGTGCTCAGCGGCAGGTCGGCCAGCAACCTGTCATAGCGCCTCGCCAGCTCATGGCGCCTGGCGACGAAGGCATCCAGGCGAGCCATCTGGCTCACGCCCAGCGCCGCCTGCAGCTCGGTCATGCGGTAGTTGAAGCCGAGATCGACCTGCTGGTAGTACCAGGGACCGTCAGGCTCGTGCGTCATGAACGCGGGATCACGGGTGATGCCATGGCTGCGCAGCAGCGCCATGCGCGCCGCCAGCCCGTCGTCATTGGTCAGCGCCATGCCGCCTTCGGCCGTGGTGATGATCTTCACCGGATGGAAGCTGAACACCGTGATATCACTGTAGCGGCCGCTGCCGATGAATTCGCCCCGGTACTTGCCGCCTATGGCGTGCGAGGCATCTTCGATGACCTTGAAACCATATCGCTGCGCCAGCGCATGGATCGCCTGCATGTCACAGGGCTGGCCGCAGAGATGCACCGCCACCACCACCCTGGGCAAGCGGCCATCGCGCTCCGCCTGCTCCAGCTTGCGCTCCAGCGCCTGCGGACAGAGATTGAAGGTGCGCGGATCGATATCGACGAAGTCGACTTGTGCGCCGCAGTAGAGACCACAATTCGCCGAGGCCACGAAGGTAATCGAGGTGGTCCAGAGCCAGTCCCCCGGACCCAGGCCGAGCGCCAGACAGGCGATGTGCAGCGCCGAGGTCGCGCTGTTGACCGCCAGGGCGTGACGCGCGCCGACGTGATCGGCGACCGTCCTCTCGAAGCGCGGCACCATGGGGCCCTGCGTCAGGAAATCGGAGCGCAGCACCTCGACGACCGCATCGATGTCCGCCTGGCTGATGTCCTGGCGACCGTAGGGAATCATGCTCAGATGCTCCCGATCTTCTCGCGGTTCTTGTCAATCCAGGCCTGCAGCTCCTGATCGGTCATCCACTCGCTGTTGTTGTCGCTGGCGTAGACGAAACCCTCGGGAACCCGCGTGCCGTCCTTGATGCGCGCCGGATCGGCGCTCCAGTTGTTGATGACCGGCAGGATCTTGAAATGCTCGGGATATTCGTAGGTGTAGTAGGCGTCTTCCGCGCTGATCATCTGCTCGTGCAGCTTCTCGCCCGGCCGGATGCCGACGATGTCCTGGCGGGCCTCGGGAGCGACCACGCGGGCCAGGTCGGTCACCTTCATGGACGGGATCTTCTTGACGTAGATCTCGCCGCCCTCCATGTCCTCGAAGGCATGCCAGACCAGCTCGACGCCCTGCTCCAGGGAGATCATGAAGCGGGTCATGCGATCGTCGGTGATCGGCAGCACGCCCTTGTCCTTGATCGACATGAAGAACGGAATCACCGAGCCGCGCGAGCCCATGACATTGCCGTAGCGCACCACGGCGAAACGGGTATCGTGACCACCCGCGTAGGAGTTGCCGGCCACGAACAGCTTGTCAGAGGCGAGCTTGGTGGCGCCGTACAGGTTGATGGGGCTGCTGGCCTTGTCGGTCGAGAGCGCGACCACGCGCCGTATGCCCTTGTCGATGCAGGCGTCGATCAGGTTCATGGCGCCATTGATGTTGGTCTTCACGCACTCGAACGGGTTGTACTCGGCCGTCGGCACGATCTTGGTCGCGGCGGCGTGGACGACATAATCCACCCCGTCGAGCGCCCGGTACAGGCGCTCACGATCACGGACATCGCCAATGAAGAAACGCACGCGCGGGTCATCCTGGAACAGCTTGGCCATCTCCCACTGCTTCATTTCATCGCGGGAAAAAATGATGATCTTCTTGGGGTTGTACCTGGCCAGGGTCATCGGCACGAAGGTATGACCGAAGGAGCCCGTGCCTCCGGTGACGAGAATGGTCTTGTTGGTCAGCATGCCTTGTGCTCTCAGTGTCAGGGTTGTCGGTCATCGCCATCGCGCCGGCCCCGGACCGGACGCGCTCACGGCTTATCAGAAACTGTCTTCCGCCTCATGCCCGGGGAGCGCGTCCAGTAGTTCGCGCAGCAATACGCCATTTTTCGAGCCTATCTCCGGCGCTATCGCCAGGTAGCCGGGGTCGACAATACCCGCGAAGCATAAGGCAATTCGCGCCTGGAAATCACACTTCACGGAGCCGGGCGTCGCCGCCTTGAGACCATCCAGCGCCAGCCCGTCAGCCCAGGCCTGCACGCCCTGGAAACCCGCATACCAGGCCCTGCCGAACAGCAGGACGGGCTTGCCCATGCGCAGCGCCTCCCAGCCCGCGGTTCCGGAAACCGTGGCGAGCACGTCGCAGCGCGCCACCACCTGCTTGCCGGGAATGCGCCGATCCAGCAGATAGACGCGCGGGTCCGAGCTGATGCAGGCGAAAAAGGCGGGACTGCGCTGGCGCCAGTCCTGCTTGGGATTCTCCTTGAGCAGCAAGCGCCAGCCCGCGGGCAGCGTCCGCAGGATGTCCTGTATGACACGGATATGGTTGTCATAGCCCGGCCCGGCCAGCGCGCTGGTCGTCATTTCCGGCTGCAAATGCAACGCGCAGTAGACAAACGGCTGCTGCCACGCCCGCAGCGCGTCGGCATCGAGGCGTCTTTCCGACGGGAAGGCATGAGCCAGGTCGCGCTGATAGCGATGCTGGCGCAACACGCGCTTGAGCTCGTACAGGGGCTCCCGGCGGAACCGGCCAAGACCCAGCCAGTACTGCAGCCAGGCCAGCAGCGGACGATGCCAGCCATAGGTCTTGGCGGACACCTTGAGCATGTAGAAAAGCTGCTCGGTCTCTACCTCCGGCAGATCAACGCCCGGCAGCCGCACGGCCGGGCTCAGGAGCCTGTAATCATGGCGCAGGACCCAGAGACGGCCGGGAAACAGGGACTGGAAACCATAGAAGACCGGCACGCCCGCCCACACCAGCACCTCTTTCAGCAGCTCGTCGCAACCGAAATGGGGAGGGGCGGCGAAGAAAGCGAAGCGCCAGCGGCGGCTGGCCACCAGGTGGTGAAACGCCCGCACCAGCATGGCGGCATGGTTGCGCCGCTCGGTGAACGAAGCCTGGCGCCCCCAGACTGTCCTGTCGAACATGACATAGACACGATCCAGGCAGGGCTCGACATGGCGCCACAGAGACTCGGGCACGGGACCGGCGAGCAGGCCCTCCTGCCACTCCGACAGATCTCCATGCAGGAGACGCAGGACATCATGCGTGCAAGCGGCATTGCCGGCCTTCTCTCCCACCCAGACATCGCCAGATCCGGGTGTCCAGACGGGTGCCAGGCCCAGCCTCGGGTCATCCAGCCCCCAGACCAGCCATGCTCCGTCAACGCCAGTCATTGAGCACATCCAGCAATCGTCGTTGGTTGGTTTCAGGCACGTAATCCGGGCAGATCGGCAGATAGTGCATGTCGACCACACCGGGAGGCATATGCGTCGAAAGCTGATCCAGAGCGCCCCTCAGCGCGTCGAAGTCCGCCTGGAAAGATCGCACCGCCGCGTAATCCAGTGCCTCGGAAAACCGGAAGGCACCTGGCAGCCCGGCATGCCAGGCCGCGCCGAACACGATCACCGGACGCCCCATGAGCAGCGACTCCCAGCCGGCCGTGCCCGTTATCGTGGCCACCATGAGGCTGCCGCGAAGGAGCTTGTAGGTGTTCACGCCACGATCGATGACATGGACACCCGGCAGGGTGCGGATCCGCTCGTAGAACAGGGGATCGCGCCACTCGTGGTACTGCTTGGGATTTTCCTTGACGACGATATCGACATCCGGCGGCAGCCAGGCGCGCAATCGCTCGATGGCCAGCGCCTGGTCGCCATAGTCGCCGCCCAGCGGATCCGTCGTCAGCTCAGGCTGCAGATGCAGCGGGAAATAGACATAGGGACGACCAGCCAGCACTGACTCATCCTGCCATGGCGGGTTGGCCATGTAACGTGCATGGCGCCGGCGCTCCAGACTGTCGGCCGCCAGCGGCAGCATGCCCAGATCACGTGCCCTGCCTCGCAGGAACTTGCGGCAGCGGCCCAGGAAGGAACGGACCAGCCAGCGCCAGTGAGCCTCCGGTTTCGGCAGCTTGAGCATGTAGAACAGGTTCTGTTCGGGCACGCCGAAGCTGAAGCGCTCATGCCAGACCGGCCACCGCCCCTGGCCTTCCCCTGTCAGCCGCCCCAGCTCCTCGGGTTCGGACACATCAAAGAAGCGTTCGGCGAACAGCGACTGGTAGAACATGCGTGTGCGCACGCCCATGCGCCGTGCGACGTGAAGCAGGATGAGCTCGGGACCAAGATGGGGGATCATGGAGAAGACCAGGCGCGTGACGCCCCATTGCCGGAGCAGGGCCGCGAAATAGGCCTCGAAGAAATACAGCAGGTCACGCAGGTCGCCGTGCTCCATGTCACGGGCATAGAACTCGCGCTGCATGACGGCGTAGCAATGACCCGCCTCCGACGCGCTCAGGCGCACCGGTTCGGCTGCCCCCCCCAAAAGCACGGGATGAGCGGCCATGATGCCATCGACATCGAACTCATGGAAAAGACGCACGGGCAGGTCCGCCCCGCCCCCCTTGCCAATGAGAAACAGGGTCTGCCGTGCGCGCAGGCCGGACACCACCTGTTTCAGGTCGCCGCTGGTGAAACCCCACAAGAGCGTGCTCATGCGCGCCGCATCCTTCCATGTCCGCGCCAAGTTTAGCGCATGCGCCCAGGCTGAGCGAAGCCCGTCCGGCGGCTAACCGGCACGATCGGCCGCGCCGCCGTACAGCCTGGCTTCGATGTCACGCAACATGTCGTCCTGCGCAGCCGCCACCCGGCCCACCAGCGCCGCCTCGGCCCGGAAACCGGCCAGCTCACCGACCGGCAGCAGCGTCAGATAGCCCTGCGCGTCGAAGCGCCGGATGGCATCGCGGTAGCGCAAGTCCGGCGCGGCCTGACGCGGCAGGAACGCCACCGTCTGCCGCCCGGACGCCATGGCATCGGCGAGCATGGACATGCTGTCCGCGGAGACGAAGACACAACTGGCCCCCGCCAGGAACTCCCGCACGACAGGGCGCGGCGCCTCGCCGAACCAGACCGCGTCCTCGACAATGGTCGTCGCGACAAGCCCGCGCAGGCAGCGCTCGGCCTCCGCGCCGGTCCGGCGGGACGTGCTCAGCAGCCAACGGCATCCGCTGCTGGCGCTGAGCGCCGCCATGCCCTCGGCGAGATCGCGCCAGTCTTCAGGACCATAGCGGAAACCCGCGCCGTCACCGCCGATCAGCAGGGCATACAGAGGCGCCTGGTCAGACCGGCCGGCCGCCATGCCGCGGGCCATCTCGTCCAGCTCATCGGCATTGACCAGACTGGGCGGCGTGGCCATGACGATATTGCGCTCGCTGCCCACCGGCTCCAGCGTGAAGACGATGGTGAAGCATTCGGCGCGCAGGCGGCGCAGTGATCCGATGAACAGGTTGGCGCAGCCGAAGTGACGACCCAGCAGCGCGTTCATGAAAGACGTGTTCCCGCCCGCCGACAGCACGAGGTCCGGCGCCTGCCGAGGCCAGTCGCCGTCGTAGACAGCCCGTATCAGCGCAGGCGGCAGCCCAAGCCCGAGGTTCAGCCAGAGCGCCAGCAGCGGACGCAGCCACTTGAGGCGCAGACGGACCGGCACCTCGATGACGGTCAGCTCCCGCCCCCGGGCAAGCAGCCTGGCCATGCCCCTGGCCTGATTGACGTGCCCGGGCAGGCCGTCGCTGAGCAGCCAGAGGGTGCGTGGCGCCTTGTCATCCGCGGGCATGCAGCAGCTCCGCATAGATACGCTCGGTCTTGTCGACCATGCTGTCCAGGCTGAGGTCGCTGGCGGCATAGGCGAATACCGGCTCGTAGGCGCTGGCCAGGGCCTGCGGATCGGCCAGCGCGCGCATCAGCGCCTGGCGCAAGGCATCGACATCCTCCAGCGGCACCAGATACGGATCCGGCAGGATGCGACCAACATCGCTGATCAGCGTCGACACCAGCGGACTGCGCATGTGCAGCGCCTCGACCATGACATAGGGGAAGCCTTCGTTGCGCGACGAGATGACGACCAGATCGGCAAGCGCCATCAGCACCGGCACATCGCTGCGCATGCCGAGCAGGCGCACGCGATCAGCCAGCCCCAGCGCGGTGATCTGGGCCTCCAGCGCGGCACGGTCCGGGCCGTCTCCCGCGATCAGCAGGGTCGCGTCCAGCGTCTGCCAGGCCGTCAGGAGCAGGTCGAAGCCCTTGGCCGGCACCAGGCGACCGACCGAGAGCACCACCGGCCGGCCGGCCGGCAGGTCCAGGTCATGCCGCAAGGCATCCAGAACCGCCGGATCGGGACGCGCCGAGGGCCTGATGCCGTTGTAGACGACACGCAGGTCGTCATGCCGGACATGGCCGCTGATCGCGTGACTGACCGCGATGAGGACATCGAAGCGGCGGAACATGGCCGTGTCGCGCTTGAGGTTGTGCAGCGTCGCCACCGAGGCGGCCGGCAGGAAAGGCAGCAGGGGGGAGAGCATGGCCGCGGACTTGTTGGCCTGGGCATGAACGACATCCGGGGCCTCGCGCCGTATCAGCCGGTACAGCGCCAGCAGGGCTGCCGGGTTGCGCCGGCTGCGGGCAAGGTCAAGCGCCTCGTAGCGGACACCCGGCTCGAAGCGATCCCGGTATTTCTCATGTGCGACCGCGACCACCTCGTGCCCGCGCCGCGCCAGTGCGTTGGACAGCTCGACGAAATGCTTCTCCAGCCCGCCTTCGTCATCACCCGCCATGACCTGCATGATTTTCACTTGGACCACCCTCTCCGACCGCCTCGTATTCTCATGACAAACGCCAGCATGTTGTCCTTCCCGCTGATCTTGACGCGCTTCAGGTCCAGCGGATCCGGCAGCGGATCAAAGACATCGATGCCCTCGACCGTGGTCACCGCCGTCTCGTAGCCGGCCTCCCGCGCCAAGCGGACATCATCCCGCCCGTAGATACCGAAAGGATAGGCAAAGCTGTTCACCACCGTGCCTGTCAGCTCAGCCAGCAACCGGCGCGACTCCGCCAGCTCGATGCGCTTGTCGGCCTCGGCGGTCTTCGCCAGGTTGCAGTGCGTCAAGGTGTGCGAGCCGATCTCGACACGACCACTGGCGACCAGCCGGCGCAGCTCCTCGTCGCTGAGCTTGGGCTCGCGCGCCAGCTCACCGGAGTTGTGATGGGCCTTCTTGTAGGTCGACCAGTCACGATCATGGCGGTCGACCACGACATAAATCGTGGCCCTGGCGTCATGGCGCTCAAGGACAGGCAGCGCATGGTGCAGGTTGTCGGCATAGCCGTCATCGAAGGTGATGGCGACGGCGCGCTCGGGCAGATTGTCGCGCCGCGCCCAGAGCTCGCTCATGGTCAGGAAGGTGAAGCCCTGCTCGCGCAGCCAGCGCACCTGCCGCTCGAAACGCTCGGGTGTGACCCGCAGACCGTTGAAGCGGGCGCCGGACCGGTGCGCCTGCACCATGTGGTACATGAGGATGCGCGGACGGCGCCAGTCCGTGGCCGGCCGCCACCAGGCATAGCGGTGCGAGAACCAGAGCAGCCAGAGTGCGCCGACCGCGATGCCAAGCTGCCAGATCATGCCGGTCTCCGGTCATTTTCCGCGCCCGCACCGGCGAACGCCGCCAACAGCAATTGCGCGACCCGCTCCGCCTCGTCCAGCAGCGGCCTGGCCACACGCGGGCTCTCACCGGGAGACAGTTCATCCAGCCGGGTCACCATGCCCTCCACCACCAGCGAGGCGATGCCCCTGGCCAGACGCCCGCTGACGACACCCGGCGCGGCCAAGGTGATCAGGCCGACCGCGCAGCCGGCCGTGAGCGCCTCGTAGATCATGGACACGCTGTCCTCGCTTACCCAGGCGGTCTCGGTGACGGCCAGCTCGCCGGCCAGCCATCCCGGCGGGCATTGCTCCCAGGGATGGTAGGCATCCGGCCAGCGGGCCGCCAGCACGGCGCGCAGCGCCTGTGGCGTGCGCCGCGAGTCCGTCAGCAGCGCCTGCGGGTGACGCTGCATGAGGGTGTCGATCTGGGCCAGCACCTGATCGTCATGCCAGGGGAAATGCTTGCTGACGCCACCGACCATGATCAGGGCATGGCCTGCGACCTTGGCGCCCGGGCGCATGGCATTGAGCACGCCACGGGTGACGATGACATTGCGGCCGGAAACGCCGTCATGCCATGGCGCGACGATCCGGTCGAAGCAGAGGCGCGGCAGCGAAGGGGTCATGAGCGCGATCACGCGCCCGCCGGCGGCCCGGCGCGCGCACAGCAGCGGCCAGTGGGTGCGATGCCCCGCGCCGATGATGAAATCGGGTCGCGGCTTCAGGAAGCCGGGCGGAAAGCGCCGGAACAACCAGTGCCAGAGCGTGGGCCTCGGCCCGTTCAGCGGAATGTCGACGCAGCGCACATGGCATGGCCCCCGCCGGGCACAGACACGCTCCAGCGCGCGCGCCAGCCCCAGGGTCTGGCTCTCGTGGCCGGGTTTGCCATCCAGCAGGCGCCAGATGGTCAGGGTTTGCTTGGAGTCATGGAGCAGCATGCGCGGACGCCATCTCGGATTCCCGGCAGTCTAGCCGTTTCCTCCTGTGGTTTCGATGGCGCCGCGACGTGCGGTAATCACGCCACCGGCGTCAGCCACTCCGTATGCTCCTTGCGCACGCCGGTCACGGTCTCGAAATAGACCTTCTGCAGCACCGAGGTCACCGGACCGCGGCGGCCGGCGCCGATGACGCGGCCGTCGAGCTCGCGGATCGGCGTGACTTCGGCGGCGGTGCCGGTGAAGAAGGCTTCGTCCGCGATGTAGA
>Ga0222424_100518_pt1 | contig 18846 bp, 22 predicted proteins | sample 2B2ome_FD_182468 | JGI IMG/M metagenome (GOLD analysis project Ga0222424, IMG submission 182468) | Enriched microbial communities from leaf-cutter ant dump, University of Wisconsin, Madison, United States - 2B200A (version 2) | ecosystem: Environmental > Terrestrial > Nest > Insects nest > Nest... | reverse complement strand
TGATCGAAGAATTTTTGGCATCACTGTTATTAAAGAAGCCTACCCGCAGTTTTAGCTTATCATTAAAATTAAGCTCCTGCATTCCAAACACGTTTGTGTTCAGGAAATTCCGGTCGGCATATTCAAACTCCACCTGGATACGGCTGTCCTTTGTGATCATACGGCGCGGCGTAAAGCTCACCTCTGCCGTATTGTAATTGATGACGTAATCCTGGTCTTCTCCCCGCTGCAACAGCTCGCCGTCGATAAAAACACGTTCGGTATTGGCCAGCACAATAAAGAACAATTCATTATTGGCACCCTGTAATTTATAGGGGCCCTGGTTACCCTCCAGCCCCTGAAACACATTACGGGTGAATTTTCCTTTGGCAACGGAGCCGCTCACCAGGGTATTGGAAGTTGTTCTTTTTGAAGGATCACTGGAGGTCTGAAACGACACCCCCTGCAGGCGTTTGTAAAAATTAAGGAAATAGCTGCGGTTTTCCCTGAGGTCCATATCCCCGATGCTTAGCTGCCACCGCTTTTTTTTAAACCGGATATAGACCTCATCAAATTCATTTAACTGCTGCGTGTTCCCGTCGGGTTGTATGGGAATATTGTTATCGGTGATCGCAGCCTGCAATTCGATACTGTCTGCCAGCATCCCGCTCAGCTGTACATTCAGGTTCGAGTTCAATACCAGGCTCTGGTTATTACCAAAACCCATCTGCCGGCCAAAACTACCCTGCGCATTAATATTACCAAAATTGAACAGTTCGCTGCGGCCCCGGGGTTCCTTTTCGGGAGGAGCTATCGGTACGGCCGAATACATTACAAGACTGTCAAAATTCAGACGCTGCACCACCGGGTTCAGTTTCATGGTAAATACCCGGTAACGCGCGGTTACATGGGTGGCCGCCGGCTTATGCACCCAGTAAAGGATGGCGTTCACATAATCCAGCCGGTAAGCACCGCTATCGATTCCGTCTATCCCAAAGCTCTGTGGAATGATGCTCAGGCTGTCGAGCTGCACCTTATCTTCAAGCACGGCAATACGCAGCGTCCGCAGATTAGACAACGGACGGGAAGCAACGTCCACCTGTCCGTATAACCCACCCGCCACACAAAGAAAAAAGAAAAAAAATGCTATGCTTCTCAATAGATGCAATGCCGGTTGTTTTAATTCAGCAAAAATCGGGTTTTTAAGCATACTAAATGCGCAGTACCGAATAATCAGAACCGGTTCCGCATAGTGGATGACGCCCGGCATTTCATGTATAATTTTCCTTAATTTTAATTTATGGAACCAGCCGTTGCTTTTAAACGAAATCTTTGAAAAATAACCCTTACCATTTACCAGCAAATTTTATGCACCTGCACTCCGGAAATACGGCGTCAAAAACACCGAAGTTATATGGGCTCGATCATCTGAGGGCCCTTGCCATTGTACTGGTCTTTTTATTTCATTACAGGGGCTTTCAACATCCAGACTGGATCGATGACGTTTCCGGATTCGGGTGGACGGGTGTTGATCTGTTCTTTGTACTGAGCGGCTTTTTAATAGCCGGCCAGCTCTTTGCCCAGCTAAAGAGTACCGGCCGCATTGCACTCGGAGATTTTTTTATAAAACGGTTCTTCCGGATCATTCCACCCTATCTTATTGTGCTTACGGTTTATTTTTCGATCCCCTTCTTCCGGGAACGGGAAGCCCTGGCGCCACTCTGGAAGTTTTTAACCTTTACCCATAATTTCGGGTTGGATGTTATTCACCGGGGTACATTTTCCCATGCATGGTCCCTTTGTATTGAAGAGCAGTTTTATCTTACTCTGCCGTTCCTGCTTCTTTTTACCTATAACCGTAAAGGGTCACCGGTATTACGGGTCTTATTTGGCCTGCTCCTGGTTATGGTCATTGCTCTCCGGCTGTTTTCCTGGAATGTTCTTATTGCCCCCTTTGCCGAAAGCGATGCGTTTGCCCTGCGGTGGTACAAATACCTCTACTACCCTACATATACAAGACTGGATGGTCTGTTGTTAGGTGTGGGGCTGGCCTGGCTGATGCAGCATACGCTATGGATCAGAGACAGGATTCTTTTGAACGGGAACCTGTTTTTTGCCGCGGGCATCCCGTTCCTGACCGCGGCCTGGCGGATCTGCCGGGAGCCCGCTTCTTTTGAGGCCTCCATCTGGGGATTTATCCTTGTGGCCATTGGCTTCGCCTGCTGGGTGGCCGCCGCCGCTTCACCGGTATCCTTTCTTTACAAAAAAAGTTCCTGGATCACCGCACAGATGGCCAGTCTGTCCTTTACGGTTTATCTCTCACATAAGGGGGTAGTTCATATGACGCAGGTACTGCTCAAAAACACGCGTATTGCCCCGGATAGCAATACGGCATTGCTGATCGCAGCAACAAATTGTATCCTGGTGGCGCTGTTGTTCCGCTATCTTGTAGAGCAACCCTGCCTCCGGATCCGCAATCACCTGCTGAACCGCCGCAAAAGTACCGGTATAGGCAGCAGGCTGCTTCCTGCCACATCGGCACAACATTCCCGGAAGAGCAGCCAATAAAGCTGTTTTTGAACGGAATGGGCATAAATAATGCATGCGCCCGTATTCGAGCATAAAAATTGCAGCAGCATAATAAAATCGAAATTATGAGTACTAATAAAATGCAGGTGGAGATCTGGAGCGATGTGATGTGCCCCTTCTGCTATATCGGCAAACGGCATTTTGAAACAGCGCTTGAAAAGTTTGCGGATAATAAAGAAGTGGAAATCACCTGGAAGAGCTTCCAGCTGGATCCTTCCCTGCCCGAAAAAGAGGAACTGGATCATAAGCAATACCTGGTTGAACGTAAGGGACTACCCAAAGACCAGGTGCAATCCCTGCTGGATCATGTTACACAATCCGCACAGCAGACGGGGCTGGATTATCGTTTTGATAAAGTGGTAACCGTAAATTCCTTCAATGCGCATCGTGTGATCCAGATGGCTAAAACAAAGGGACTGGGCGATGCGGCAGAAGAGCAGTTCTTTAAAGCCTATTTCACCGAAGGGCGCGATATAGCGGATAAAAATGCCCTGATTGAGCTGGGACAGGAAATCGGGCTTACTGAGGCGGAAGTAACCGGGGCTCTCACGGATGAAGTATACGCCGGCAAAGTAAACCGGGACATTTATGAAGCGCAGCAGATCGGCGTAAGAGGCGTTCCCTTTTTTGTCTTTGACCGCAAATATGCTGTTTCCGGGGCACAACCTCCGGAAGCATTTACGCAAACGCTTGATAAAGCTTTTGCAGAATGGCGCATGGATAATCCCCAGCCTTCATTAGAAATAACAGAAGGCCATTCCTGCACACCGGACGGAGACTGCGGATAATTCCGGAGGCTACTTTTTAAAAAAAGCGCGGCTATAAACAGCTGCGCTTTTTTATGAATTGCCCTTAAAAGAGGCCGCTCCGGGAAAGTATAAAAAAAGCCACTCCGTACAGGAGCAGCTTTCAAATTCTTTTAGGTTTCGGGACGTTTAGTATTCGTCTTCGTTAAACAGGAAATCTTCCTGTGTAGGATAGTCCGGCCAGATGTCCTCGATCGTCTCATAAACATCACCTTCATCTTCCAGTTCCTGTAAATTTTCAACCACTTCGATGGGCGCTCCACTTCTGATCGCAAAATCAATCAGTTCGTCTTTGGTGGCTGGCCAAGGGGCATCTTCTAGATAAGAGGCTAACTCAAGTGTCCAAAACATACTATATTCGATTTTTTAATATTAACAGGATACCTGAAACAAGGTTCAGGGTATTTTCAAATTTTTGCAAAAGTAACTGTATTCCGTAATTTAAAAAATACTTATTTTTTAACCGGTAATGTTAAAAATTCCCTCTTTTTTTACTCCCCCGCCAGCGCAAAAAAATGCCCTTGTGCCGCCCGGAAGCGGTTTAAAAATATTCCGGTAATAACCAGTATCGGGAGTGGCCTCTCCCGGGATACCACAGGTTCCTTAAAAACAGGGATATATCATCTGCGCGCGCTTTTCCGCAGATCCGTTGCAGTCCTCCGGCGGAGGTTCCCGTTACACCTCATCTGCGTGAATCTGCGGACGGTATCCCCGCAGCTCTTCGCGGATCTTTTACTGTTCTCCAACAGGGGCTCCCGCTCCACTTCATCTGCGCGAATCTGCGGGCAATGCCCCCTCAGATCTTCACGGATGGGGACGGTAGCTCCGCTACTCTTTCCCACTGTTCTGCTGTGCGAGCGACCTAAATGATTATATTTACGGTCATATTTTGGTACAATGATCTCGGGTAAAAACATACATAAGGCCTACGGTGCGGTGCAGGTGCTCAAAGGGGTGGATATAGACATTACAAAGGGGGAAGTCGTTTCGATCGTTGGTCCCTCCGGCAGTGGAAAAAGTACACTGCTACATATATTAGGCACACTGGATAAGCCCGATACCGGATCTGTGATCATGAACAACATTCCGGCCAGCGCACTCAGCGGAAAACAATTAGCCGCCTTCCGGAATAAGAACATTGGTTTCGTGTTTCAGTTCCACCACCTGCTTCCTGAATTTTCTGCACTTGAAAATGTATGTATACCTGCCTGGCTGAGCGGGCGCCGCAAAAAAGAAGTGGCGGGAGAAGCCCGGGAATTACTGGCGATACTCGGAGTGGATCATCGTCTTGAAAACAAGCCCAATGAACTCAGCGGTGGCGAGCAGCAACGCGTAGCTGTGGCACGCGCCCTTATCAATCAGCCGGAGATCATCTTTGCAGATGAACCTACGGGTAACCTGGATACCTCCAATGCAAGAGAACTGCATCGCCTGTTCTTTGATCTGCGGGACCGCTTTCAGCAAACCTTCCTGATCGTAACACATAATGAGGAACTGGCTACCCTGAGTGACCGTACCCTGCACATGAAAGACGGGTTGATCGTATAAAAAAACGGCTCAGCGAGCCGTTTGTAATGGATCTGTATGTAAGTCGTTTATTGCCGATCTCTGTAAAAAGCTACTACCATCTTTTTTGAGGTCGGATCCACCAGGGTCAGCGTTTTTGAAGAAGACACAAAGTTCTCCTTTATTTCATACTCCACACCGTTCCAGGTCATCCGCTTCGTTCCATTATTAAAAGCAAATTGATCCGTCCGGATCTGTTCCCCGCTTACATTGTAGTAGTGGATCAAATGATCCTGTTTTGAAAATTCAGCACGGCCGCCGGCGGGAACCAGATCTACACCAGCCGCGGTGATCACACTTTTCCAGTTGCCGACAGATACCATATTTTCGATAGTATCTGTTCCTATAGCATCTTTCGTGCGTGAGCAGGCCCCCAGGCAAAATACACCCATTACCATGATGCCAAGAATCATTTTCGAGATTGTTTTCATATTTCTGTTTTTGCGGTTTAAAAGTTTGCTGTGCTTTAGATGTTCCAAGATTTATGCCAAGCCAGGGCCTGGTAAAGCACGCCGCAAAAAAGACGTTCAGCATCAACCCCGTGGATGCGGGTTACTTTTTTAATTTTTTGTTAAAGCGATAAAGAAATGGGCGCCCTTACAGTTTACCGGCTGAAGATCAACCGCTACGCGGCCTCCAGGGGATATCTGCAATCCCCGTAAGAAATCCTGTATACCGGGCTAAAACAAACAGGTAATCGCTCAACCGGTTCAGGTACCGGGTCACTATCGCATCTACCGGTTCCGCTTCCTGCAGCCGCACGCAGGAACGCTCTGCCCGCCGGCAAACACACCTGGTAATGTGCAGGTAAGAGATGGCTACGCTGCCTCCCGGTAAAATAAAGGATTTCATTTGCGGCAGGCGGGCGCTCATGGCATCAATATCCTGCTCCAGCAACAGAATGTCTTCCTCGTGCAGGTCCGGCAACTCCATTTTGGTATCTTTACCAGGATCCTTTGCCAGCAGGGCACCGATCGTAAAAAGGCGGTCCTGTATCTCCTGCAGGCGGCCGGTCCCCGCCGGGTCTGTCAAAACATCCCTGCACAAGCCAACATAAGAGTTCAGTTCGTCTATATTCCCGTATGTCTCAATTCTGAGATGCGCTTTTGATACACGGGTGCCGCCAATGAGCGCGGTTTTCCCTTTATCGCCGGTTTTTGTGTAGATACGAAAAGTCATGTGTTAAGATTTGAGGATCGAGAATCAGGCATCCAGAATCCAGTATCCAGAATCGAGTATCCAGAATCAGGCATCCAGTCCCTAAACTTCGGTAGCATCAGTGCGTTGTTCTGGACACCGCCTCCACCGCCTGATCACTCTCAATAACCCCGTCACGCAGCCTTACGATCCTGTGTGCATGATTGGCAATGTCTTCCTCGTGCGTCACCAATACCACCGTATTGCCATTACTGTGGATCTTATTAAAAATATCCATGATCTCGTAGGAGGTCCGGGTATCCAGGTTACCGGTAGGCTCGTCGGCCAGGATGAGGGATGGGTCGTTTACCAGGGCACGGGCAATCGCCACCCGCTGGCACTGACCACCGCTGAGTTCATTGGGTTTGTGATGATGGCGATCAGTAAGGCTCACCAGTTCCAGCATCCGCATGGCTTTCTCATTGCGGTCCGCCTTCCGGATCCCCGCATAAATCAGCGGCAACGCCACATTTTCAAGGGCTGTTAACCGGGGTAGCAGGTTGAACTGCTGAAAAACAAACCCGATCTCCTTATTGCGTACTTCCGCCAGCGCATTATCCTCCATTTTGCTTACGTCATGTCCGTTCAGCACATAATTGCCGGAGGTGGGGGTATCCAGGCACCCCAGGATATTCATCAACGTACTTTTTCCACTGCCGGAAGGCCCCATTAATGCCACGTATTCATTTTTATTGATGTTCAGCGAAATACCTTTCAGAACAGGTAACTCCTGCTGGCCCATAAAATAGCTCTTACGCAGCTCATTGATATGGATAATGGATTGTATCACATTATTTGCGGATCACTTTGGGTACCTTAAAGAAAACACCATCCGTGGCCGGGGCATTTAATAACGCGTCTTCCCGTGTAATGGATCCGTTAACGCGGTCGTCTCTTAAAACATTGATTTCTTCGCTCATATGCATTAAGGGCTCCACGTCCTTCAGGTCAAGTTCATTTAACTTTTCCACAAACCCGATCATCTTCTCCAGATCGCCCCGGAATTCCTGTTTCTCTTCCGGAGAAAAGCTAAGCTTGGAAAGATGTGCCAGTTTATCGATCAGCGCTTCATTTACTTCCATTTGTCAAAGATAACGGGTACATGAGAATGTAAAATATAAAATGTCCAATTTAAAATCCAGCGCTAACGTAGCACCTCTTTTCGGGAGCAATGGCTCCCCGGTCACAAACAGGAACCTTTTACTTTTATATTCAATATTTTACAGTCTGTGTTTTACATTTACACCTGGCCTCCCAGCCACATAGCTCCGCCTGCACTGTTACGGCTGGCTCCGGTTACTGAGCCCAGCACATTGGTTTCCTCGCGCCAGCGCAGCACCGCAATCAATGCCATGATCATGGCTTCCTTGTACTGGACCAATTTTTCGTCCGGTACCACCACGGCTACCTTCAATACCTCTTTTAGCCGGCCCACCAAAAAACGGTTCAATGCACCACCACCCGTTACCAGCAACTGCTGCTCTTCCCGGCCGTATTCGTCATCGGTTTCCAGGGCCCTGGCTACCTGTTGTACAATATGCTCCACGTATGTACGCAACTGATCCGTTACCCGGACGTCATACCGTTTCAGCAGGGGGTATACCGTATCCGTTCCAAAATTATTCGCCAGCGATTTGGGAGCCGGCTGCTGATAAAAATCCAGTGCGTTCAGTTCTGTTAGCAGGGCTTCATGCACAGTGCCCGTAGCTGCCAGCGCGCCGTTCTCATCAAATTCCTTTCCCAGATCCCCTGCCAGCAGGTTCAATACCCGGTTTGCGGCACAAACATCAAAAGCCCTGTAATGGCTATCTTTTACGGATAGGTTTGCGATCCCCCCTATATTCAGAAAATAACGGTAGTCCCCCAGCAACAATTGCTCCCCGATCGGTACAATCGGCGCTCCCTGCCCGCCCAGGGCCACATCCAGGGCACGGAGGTCCGAAACGACCGTTAGCCCGGTTTCCGCCGCAATCGCCGCGCCATCGCCGATCTGACCGGTCATCCGATGCTCCGGAACATGAAACGTAGTATGGCCATGCGACCCGATCACCGCTACCTTATAATGCAGATCGTGCCGTTCTATGAATGCATTTACCTGGGCGCCGATGTAATGCCCGTATGCTGTATGCAGCAGCTGGTATTCCAGCGCATTCAGGCTAATCGCCTTTTCCAGTTTGGTTCTCCATTCCGGAGTATAGGCCAGGCAATCTGCCTGCCGGATCTCGAACTGCCATTTCCCCCCATTTTCGTGAAACTCCACAAATGCAATATCCAACCCATCCAGCGAGCTGCCGCTCATGATTCCAATAGCCCTGTAGATCATAATAAAACGTTTTGATCTGTCAAAAATAGCAGATTGCCGAATGCCAAACGCTAAATGCTGAAAGCACGGTACCTGATACAGGACGCTCCTCCGAAATTCCGGGGCTGGATCCAGGATGCCTGATGGATTCTCGGTACCGGATTCTCAAATCTCAATACTCGATACCGACTGCTGAAGGCTGGCCGCTGATAGCTTTATTCTCAAATATTGTCTTATTTTTATTATCCCGGAGGTAACAACATATAAACAACTACAGTATGGTCATTAATTTAAGCGAGCAACACAGCCTGGTAAGCAACTGGGTAAGCGAACTGAGAGACATTGATATACAGAATGACCGGATGCGTTTCCGGAGGAACCTGGAGCGTATCGGCGAGGTGATCGCTTATGAAATCAGCAAGGAGCTGCCTTACAAAACCGTGGAAACCCAAACCCCGCTGGGTATTTCCAGTTCCCGGGTACTGGAGGAACAACCGGTGCTGGCTACTATTCTAAGGGCCGGTCTTCCCATGCACCAGGGGCTTTTAAACTATTTCGACCAGGCAGACAATGCCTTTGTATCGGCTTACCGTAAACACCATAAGGACGGCAGTTTTACCATCAATGTGGAATATTTAAGCAGCCCCGAGCTGGAGGATCGGATCGTGATCGTATCGGACCCCATGCTGGCCACAGGCGCTTCACTGGTAAAAACGGTTCAGTACCTGCGGGAAGTGGGCCGTCCAAAACTGATTCATGTAGCCGCCGCCATAGCCTGTACCGAGGGGATCGAATACGTGTTGCGCGAAGAACCGGCCCTAAAGATCTGGTGCGGGGATATTGATGACGAAATAACCGCAAAAGGATATATCGTACCCGGACTGGGAGATGCCGGAGACCTGGCGTTTGGAGGTAAGGCACAATACTGAAGTTGCATACCGGCAAAACAGCAACTGCTATGAACAATCAATGACCCCTTCTATGAACCACCTGCTAACAACCGTCCTTCTTTGCTGTGCGCTGGGAAGCTGCCGGTCCCAACGTTCTGCGGCAAACAGTTACCCAGCCCAGATAGGCAACATTGCATATGATCCGGCGCAGGATCAAAAAGATTTCCCGCTCTGTATTGCAGATACCCTGAACCAGAATTTTGGCAGTAACGGGATGCGCTATGAAGGCGAAAAACCGGCACTTGCCCGCGAATTTTTTTCCAGGTATGATGCCACCCGGGTGAAAAAAGAAGATGGATTGTTGCGCATCCGCTTTATCGTAAACTGTAACGGGGCAACAGACCGGTTCCGGATCATGGGCATGAACAACGACTATACCGAGAAAAGGTTTGACACCACCATCAGCAATCAGCTCCTTCGCATCACCCGGTCCCTGAACGGCTGGAAACCCATAAAAGGACAGCGCTACAATATCGGCTACTATCAATACCTGATCTTTAAAATCAAAGACGGAAACTTAAAAGAGATACTGCCATGAAAATACTGCACATGCTTTTGCTGCTCCTGTTTGGTAATATGCCAGCTGCCCAACCCAACTGCAACGCTTATTTATACGATAGCGATACCTTACAATACAAAGCCTGCAAACTGGTGGAAAACATTGATGAGCGCCACCACCAGTTCACACGCGCCTTTCAGGAGGCCTATGACGCGGCCCTGAAGATCTGCCCATGGTTTGCCTATGCTTACAAAGAAAAAGCTGTGGCCTTCTTAAAAAGCGGGGATTTTCTTACCTGGAAAAAACTGATCGATAAAGCTGTAGCACTGGAACCGGCTCATTACCTGGGCTACAGGGGCTGGTGCCGTTTACAGTTCTTCAGGGATTACAGCGGCGCCATTGACGATATTGAACGGCTGGATAGCCTGGTCCCTTATGATATCGGTTACTCCGTTAACAGCGATTACCACCTGAATTTTGCGAGAGCCTTTTGTTACATTGCGCTGGGGCAAAAACAAAAAGCCGTGGAAATCATGGAAACCCAGATCCGTACAAAAGGTTACCCGGTACTGGTGTACGATTATTATCAGCTGGGTATTGCGTATCTGCAGACAGCCGATACCATCAATGCCGTAAAAAATTTCGAACGGCAGTCGGATCTCAACGAAATTGCAGACAATGCCTACTACCGGTGTAAGATCTACAAAGCACAAAACAACCCCGCCGCCTATCAAAAATACAAGACCCTGGCCTTAGCGCTTTATGACCGCCGCCGCGTTCTTTCTGATCCCTATACCGAGCCCTTCAATAAAGTATACCGGTCCGTCATCGAAAAGGAATAACCGGGCAAAAAAACACCCCTTCCGGCTTTTGGGACCTTGGAGCAATATCCCCTACTAACAACAAGGAACCTCATAATAAAACTGCAGAAAAATGTAAAAAAACTGAACATCTGCTAAGTTTTTTCCTCATTCCATATAAATATTTCAAAAAAACTAATGCGTGTTAAAAAAATATTTTTGTACTTTTCCGCACTAATCCATCTTAGTTATTTTTTAAATATGAATGAATCAATCAGGCCTTTTATCGAAAAGGTAAGTGCAAGGAACACTGGAGAATCCGAATTTTTACAGGCAGTTGCAGAAGTTGCAGAATCAATCATCCCCTATATTGAAACGCAGCCAAAATACAAAAACAGCAAGATTTTAGAACGGATCGTGGAACCTGAGCGGGTTCTTATGTTCCGCGTGCCCTGGCTCGATGATAAAGGCGAAGTACAGGTAAACCGGGGCTTCAGGGTTCAGATGAACAGCTCCATCGGCCCCTACAAGGGCGGATTACGTTTTCACCCAACCGTAACATTAAGCGTTCTAAAATTCCTGGCATTTGAGCAGGTATTTAAGAACAGCCTTACCGGTTTGCCCATGGGCGGCGGAAAAGGCGGGTCGGATTTTGACCCGAAGGGAAAATCAGATAACGAGATCATGAAATTCTGCCAGAGTTTTATGACCGAGCTTTACCGCCACGTTGGGGATGACGTTGATATCCCTGCAGGCGATATTGGTGTGGGCAAACGCGAGATCGGTTACCTGTTTGGCCAGTACAAACGCATTACTGGTACGTTTAACGGCGTACTTACCGGAAAAGCATTTGAATGGGGTGGCAGCCTGATCAGACCCGAAGCCACCGGCTATGGTCTTATTTATTTTGTGGAAGAAATGCTGAAAGTACAGGAAGACACTTTATTAGGCAAACGGGTGCTCATTTCCGGATCGGGCAATGTGGCCCAGTTCGCTGCAGAAAAATGTATCGAAAAAGGAGCCAAGGTCTTGACCATGTCCGACTCTGAAGGCTTTATCTACGACCCGGTAGGCATCGACCAGGAAAAACTGGAATTTATCAAGGACCTGAAAGATAACCAACGCGGACGTATCAGGGAATATGCACAGCGTTATTCCTGCGAATTTTTCCCCGGCGAAAAGCCCTGGAGAATTAAATGTGATATCGCACTTCCCAATGCCACCCAGAATGAGCTGGAGTTGTCCGATGCGGAAATGCTGATCCAGAACGGCTGTAGCTGCGTGGCAGAAGGCGCTAATATGCCCTGCACGCCCGAAGCTGTAGCCGCTTTTCATGAGGCTAAAGTATTATATGCTCCCGGCAAGGCCGCAAATGCAGGAGGTGTGGCTGTTTCCGGTCTTGAAATGTCGCAAAACTCACAACGCTACTCCTGGGGAAGAACCAAGGTAGACAATAAACTGAAGGAGATCATGAGCGATATCCACCATATCTGTATGAAACACGGTCACGAGAAGGATGGCCATATTAATTATGAAAAAGGCGCCAATATCGGAGGATTTGTGAAAGTGGCTGAAGCCATGCTTTCACAGGGTGTTGTGTAAAACAGATAATAAAAGTTTTAAAAAAAAGGACGTCTCAAACATATGAGACGTCCTTTTTTCGTTTATAGACGGTATCGGTTGTGGTAGCAACAGGCTGGAGGAGCCCGGAAAAAGATTTCCGGCAGAAGTGTTTGATGCCTGCCTATTTTCAGCCTGTGGCAACGTTTTAAAAAAAGCAGTCGCGCCTGTCCAATTCCCGGCGATCCGGTTGTTATGATATCAAACAGGCATTAAACAAGTATGGCAAACAATCAACAGCAAAACAAACATCTTACGCCCTTTCTGGTCTGGCTGATCACTTTATTGTTATTCGAATTGGGCGGGCATACCGAACAGCTCCCCTTACCGGCCCAGGCCCTTATCCTTGCAGTAATAGCCGTTCCGCTGGTCTATTACATCGTGCTCCCCTTCTATTTCCATGTCATCAATCGTATTCAAAAACAAATAAAATAACAATCATGATAACAGTTTCAGTAACCTATACCGTTAAGCCATCATTCGCAAAGCAAAACCTTGAAAACATCCGCCGGTTCATGAATGATTTCAAACAGATGGAAGGTTTTCAGTATGCAGTATACACTGCGGCCGACGGCAATACCTTCACCCATATATCCCATCACAGGGATGAAGCAATTCAGCAGGCAGTACTGGCAGTTCCTTCATTCCTCGCGTTTCAGCAGCAGCGCGATGCAAGCGGACTGGTTGGCGCACCCCAGATCGAAGTATTAAAACTGGCAGATGCTGTACGTCCGCTAATCTAAACCGGTCTCTTTTTAAACTGCTGTGCGAAACTTGAAGTTTCGCACAGCAGTTTATTGCAATCATTATTGTAACATTGTCCTATGACAGCTACTATTTACCTCATCCCTACCTATCTGCATGAAAGCAATCTGAAGGTTTTGCCCGCTTATTTGCTGGAAGCCGTCGAAAAATGTACGGTGCTTTTTGTTGAGAATGAGCGCACCGCCCGGCGGTACCTGAAGCAACTGAACAAGGAGATCGTGATCGATGACTATGAATGGTACGGCATTCAAAAGGCAGAAGAAAATGTATTACATCAGTTCAAACAAAAACTGGCCCAGGGAAAAACGATTGGCATCATCAGTGAAGCAGGCTGTCCCGGTGTAGCCGATCCGGGCCAGCTGTTGGTTGCTGCAGCACAGGAAGCCGGTGCGCAGGTGATCCCATTGGTAGGCCCCAGCTCTATTCTGCTTGCCCTGATGGCCAGTGGTTTAAATGGCCAGCAATTCAGCTTTTCCGGCTATCTGCCCATCGACAACGGGCAACGCATAAAAGCCATAAAGGAATTGGAAACCGAATCGCAACGCAGGAACAGTACACAGATCTTTATTGAAACGCCCTACCGGAACAATCAGCTGCTGGAAACATTATTAAAGCATTGTCACCCGCACACAAAACTTTGCGTTGCAGTAGATATTACGGGTAACCAGGAATCCATTCAAACAAAAACCATTCAGCAATGGCAAAAACATTCCATTGACCTGCACAAACGGCCGGCGATCTTTTTATTAAAAAGGTGATACACCGGCATCGGTCATTGCAATGATGCTGTCGACTATATAGACCGTATTTCCCCGCCAGGGCAGGGCACCACGATACTCCTTGTAATGCAGGTCAAAACGCTTACCGCTGTGAATGGCCAGGGTGTCGTAGATCCGCTTGCTCTCGATAGAAAAAACGAAATTATTGGACTGTGCACCGCCTCCAACGGCACCTTTGATACCAGCCTGGATCAGTTCGCCCTCAAATGTTTTAAAGATCTGCCCCTTGCGCACCACATTCTTCAGGATCCCTGATTTTACGCCGTCTCCAAACACATTATAGTAGTGCCAGTAAACATAGCCGCCGCCCAAAACGATCAGCGCCAGCAATACCATAAAAAAATACCTGCGACAACCCGAACGTTTGTTTGCTCCCTTCTGGTTCTCAATTGGTAAGGTTTCCATAAAAAATGGTTTTATTAAAAAATTTAATGCGCAATATTCAATATTGCATTATTTTTGTGATTCGAAAGTACAATTTGTTTTTAAATGAATAACTTTTTAAAACATACAAAACACGTTGCATTTCATGCAAATATAACCACGGGGATCTATGCCGTGGGTTTTGACGTAGCTGTATGTTTTCCACGACCGATGCGCTGTCCTGATTGCTGACAGGACGAACCCCTGACCTGGGCCCTGTCAGTGAAAAAGCTCCGAAAAAAACTTCTCAGGACTGGTCTCCCGCAAATCTCATTTAACTACACATCGTGGACAATCTCAATCAGGAAATTATCGTAAGAGTAGCGGAAGCTGCTGATAAAGAATATTCAAAAATTATTACGGACGAAATGGAATCATCGGCAAAGGCCCGTGGTACCGGTATTGCTAAAAGAAGTCCGGAATACATCGAAAAAAAGATCGATGAGGGAAAGGCCGTTATCGCCCTCACTGAAAGTGGCGACTGGGTGGGTTTCTGCTATATCGAAACCTGGAGCCATGGAGAATATGTAGCCAACTCAGGGTTGATCGTTTCACCCCATTTCCGCAAGAGTGGCGTTGCCAAAAGGATTAAGCAGACCACTTTTAAACTCAGCCGGAAAATGTTTCCCGAGGCCAAGATCTTTGGTCTGACCACAGGTTTGGCGGTAATGAAGATCAACAGCGACCTGGGGTACGAGCCGGTTACCTATTCGGAACTGACCCAGGACGAGCAGTTCTGGGCGGGTTGTAAAAGCTGCGTAAACTACGAGATCCTCATGAGCAAGGACCGGAAAAATTGCATGTGCACCGCTATGCTGTACGATCCTAAAGACCATTATGAGCCGGAAGAGACCAAGGCCTTCTTTGAAGAGAATAAAACAGGGCTCGAACGGCTTCAGCGTTTTAAACAATGGAAGTTTCTGAAGGCCTTCAGAAAAAAAGATAAAGCCGATGGCGGCAGCGGCAGCGGAACATTGAAATCTTTTTTTAAGAATATGTTTCATTTATAACAACATCATAAATCAAATCATAAGTTCATACTACCATGGCTAAAAAAGTTGTATTAGGATTTAGCGGCGGTTTAGATACCTCGTTTTGTGTGAAATACCTTACCGAAGAAAAAGGATATGAGGTGCACAGCATTATTGTAAATACCGGGGGCTTTAGTGAGGAAGAGTTAAAGAAGATAGAAACGCACGCAAAAAACCTGGGTGTAAAATCGCATAAAACGGTAGACGCCGTAAAAAACTACTACGACTCCATTATACGCTACCTGGTTTATGGAAATGTACTCAAGAACAATACTTACCCCCTCAGCGTGTCTGCAGAGCGCCTGAGCCAGGCCCTGCACATTGCCGGTTATGCACGGGAGATCCAGGCAGATGCCATCGCCCATGGCAGCACCGGGGCGGGCAATGACCAGGTACGGTTTGATATGGTGTTCCATATTATGGCGCCGGAGATCGAGATCATTACCCCTATCCGGGATATGAACCTCAGCCGCGCTGCAGAAGTAGAGTATCTGAAAGCCAGAGGGGTGGATATGAATTTTGAAAAGTCGGTTTACTCCATTAATAAAGGGCTTTGGGGCACCAGTGTTGGCGGAAAAGAAACGCTTTCATCCAACGGGTATTTGCCGGATGAGGCCTGGCCTACACAGGTAACCCAAACCGGTACGGAATCCGTAAAACTTAGTTTTGAACAGGGTGAGCTGAAAAAAGTGAATGATCAGGCATTTGATCACCCCACAGAAGCCATACAGCACCTGCAGCAGATTGCAGGGCCCTATGGCATTGGCCGGGATATTCACGTAGGCGATACCATTATCGGGATCAAAGGGCGTGTTGGATTTGAAGCTGCGGCTCCGATCCTGATCATCAAAGCACACCATGCGCTGGAAAAACATGTTCTAAGCAAATGGCAGCTGCAATGGAAAGACCAGATCGCCCAGTTTTACGGCACATGGCTGCATGAAGGCCAGATCCTGGATCCGGTCATGCGCGATATCGAAGCCTACCTGCAAAGCAGCCAGCGCAATGTAACCGGAGATGTCTTCCTGCAGTTACATCCTTACCGCTACCAGGTACTGGGCATCGAAAGTCCGTATGACCTGATGAATAATGCATTTGGCAGCTATGGGGAATCCAACAGGAGCTTTACTGGCGATGATGTCAAAGGCTTTACACGGATCTTTGGCAACCAGACGTCGATCTACCATCTTATAAAAGAGAATGCCCACGAAGGAAAATAAAGTGGTCAGCAGCGCTGCTCCCCTGTCATCATATCAATGGGGAGCAGGCAGTACCGCATTTGTTTTAAGTAGCAACCCCTTCTTTTCGGTCAAGCAGGAGCAGATACCGCCGGGAACAGGTGAGCAATTGCATTTACATAATAGGGCCACCCAGTTCTTTTATGTCACGGGTGGAGCGGCTTCCTTTGAAATTGATCAGCGTTTCTTTACAGTCAATGCCGGACAGGGGATCGAAATCTTTCCCGGTCAACCACACAGGATCTTTAACAATGGGGCAGCACAACTGGAATTTCTTGTGTTTTCTCAACCGTTAACCGAACAGGATCGCTTAAATTTGTGATTCCCAAAAAGTATACATAAAAAACAGATAAGCATGAAGATAAAAGGTGGAATAATTGGTGGCGCGGGATATACGGGTGGTGAACTGATTCGTTTGTTGATCCATCATCCTTTTGTAACTGTCTCATTTATTCACAGCCGAAGTAATGCAGGAAAACCGGTTACCGATGTACATGCAGACCTTGTGGGCGATACGGACCTGAAATTTACGGGGGAGATCTCGCAGGATATTGATGTGCTGTTCCTCTGCCTTGGCCACGGGGAGTCTACAAAATTCTTAAAGGAAACACCCATCAATGCATCCGTTAAGATCATTGATCTCGCCAATGATTTCCGTTTAAGAAAAGACAGCAATCAACCGGATATCAACCGCAACTTTGTTTACGGGCTTCCCGAATTAAACCGGGAGGCGATCAAAAAAGCGAAGAATATTGCCAACCCCGGCTGTTTTGCCACAACCATCCAGCTGGGGCTCCTGCCCCTTGCCCATACAGGGATCCTTAAAGAAATTTATACTACCGGAATCACCGGTTCTACGGGAGCGGGTCAAAAGCTGGCGGCAACCTCCCATTTTAGCTGGAGGGCCAACAATATCCAGGCCTATAAAACACTTACGCACCAGCACCTTGGAGAAATCGGCGAATCGCTGGATCAGCTGCAGCCGGGAACGGAGATCGATCTGAGCTTTGTACCCTGGCGCGGAGATTTTGCCCGGGGGATCTTCATCAGCTCCACAATAACGACTGATTTATCTCTGGAAGAACTTTATGTGCTGTTTGAAGACTTTTACAGAGGGCACCCTTTTACCATTGTAAGCAGAACCCCGATCTTCCTGAAACAGATCGTAAATACCAATAAAGCCGTGATCCAGCTCGAAAAAGTAGGCACAAAGCTGGTGGTGCATTCGGCAGCGGACAACCTGCTGAAAGGAGCCTGCGGGCAGGCTGTACAAAATATGAACCTTGTTTTCGATCTGGATGAGCGGGCCGGTTTAAACCTGAAACCCGCAGCGTTTTAAAACCAAACAGGGATCTTGCCCCTCCTACCCGAACAGCCGGTTGTCCAGGCCGTAGGGCCGGGAATCAGTAATTTTTATTTTTCTGAAATCGGGATGCTGTGGATTCAGCAGCAAGTTCGATTCTTCCGGGATCACGGCCGAGGGCAACCGTAACGCAAGGTGCGACTGCTGAAGCAGGAACTGATCGCCCATAAACCGGGTATATTCAACATCTTCTATCCATTTTTCCTTTAACACATGCTGTTGGATCCGTACCATCCGGCTTTCGGGTACCCGCAGCGTCAGCAGATAATACTCCGGCAGCATCTTATACTGGCTCCGGTCGTAATTAACAACAATTTCCAGTGCCGCCAGGGAAATATGTTCAGATGTATAGAGGGCATATACGCCCTTGGAGTTCCAGCGCCCCCCGAATAAAAAGGCCCCAAAACCGGATATATCCTCTCTGTAGGGTGCATGCACCAGGCGATAAACAAGCATCAGGCAGAAATTCCGTGTTCCATACGATGAAGCAGATCAATAACCTCCTGGATACCGGTATGGGTACTAAGCAATTCTTTAACCATTGCACCGTTCAATGAAAAAGGGCGGCTATGCAGCCACTGGTGAAAACCATCCTTACCAAAAAATTCATTGCCGATATCGATAAGCTTTGCAAGTAACAGGATCCGCTCAATTTGTAAACCATTAAAACCGTCACCTTCTTTTGCATAGCGATGCAATGAACGTTCGGAAAGATAAAGAAGATCTGCCCATTCATTCAGGCTGAATGGCCCCCGGTCTGCAATTCTTTTGAAGTGGGTATAAGTAAAATCCTTTACTGCAGCTTCTTTTTTTGTAGCCTTATCAGGTACTTCATAAATGGCTTCAAAATCTGAAACCAAAGAAAGCGGAGGATCCTGTGTAACCGGATATCGTTTTACGTTCTTTTTCATAATACGACATTTGTCACAAATATACATG
>Ga0222424_100517_pt1 | contig 18986 bp, 18 predicted proteins | sample 2B2ome_FD_182468 | JGI IMG/M metagenome (GOLD analysis project Ga0222424, IMG submission 182468) | Enriched microbial communities from leaf-cutter ant dump, University of Wisconsin, Madison, United States - 2B200A (version 2) | ecosystem: Environmental > Terrestrial > Nest > Insects nest > Nest... | reverse complement strand
CTGCGCGGCGGGTCGATCAAGATCCTGATCGACCCGCCGCGCAGCGGCGCGCTGGAAGTGATCCCGCACCTGGCACGCTTCGGTGCGCAGCGCGTGGTCTATGTGTCATGCAATCCGGCGACACTGGCGCGTGACGCCGGCGAAATGGACAAGGCCGGTTATGATCTGGTGCAGGCGGGGGTGATGGACATGTTCACCCACACCACGCACGTGGAGTCGATCGCGGTATTTGAAAAACGTCGCTGAACGCCCCATCTTGGAGCGTGCAGCAGTCGGAAGGCAGTCAACATGGTCAAGGTTCGCGCAGATTACCCCACCCGCGGCGATGGCAGCGTCGACCTTGAGGCATGGCTCGCGCGCATAGAGGATCTGGTCGAGCTGCACAGCCCGGACGAGCTCCTGCGCGCCTGCCGTTTCGCCGAGCAGCTCGACCGCGAGGCCGCGGCCCGTCACAACGTCTGGTCCTCGCGCACCTCCAGCTTCCTCACCGGCCTGGCCATGGCCGACATCCTGGCCGAGCTCAATCTCGACCAGGAGTCGCTGATCGCGGCCGTGCTCTACCGTTCCGTGCGCGAGGGCCGTGTCGAGCTGGCCCGCGTCGAAAAGGATTTCGGGCCGGATATCGCCCACCTGATCGACGGCGTGCTGCGCATGGCGGCCATCAGCCGGCTCATCAACCCGAACCACCAGGCGGCGGGCGTCAGCGAGGCGCAGCAGCTGGACAACGTGCGCAAGATGCTGGTCGCCATGATCGACGACGTGCGCGTGCCGCTGATCAAGCTGGCCGAGCGCACCTTCGCCATCCGCGAGCTGAAGGACGCCAGCGACGAGCGCAAGCGCCGCGTCGCCCGCGAAATCTTCGACATCTACGCGCCGCTGGCGCACCGGCTGGGCATAGGTCACATCAAGTGGGAGCTGGAGGACCTGTCCTTCCGCTACCTGGAGCCGGATGCCTACAAGCAGATCGCCCGGCTGCTCGACGAGAAGCGTCTGGACCGCGACGGCTACATCCAGCAGGTCATCCAGACCCTGCGCGACAATCTCGGGCGCATGGGCATGGACGAGATGGAGGTCAGCGGCCGCGCGAAGCACATCTATTCGATCTGGCGCAAGATGCAGCGCAAGGGCATAGGCTTCCACGAGGTCTACGACGTGCGCGCGGTGCGCATCCTGCTGCCCGAGGTGCGCGACTGCTACGCCGCGCTGGGCGTGGTGCACTCGCTCTGGAAGCATATTCCGCGCGAGTTCGACGACTACATCGCCACGCCCAAGGAGAACGGCTACCGCTCGCTGCACACGGCGGTCATCGGCCCCGAGGGCAAGCCGCTGGAGGTGCAGATCCGCACCTTCGACATGCACCAGGAGGCCGAGCTGGGCGTGTGCGCGCACTGGACCTACAAGGAAGGCAAGTCGTCACGCTCCGACGCCCGCTACGAGAACAAGATCGCCTGGCTGCGCCAGGTGCTGGAATGGCAGGATGACATCGGCGACCAGGGCCTGGATGCCCTCGCCGAGCAGATCAACCTCGCCATCCACGACGAGCGCATCTACGTGTTCACGCGCGACGGCCATGTCATCGACATGCAGGCCGGGGCGACGCCGCTGGACTTCGCCTACCACATCCACACCGAGGTCGGGCACGGCTGCCGGGGCGCCAAGGTCAACGGCCGCATCGTGCCGCTGACCTACAAGCTGCAGACCGGCGAGCAGGTCGAGATCATGACCCAGCGCGGCGGCCAGCCCAGCCGCGACTGGATGAACCCGGCGCAGGGCTATCTCGGCAGCAGCCGCGCGCTGGCCAAGGTGCGCACCTGGTTCAAGCTGCAGGACCGCGAGGGCAACCTGGCCGAGGGTCGCACCCTGCTGGAACGCGAACTCAGCCGTCTCGGCCTGACCGTGTCGCGGCAGGAGCTGGACCGCATCGCGCCGCGCTTCAACGTGCGCAACGGCGAGGACGTGCTGGTCGGACTGGGCGCCGGCGACCTGCCGCTGGCGCGCATCACCCACGCCCTCACCGACGACCTCGACCGCACTGCCCAGCAGGAGCTGGCGCTGTCCGAACTGCCGGTGCGCCCGCCGCGCGCGCGCGACCAGGACTCGGGTATCGTCATCGAGGGTGTCGGCAACCTGCTCACGCACATCGCCAACTGCTGCAAGCCGGTGCCGGGCGAGCCCATCGTCGGCTATGTCACGCTGGGCCGGGGCGTCAGCATCCACGCCCGCGGCTGTCCGGATTTCCTGCGCATGGCCCAGGACGACCCGGCGCGCACGGTCAACGTGCAGTGGCAGGCGCGCGACTCGGCGGCGTATCCTGTCGACATCCTGGTGCGCGCCTGGGACCGCACCGGCCTGCTGCGCGACATCACCTCGGTGCTGGCCAACGAGCAGGTCAACGTCACCGGCGTACAGACCCAGTCCGACAAGCAGGATGGCACCGCGACCATGCGCCTGACGCTGGAAGTGCCCGGCCTGTCCAAGCTCTCGCGCGTGCTCACGCGCATAGAGCAGTTGCCCAATGTCATGGAGGCGCGCCGCCTGACCGAGCACCGCGCCAGTGACCGGAGTCCGTCATGAGCCAGTCCGCCGTCGCGCCGCAGGCGCTGATCGAGCCGGAGACGCCGGCGCTGCACCGCCTGCTGCGCATCATGGCGCGCCTGCGCGACCCCCGGCAGGGCTGCGCCTGGGATCTGGAGCAGGATGCGGCCTCGCTGGCGCCCTACGCCATCGAGGAGGCCTACGAGGTGGTCGAGGCCATCGCCTCGGGCAATGCCGCCGACTGGCGCGAGGAGCTGGGCGACCTGCTGCTGCAGGTGGTGTTCCAGGCCCGTGTCGCCGAGGAGCAGGGCGTTTTCGCTTTCGATGACGTCGCCGATGCCATCGCCGACAAGCTCATCCGCCGCCACCCCCACATCTTTCGCGACGGCCGGCTCGACCTGCCGCGGCTGGAGCTGAGCGCCGACGAGGTGTCGGCGCAGTGGGCGGTGATCAAGGCCGAGGAGAAGGCGCTGAAGGCCGCCGCGCACCGGGCCGCCACCGGCGTCGAGCCGCCGCCGCCGGCTTTCCTCGACAAGATCGGCAGCGGCCTGCCGCCGCTGCTGCGCGCCGAGAAGCTGCAGGCGCGCGCCGGCGAGGTCGGTTATGACTGGAATGATCCGCGCGCCGTGCTGGCCAAGCTGCGCGAGGAGATAGACGAGCTGGAGGCCGCCCTCGACCAGGACGCGCCCGCCGAGCGCAGGCAGGCCGACCTGCAGGACGAGCTGGGCGACATCCTCTTCTGCTGCGTCAACCTCGGCCGCCACCTCCGGGTCGACAGCGAGCAGGCCCTGCTCGGCGGCATCGCCAAGTTCCGCCGCCGCTTCGGCCACATCGAGCGCCGCCTGCGCGAACAGGGGCTGGCGCTGGCGGAGGCCTCGCTGGACGACATGGAGGCGCTCTGGCAGGACGCCAAGCGGGCGGGGCTCTGATCATGGGCGCGGCCGTGCTGCCTGTCGCCGCACCGGCCCCGCGCCTGACCGATGGCTTCGGCCGCGAGATCACCTATCTGCGTCTGTCGGTCACCGACCGCTGCGATTTCCGCTGTGTCTACTGCATGGCCGAGGACATGCGCTTCCTGCCCCGCGACGCCGTGCTCACGCTGGAGGAGATGGAGCGCCTGGCGCGTGTCTTCGTCGCGCTGGGCATCCGCAAGATCCGCCTGACCGGTGGCGAGCCGCTGGTGCGCCGGGGCCTGCCCGAGCTGGTCGAGGGCCTGGGGGCGTTGTCCGGGCTGGAAACCCTGGCCATGACCACCAATGGCGCGCGCCTGGCGCCTGTGGCCCGGCGCCTGCGCGCGGCCGGCCTGAGGCAGGTCAACATCAGCCTCGACAGCCTCGACCCCGCGCGCTTCCGCGAGCTGACCCGCACCGGCGAGCTGGCCGATGTGCTGGCGGGCATAGACGCGGCCGTCGCCGCCGGCTTCCCGCGCATACGCCTGAACAGTGTGGTCCTGCGCGGCCGCAACGAGGATGAGGTGCCGGCCCTGGTGGCCTATGCCCGGCGTCTGGGCGTGGATCTGGCGTTCATCGAGGAGATGCCGCTGGGCGTCATCAGCGAGCACGACCGGCGGCTGGCGCATGTGCCGGGGCGGGAGCTGCTGGCGATGGTCGCGCGCGCGCATGAGCTGCTGCCAGATGACAGCCAGGAGGTCGGCGGTCCGGCGCGCTATCACCGGCTGGCCGGTTCGCGCACGCGCGTCGGCGTCATCACCCCGCACAGCCACAATTTCTGCGCCAGCTGCAACCGCGTCCGCCTGACCGCCGAGGGCCGCCTGCTGCTTTGCCTGGGGCATGAGCACAGCCTGGACCTGCGCGCGCCGCTGCGTGACGGCGCCAGCGACGCCGAGCTGGCCGGCCTGGTCACGGCGGCCATGGCGCGCAAGCCCGAGCGCCACGAATTTTCCCTGGACACTGCCCCGCAGATCGTCCGCTTCATGAACATGACCGGAGGCTGAGCGCGATGTCGCATGGCGGCGAGAAACCCTTTGTTCCCCTGCATGTGGCCGTGCTCACGGTATCGGACACGCGCGGCCCCGACACCGACACCTCCGGCCAGTACCTGATCGGGCAACTGGCGGCGGCGGGGCATGTCCTCGCCGATCGCGCCATCGTCATCGACGACATCTACCAGATCCGCGCCCGCGTTTCGGGCTGGATCGCCGATGCCGGCGTGCAGGCGGTGATCATCACCGGCGGCACTGGCTTCTCGGGGCGCGACAGCACGCCCGAGGCGGTGCTGCCGCTGCTGGACAAAAGCATCGATGGCTTCGGCGAGCTGTTCCGCCACATCTCCTATGGCGAGATCGGCACCAGCACGCTGCAGTCGCGGGCGCTCGCCGGCCTCGCCAACCGCACGGCGGTGTTCTGCCTGCCGGGCTCCACCGGCGCCTGCCGCACGGCCTGGGAGGGCATCCTCGCGGCCCAGCTCGACAACCGCACGCGGCCCTGCAATCTGGTGCCGCATCTGAAAGTGGCGCAGCCGGCCTGCGACACGCGCGGCTGAAGCCATGGCGCTGCTGCCTGTCGATGACTCCCTGACGCGGCTGCTGGCCGCCGCCGACGCCTGGCGCGCGGCGCGCGGGCCCGGGCCTGTGCACGTGTCGCTCGCGGAGGCGGTCGACCGGGTGCTGGCGGATGACCTGCATGCCACGCAGGCGGTGCCGCCCGAGCCCAACAGCGCCATGGATGGCTACGCCCTGCGCCATGCCGATCTTGGCGCCACGGAAACGACCGTGCTGCCCGTGAGCCTGCGCGTCCCCGCCGGTCACGCGCCCGCGCCGCTGCCGCCGGGCACGGCGGCGCGCATCTTCACCGGCGCGGTCATGCCGGCGGGCGCCGACACTGTGGTGATGCAGGAGAACTGCGAGGCGGGCGAGGGCACGGTGCGCGTCGTCGTGCGGCCCCGCGCCGGCGAGAACGTGCGGTCGGCGGGGCAGGACATCGCGGCTGGCGAGCGCCTGGCTGCCGCCGGCACGCGGCTGGGGCCTGCGCATCTGGGCCTGCTGGCGGCGGCGGGGCAGGCCGGCGCGCCTGTCTGGCCCCGGCTGACCGTGGCGCTGCTCTGCACGGGAGACGAGCTGGTCGAGCCGGGCCGGCCGCTGTCCCCCGGGCAGATCTATGACAGCAACCGCATCGTCGTGACCACCCTGTTGCAGCGCCTGGGCCTGCAGGTGGTCGATCTCGGGCCGGTCGCGGACACCCTGGCCGATACCCGCGCCGCGCTGGCGCGCGCATGCGACCTGGGGGCGGATGTCATCCTGAGCACGGGTGGCGTTTCGGTCGGCGAGGAAGACCATGTCCGGGCCGCGGTCGAAAGCCTGGGCCGGCTGGATATCTGGAAGATCGCCATCAAGCCGGGCAAGCCCCTGGCTTTCGGTCGTGTCGGGGCTAGCGTGTTCCTCGGCCTGCCGGGCAATCCGCAGTCGGTCTGGGTCACTTTCGCCGTGCTCGCGCGGCCCTTCCTGCGGCGTCTGCAGGGTGAGCTGGATGTGCTGCCCCGGCCGTTCCGGCTGCCGGCCGGCTTCACGCGCGAGCGGCCGCAGTCCCGTGACGAGTATCTGCGGGTGCGTCATGTCGCGGATGGGCATGGCGGCCGTCTGCAGCCGCATCCGAACCAGGGCAGCGGCCTGCTGTCATCGGCGGTCTGGGCGGATGGCCTGGCGCTGGTGAGGGCCGGCGACACGGTGGCGGCGGGGGATTTGCTGTCGTTCTTCCCGCTGGGTTGAAGGTCCGTATAAAGGAAAAAGGGCGCCGTAGCGCCCTTTTCCATGTCTGCCGCGGCTGAATCAGAAGGCGTAGCCGGCGCCGACACGCAGGGTGCCGAGTTCCGGATCGAGGTTGCCGCCGGTGTTGTCATCCATGTCGGCATAACGGTATTCGGCGAAGACGCTGACCTGCTTGTTGGCGGCGAAACGGGCGCCGACGGTGTATTCGATGCCGTCCAGCGAGTTCACGTCGGTATAGCCGATGCTGGCGTAGCCGGTGAGCTGGTCGATGAGCTGGATGCTGGCGTGGCCGTTGACGGAGTAGCCGCGCGCCGAGATGCCCAGGCCGTTGGAGTTCAGGTTGACGGACTCGAGGCCGGCGCCGACATTGATGCCCTGCAGCTTGGTGTCATAGGACAGGCCGATGCGGGTTTCCTGGAGATTCGTGTTGGCGGTGTCCAGATCGGCATCCTGGTACAGCGCGGTCAGGCTCACGCCCTGGCCCAGCACGGCCTGGCCGCGGAAGCCGAAGCCGTCGCCGTCATCATTCGGGCCTCCATTGATATCGAGATCCTGGTTGACATAGAACACGTCGAGCGAGCCGCCGGCCATGGCGGCCATCGGGGTCAGCGCCACGGCGACAGCGATGAGGGTCTGCTTGAGCTTCATGGATTATCTCCTTGTTTTTATATACCCACTCATATCGAGTGGATAAGCGGAACGTAGACCCGTGCCTCATTTGGGTGCAATGAGAAAAATTAACATTCTGTAACATGTCAGATGGGCGGCATGAAATCGTGGATGAGTGGTGGTTTGTGATGAAAAAAACCGCGCTGCCGTGTCAACCTGTCTGAATTGTCATGCAAACGTCATGAAAGAGACGCTGCTTTGTCATTTTCGATGAGGATACTGGCGCCAAGTTGAGGGAGAGCCCCGACTGCACATCAAGTTGCTAGTGTCTTAAGGAGACAGTTGAAAATGAAGCGTACTCTTATCGCCCTGGGTGTTGCAGCCGCTGTCGTGGCGCCGGTCGCCAACGCCGCCCCCAAGGTCTATGGCAAGATCAATGTCAGCGTCGAGAATTCCGATCGTTCCTTCTCCGGCGCTGGCGCCAGCACCGTGCCGGGCGCCGCGACGGCCGACCGCAAGGAAACCCGCGTGTCCAGCAATGCCTCGCGCATCGGCATCAAGGGTGAGGACGAGCTGACCAAGGAACTCAGCGCCGTCTACCAGATCGAGTGGGGCGTCAACACGGATGAAGCCACCAACGCTGCCGACTTCACCCCGCGTAACCGCTTCCTCGGCCTCAAGCACGCCGATTACGGTACCGTGAAGATCGGTCAGTTCGACTCCTACTTCAAGGCCGCCGAAGGCAAGGTCGACCAGTTCAACGACCTGTTCGGCGACTTTGACAAGACCGCCGGTGGCCAGGATCGTCTGCGCAGCGTCGTCGGCTACGAAAGCCCGAAGATCGCCGGTCTGCAGTTCAACATCCTGACCCAGGGCCAGGACTCCACCAACGGCACCGCCAAGAAGAACGGCATCTCCTCGTCGGTGGTCTTCGATGACAAGGAAACCGGCATCTACGCCGCGCTGGCCTACAACAAGAGCGTCCTCGGCGCCTCGCTGATCGGCAGCGCCGCCGGCAGCTTCGCCAACGCCGGCAGCCGCGAGCAGGATGCCCTGCGCGCCGTGGTCGGCCTGAACCTGGGCGACCTCAGCCTGGGCGCCCTGTACCAGCAGTCCGAAGCCAGCGTGACCCCGGCCGCCAAGGCCGACGACAAGGAAAGCGCCTACCTGGTCAGCGCCGCCTACAAGATCGACGACGTCGTCCTGAAGGCGCAGTACGCCGTGGGCGAGCGCAAGGATGACCTGGCCGCCGGTGCCGCTGGCGTCAACAAGCGCACCAGCACCAGCATCGGCGCCGACTACAACCTGACCTCCAAGACCAGCGTGCAGAGCTTCTTCACCCAGGTCAAGGAAGAAGGCCAGGTGGTTGCCGGTACCTACGAAGGCAAGGACAACGTGATCGGCCTGGGTCTGAGCCACTCGTTCTAAGCCTGGCATCACGTGTCACGCAAAAGGGCCTTCGGGCCCTTTTGTCATTCCAGGCGCCTGCCGCGTGGCCTGCGCAGTCCGGCAGTCCGCAGGTGCCTCGCCACTCCCCCGGCTGAGCGCCGCGTGGTAACATCCTTCCCCGTCTTTGCGCCTCTCTTGGGCGCGCCCGTGATCACGCAAGCTGTCTGGATTCTTCATGACCAAATTCATCTTTGTCACCGGTGGTGTGGTGTCTTCCCTGGGCAAGGGCATTTCCGCGGCGTCGCTGGCGGCCCTGCTGGAGGCCCGCGGGCTCAAGGTCACGATGATCAAGATGGACCCGTACATCAATGTCGATCCGGGCACCATGAGTCCGTACCAGCACGGCGAGGTCTTCGTCACCGCCGACGGCGCCGAGACCGACCTCGACCTGGGCTATTACGAGCGTTTCCTGCGCCACGGCAAGATGTCGAAGAAGAACAACTTCACCTCCGGCCGCATCTACCTGGACGTGCTGCAGAAGGAGCGCCGCGGCGACTACCTGGGCGGCACCGTGCAGGTCATCCCGCACATCACCGACGCCATCAAGCAGCGTGTGCGCGACGGCGCCAGGGGCCATGACATCGCCATCGTCGAGATCGGCGGCACGGCCGGCGACATCGAGTCGCAGCCGTTCATGGAGGCCGTGCGCCAGCTGCGCATCGAGCTGGGCTACCAGGGCTCGCTGCTCATGCACCTGACCCTGATCCCCTACATCGCGTCCGCCGGTGAACTGAAGACCAAGCCGACCCAGCACTCGGTCAAGGAGCTGCGCTCCATCGGCCTGCAGCCGGACATCCTCATCTGCCGCTCCGAGCACGAGGTGCCGGCTGACTCCCGCCGCAAGATCTCGCTGTTCACCAACGTCGAGGAGCGCGCGGTCATCATCGCGCAGGACGCGCGCACCATCTACCAGATCCCGCGCCGCTTCCACGAGCAGGGGCTGGACGACTTCGTCATCGAGCGCCTGGGCCTGCGCGCGCCCATCGCCGATCTCGCCGACTGGGACGCCGTGGTCGACGGCCTGCTCAACCCCGAGCGCGAAGTCACCATCGCCATGGTCGGCAAGTACGTCGAGCTGATCGACGCCTACAAGTCGGTCAACGAGGCATTGCTGCACGCCGGCATACAGAACAAGACCAAGGTGCGCATCCGCTACATCGACGCCGAGTCGGTCGAGCAGCAGGGCACCTCGGTGCTGGCCGGGGTCGACGGCATCCTGGTGCCGGGTGGCTTCGGCGACCGCGGCACCGAAGGCAAGATCGCCACCGTGCGCCATGCCCGCGAGAACCGCATTCCCTATTTCGGCATCTGCCTGGGCATGCAGGTGGCGGTCATCGAGTACGCCCGCCATGTCGCCGGCCTGCAGGACGCCAACTCCAGCGAGCTCAAGCCGGGCTGCGCGCATCCGGTCATCGCGCTGATCACCGAATGGCAGAACGAGAGCGGCGAGGTCGAGCGCCGCGACGCCAGCTCCGACCTCGGCGGCACCATGCGCCTGGGCGCGCAGCTCTGCCATCTGGAGCCGGACACGCTGGCGCGGAAGACCTATGGCGCCGACAGCATCACCGAGCGCCACCGTCATCGCTACGAGGTCAACAACCGTTATCTGCCGCAACTGGAAGCCGCCGGTCTGCGGGTTTCCGGACGAAGCGCCGACAAGTCGCTGGTCGAGATGGTCGAGATACCGGATCATCCCTGGTTCTTGGCCAGCCAGTTCCACCCGGAGTTCACCAGCTCGCCGCGCGAGGGGCATCCGATGTTCTCGGGCTTCATCCGCGCGGCCATGCAACAGGCCGATGGCAGCCGCTGAGCCGTTTACCGCTGACGACAAGACCAGAAGAAAGAGAAGCCCATGACGACGCAAAAGACCATCACGCTGCGCAACATCGAGATCGCCAACGACAAGCCCTTCGTGCTCTTCGGCGGCATGAACGTGCTGGAGTCGCGTGATCTCGCCATGCAGATCTGCGAGACCTATGTGAAGGTCACCGAGAAGCTGGGCATCCCCTATGTCTTCAAGGCCTCCTTCGACAAGGCCAACCGCTCCTCGGTCACGTCCTACCGTGGCCCGGGCATGGAGGAGGGCCTGAGGATCTTCGAGGAGATCAAGAAGACCTTCGGCGTGCCGGTCATCACCGACGTGCATGAGCCCTACCAGTGCGCCCCGGTCGCCGAAGTGGCCGACATCATCCAGCTGCCGGCCTTCCTGTCGCGCCAGACCGACCTGGTGGTGGCCATGGCGAAGACCAACGCCATCATCAACATCAAGAAGGCGCAGTTCCTGGCGCCGAAGGAAATGGGCCACATCCTGTCCAAGTTCGAGGAGGCGGGCAACGACCAGCTCATCCTCTGCGAGCGCGGCTCCTCGTTCGGCTACAACAACCTGGTGGTGGACATGCTCGGCTTCGGCATCATGAAGCAGTTCGAGTACCCGGTCTTCTTCGACGTCACCCATGCCCTGCAGATGCCGGGCGGCCTGCCCAACGCCGCCGGTGGCCGCCGCGCCCAGGTCACCGAGCTGGCCCTGGCCGGCATGTCGCAGCGGCTGGCCGGCCTGTTCCTGGAGGCCCATCCGGAGCCGGAAGTCGCCAAGTGCGACGGTCCCTGCGCGCTGCGCCTGTCCCAGCTCGAAGCCTTCCTGGGCCAGGTCAAGGCCCTGGACGAGCTGGTCAAGTCCTTCCCCGCGCTGGATACCCATTAATCAGGGCGCCCGCCAAGCGGTGCCCCACTGAATCACTGTACTGGAGAGCTGAGCATGGCCATCATTGTCGACATTCGTGGTCGCGAAATCATGGACTCCCGCGGCAACCCGACCGTCGAGGCGGATGTCATCCTGGACAACGGTCTGACGGGCCGCGCGACCGCGCCCAGCGGCGCGTCCACCGGTTCGCGCGAAGCCCTGGAGCTGCGTGACGGCGACAAGTCGCGCTACCTGGGCAAGGGCGTGCTCAACGCCGTGGCCAACATCAACGGTCCGATCCGCGAGCTGCTGGTCGGCCGCAGCGTGTTCGACCAGGCTGATCTTGACCGTGCCATGATCGCGCTCGACGGCACCGAGTCCAAGTCCAAGCTGGGCGCCAACGCCATCCTCGCCGTCTCGCTGGCCGCCGCCAAGGCCGGCGCCGCCGCCAAGGGCCAGCCGCTCTACGCCTACATCGCTGGCCTGCGCAGCAACACGCAGTTCACCATGCCGGTGCCGATGATGAACATCATCAACGGCGGGGAGCACGCCGACAACACCGTCGACATCCAGGAGTTCATGATCGAGCCGGTGGGCTTCACCTCCTTCGCCGAGGCCCTGCGCTGCGGCGCCGAGGTCTTCCACGCGCTCAAGGGCGTGCTCAAGAAGCGCGGCCTGAACACCGCCGTGGGTGACGAGGGCGGTTTCGCCCCCAACCTGAGCAGCAACGAAGAGGCGCTGCAGGTCATCGTCGAGGCCATCGGCATCGCCGGCTACAAGGCGGGCGAGAACGTCATGCTGGCGCTGGACTGCGCCTCCTCCGAGTTCTACCACGACGGCAAGTACGTGCTCGAAGGCGAGGGCAACAAGGCCTTCACCTCGGCCGAGTTCGTCGACTACCTGGCCGGCCTCTGCGACCGCTATCCGATCATCTCCATCGAGGACGGCCTCGACGAGTCCGACTGGGATGGCTGGAAGATCCTCACCGAGAAGCTGGGCCACCGCATCCAGCTCGTGGGCGACGACCTGTTCGTGACCAACCCGGCGATCCTGCAGAAGGGCATCGACCAGAAGGTCGGCAACTCCATCCTGATCAAGTTCAACCAGATCGGCTCGCTGACCGAGACGCTGGACGCGATCTACCTGGCCAAGGCCAACGGCTACACCACGGTCATCTCGCACCGCTCGGGCGAGACCGAGGACGCCACCATCGCCGACCTGGCCGTGGCCACCGGCGCCGGCCAGATCAAGACCGGCTCGCTCTGCCGCTCCGACCGCGTCGCCAAGTACAACCAGCTGCTGCGCATCGAGCAGGAACTGGACTACAGCGCCCCGTACCGCGGCAAGGCTGAATTCAAGGGCCTCAACTGAGCATGACGCCGACCTCCAGCCTTGGCCGTTTGCTGCTCTGGCTGGCGGCCGGCATTTTCCTGATCCTGCAGCTCAGTCTCTGGTTCGGCGAGGGCGGCATCCTCGATGTGCACCGGCTGAAGAGCGCGGTGGCCGCGCAGCAGGCCGAGAACCTGAAGCTGCGCCAGCGCAACCAGGTGCTGGAGGCCGAGGTCAACGACCTCAAGAACGGGCGTGAGGCCATCGAGGAACGCGCCCGTCTTGATCTCGGCATGATCAAGGACAGTGAAACCTTCTATCTGGTGACCGGCAAGGCGCTGGCCGGCTCGGCCACGGCGGAGAACGCCCCCGCGACGCCGTCCAGCGTGTCGGCGGGAGCCGGCGTGGCCGCCACGCCGGCCGGCACCGGGGACCGCTGAGCCATGGCCGCGCACGCGGTGGTTCCCGCCGCCGGCGCCGGCCGGCGCTTTGGCGCCGGGTTGCCCAAGCAGTACCTGTCCCTCGCCGGCCAGACCATCCAGCAGCATACGCTGGACCGGCTGTCGGCCCTGTCCGAGTTGGACCGCATCGTGGTCGCCATCGCGGCGGATGACGAGCGCGCCCGCATCCTGCCGTATGCCTGTCCGGACCGGCTCCGTTTCGTCGCAGGCGGCGGGGAGCGCATGGACTCCGTGCTGGCCGGGCTGGAGTGGCTGACGGCCACCGGCGCGGCGGATGACGACTGGGTGCTGGTGCATGATGTCGCGCGTCCGCTGCTGCGGCCCGCGGATGTCCGCCGCCTGCTGGCCGAGCTGGCGGATGATCCGGTTGGCGGCCTGCTCGCCAATCCCGTGCGCGACACCATGAAGCGGGCGGATGACCATGACCGGATCAGCGGCACGGTCAGCCGCGAGCAACTCTGGCATGCGCTGACGCCGCAGATGTTCCGGCTGGGCACCTTGCTGCGCGCGCTGCGCGCCGCCCGCGCCGACGGGGCGCTGGTCACCGACGAGGCCGCCGCCATCGAGCGCCTGGGGCTGGCGCCGCGCCTGGTCAGTGGCGCCCGTGACAATCTCAAGATCACCTTTCCGGAAGACCTGCCGCTGGCCGAAGCCCTGCTCGCCGCGCAGCGGCAGACAGGAGCACTGGCATGAGCACGCTGCGCCCGCGCATGGGTCATGGCATCGATGTCCATCGCTTCGGCGAGGGCTCGCAGATCACCCTGGGCGGGGTGGTCATTCCGCATGAGCAGGGGCTGATCGCCCACTCCGACGGTGATGTCGCCCTGCACGCGCTATCCGACGCCCTGCTGGGCGCGCTGGCGCTGGGCGACATCGGCAAGCATTTTCCCGATACCGACGCCGCCTACAGCGGCGCCGACAGCCGGGTGCTGCTGCGCCATGTCGTGACGCTGGTGCGGCGGCAGGGCTATGTCGTCGGCAACGCCGACATCACCGTGCTCGCCGAGCGGCCCAGGCTGGCGCCGCACATCGCGCTCATGCGCGAGCGCATCGCCGAGGACCTGGGGGTCACGGTCGATCAGGTCAGCGTCAAGGCCACCACCACCGAGAAGCTGGGCTTCGTCGGCCGGCGAGAGGGCATAGAGGCGCATGCCGTGGTGATGCTGTGGCCGTCGAGCTGACCCCGGGCCCGTGCCCGTCGCCCTGGGGCGAAGCCGTGGCGAGCGCCCGGCTGAAAACGGTCCCGGAGGATTTCATCGTCGAGGAGGTGCTGGGCTTCGAGCCGGTCGAGGAGCCGGGCGAGCACCTCTGGCTGTGGGTGGAGAAGCGCGGACTGAACACCGATCAGGTCGCGGTCGCGCTGGCCGGTGATCTGGGCGTGGACCGGGGAGCGGTCAGCTATTCCGGCCTCAAGGACCGGCAGGCCCTGACCCGGCAGTGGTTCAGCGTGCACTGGCATGGCGCGGGCCGCTGGACGCGCGGCGATGACTGGCAGACGCTGCCCGCGCGCGATCCGTCCCAGGAGCCGGGCCGCTATCGCGTGCTGTCGCAGTGCCGGACCGGCCGCAAGCTGCGCCGGGGCACCCATGCCGCCAACCGTTTCGAGATCACCCTGCGCGAGGTCGCCGGCGAGCCGCAGGTCATGGAGGCGCGGCTGCGGCAGCTCGCCGACGAGGGCGTCGCCAATTATTTCGGTGCGCAGCGCTTCGGGCGCGGCGGACGCAACATCGCCAGCGGGCTGGCCCTGCTGGCGGACCGGCGCGCCGGCCGCCGGCGCCGCCGGGACAACCGCGAAAGCCTCTGGATATCCGCCCTGCGCTCGGCCCTGTTCAATCAGGTTCTGGCCGCGCGTGTGCGCCGGGGCGACTGGAACCGGTGCCTGCTGGGTGATGTGCTCCAGCTCGACGGGCGCGGCAGCCTGTTCCGGCCTGATCCGGCCGACCCGGACTGGCTGCCGCGCCTGCGCGCCGGCGAGCTGCATGTCACCGGGCCGCTGCCGGGCGATGGCCGGCCGGTGATCGCCGACGAGGTGGCCGCGCTGGAGGCGGACGTGCTCGCGCCCTGGCAGGACATCTGCGCTGATCTGGCCGCCCTGCGCGTGCCGGCCCAGCGCCGCGCCCTGCGCCTGCGCGTCGAGGACGCGCGCTGGCGGTGGCTGGCGCCAGATACCCTGCACCTGGCGTTCACGCTGACCGCTGGCGCCTTCGCCACCAGCGTGCTGCAATCACTGGCCGAGCTTCAGGAAGGAGAGGCCGATGCGCTTCCTGCTATCGAATGACGACGGCGTGCACGCCCCCGGCCTCGCCGCCATGGCGGAGGTGCTGGCGGCGCTGGGCGAGGTCGTCGTGGTCGCGCCCGACGGCGAGCGCAGCGCCTTTTCCAGCGCGCTCACGCTGGACCGTCCCCTGCGTCCGCAGCGCCTCGATAACGGCTTCATCGCCGTCAACGGCACACCCGCCGACTGTGTCCACATCGCCCTCAACGGCCTGCTCGACTTCGTGCCGGACATCATCGTCTCCGGCATCAACGCTGGCGCCAATCTGGGAGATGATGTCATCTATTCGGGCACCGTCGCCGCCGCCATGGAGGGGCGCTTCCTCGGCCGCCCGGCCATCGCCGTGTCGCTGGTGGCCGAGCGCCCCAAGACCCTGGGTGTGGAGGCCTACCGTCCGGCCGCCGCCCGTGTCGGCGAGCTGCTGCGGCGCTGGCCGGCGCTGAGCCTGCCGCCGCGCACCCTGCTCAACATCAACGTGCCCGCCGGGCCGCTGGAAAGCCACCGGGGCTTCCGCATCGCCCGTCTCGGCCACCGCGGGCCCAGCCAGGATGTCCTGCGCCTCCGGGACCCGCGCGGCAACGAGGTGTTCTGGATCGGCGCCTCCGGCGATCCGCTGGACAACGCCGAGGGCACCGACTTCCACGCCGTGCAGGAAGGCTGGATCAGCGTCACGCCGCTGGACTCCGACATGACCCGCTACGCCGTGCTCGATGTCGTGTCCGACTGGCTGCCGGCTGCCATGCCGCCCGGCTCGTGATAAAGTCAGAGCCTGCCGCACAGAACAAGACCTACATGAACACTGGCTCCTCATTCGACTTCAACGGTTCCGGATTCACTTCGGCGCGCACCCGCGACCGCCTCATCACGCGTCTCATGACGCAGGGCATCCGCGATGCCCGCGTGCTCGACGTCATGCGCCAGACGCCGCGCCACATCTTCCTCGACGAGGCCCTCGCGCATCGCGCCTACGAGGACACCGCGCTGCCCATAGGCCACAGCCAGACCTTGTCGCAGCCCTATATCGTGGCGCGCATGACCGAGCTGCTGCTGGCCGCCGGACCGCTGGGCAAGGTGCTGGAGATAGGCACCGGCTCGGGCTACCAGACCGCCGTGCTGGCGCAGCTGGCCGGCATGGTGCACTCCATCGAGCGCATCAAGCCCCTGCAGGACAAGGCCCGCGAGCGCCTGTCCGGGCTCGGCCTGCACAATGTCCGCCTGCGCCATGCCGACGGCCTGCAGGGCTGGCCGGGCGAGGGCGGCTATGATGGCATCATCGGCACGGCCGCCGCGCTGGGCGTGCCGTCGGCGCTGACCGACCTGCTCGCCGTGGGTGGCCGGCTCGTGCTGCCGGTGGGCGCGGGCCAGCAGCAGTCGCTGGTGCTGGTCACGCGGACCGTCGAGGGCCTGCGTCAGGAAGTGGTCGAGCCGGTGCATTTCGTGCCCATGCTGGGTGGTACCGTGGGCTGATAGCGGCATAAAAATAAGCTTATAAATCAGCTATCTGAAAGGAATTCGACGCGCCTTCACAAAACTGTAAGAATCCTGCCTTACTTTCACTCTGCGTTTCATCCAATCCATGCAGAGGTATGAAAAGATGCGTATGCGCATTTCCCAGGCTTTCCTCGGTGCCGCCATCTCCCTGGCGGCCCTCACCCCGGCCCACGCCGCTGACATCACCGGCGCCGGCGCTTCGTTCCCCTATCCGATCTACGCCAAGTGGGCCGACAGCTACAAGGCCAAGACCGGCATCGGCCTGAACTACCAGGCCATCGGCTCCAGCGGCGGCATCAAGCAGATCACGGCCAAGACCGTGGACTTCGGCGCCTCCGACAAGCCGCTGACCCAGGATGAGCTGAACACCATGGGCCTGGTCCAGTTCCCGGCCGTCATGGGCGGCGTCGTGCCGGTGGTCAATCTGAAGGGCATCGAGCCGGGCGCGCTCAAGCTGACCGGTCCGGTGCTCGCCGACATCTACCTCGGCAAGATCAAGCAGTGGAACGACAAGGCCATCGCCGACCTGAACCCGGGCCTGAACCTGCCGGATGACAACATCACCATCGTGCGCCGCGCCGACGGTTCGGGCACCACCTTCATCTTCACCAACTACCTGTCCAAGGTCAGTGCCGAGTGGAAGGAGAAGGTCGGCAACAACACCACCGTGGCCTGGCCGGAAGGCGTGGCTGGCAAGGGCAACGCCGGCGTCGCCTCCTACGTGCAGCGCATCAACGGCGCCATCGGCTATGTCGAATACGCCTACGCCAAGACTGCCAAGATGTCCCACACCCAGCTGCAGAACCGCGAAGGCGTCTTCGTCCAGCCGGATGACAAGACCTTCCAGGCTGCCGCCGCCTACGCCGACTGGGCCAATGCTCCGGCTTTCTACGAGATCCTGACCAACGAGCCGGGCAAGACCAGCTGGCCGATCACCGGCGCCTCCTTCGTGCTGCTGCAGAAGACCGCCGCCAATGCCGAGACTGCCAAGAACGTCCTGAAGTTCTTCGAATGGTCTCTCAAGAACGGCGCCGACCAGGCTGTCCAGCTCGACTACGTGCCGATGCCGGCCAATGTCGTCAAGCTGATCGAGAAGAGCTGGAAGGCCGGTCCGGTGGATGGCGCCGGCAAGGTCATCTGGAAGTAAGCGGCACCCCTGGCCGGAGGTGCGCACGAGCGCGCCTCCGGCAGTTTTCATGAAAAGGAGACGGGTCGCATGACGCCTGAATCTGTGCCCGCCGCTGGCGGCGCAATCCATACCATGAGCGACATGGCCCAGCGGGCCCGGCAGAGGGACAAGCGCTTCCGCTGGCTGGTCCTCGGCATGGCGCTGCTGGTCCTGGTGGTGCTGGGCGCCATCATGACCACGCTGCTGGCCGGCGCGGCCCCGGTCTTCGAGAAGTTCGGCCTCGGCTTTCTGACCGGCTCGGACTGGAACCCCGTCACCGATGAGTTCGGCGCGCTGCCGGCCATCTACGGCACGCTGGTGACGTCGATCATCGCGCTGCTGCTGGCGGTGCCGGTCAGCTTCTTCATCGCCTTCTTCCTGACCACGCTCTGTCCGCACCGGCTGCGCGCGCCCATCAACGGGGTCATCGAGCTGCTGGCGGGCATTCCCAGCATCATCTACGGCATGTGGGGCCTGTTCGTGCTGGCGCCGCTGCTGGCCGAGCACGTCCAGCCCCTGCTCAACGAGTGGTTCGGCGGCATCTGGCTGCTGGGCGCGATCTTCCAGGGACCGCCCATCGGCATCGGCATGCTGCCCGCGGCCATCATCCTCGCCATCATGATCACGCCGTTCATCACGGCCATCATGCGCGAGGTCTTCGAGGTGGTGCCCCAGGGCCTCAAGGAGGCCGGCTACGGTCTCGGCGCGACGACCTGGGAAGTCATGTGGGACATCGTCCTGCCCTACACCCGCGTGGCGGTCATGGGCGGCATCATGCTCGGCCTGGGACGCGCCCTGGGCGAGACCATGGCAGTGACCTTCATGATCGGCAACTCCAACAACATCACCGCCGGCCTGTTCAACGCCGGCAACAGCATCGCCTCGGTGATCGCCAACGAATTCGCCGAGGCCTCGAGCGACATGCATGTGTCCGCGCTCATCGCGCTGGGCTTCGTGCTGTTCGTGATCGCGTTCGGCGTGCTCGCCGTGGCGCGCCTGATGATCCTGCATGTCGAGAGGCGCCAGTCATGATCCAGATCAACAAGCGCCACCTGCAGCGCCGCAAGATCAAGAACAACCTGCTGATCGGCGTGGCCACGCTGGTCACCTTGGCCGGCCTGATGCTGCCGATCTGGATCCTGGCGACGGTGGTGGAGCGCGGCATCGGCTCCTTCAACCTGGCGCTGTTCACCCAGATGACGCCGCCGCCGGAGGCCGAGGGCGGCCTGCTCAATGCCATCCTCGGCAGCTTCATGATGGTGGGC
>Ga0222424_100516_pt1 | contig 19050 bp, 12 predicted proteins | sample 2B2ome_FD_182468 | JGI IMG/M metagenome (GOLD analysis project Ga0222424, IMG submission 182468) | Enriched microbial communities from leaf-cutter ant dump, University of Wisconsin, Madison, United States - 2B200A (version 2) | ecosystem: Environmental > Terrestrial > Nest > Insects nest > Nest... | reverse complement strand
CTGGCCAGCGCGATCATGGGCCTGCAGGCCCATGCCGATGAGACCCCCGCCGACGCCAAGGAGCTGACCACCGTTGTCGTGACCGCCCAGCAGGATGGCGGCGGCACCGATTACACCGTGCCGGTGACGACGGCCGCGACCAAGCTCAAGCTCGCGCCGCGCGACACGCCCCAGTCGGTCACGGTCATCACCCGTCAGCGCATGGACGACCAGGATATGCAGAACCTGCGCGACGTGCTCGACAACACCACGGGCGTCTATTCCTTCGGCTACGACACCGAACGCACGGTGTTCATGGCGCGCGGCTTCGTGCTCAGCAACACCCTGATCGACGGTGTGCCCACGCTCACGCGCTCGAACACTGATTCCGCCGACGCCTCGCTGGATACCGCGCTCTACGACCGCATAGAGGTGGTGCGTGGCGCCACCGGCCTGCTGACCGGCGCGGGCAATCCGTCCGCCGCGCTCAATCTCGTGCGCAAGCGTGCCGACAGCAAGGAGCTCACCGGCACGATCGAGGCCAGCGCCGGCTCCTGGAACGATTACCGGACATCGGCGGATGTCTCGCTGCCACTGAACGGCAGCGGCAGCATCCGCGGACGTGTCGTCGGCGTGTATCAGCAGAACGAGTCGTACATGGACTTCTACGAGAACGCCAAGAACGTGCTCTATGCCACGCTGGACATGGATCTGGCTCCCGGCACGACGCTGACCCTGGGCTACGACTACCAGAAAACCACGCCCAACGGCGTGACCTGGGGCTGGTTCCCGCTCTATTTCAGCGATGGCAGCCGCGCCAACTGGTCGCGCTCGTTCTCGACCGCCGCGAACTGGAGTTACTGGGACAACACGGCGGAAACCGCCTTCGCCGAGCTGAGGCATGATCTCGGCAACGACTGGTCGCTGCGCACCACATTCTCCCACCGGGAAACCTTCAGCGACGCCGCCCTGTTCTTCATGGACTACTATGACTACGGCGCCGGCCCCAACTTCCCCGACAAGACCACGGGCGTTGGCCCGGCACCCTACAGCCATCGCTACAGGGACACGGGCCGGCAGAACGCGCTCGATGTCTACGCATCCGGCCCCTTCCAGCTCATGGGCCGCCAGCATGAACTGGTCCTGGGCGCCTCCGGCTCGTGGCTGGACAAGCAGCAGGACGAATTCGCGGTGACCTCGGTGCAACCCCCGATAGGCAGCCTGTACGACTGGGATGGCAGCTATCCCCGGCCGACCTTCGACGGCGGGACACGCATCCTGGGTGTCAGCACGAAACAATCCGGCCTCTACTCGGCCGTGCGCCTGTCCCTCGCCGATCCGCTCAAGCTGATCATCGGCTCCCGCTACAGCAACTGGAAGACCGATGTCGTCGATGTCTACAACGGCAACGCCAACTACAGCAAGAACGCCGCGGTCCCCTACGCCGGCGTGATCTTCGATGTCAGCAAGGACTTCTCGGTGTTCGCCAGCTACACCGGCATATTCACGCCACAGGACTACCAGGCGCCGAACGGAGCCTATCTCGACCCCATCACAGGCATCAGCCGGGAAGTCGGCGTCAAGGGCGAGCACCTGAACGGCCGCCTGAACACGGCGCTCACGCTGTTTGACACGCGCCAGGACAACGTCGCCCAGGCCCTGCCCGGGGTGACGGTGGGCGGTACCATGAACCAGGCTTATGAGGCCGTGGACGGAGCGAAATCGCGCGGCTTCGAACTGGAAGTGAACGGCCAGGTCACGCCAGCCTGGAACGCGTCGATGGGCTGGTCCTACAGCAAGCTCGAAGATCCCAGCGGCAATGTCCTCAACAGCTATGTTCCGCGCACGCTGGTGCGTGTGTTCAGCAGCTACAAGCTGCCTGGCCAGCTGAACAAGCTGACTGTCGGCGGCGGCGTCAACTGGCAGTCCGGCAACAGCCTGGAGGCCACATGTCCCAGTGGCATCTGCGACTTCACGCAGAAACCCGTGACCGATGTGAACCTGATGGCCCGCTACCAGTTCTCGCCCAAGCTCTCGGCCCAGCTCAACGTCAACAACCTGCTCGACAAGACCTACTACGTCATCGGTGAATACGACAGCGTGAACTACGCGCCCCCGCGCAGCGCCACGCTCGGCGTGAAGTACCAGTTCTGAGCCGTCAGATCCACGCCATCTCCTGGCGCGCCAGTTCGCGCAGCTCGTCCAGCCCGGCCTCCAGCGCCGGGTTGGGCCGGTTGCCCAGAGCCTGCCCGCACTCTACGAGGAGGCCGACCAGGTCTGGCAGTGGTGAGCGGCCCTCAGCGCAGCGGACAGCCGGCGTACTGCTGGCTGTACCTGGCCGCGGTCGGCAGCACCTTCTGCGCGGTGTAGTTCAGCAGGCCCGGCTTGTTGAGGTAGCTGCCGCGCGAAAAGCCGCCGCGGCCCTCGTTGTAGGCCAGATAGAGATTGCGCATGTCGTCCGGGCGTATGCCCAGCGCCTGCGCGCTGCCCTGGTGATACCAGCCGATGAAGTCGATGGCGTCGGCGAAGTCGCCGCGACTGGCGAACCAGCGATTCTGGCGGTCCACATACTCGGCCCAGACCTCGTCCTTGGCCTGCGCGTAGCCATAGGCGCTGCTCGGCCGGGGGCCGGGGATGAAACCGAGGAAATAGCGGCGCGGCGGCCGGGCATCGGCCTTGTAGGACGACTCGTGGTACATGGTCGCCATCAGCACCGGCACCGGCACGCCCCAGCGAGCCTCGCTGCGCGCCGCCGGCTTGCGCCAGTCGCCTTTCTCGGCGAAGACCGCGCACAGGTTGAGCGGCTGGCGCGGCGGCACCACGGTGCTGCAGCCCGCCGTCGCGGCGACCAGCGCCAGCAGGCCCAGGCGCGTGATGCGTTTCATGACCCGTCCCCCTCTCCTGCCTCGCCGGCACCCGCCTCCGGGTTGGCGAAGAAAGCCAGCAGCCGCGCCTCGTCCCAGACCGTCACGCCCAGCTCCTGGGCCTTGGCCAGCTTGGAGCCGGCGGCCTCGCCGGCGACCACCACATGCGTCTTCTTCGACACGCTGCCGCTGACCTTGGCGCCGAGCGCGCGCAGGCGGTCGCCGGCCTCGTCGCGGCCCATGCTCGCCAGCGTGCCGGTGAGCACCCAGGTCTGCCCCGCCAGCGGCTGCGGCAGATCCTGCGCGGCGGCCTGGTCCGGCCAGCGCACGCCGGCCTCCACCAGCTCGGCGATGACCTTGCGGTTATGCTCCTCGGCGAGGAAGGCCAGGATGGACTGCGCCACCACCGGACCGACATCCGGCGTGGCCAGCAGCGCCAGCTCATTGCCGGCATCAGCGGCAGCCAGCAGCGCATCCAGCGTGCCGAACTGGCGCGCCAGCTGGCCGGCCGTGCTCTCGCCCACCTCCGGTATGCCCAGCGCGAACAGGAAGCGTCCCAGCGTGGCGTCGCGGCTCCTGGCGATGCCCGCGAGCAGGTTCTCGGCCGACTTCTCCGCCATGCGCGGCAGCTGCAGCAACTGCTCCTGCGTCAGCCGGTAGATGTCGGCCGGCGTGTGCAGCAGGCCGGCATCGACCATGATGTCCACCCACTTCTCGCCCAGCCCCTCGATGTCCATGGCGCGGCGCGCAGCGAAATGACGCAGGGCCTCCTTGCGCTGCGCCGGGCAGAACAGGCCGGCGCTGCAACGCGCGACCACCTCGCCCTCGGGGCGCGACACCGCCGAGGCGCAGACCGGACAGTGTGCCGGCAGTGCGATCGGTTCACGCGAGTCGTGTCCCTCGTCATCCAGCCGGCGCATGACCTTGGGAATGACATCGCCAGCGCGGTAGATGACCACGGTGTCGCCCGGACGCAGGTCCAGGCGCTGGATCTCGTCGATGTTGTGCAGGGTGGCGTTGCTGACCACCACGCCGCCGACGCTGACCGGCGCCAGCCGCGCCACCGGCGTCAGCGCGCCGGTGCGGCCGACCTGCCAGTCCACCGCCTCCAGGTGCGTGCTCGCCTCCTGGCCGGGGAACTTGAAGGCCACGGCCCAGCGCGGCGCGCGCGCGACGAAGCCGAGATCCTGCTGCAGACGCCGGTCATCGACCTTGACCACCATGCCGTCGATATCGAACGGCAGGCTGTCGCGCTGGCGCATGAGGTCGGCGTAGGCCTGGCGGACATAGGCCGGTCCGTTGCCGGTGCTGGCCAGCGTGGTCACGCGGAAGCCCAGCGCCCCCAGCCAGCGCAGGGTCTGGCTGTGCGTCGTCGGCCAGTCCCGCCCCTTCAGGTCGGCGATGGCATAGGCGTAGAAATCCAGCGGGCGCTGGGCAGTGATGCGCGGGTCGAGCTGGCGCAGCGCGCCGGCGGCGGCGTTGCGCGGATTGGCGAAGACCTTCTCGCCGGCGGCGAGCTGGCGGGCGTTGAGCTGCCCGAAACCGGCGCGCGGCATCAGCACTTCGCCACGCACCTCCAGCCGGACCGGCGCGGCGCCGCCCTCGTCGCGCAGACGCAGCGGCACGCTGGGAATGGTACGCACATTGGCGGTGATGTCCTCGCCGGTGCTGCCGTCGCCCCGGGTGGCCGCGCGCGTCAGCAGGCCATCCTCATAGTGCAGCGTCACCGCCAGGCCATCGAACTTGGGTTCGCAGGCATAGGCCACGCCCACGGCCAGCTCCCAGCCCAGGCGCTCGCGCACGCGGCGGTCGAAGTCGTCCCACTCCTCCGCCGTGAAGACATTGTCCAGCGACAGCATGGGCACCTGGTGGGCCACCGGCGCGAAAGCGCTGTCGGGCGTGGCGCCCACGCGCTGGCTGGGCGAGTCCGGCGTCACCAGTTCGGGGTGCGCGGCCTCGATGTCGAGCAGCTCGCGGTAAAGCGCGTCGTAGTCGCCATCCGGCAGTTCGGGACGGTCGAGGACGTAATAGAGATGGGCATGATGACGCAGCAGCGCCCGCAGCTCGCGCAGGCGCCCGACAACCGGGACTTCGCTCACGATGACATCAGGCGCTTGCGTTCGAACTCGGTGACCTGGTCGCGCCAGCTGTCCAGCTGGCCCAGGGTCACCGCCTGGGAGTGCTGGTCGAGCAGGTCGGCGTCCAGCTCCTTGGCCAGGCGGCGCGCCGTGTCGACCATGAGGTCGTAGGCGGTCAGGCTCTTGTAGCCCGGCAGGCTGAGGAAGAGGCTGACGCCGGACACCTGCTGGCGCTCCAGCGTGTCGATGTCGAAAGTGCCCGGCTCCATGGCCTGGGCCAGGCTGAACAGGACCATGCCATGGCCGCTGGGGAATTCGTGGCGGTGGAAGATGCTCATGTCGCCGAAACGCAGCCCGTACTGCAGCAGCAGCTCCAGCAGCTTGCGGCCGTCCAGTCCGCCGGCGCGGGCGATGACATGCAGGGAAATCACCTGCTCGATGGCGGGCAGCGCCTCGCTGCCATTGCCGGACTTGACGGTGGTGTCCACCGGGTCGCAGGACTCGAGGGCGTCGAAGAGGACACGGGCCGACGGCGGCTCGCCGCGCGGACGCACCGGCACGGTGGCGTCAGGAAAGAGATCGGTCTGGGTCAGGCGGGGTGACGGCGCGGGCTCCACGGGCTGGTTCGCGGCAACAGGCGCGCTCTCCGGCAAGGGTTCGCCAGCCGCCAGGCCGGTGAGCAGCGTCTCGGCGGCGGGCTCCGCCGCTGCGGCCGGCGCGGACTCGGCGACAACGGCATCGACCGTGGGCTCGCGGCGTTCGGGCGCCCCACAGTCCGCATCGCGGCTGCGCACGCGCACCTCACTGACGATCTCGTTGCGCTCGACAGGTGTGTTGTCGATGCGCGCCCCGGGCACCGACTCTATGCGCAGTCGCAGCCGTTTCGAACGCGGCCGCCACCAGGCCAGATAGCCCACCAGCACGATCACCAGCAATCCCAGTGCCAGTCCTGTCAGCGGTTGCTGCATCATCAAGCTCATTGCCCCCATGCCCGTTTCGTTGCTCCCGTCGCCGTCGCTCACTGGCTGGCGAGTGCCGCCGCCTCGTCGACATTGACCGACACCAGGCGGGAAACCCCAGGTTCCTGCATGGTAACGCCCATGAGCTGCTGCGCCATCTCCATGGCGATCTTGTTGTGCGTAATGTAAACGAACTGTACCTGCTCGGACATCTGTTCGACCAGTCTTGCGAAACGTCCGACGTTGGCGTCATCCAGCGGGGCGTCGACCTCGTCGAGCATGCAGAACGGCGCCGGGTTGAGCTGGAAGATGGAAAACACCAGCGACAGCGCCGTCAGCGCCTTCTCGCCGCCGGACAGCAGGTGGATGGTGGAGTTCCGCTTGCCGGGCGGACGCGCCATGATGCTCACACCGGCCTCCAGCAGATCCTCGTCGGTCAGCTCCAGATAGGCCGTGCCGCCGCCGAAGACCTTGGGAAAGAGGTCCTGCAGGCCCGCGTTGACCTTGTCGAAGGTCTCCTTGAACAGGTTGCGGGTCTCGCGGTCGATCTTGCGGATGGCGTTCTCCAGCGTGGTCAGCGCCTCCTGCAGGTCGGCGTCCTGCTGGTCCAGGTAGACCTTGCGCTCGGCCTGGGCCTGGTATTCGTCGATGGCCGCCAGGTTGATGGCGCCGAGACGGCTGATGCGCACGCCGACGCGCTCCAGCGACATCTGCCATTCGCTTTCGCCGGCGTCCGCCGGCAGCGAAGCGAGCACGGCCTGCAGGTCGGCCTCGGCCTCCACCAGCTGCTCCTGCTGCGACTCGCGGCGGGCGAGCGCGTTCTGCCATTCCAGGCGGATGCTACCGAGGCTGTCGCGCACGATCTGCACCTGCTGATCGGCGCGGTTGCGGCCGGTCTCGGCTTCGCGCAGCTGGTTCTGCACGGCCTCGACCTGGTCGCGCACGGTCGCCAGCGCCTGCTCGGCCTCGACATGGCGGGCCAGCAGGGTTTCCAGCTCATCATTGTCCTGCTCGGCCGGCGCGTTCAGCGTCAGCGCCTGCTCGGCCAGGCTCTCGCGGCGCTCGCGCAGACCCTCGACCTGTTCCTCCAGACGCTGCAGACCCGCGCTCAGGCCTTGCGCCCGCGCCGTCAGCGCCTGCTTGCGCAGGGCGCACTGATGCAGGGCCTCGCGGCGCTCGCGCTGTTGCATCCGGGCCTGATCCACCGCCAGGCGCAGTTGCTCGCGCTCGGCCAGGCGCGACTCGCGCTCGCGGGTGTCGCTGCTCATGACATCGAGCGCGTCCTGCAGGGTCAGGCGCGCCTCGGCCAGGCCCTCCTGGTCCAGCTCGGCCTGGCGCTGCACTTCCTGCATGTCCTGCCCGATGCGCTCGCGGCGGGCCAGGAACTGTTCCAGGCGCACCTGGCGCGCGCCGATCTGCGCCTGCAGGTCGCCCAGCGCGCGGTGGCGCTGGGTCAGATCGCGCTGCAGCGCCTCGCGGTTCTGCTCGGCTTCGCGCAAGGCCTCGCGCAGCGCCTGCTGGCGCGACTGGCTGGCCGCCAGCGCCTGCTCCAGCGCATCACGCTCGGCCTGCAGGCCTTCCAGCTCGCGCCGGCGCGCCAGCTGGCCGCTGGCCGGGTCATCCTTGGCCGCGCGGAAACGCAGCCAGGACGGGCCGAGCCAGTAACCCTGCGGCGTGATCACGGACTCATGTCCGGCCAGCCCGCCGCGCAACGCCATGGCCTGCGCCAGATCATCCGCCAGGTGCACGCTGTCGAGCAGCTCGCGCAGCCAGTCCGGTCCGGACTCCACGCAGGATGACAGGCGCCGGCCGGAACCACCCTGCCCGCGCCCGCCGCCCGCGCCCGCCTCGGCGAACGCGACCTGCCCGGACGGCAGCGCCGCCAGATGCTCCGCGACCTGCGTCAGCGAATCGACTTCCATGCTCTGCAGCTGCGGCCCGAGCACGGTTTCCACCGCCGCCTCCCAGCCGCCGGCCACGCGCAGCCGCTCGGTCAGCGGCCGACCCTGGATGCCGCGCTCGTCCAGCCAGCGGTTGACCGCGACCCGGCCCTTCTCGGCGGCTTCCTGCAGCGCCAGCAAGGAGGCCTCCCGGCCCCGCAGCGTCTGCAGGGACTGACGATGGCCGTCCAGCTCGGTGCCGGCCTCGGCCAGCGCCACGCGGTTCTGCTGCATGGCCTCGACGGCCGCGGACAGCCGCTCCTCGGCCTCCTCCAGCACCAGCTTCTGCTCGGCCGCCTCGGCGCTGAGCTCGGCCAGCTCGCTTTCCAGCGGCCCGCCATGCAGCGCCGCCTGTTCCTGCTCCAGACGCCCCAGACGCTCCTGGCCCCGGCGCAGCGACTGTTCCAGATGCTGGATGCGCGACTGTTCGACTTCGGCGCGCTGGCGCGGCCCCTGCGACTGCAGGTTGAACTGGTCCCAGGCCAGCTGCCAGTCGGCCAGTCGCGCCTCGGCGCCGGCCACCTGCTCGCCGGCCGCCTCGGACTCGGCGGACAGCAGCTCGTGCGCCGGCTCCAGCGCCAGGCGCTCGCCCTCGGCCAGCTCCAGTTCAGCGCGGTCATGCTCCAGCAGCTGCCGGGCCTGCTCGGCCTGCCGCTCGACCGCCGCCAGCGCCTGCTGCACCTCGGCCAGACGCTCGGCACGATAGCGCTGCGCCTGCTGCACCCGGGCGATCTCGCTGCCGAGCTGGTAGTAGCGGCTCTGCACCACGTTGAATTCATCGCTGAGCGCGAACTGGGCCTCGCGGTCGCGCACCAGCGCGGCCTCGTGCTCGCGCTGCGAGGCCATGGCCGCCTCCAGGCGCACCTCCAGATCACGGATGCTGGCCTCGTGCTGGCTCACCTGCTGGTCCAGAGAACGCCATCTCAAGGCATGAAGCTGTGCACGAAGTGTGCGCTCTTCTTCCTTGTATTCCTTGTATTTTTCCGCATCTCTTGCCTGCTTTTCGAGATGCGTGAGCTGCTTGCCCAGCTCCTCGCGTATGTCATTGAGGCGATCGAGGTTCTCGCGCGTGTGGCGCATGCGGTTCTCGGTCTCGCGGCGGCGCTCCTTGTACTTGGAGATGCCCGCCGCCTCCTCGATGTAGACACGCAGCTCCTCCGGCTTGGACTCGATCAGGCGCGAGATCATGCCCTGCTCGATGATGGCGTAGGAGCGCGGCCCGAGGCCGGTGCCGAGGAAGATGTCGGTGATGTCCTTGCGGCGGCAGCGCGTGTTGTTGAGGTAGTAGTCCGAACGCGCGTCGCGGGTGACCACGCGCTTGATGGATATCTCCGCGTACTGCGCCCACTCGCCGCCCAGCGAGCCGTCGGCGTTGTCGAAGATCAGCTCGATGGACGCCTGGCCGACCGGCTTGCGCCCGGTCGAACCGTTGAAGATGACGTCGGTCATGTTCTCGCCGCGCAGGTTCTTGGCCGAGCTTTCGCCCATGACCCAGCGCACGGCGTCGATGATGTTGGACTTGCCGCAGCCGTTCGGCCCCACCACCGCCGACAGGTTGGTGGGGAAATGCGCCGTGGTCGGGTCCACGAAGGACTTGAAACCGGCGAGCTTGATGGATTTGAGACGCATGTATGATCCTTAGCGGCGGTGTCGGCGGGCCCAGGCCATTTCGATCTGCTTGACGCGCAGCAGCGACTCCAGCACGAGGTTGCGCTGGTGCAGGGCGAACTCCTCGACCAGCTCGGCGGCCTTGTCGGCCTGGCGCAGCATGATGGCGTCCATGACCCCGCGCAGATAGCCATGCGCCTCTTCCAGCTCGCGCCGGCTCACCTGCAGGGCCAGATAATAGGCGCGCCGCACCGACGGCTGGAGGTCCGACAGGACATTGTCCAGGTAGGGATTGCCGACGAAGCGGCGCGCGCGGGAAAGCAGCTCGAAGCTGCCCTCGTAGAACGCCTCGATGTCCTGGGAGTCGACCGCGTCCTGCAGCGCGCTCATGTTCTCCAGGAAAGGCTCCAGGTCGCTCTGCTTCCAGGATTCGGCCATGCGCCGCACGATCAGGCCGAACAGGGCCGTGACCAGCTCGTACAGGCCCTTGACCATGACCGGCGACAGCTCGGCCACGACCGCCCCGCGACGCGGATAGATCTCGATCAGGTGACGACGCTGGAGGATGAGCAGGGCCTCGCGCACCGAGCCGCGGCTGACATCCAGCTCGCCGGCGATGCGCAGCTCCTGTATACGCTCGCCCTCGACGAGATCACCGGAGATGATCTGTTCGCCCAGGTGCTGCGCGATCTGCTCGGCCAGGCTCTCGTTGGCGCGGAAACTCATGAGCTCGGCACGATCCCAAACATGATGATGACGGGCTATGCTAGCACAGCCCTCCGGCCCTGCCAGAGACTGATCCGATTGTTGGACAAACGGCAGTCAGCCCCGGCACTTAGCACTTTTCCTGATAAAAGAAGTCAGGAAATTCCATTTTCTCCATGGAAATACCCCTGTTATCCTTGCGGCCGTTCCAGAGCCACCCCGGACTACCCGAATGTATCGCTACGATGCGTATGACCAGCGGATCATCGATGACCGCGTCGCCCAGTTCCGCGACCAGACCCGCCGCTGGCTGGCCGGCGAGCTGACCGACGACGAGTTCCGTCCGCTGCGTCTGCAGAACGGCCTCTATATACAGCGCTACGCGCCCATGCTGCGCATCGCCGTGCCCTACGGCATGGTCTCCAGCACCCAGCTGCGCAAGATCGCCGACATCTCCCGTCACTATGACCGGGGCTACGCCCATGTCAGCACGCGCCAGAACTTCCAGCTCAACTGGCCGGCCGTGGCCGACGTGCCCGAGATCCTCGCCGAGCTGGCCACGGTCGAGATGCACGCCATCCAGACCAGCGGCAACTGCATCCGCAACACCACCACCGACCAGTTCGCCGGCGTGGTCGCGGGCGAGATCGAGGATCCGCGTCCGACCTGCGAGCTGATCCGCCAGTGGTCGACCTTCCACCCGGAATTCGCCTTCCTGCCGCGCAAGTTCAAGATCGCCGTCAACGCCCTGCCCGATGCCGACCGCGCCGCCGTGCAGGTGCATGACATCGGCGTCTACATCGTGCGCAATGCTGCCGGCGAGACCGGCTACCAGGTGCTGGTCGGCGGCGGCCTCGGCCGCACGCCCATCGTCGGCGCCGTCATCCGCGAGTTCCTGCCGCGCCAGGACCTGCTCGCCTACCTCGACGCCATCCTGCGCGTGTACAACCTGCACGGCCGCCGTGACAACAAGTACAAGGCGCGCATCAAGATCCTGGTCAAGGCGCTGACGCCGGAGGTCTTCGCCGAACAGGTCGAGGCCGAGTTCAGGCACCTGCAGGGCGGGCCGCTGACCGTGCCGCAGGACGAGTTCGACCGCCTCGCCGGCTTCTTCACGGCTCCGGCCTACGACAGCCTGCCGGCCGCGTCGGCGGAGCTGGCCACGGCCCGTGCCGCCGACGCGGTGCTGGACAACTGGGTGCACCGCAACGTCAGCGCGCACAAGGTGCCGGGCTACGCCATCGTCACGCTCTCGCTGAAGCGTGTCGGCATCGCCCCGGGCGACGTCACCGCCGAGCAGATGGAGGCCATCGCCGACCTCGCCGACCGCTACAGCTTCGGCGAGCTGCGCACCACCCACGAGCAGAACATCGTGTTCGCCGACGTGCGCCAGGCCGACCTGCCGGCGCTGCACGCCGAGCTGCGCGCGCTGGGCTTCGACACCGCCAACATCGGCTTCCTGACCAACATCATCGCCTGCCCGGGCGGCGACTACTGCTCGCTGGCCAACGCCAAGTCCATCCCCATCGCCGAGGCCATACAGCGCCGCTACGACGATCTGGAGGAGGTCTACAACCTGGGGCCGATCGATCTCAACATCTCGGGCTGCATGAACGCCTGCGGCCACCACCATGTCGGCCACATCGGCATCCTCGGCGTCGACAAGAAGGGCTCGGAGTTCTACCAGGTCTCGCTCGGCGGTTCGTCCGGCCACGATGCCGCCATCGGCGACATCCTCGGCCCGTCGTTCGGTGCCGAGGACATGGCCGGCGTCATCGAAGAGATCCTCAACACCTATCTGGACCTGCGTCAGGATGGCGAGACCTTCCTGGCCACCTACCGTCGTGTCGGCATCCAGCCGTTCAAGGAGCGCGTCTATGCCAACGCTGATTAAGGATGGCCGGATCGTCGCCGACGGCTACACCCGCGTGGAGGCCGCCGAGGGCGCGCTCAACCTGCCCGAGGGCGACGTGCTGGTCGATCTCGACACCCTGCTGGCGCACCGTGACCAGGTGCTGGCGCATGGCGGCCGCAAGGGCGTGCAGCTGAAATCCGACCAGTTCGCCGAAAGCATCGCCGACATCGCTCGGCAGCTGGACCTGATCGCCGTCGAATTCCCCGCCTTCGCCGATGGCCGCGGCTACTCGACGGCGTATCTGCTGCGCACGCGCTATGGCTACCAGGGCGAGCTGCGCGCGGTCGGCGACGTGTTCAAGGACACGCTGTTCTACCAGAGCCGCGTCGGCTTCAACGCCTTCGCCATCCGTGACGACAAGGACGCCGAGGTCGCGCTCAAGGGCCTCGGCGACTTCCGCGAGGTCTACCACGCCTCCGCCGACCAGCCTGCGCCGCTGTTCCGCCGCCGCACGGTCTGACGCGCGGCGTAACACTCAGGCAAAGAAAAAGCCCGCTGGTGACAGCGGGCTTTTTCTTTGCGCGGATTCAGGAAGGCTGGCGGGGCCTGCACGGCCCCGCCAGCGCCTCAGCGCTCCGGCAGATCCGTGATGAAGCCGATCTTGGCCAGACCCGCATCCGACGCGGCGGCCAGCACCTTGGCGACCGTCTCGTACGGGGTGCCGTGATCCGCGCGCAGATGCACCTCGGTATCGGCGGAGAACTGCTGCAGGCGGCTCTCCAGGCTGTCGAGGACGGCGGCCTCGCCATTGACCAGCACATCGCCATTGGCCAGCACGGCGATGTCCACCGGCTTGCCGGCGGCGGCCAGCGGCTTGGCCGAGGCCTTGGGCAGATCGACCTTGACCGCGTGCGACATCAGCGGCGCGGTGATCATGAAGATGATCAGCAGCACCAGCATGACGTCGATGAAGGGCACCATGTTGATCTCGGCGTTGGCCTCGATCTCCTCGCCTTTCTCGAAAGAGCCGAAAGCCATGTCACTTCACCTCGCGGGTCTGGTCGGCGGTCTGCTGGAAGCGGTAGATGACGCGGTCGGAGGTGCGTTCGACGTCGCTCAGCAGCGGACCGGTGGACAGGCCGGTGGCGAGGAAGGCGAAGACATCGTGGGCGAAGGAGTTCAGGCTGACCAGCGTGTTGCGGTTCAGGCGCACGAAGACGTTGTAGGCGACCGCGCTGGGGATGGCGACCGCGAGACCGAAACCGGTCATGATCAGCGCCTCGCCGACCGGGCCGGCGACCTGGTCGAGACCGCCCTGGCCGCTGACGCCGATGGCGACCAGCGCGTGGTAGATGCCCCAGACCGTGCCGAACAGGCCGACGAAGGGCGCGCTGGAGGCCACGGTGGCGAGGAAGGTCAGGCCGCCTTCGAGACGGGCCTTGTCCTGGTCGATGGCGCGCTTCAGCGAGCGGGTCAGGAAGTCCTCCGCCGAGCCGGCTTCGACCAGGGTGTTGCGCTTGCGCGACTGGTGCTGCTCGACCGCGGTGAAGCCATGGTGGACCAGGTGCGAGAACGGATCGGTGATGCCCGTGCTGCGCAGGTTGCGGGCCACGGACTCGAGGTTGGGCGCGCTCCAGAAGGACTTGAGGAAGCTCTGCGAGCGCTCGCGCGCCTGCCAGGTGCGCCAGCCCTTGGTCAGGATGTAGTACCAGGTACCGATGGACATCGCCAGCAGCGTGGCCAGGATGAACAGTGCCACGCCGTCGGCGTTGCTCAGGAAGTTGTTGAAGCCAATGGACTGCTGCATGTTGTCACCGTGTCAGATTGAAGGAGATGGGCACGATCACCCATTCGGTCAGTGCATCGTTGCCGCGTCGCGCCGGCACGAAGCGCCAGCTGCTCACCGCCTCGCGGGCGGCGTCATCCAGCCTCGGATAGCCGCTGGTGCGGTGCAGCAGCACCTGCACCGCGCGGCCGTCCGGGCCGACCTGCACCCGCAGCAGGACCTTGCCGGACTCGTTCAGACGGCGCGATATCTGCGGATAGCGCGGCGCCGGATTGTTCAGGTAGTCGGCGTCGAAGCGCGGCGGCACCACCGCGGGCGGCGGCGCGGGATCGGGCTCGGGCGCCGGCTTGGGCTGCTCCTTGACCGGCTCCGGCTTGGGCTCGGGCTCCGGACGCTTTTCCGGAATCGGCACGGGCGCCGGCTCCTGCGAGATCACGCGCTTGACCTGCGGCTTCTCGATCGGCTTCGGCGGCCGGGGCTTGGGCGGCTTCGGCTTGGGCTTGGGCGGCGCCTCCACCGGCGGCGCCACGCGCAGGATCTGCACCGACATGACCGAGAGGTGGCTGTCCAGCGCCGGACGGGCCATCCAGGCCACCCAGGCGACCAGGGCGACATGGGCCGCCGCGACCACGGCGAGCCAGCGGGCGGTGTCCTTGCCGGACGCCGTCTGCGGATAGGTATGAGTAAGCGCGGCTGTCTGATTCATGGCGCCGGATTCTACGCCGTCAGAACAAAAGAATCAATGAGAATCACTCTCAACAAGAAGCCCCGGCTCTTGCGAGACCGGGGCTTGCCGTGACAGGCTGGCGCGCGGCTGGAAACCGCCTCAGAAGCTGTCGCCCGGCACCCTCACCCAGCCTTCCATGAGGATGCGCGCGGAGCGGCTCATGATGGCCTTGGTCACCGTCCACTGGCCGTCCACCTGCTCCGCCGCCGCGCCCACGCGCAGCGTGCCGGACGGGTGCCCGAAGCGCACGGCCTCGCGCGCCCCGCCGCCGGCCGCCAGATTCACCAGCGTGCCCGGGATCGCGGCGGCGGTGCCGATGGCCACGGAAGCCGTGCCCATCATGGCGTGATGCAGCTTGCCCATGGACAACGCGCGCACCAGCAGATCCACCTCGCCCGCCCGGATGGTCTTGCCGCTGGACGACACATAGTCGGTCGGCGGCGCCACGAAGGCGATCTTGGGCGTGTGCTGGCGGGTCAGCGCCTCTTCCGGCGCGCTGATCAGCCCCATGCGCAGCGCGCCGGCGACACGGATGGCCTCGAAGCGCTTGAGCGCCTCGGGGTCCGTGTTGATCTGCTCGCGCAGCTCGGTGCCGGTGCAGCCGATGTCGGCGGCGTTGACGAACACGGTCGGGATGCCGGCGGTGATCATGGTCGCCCTGAAGGTGCCGACGCCCGGCACCTCCAGGTCATCCACCAGATTGCCGGTGGGGAACATGGAGCCGCCCTCCTCGCCGTCATCCGACGGATCGAGGAACTCCAGCACCACCTCGGCGGCCGGGAAGGTCACGCCATCCAGCTCGAAGTCGCCGGTCTCCTGCACCTGACCGTTGCTGATCTGCACATGCGCGAGGATGGTCTTGCGGATGTTTGCCTGCCAGATGCGCACCACGCAGATGCCGTTCTCCGGAATGCGCGACGGGTCGACCAGACCGGCTTGGAGCGCGAAGGTCCCCGCCGCCGTGGACAGGTTGCCGCAGTTGCCGCTCCAGTCCACGAAGGCCTTGTCGATGGAGATCTGCCCGTACAGGTAGTCGACATCGTGGTCCGGCACGCTGCTCTTCGACAGGATCACGCACTTCGACGTGCTCGACGTGGCCCCGCCCATGCCGTCGATGTGGGCGGCATAGGGGTCGGGGCTGCCGATGACGCGCATGAACAGCCGGTCGCGGGCCTCGCCCGGCACCTGGCAGCGCTCGGGCAGATCCTGCCGCCGGAAGAACACGCCCTTGGACGTGCCGCCGCGGATGTAGGTGGCGGGGATTTTCACCTGGGGAACATGGCTCATGCCGTCGTCGCCTCCAGGAAGTCCTTGGCGAAGCGCTGCAGCACGCCGCCGGCCTCGTACACCGACACTTCCTCGTCAGAATCGAGACGGCAGGTCACCGGCACGCGCACGGTCTCGCCGTTGCGGCGGTTGACCACCAGCGTCAGCTCGGCGCGCGGCGACAGCTCGCCGGCCACGTCATAGGTCTCGGTGCCGTCCAGCGCCAGCGTCAGGCGCGTCGTGCCCGGCTTGAACTCCAGCGGCAGCACGCCCATGCCGATCAGGTTGGTGCGGTGGATGCGCTCGAAGCCTTCGGCCACGATCACCTCGACGCCGGCCAGGCGCACGCCCTTGGCCGCCCAGTCGCGCGACGAGCCCTGGCCGTAGTCGGCGCCGGCGATGATGATCAGGTTCTGCTTGCGCTCCATGTAGGTCTCGATGGCTTCCCACATGCGCATGACCTTGCCGTCCGGCTCGACACGGGCGAGCGAGCCCTTCTTGACCTGGCCGTCGACCACGGCCATCTCGTTGACCAGCTCCTTGTTGGCGAAGGTCGCGCGCTGCGTGGTCAGGTGGTCGCCGCGATGGGTGGCGTAGGAATTGAAGTCCTCCTCCGGCAGACCCATCTTGTGCAGGTACTCACCCGCCGCCGAGCTCATCTGGATCGCGTTCGACGGCGACAGATGGTCGGTGGTGATGTTGTCCGGCAGCAGCGCCAGCGGACGCATGCCCCTGAGCGTGCGCTCGCCGGCCAGCGCGCCTTCCCAGTACGGCGGACGGCGGATGTAGGTCGACATCTCGCGCCAGTCGTACAGCGGCGAAGCGGCGCGCTCGGCATCCTGCTTCTCGAACATCGGGATGTAGATCTGGTTGAACTGGGCCGGCTTCACCGACTTCGCCACCATGGCGTCGATCTCTTCATCCGACGGCCAGATGTCCGCCAGGCGGATTTCACGGCCATCGACCACGGCGAGCACATCCTGCTCGATGTCGAAGCGGATGGTGCCGGCGATGGCGTAGGCCACGACCAGCGGCGGCGAGGCCAGGAAGGCCTGCTTGGCGTACGGGTGGATGCGGCCGTCGAAGTTGCGGTTGCCGGAGAGCACGGCGGTCGCGTACAGGTCGCGGTCGATGATCTCCTGCTGGATCTTCGGATCGAGCGCGCCCGACATGCCGTTGCAGGTCGTGCAGGCGAAGGCCACGATGCCGAAGCCCAGGGCCTGCAGGTCGTCCATCAGGCCGGCTTCCTTCAGGTAGAGCTCGACGACCTTGGAACCCGGCGCCAGCGACGACTTCACCCAGGGCTTGCGCACCAGGCCGAGCTTGCGGGCGTTGCGCGCGATCAGGCCGGCGGCGATGACGTTGCGCGGGTTCGAGGTGTTGGTGCAGGACGTGATGGCCGCGATGATGACCGCGCCATCCGGCATCAGGCCGTCGGCCTCCTGGGCCTTGGCCTTGTCGAGGTCGACGGCGATGCCGCGCTCCTTCAGCGCCGACACCGGCAGGCGGCGGTGCGGGTTCGACGGGCCGGCCATGTTGCGCACGACCGACGACAGGTCGAAGCGGAGCACGCGCTCGAATTCGGCCTTGGCCAGCGTGTCCGACCACAGGCCTGCCTCCTTGGCATAGGTCTCGACCAGCCTGACCTGTTCGTCGCTGCGACCGGTCAGCCGCAGGTAGGTCAGCGTCTGCTCGTCGATGGAGAACATGGCGGCGGTGGCGCCGTATTCCGGAGCCATGTTGGAGATGGTGGCGCGGTCGCCGACGGTCAGGCCGGGCACGCCTTCGCCGTAGAACTCCAGGTAGGCGCCGACGACCTTTTCCTTGCGCAGGAACTCGGTCAGGGCCAGCACGATGTCGGTGGCGGTGATGCCGGGCTGGCGCTTGCCGCTCAGCTCGACCCCGACCATGTCCGGGGTGCGCATCCAGGACGCGCGGCCGAGCATGACGTTCTCGGCCTCGAGACCACCGACGCCGACGGAGATCACGCCCAGCGCGTCCACGTGCGGGGTGTGCGAGTCGGTGCCGACGCAGGTGTCCGGGAAGGCCACGCCGTTCTGGCTGTGGATGACCGGCGACATCTTCTCCAGGTTGATCTGGTGCATGATGCCGTTGCCGGCCGGGATCACGTCGATGTTGTCGAACGCGGTCTTGGTCCAGTTGATGAAGTGGAAGCGGTCCTCGTTGCGGCGCTCCTCGATGTCGCGGTTCTTCTGGAAGGCGTCCGGATCGAAGCCGCCGCACTCCACCGCCAGCGAGTGGTCGACGATGAGCTGCACCGGCACCACCGGATTGACCTTGGCCGGATCGCCGCCCTGGTCGGCGATGGCGTCGCGCAGGCCGGCGAGATCGACCAGCGCGGTCTGGCCGAGGATGTCGTGGCAGACCACGCGCGCCGGGAACCACGGGAAGTCGCGCTCGCGCTTGCGCTCGATCAGCTGCGCCAGGCAGTCGTTGACGATGGCCGGATCGGCCTTGCGCACGATGTTCTCGGCGTGGATGCGCGCGGTGTACGGCAGGCCGTCCCAGGCGCCCGGCTTGATCGCCTCCACGGCGGCGCGGGCGTCGAAATAGTCCAGCTTCGTGCCCGGCAGGTTCTTGCGGAAATTGCTGTTCATGATGAGTTCCCCGGGACTTACTTGCGGTCCTTCAGCGGCACGAACTTCTGGTCTTCCGGACCGGTGTAGTTCGCGCTCGGGCGGATGATCTTGCCGTCGATGCGCTGCTCGACGATGTGCGCCGACCAGCCCGAGGTACGGGCGATGACGAAGAGCGGTGTGAACATGTCGGTGGGCACGCCCATCATGTGGTAGCTGACGGCGCTGAACCAGTCCAGGTTCGGGAACATCTTCTTGATTTCCCACATCACCGACTCCAGACGCTCGGCGATGTCGTACATCTTCAGGTTGTCCTGCTCTTCCGACAGCTCCTTGGCGACCTTCTTGATGACCACGTTGCGCGGGTCGGACACGGTGTAGACCGGGTGGCCGAAGCCGATGACGACCTCCTTGCGGCCCACGCGCTCGCGGATGTCGGCCTCGGCCTGATCCGGGTTGTCGTAGCGCTTCTGGATCTCGAAGGCGACCTCGTTGGCGCCGCCGTGCTTCGGACCGCGCAGCGCGCCGATGCCGCCGCAGATGGCCGAGTACATGTCGGAGCCGGTGCCGGCGACCACGCGCGAGGTGAAGGTCGAGGCGTTGAACTCGTGCTCGGCGTAGAGGATGAGCGAGGTGTGCATGGCGCGCACCCAGCTGTCGCGCGGCTTCTCGCCGTGCAGCAGATG
>Ga0222424_100515_pt1 | contig 19124 bp, 19 predicted proteins | sample 2B2ome_FD_182468 | JGI IMG/M metagenome (GOLD analysis project Ga0222424, IMG submission 182468) | Enriched microbial communities from leaf-cutter ant dump, University of Wisconsin, Madison, United States - 2B200A (version 2) | ecosystem: Environmental > Terrestrial > Nest > Insects nest > Nest... | reverse complement strand
GAGTGGTCATACGGTAGAGTTCAGCGATGCGGGATCGGGTACACATATCATCATCAGGGATCCCGGGGGTAATGAGATCTACCTGGATACTACGGGCAAGAACATCACCATTACCACCCCCGAAACCATGACCTTTAATGCCAAGAACATGCATTTTAATGTAGGTGAAAATATGACCAGCACCATTGGCAAAGACAAATCGACCAATGTGGGACAGAACCAAACGGTATCCATTGGCCGGGATCATGTGCATTCAACCGGGCGGTTGAATACCGTAACAGTTGGAGGCGACAGTATGATCAATATTACCGGGAAGCTAACGGAAATGATCGAAGGCGATGTGCATTCGGAGGCCAAACAGGAACGCATCGAAGCCAGCCAGGGCGATTTTAACCTCAGCTCAAAGAAAAGCCTGCTGAAGCATGCACAAAAAGTAGTGCAGAACAACAGTGGTGAGAACGGAAAAGCGAACTAACTATGAGCAGAACAAGAATTGTAAAAGGCACCTATACAAAGATCACGCATGGGAATCATAACATGTATTCCCGCGAAAACATCAACAGCTTTGCGGATAATGTGGTAAAAGAAAAAGGCGAAGATGAAGGCGTGTCTTACGGAGACCCGGAAGATCCGCCGGCGCAGGACCTTAAAGCCAAATGCATCGTTCAGTTCCGTCCGCACAATAAATACGATGGCGAATTTGGTTTCGATTGGGTGCGGCTGGGAGATACCGGAGCAAAAGGCGATACCTGGTACCGGGATATTATGGGGAATATTTTTTATAAAGAGAGGGCAGATGGAAGCGTTGACTATTGTTCCAACCAGTTTAAGCAGGACACAAAGGTTTATGACAACTTTGTGATGGAGTTTGACCGCTTTACCGTTCCCTGGAAAATGAATGGCAAGTATCCTTTTATCTATTCCATTCCTTTTTTATCACTGCTGCCGGAGTATACAGCTACGCTCAACCTTAAAATAGAAGTGGCAGAAGAACCCGAAAAATACGAACTGGAATATGAAAGTACATATTTTGATGTTGCCCTGTCGGGCGAGATCCCGGTTCAGAAAGGGAAACATGAGCTGCTGTCGGCGATGACCATTACCTGCAAAGACCATTTTGAAACGGATCAGAAAATAAATGTGTACGCAGTAAAAGAAGATGTAAAAGAGCTGGCCGGCCGGATCATTGTCAAAAAGAATGCGAAAAAATTTCAGAAAGAAATAAAAGTGCTGTTTGTACAGGTGCAATGCCCTGCAAAAAAAGGCAGTATGGAAGGAGAGGAAAAGCTGTTGAAGAAGTTCATGCGGCAGGCCTATGTAAATGTAAACGTACAGAAAACCACCCTGAACCTGCCCGCTGACCAGGATTTTGAGCAATGGTACAACAGCTACGACAAGGGCGGGGCTTCCGGTCTGATCGATTACCTGAACGAAAGGCTCCGGAAAAAAACGAACAAGGCAGGAAAACCGTTCGGGCATATGTTTGATACCTTTTTCAGGATCTTTTTCCTGCCGGATACCTGTGTTATTGAAGCCTGTAACGGTAAGGGCTGGTTGCTGGGGCATTCTGAAGACATTCCCTCGGAAAAACTAAAAAAAGGCGGAGCCCGCTACAGCATTTTAATTTTCAATAAAAAGAAAACGGAAAAGGCTACAAAGTCATCATCCAAGGTAGATGAGAGCACGGTTGCACATGAGTTATTGCATTGTATTGGTTTTTGGCATACATTTTTGAACCCGAGTAAGTATACGTTCAAAGAGTATACCACGGATAATGTAATGGATTATTATTCTTCAAAGACAAATATCCTCGCAAAACAATTATATAAATGGCAATGGGACCAGTTACAAAGAAGTTTACCCTAACCGGCAGACTATTGTTTTTCGTATTGATCTGCAGCCTGTGTATGCGTTGCAAGGGACAGGACCGCCCGGCAGAAAAAAAGGTATTGCCTGCATACGCCGTAAAAGACAGTTTAAAAAGCTCCGTTATGAAGAAGTTCAATATTGATGAATATGAAGAAAAACTAAAAAAGGACCCCGGGTATGAAGGGTATACGGCTCCGGACGGAACGGAGGTTACGGAATATTACCGGTTGCCTCCTGAAGCGCCGGACCTGGAGTCATTTGACCGGAGAAAAGTACTGGCTTACACCCGGATTGAAGAACACCCGGATGGGTACCGGACCGCGTATCAGTTTAACAAGGAAGGCAATCTTACCGCTGTTTCGTATTATTACTCCACATCGCTTGAAACAGGAAAATGGCAGCAGTTTGATGATGCCGGAAAACTGACGGGGGAAACAGATAGGGATAAAGGATACGCGTTCACATTATCGCAGGTGATCGGATTTGGAAAACGGAATGGGGTGGATTTTGCAAAAACAGGACGTGTGCAGCGGGAATACGACCGTACATACAACGCAAATGTCTGGATCCTCCGCTGGGTAGTAGACGAAGCGGTAAAAGAACCCTATCAGCAGATATTTATACTGGATGGCGAAACGGGCAGGGTATTAAAAGACTACAAAGAAGGACCGCCACAACGCCTGTAGTCCCGGGCCCGTTGGGGAGCGGTGGTATCAGGCAGATCCTGATAAGCGGCAGCGGCGCCGGTATAAACCATCCTTACAGAAAAACAAACCCGTCATGAGCAGGACCCGGATTGTAAAAGGAACGTATACAAAGATCACGCACGGAAACCATAATATGTTTTCAGGGGCGAATATCAATACATATGCGAACAACGAGATCCGCGAAAAAGGAGCCGAGGAGGGAGTAACACACGGTAACCCGGAAATGCCGCCCGAAAGTGATCTCCGTTTTGTAATAAAGGTATTTGACAATAACAGTGAAATTAAGGAAGGCGCTTATGTGTTCATATCCGAAAAACCGGAAATGCCCAAACTAAAGATAACGCTGACCATTGGCGGAGCGTATAATTACAAAAAAGCGCTGTTCCGATTAAAAACGGAATTTGTTTTTAAAGCATCTGAAGTGTTATTTAACCGGAATGATGTGGATTATTTTCCGGCACGGTCAGCGTCAGGGCAAAATGAATTCCGGGAGGCAACCGCCGGGCAAACGACCAGCTGGGAGGTAGATTTCAGAGGATTGTTCAGGGGAGGAACGGCAACGGTAGAAGCATACAGCGAAGATGGAAAAACCCTGATAAAGAAGTTTCTATTTTATATAAGAGGTAAGAACCCGCTGAAAACAACGGTAAAAGATTACCTCACCACAAAGCAATACCTGTCCAGGTACTGGTTCGTGTTTAAGATCATTGTAAGCGAATCCGGCAGCGAGAACGTTACGGTGGCCCGGCAGTTCTGGGATCCTGAGTATGTAAAAACAAAAGTGAAAGGAAAAACAAAAAAAGTAGAAGCGCATTATGGACCCTCCGGCCGGGGGATCGAGAGCAGGGGAATGCCCAATTATGGTTTTCCGGACGGATGGGGCGTAGGCCAGATTGATTTTGCAGCTGAAAAAAGAAATAAAGCAGCCTTGTCAAAAGCCGATGCCGCCTGGCTGGATAACCTGGATAAGAACCCGGATTATATATGGAACTGGAAGCAGAATATCGAGATCAAAATGACCAAGAAGATCCCGGAGAAGGTGAAGGCGGCTGTTGCGCAATTCAATAAGATCTTTAAAGGTGTAAAAAAGCTGCAGTCCTTTTCGCAGCAGGAGGGGTTAATTACCTATAAGACCGCTCCCAGTACGATCAGTGAATTTTCTGCCTTTAGCAGTTACCTGCCGGATACGGTTTCAGGTGACTCCGAAAAATCGATCCTGGATGCAGAGCTGATCAAACTGTATAACGGGGGGCACTATATAACCGGTGTTACAGCAAAGGGCGCGCTCGAGATCAACCGGCTGAACAGTCTTCAGTTTAATTATAATGAACGGATCGGCAATGTTAACGACTAAACAATGAAACAACGGATGCAAATATGCTGTGTGGTGTTTTTGTGTTTTCTTTTTCAGAAAACACAAGCGGGGCACATCGCCGGTGATCTGCCGCACTACAAAGTGCCGGAGCATAGCTTGCAGGATACGATACCTGCTGCATTTGTAATGAAATGGGTAGTAAACATCGGTAGCAAAAAGCACACCCTGAAATTTGAATACCGGAAGAACCCGGACGATAGCTCCCTCATGGTTTCCGCTTTGAATAAAGATCCTTTGTTTCCGGAGTCGTTTTACAAAACATTGGAAGCCTATTTTGAACTGACCCCCGTTCTTTCTTCAGGAGCCGTTTACGCTGAAGTATACGAGCGCAGCCGTGGCAGCAACTTCACAGACAACAGCCAGATATCCTATACAAAAGAGCTTTATGGGCGTATGACTGCCAAGGCAATTTATATTTATGATATCGATCCTGATGGAGTACCGGAAGTATTACTGGCAGACCTGGAGGGCTCCTCGGCGGATAATAATATATACGTATTGTACCGGATGAACAAGCGGACGAACCGGTTTGAGAAGGCCGATCATTTTTTTAACGGAGCGTTCTATGGCTGGGATAAAACAAGGCGATACATCATTACCGGTAAAAGCGATACGCAGGAGCGGCACCTGGTAAAGAATAAGATCGTCAGCTGGGCACTGGTGCCGGTAAAGAAATGCACCGCATCGGCCAACAGGGGGAATAGCTGTTTTTAAAAAGGAAATATTACTGAACTTGACCCGTGTGCAACATAAAAAGAATACGTTTATTTCCCTGCCGGCAGGTGTAGGGGTAAGGCGCTACGGCGTATCCGTAAAATATTTTACAGGCGCCGCGGAACAGCCAAATAAACGGGCAGACTATGAAGCGGTCATCGACCTGGAGGAGCATGAGTTGGGCTGGTTACTGCGGCTGGATAAACAACAGGTCTTTTTTAACCGGCATGAGCCGGATACGATCAGTGAGCGGTTCGGTGCTGCCGTATCCAGCTCCCTGTATCCGGTAGAAACAGTGATCAATGGGTGGGGACGCCAGGTAACGGGCATTATTAACCACGCGGCGATCCTGAAACGATGGCAGGCCAACCGGCAGCAGCTTCTGGACAAATATGAAGGAGCCGTGATGGATGATTTTGTAAAAGCCGCAGATAAAAAAATGCAAAACAGTTCTTTAATACAACAGGCTATGAATTATGATCTGTACTGGAACCTGTTTTTTCATCCCAAGTATATGGCCTATACAGAAAAGCTGATGCAACCTGTGGATCTTTATTTATCGGTGATTCCTTATAAAGCACCGGTACGGTTTTCCGGAATGCAAAGGATCATACCACAGATAACGTCTTACGGGGCCATTGGAGTGAAATTTGTTTCGGAAGAGCAGGGGGCGTTGGCAGAACTGCTTCCGGAAAATATGAAAGACACGCCCTGTTTTATGAAAGTGACCGTGGATTTTGACCTGGACAGGGAACACCATTTTGCTATGCATACCCGGGCATTGCTGGAGGTATATGAAAAGGAAGGGAAGTATACGGAGAACCTGGTGCGGAAAATACAGTTTACGATGTACCAGCTCTGATACCTGGTAACGGATAAAAACGATCAGTAACAAAAAGAAAAAAGAGGACTATGGCACAAAAAGAAAAAGTGGTACACGGCGCGCTCTGCAACTGTCAGTATGGTACCACACCAGACAAGCTGGCCGTGCTTACCCATAAAAAGTGGTATGCCAATGACAAGGACGGCCGTGCAAAATTGCTGGCAACCCATAAGGATATTGGCGTTCCCTTTCAGAACAAGACCTTTGGTTCCTGTAAAAAAATGAATAACAATGCCTGTGTTCCTTCGGTTACTAAATGGGAGGGGTACTACGAAAAGGAAAAATACGATCCGCCGGGAGGCTATGTGCTAACAGAAGATTGTAAAGCCACCTGTGCGGTGGGCGGGCCCGGGTGCATCAAATTTATGAACAGCGGGCAAACAGGACAGCCTACGAAGAAGAATATGGAAAATGCGGACGAGGAGTTACAGGCCCAGGTTAACCCACTGGTGAATATGAAAAAAATGAATGAGAAAGATCCGTATGAATTTTTAAATATAAACTAACCTCATGGGCAAGGTAATAAAATGCAAATTCGACAGAACGCTGTTTGGCGGTAACTCGTTCCTGGATCAGTTCAATAAAGGGGATGTAAAAAAGGGCGACACCATATCTGTAAAAGAAGGTTCCCGCATGAAGTTTTATGTAGATGCAAGTTGTTTTGACGATGCTGTTATATCAACAGAGACAAAATGGGCATTTATTTATGACGCCTATTATAACGAGGGCAATACGGATCAGTATAATTCACTTTGGGCAGATATCAGCGGTAGCAGTGGCAGCAGCAGTACTCCAAGTGATAAGGCCCCCGATGTGGCCGAGCTGATGGCTAAAGAAGATCCAAACAGCCCTGTAACCGCACTGGGAATAGGCACGCAGTATAAAACAGGGACCGAGTTTGTCATTTCTCCTGCGGGTGCCAGTTTTTACTATGGATTTAAACAACGGGTAGTTGTATTTACAAATGATCCCGGACAGGAGTTTTATTTTTTTATAATACCCTATACGGAGCCGAACATTACCTACGCTTATTTCGATAAAAACATCCGGCCATTTCGTTTTGGAGATGTGGTTAGTTTGACGATCTGTTTTCATCAGTATCCGGACAATATAGGACGAAGAGGAAACTATTTTGCAAATATTTACTTATTGGACAAAGATGATGCAGGCTCGGTTGACTACGCTGCAGACTCCCTGATGCCACCCGCCGAATTAACGGAAAAGCTTACGGGACTGGATCTGTTTAAAGGAAAATATAAGAAGCAAAAGCTGGCGCTTGGTGGTGCCCGCTCTGGTAATATTAATACGTACCGTATTTTAAATTTTCCATTGAGCATAGAGTGGCGGGATGCCGGTAAAAAGCAGCGCTACCTGGTTCCGGTGGTTGAGGTGTACGAGGTGGTTGGCAAACATCACCTGGGCATTGAAATGGATATGATGGCCTATGACTCTGACACACTTGTGAAATTTAAGAATTTTGCAAAGGAACCTACCACTTCACTGCAGCAGTACAATCAGAAACTGATAGGCGTGGAAAGTGTTGAAACCTATCAGAACCAGCCCAATAGTGAGATCCTGGTGGAATATGAAACGATGGGAGAATATATGGACCGTATTGAGACCGGCAAAACCCAAACCATCCAGTATATCGGGGATATTCCCTATTCGCAAAAAGAATACGACCCCTGTGGATACGCGCAGATCATTATCAAAGATGAATCGGACAGCAAAAGGAACCCGTTGACCATTTTTGATGAGGATAAGTTGTCCGCCGGAGGCGATCAGACGGAACGCAGTTTTGATATTACGGCAGGTGATAAAAAGAAAACAATATCCATAACGGCAGAGAAGCTGACCAATAAAAATGTGGCCTGTGCGGGTGTGCTGTTGCCCGAGGGGAAAAAACACGAGGATATAAAGAATGTGTTCAATATGGATATCGTGTTGTCTGCATTAAAGGACCCGAAAGGAGGCTATGTGCGGGTTGAGGACGGAAAGCACAAAAAACAGCTGAAGCGGTCGGGTACCGGGATCACCGATGCAAATAAAACAGACACGGATGTGGTGGTCGATGATAAGAAAGCTCCTTCCGGGGATGTGTCCGACCTGCAGATGATCCGCATGCCGGATGATTACGAATATAAGGAGCCAAATAAATTCCTGTTGCACCTGAAGTACGTTTATAACAAAGTGCTGAGCATTGATAAGGGAGAGTATGATCCAAACGTTATCGGAACCTTGTTTGAAAACGCCTGGCTTTTTAATTACCTGTGGCTGAAACAGAACCTGTATCAGACTTATTTTGTACCCGTGAGCACCTGCCGGTATCCGAACCAGATTGCCCGGGTGCGTGTTTTCCCTGATATGAAATGGACCCTGTTGCTGAAATTTAATTTTGAGGAGGCCGATTTCCAGGATTTTAAAAAGGAATATAGTTATGAGGTAAACGCTTTTGTAGCAACCGCATCGGCCGAAAGCATGGATCGCGCTACCCGTACAAGTGTTCATGCTGCGGGGATCCAAATTACAAAAACGACAACAAAAGTTCCCAAAGTTGCAAAGGGAGGGTTTAAAAGGCTGTTAGAGATTGCCAAGCGTATAGAAGTTTCGCTTACAGCCGAATGGGAAAACGAAAAAGGAACAAAGGAAAAGGAAGACATCATTGAAAAGTTCATAAAACCTTTTTATGACGTTATTGTAAAGATCTATGAAATAGCAAAGCTGGTTGGTGATTTTACGGATGGTGAGGCCAACGAAGAAGACCGGGCTCACAAAAGCCAGATGGATGAGGAGGTGAAGCGGATGATGGGCGGCCGGTCCATCTCCGGCCTGCTGGATGTGGCATTGAAAAAGAGTTACGAAACACAGATCCTGTATCCTTCGGTTGCAGTGGCCGTTTCCTGGTTCTTTGAAGACATCAGTGATGCGAAACGCCCGGAACTGGAGGGGCGGCGGGCATTGCAGATCAATACCAAAATATCGGCCGCGCCGATTATCGGCATCAGCATAAAATGGGATATCATAGAGCTGTTGTGCAGACGGCATCCGTTGGCCTTTTTGATAAAAAAGGCGTTGGATATCGGATTATATTTGCTGAATCCCAAGAACGGCGTTGAGGTTACATTTACGGTTGAAGGAAAGCTGTCACTGACAGGAAACTTTAATTTCAACCTGGAAACAGGAAGCAGTTATAGCCGGGGGTATAGTGCCAAAAAGGAAGAATTGATTTCGGGCGATGCCAGTGTTGAAGCCGATTTTGGTGTTAAACTTGCAGTACATAACAAAGTATATTTTATTATAGGAGAGATCGGCGCAGGCGGAACCGTAAAATTCGGGGCAAAAACAAAGATCGGGAACCAGGCGTATTTTGGTGCTGATAAAGACGGGCTGTATATTTCGCGGCAAACCTATTGCGATGGCCTTATTTTTTATCTGGAAGCGGAAGCCAAACTGGAAGTGAGCTTTTTGGGTGCTAAAATAATAGACTGGAACCCTAAGTATGAGCCGGATCCCCTCAAATGCGGCGCATTTAAACTGGATTGGGTTAAAATATATTTTAACAATTCAAATAAACGAGTAGAGGTACTTGATACAAATAAGTAATATCATGCGGTATAAACATGCATTCACCAGGTTGTCTTTAGTTCTTCTTGTATTGATCAGTATACAATCCTGCGGACAAAATAAACGGCCTGATAACCCCCAAAAAAACAGCGATCAAATGAACGGAGCGTACGTTAGCGAAATTGAAAATAAGATCAAATATGAAAAAGAAGGATACCTATACGGCCTGTATTACAGCCATACAGACTGCTCCTATGAGATCCTGGTCAACGACATACCTGTTATCACTCATTTTGGCATCGGGGAGCGCTCGCTTTCTGTTGATATAAATCAGTATATCTTAAGACCGGGAAAGCAGGAGATAACAATACGGCTCTTTCCCCGGAAGATAGATGAAAATCATTTCGCAGCATCGCTGTCCAAAGATTCGAGGGTAAAGATCATTATCAAAAAGGATTGGAGAACCACAGACTCAAGGGCTTCGGATGCTTACATCAGCGGCGATAAAACGAATTGGGAGATTCTTCAATACGAAACGCCCGAGATTGAAAAGGAAACACCTGCTGCGGAATTTAAAACGAGCGTTACATTAACGGATAAGGACATCAACTGGAGTCTTACAGGATGGCTCGAGAGCCAGGACCTTCAGGGCGATCCGAATATAAGGAAAGAGGTGGATGCCTTTTATGCAGCCTACAAGGGAATACTGGAGGCGGGTGATCAGACCCGGTACCTGAGCCTGTTGAAGAACAGTATTTATGAAGAAGCCGCTTCAATTCCCTGGGATCACGACGCAGCAAAGAATATTACAAAGAATATGAGTGAATATGTTGCCGAGAAAAGAAATTTCATCTATCCCTGTAAGAGCAGCCAACTGCAATTTTATGGAGCCGGCAGGGTTGTTACACTGGTTTGTACAGACACGCTTACATTTGGCTATAGCCCGCTGATTTCAAAGACTGCAAAGAACCTGCTACCCAAGGCACATACCTTTTACCTGCATAAGCCAAAAGGAAGTAACCAGCTGCAGATTATCCGGTAAAGCAGGGGTGCTTTTAGTGTACAGATCGGCAGCGATCTGAAAAAAGTATTGTTAAGGCCATTAGGTCCGGTGTAGGGCTATCTTCTTGATGTTCTCTCTGCAAACTGTGCCACTGCCCCGGCAAAGGTCTTAAAGGCGGTCCGCGTGATTTCGTCGTCGCTCATCATAACCGGGATGCCTATATCACCTCCTTCCCGTATGCCCTGTACCAGGGGAATCTCACCCAGGAAGGGAAGATCATATTCGCTTGCCAGGCGCTTTCCGCCTTCCTGTCCGAAAATATAATATTTATTATCCGGTAATTCTGCCGGGGTAAAATAGCTCATGTTTTCTACCAGCCCGATGATGGGCGCATTCAACTGGGCCTGCCCAAACATGGCAATCCCTTTTTTAGCATCTGCCAGCGCCACATCCTGGGGTGTGCTTACGATGATGACACCACTCACGTTAGCGATCTGCATCAGGGTAAGGTGAATATCTCCTGTGCCGGGCGGCATATCCACAATGAGGTAATCCAGATCCCCCCAGTCTACATCCGTGATAAACTGCTTGATCGCACTACTGGCCATCGGGCCCCGCCATACAACTGCTTTGCTTTCATCCACCAGCAAACCAATGCTGAGCAACTTGATGCCAAAACGTTCGAGGGGTACGATCATGCCCTTGCCGTTTACGTCTTTCATCATCGGCCGCTCACCACGCACGCCAAACATAATGGGAACACTGGGTCCATAAATATCGGCATCCATCAACCCTACAGAAGCACCGGATTGCGACAGGGCCAGGGCCAGGTTGGCAGCAACCGTACTTTTTCCCACACCTCCTTTTCCACTCACAACCGCGATGATATTTTTTACACCCGGCAATACTTTGGCAGGTGCAGCAGCGGCGGCCTGTGCCTGGGGCGTATGGCTGCCAAAGCCTGCCTTGATCACCGCTTTTTCATTCACCTGGGTCTTGATCGCCTGTATGCATGCGGTCTTTACCTGTTCCCGGAGTTGTGCGTCCTGGCTGGGCAGGTCAATATTAAAAGCAACATAATATTTTTCGATCACGAGATCTTTGATCATATCCAGTTCCACGATGCTTTTGCGGGAGCCGGGAATATGAACCGTGCTCAATGCCTGTAAAACAAGTTCTTTTGTCATTTATTTACTAAAGCTTATGTTAAATTCGCTACAATCTGCAAAGTTAAACATCCTATTGGGCATTTTGTTGTCTTATTTACGAATGGTTACTTAAATTTGAAGCCGTGAAGAAGATAATCATACCGGTTATTGTTTTATTATTTATAATTCCATCAACTGCGAATGCCCAGTTTGAAAAGGCGCGTGATTCCGTAATTCAGCTTTTTGGTATCGTAATGTCTTCAGACAGTCTGTACGGAATTCCTTCCGTAAGTGTTACCGTAAAGGGGTCTTCGCGGGGAACGATTACCAACCAGGATGGTGTATTTTCCATAGCCGTGCTCAAGGGGGATCAGATCGAATTTTCGCATGTGACCTACAAACCGATGGTAAAACCCATTCCCCGTGATCTTGAGGGCAATCAATATAATATGGTCGTATTAATGACCGAAGATACCGTCTATCTGCCGGCGGCGATCATCCGGCCCCGTCCCACACCGGAACAGTTTGCCCGCGATTTTGTAAACGTAAAGGTTGCTGATGATGAAATGGAGATCATCCGGAAAAACAATACCAAAGAAATGCAACGCTCCATGCTGCGAAAAACAGCTTACGACGGGCGGGAGGTTACCAATATGCAGCTGAATATGATCTCCCAGAAGGTGCGTTACCAGGGGCAGATACCGCCGATGAACATTTTTAATCCTGCGGCCTGGTCAGAATTTATCAAATCCTGGAAACGGGGCGATTTCAAGAATAAATAAAGCCTAAGGTTTTTTGAGATAGTACTCAAACAGCAGTTGCTCATCAAGCTCCGCAGCGGCATCTTCAAAAACGGAAATGATGTTACTAAAAGTCTCCAGCTGACCCAGCGAAAGATTGATGAACCGGACGGTTACAGGCAATGCGATGGCACCGGTAAGCACGTCGTAAAGTGCATCCAGGTTATTTCCGAAATATTCCGGCAGCTCCAGGTTTGTTCCGGCTGTTTTGTAAAAGTCGGCTTCTGTTCCGATCCGGTCAAAATCAAAAATGACTTCCTTCATACGTTTTATTTTTCCTCAAAGGTTTTATAGTGATCTTTTGTAACAAATACCAGCCCATCGTTTGAAAACAGAAGGCGGTCGGCATTGCGACGGCCACAATGGTAATTAATGTCGGCTTCGAACCATTTTCTTCCGCTCTTTGCGGGCAATGTCTTTTCGCGGTTGCTGAAGTGATCACCGCCGATGGCCCGGCCCGGTAGCACCTCGCAGAGGTTGCCTTCGGCTGCGATCCAGCCTTGTTGCCGGGCTTCCTGCTTGGTGATATAATAAGCAGGAAGACGACCATTTTTTTTGACATAGGGCACAACAACGGTTTCCTTTGTAAGTGCATCAACCGTTCCGGGAGTTTCGTTTTGCGTTTGGGGTGGCGTTTGCCGGGTGGCGGGAGCATCCGGCGGGGCAGGAACATCTGAGCTCCGGTGTTTGCACCAAAAATAACCCAGAAGAAGAACCGCTGCGAGCAGCAGCACCAGCCACCTGTTTCGTGTTTGCATATTGTTTACGTTGATCTGCCCGGCAAACGTACAGCAAAAATTGCTATATGCAATGCGTCCGGGTTCAAGAATACATGCCGGCTGCAACGGTTGGGGGCCGCATCGGCTGGGAAATATAAATGCGGTGCATTGTAGCTTTTTCTCATTTTTGATTATCTTGCTTTTAAAAATAAATGGGGGGGCATAAACTTAGAAAGGAAAACATCTGTCTCAACTGCGGCCACCCGGTGGAAGCACATTTTTGCCGGTGGTTATCTATTCCTTTTACACGTTGCATTAAATTTTAAGAGAACTATGATCAAAAATGTTTCCGTTATTGGTGCCGGCACTATGGGCAATGGTATTGCGCATGTATTTGCACAAGCAGGGCACTCGGTAGTATTGGTCGATATTTCCGCGGCGCAGCTGGATAAGGCTCTTCAGACGATTGAAAAGAACCTGGACCGGCAACTGGCAAAAGACCTGATCACTGCACAGCAAAAAGAAACCACACTGCAGCATATAGCAACGGAAACCGATATTGAAAAGGGCGTGGCAATGGCCCAGCTGGTGGTGGAAGCGGCTACCGAACAGGAAGCATTAAAACTGGAGATCTTTAAAAAGATCGATGCAGCCGCACCGCGGGATTGTATCCTGGCTACCAATACCTCTTCTATTTCTGTTACAAAGATCGCTTCTGTAACAAAGCGGCCCGCACAGGTGATCGGGATGCATTTTATGAACCCCGTGCCGGTTATGAAGCTGGTGGAAGTGATCAACGGATACGCAACCGGCACCACCGTTTCGGAGACCATTATCGCCTTAAGCAAAAAGCTGGGGAAGATACCCGCCCTCGCCAATGATTATCCCGGGTTTATTGCCAACCGTATTTTAATGCCCATGATCAATGAAGCCGTATACAGCCTGTATGAAGGAGTGGCAGGTGTGGAGGCGATTGATACCATTATGAAACTGGGTATGGCCCACCCGATGGGCCCCCTGCAACTGGCCGATTTTATCGGGCTGGATGTTTGCCTGTCGATCCTGAATGTGCTGTATAGCGGGTTTGGGAATTCCAAATACGCACCCTGTCCGCTCCTGGTTAATATGGTAACCTCCGGGAAGCTGGGTGTTAAATCCGGGGAGGGGTTTTATACGTATACACCGGGCACAAAGGATTTAGTGGTGAGCGAGAAATTCCGGTAATTGTTCAATAGGGGTTAAACGAAGCGGCTCTTTTTTCCACCCATAAGTGTGATTGCCGTTGGTGATTACCAGGTATTGCGCCGGCAGGGCAATATTGTAGCGGAGTACCTGGTTGAGGACAGCATCGTTCAGCAGCACCTGGTCGGCCTTACACTCGATCAGCATCCAGGGGCGGTGATCCGGATCGTATACGAGGATATCAAAACGCTTTTTCAGTTCACCCAGCCGGATCTCCTTTTCGAGCGCGATCAATGTCCGGGGATACCGCATTGTTTGCAACAGATACTGGATAAAGTTCTGGCGGATCCATTCCTCGTCCTGCAGCACCAGCCATTTTTTGCGCAGCGCATCAAAAATATGTGGCTGCCCGTTGCGGGTTTCGATCTTGAACTGAGGCGCAGGATATTGAACGGGTATCATCGGATCCAAAAATAATGGTTAATTTAGCTATAAGAAGGTAAATTTTAGAGCAGAACATATTTGCGCTTCTGATATGAATGGCGCCTTCCGCGGTCGAGTGCTGATTTTTGCACCGTATCAGGAAAAATATTAAATAGATTGGATGGCTATACTGGTTTATGGCATGAAAAAAATAACGGATGAAAACAAAGAATGAGATCGTAAAGAACTGGCTGCCCCGGTACACAGGCGAAAGTCTCAAAAATTTTGGGGAATATATCCTGCTGACCAATTTTGGCAATTATGTAAAGCTGTTTGCAGATTGGAATAAGGTGGAGGTAGTGGGGCTCGATAAACCGATGCAATGTGCCACCGCAGGAGATATTACCATCATCAACTTTGGAATGGGCAGCCCTACGGCTGCAACGGTAATGGATCTGCTGACCGCTATTGATCCTAAGGCTGTGTTGTTTTTGGGAAAATGCGGCGGGCTGAAAAAACGTAACCAGGTAGGTGATCTTATTTTACCCATTGCGGCGATCCGGGGGGAAGGGACTTCGGATGATTATTTCCCGCATGAAGTACCGGCCCTGCCGGCGTTTGCATTGCAAAAAGCGGTTAGTACCACCATAAGAGAAGCGAAGACCGATTACTGGACGGGCACGGTATATACCACCAACCGGAGGGTATGGGAGCATGACGAAGAGTTTAAGGGCTATCTGCAGCGGATAAGGGCCTATGCCGTCGATATGGAAACCGCAACTATTTTTACCGTGGGCTTTTTTAATAAGATCCCCACGGGAGCCCTCTTGCTGGTGAGTGATCAACCCATGATCCCGGACGGTGTAAAAACAGCAGAAAGCGATAAAAAGGTAACGGCCAAGTATGTGGAAAATCATTTGAAGATCGGCATCGATTCCCTGAAGCAGCTGATCAATAATGGTCAAACGGTACGGCACCTGAGGTTTTAAAAATCAATAACTATGAGAATAGGTTTATTTGCAGTGATCATCGCTGCGGTATTGTTTTCGGGAACCACTGCGTGTTCCTCAAAAGCAACAAAGGGCGGTGGCAGCCGTTATAAAGCCCGGTTTGAGGTAGCGGGTATATGCTCTAACTATACTTTTTCGGTGATCGAGGGAAAGATCGATCCTTCCCGGGTAGAAGCCACCTGGACCGATCCGCAGACCAATAAGACGTACTGGAAGGCTTTTGGAATCAGCAACCCCTGTGATTTCCCTTCAAACATAAAAGAAGGGGATACCTTCTATTTTGAGATCGTTCCGGAGAAAAAGGATCAGAAATGCGCTGTTTGTATGGCCTTCTATCCCACACCGGCTAAGAAGCTGCATATTAAAGTGGTTCAGTAATGCAGCAGCCCTTGTTGGAGATACGGGAATTGTGTGTGGATTTTGTTGCTGACGGAGTAGTAAACCATGCCCTCAAAAATATTGCAATAACCGTACACCCGAACGAGATCGTGGCATTGGTAGGCGAATCCGGGTCGGGTAAGTCGGTAACGTCCCTATCCATATTACAACTGATCCCCGCGCCACCGGTGCAATATGCACAGGGCTCCATCTGCTATTATACGGAAGACGGCAGCGTTCTTAACCTGCTGGAACAAAGCCGGGAGGCGATGCAGGCCATAAGGGGCAATGCGATCTCTATGATCTTTCAGGAGCCGATGAGCTCATTGAACCCGGTATACACCTGTGGCAACCAGGTAGCGGAAGCTATCCGGATCCATACCCATGTAACCAGGGAAGAAGCAAAGGCCCTGGCGATCCGCTGGTTCGAACGGGTACAGCTGCCGGACCCCCTGGCCATCTACGACCGCTATCCGCATCAACTCAGCGGCGGTCAGAAGCAGCGGGTGATGATCGCCATGGCCATGTGTTGTAAACCCCGGCTCCTGATCTGCGATGAACCTACGACCGCTTTGGACGTAACCGTACAAAAGACCGTATTACAGCTGATCAGGGAATTACAGCAGGAAACCGGAATGGGGGTGATTTTTATTACACACGACCTGGGGGTGGTGGCAGAGATTGCAGACCGGGCAGTAGTGCTGTACAGGGGCGAAATAATGGAAACCGGAACAGTGGAAGCGCTTTTCCGCAACCCGCAGCATCCCTACACAAAGGCATTGCTGGCCTGCCGGCCGGTGAATCATAAAAAAGGTACCCGGTTGCCGGTGGTCAGCGACTTTATGGGTACAACCGCGGGGAAAGCCGCGGTACAAATGACAGCAGCACCGGCGAAACCGGCTCCCGATGTCCGCAACTGCCTGGTAAAGGTAGCGGAGCTGTCTGTATGGTTTCCAAAAGACCGGAACTGGCTGGGCAGGGTCCGCAGCTATACAAAGGCCGTGGATACGGTGAGTTTTGAGATCTTCGAAAATGAAACACTGGGGCTGGTCGGTGAGAGCGGTTGTGGGAAAACCACACTGGGCCGGGCATTGTTGCAGCTCATTCCTTCAACAGCCGGCAGGATCCTGTACCAGGGCCAGGATATGGCGTTATTTAAAAAAGAGGAGCTACGCGGGCTGCGCAAACAATTGCAGATTATTTTCCAGGATCCGTATTCTTCATTAAATCCCCGCAAAAAGATCGGCCTGGCCATTGAGGAACCGCTGAAAGTGCATCATATAGTGCCGGATGCGGCCGCGCGGAAAAAGCGGGTAGAAACCTTGCTGGAAAAAGTAGGGCTGCTTCCGGAGCACTACCACCGTTACCCGCATGAATTCAGCGGGGGACAGCGTCAGCGTATTGTGATCGCCAGGGCACTGGCCCTGAACCCTTCTTTTATTATTTGTGACGAATCGGTCTCTGCGCTGGATGTAAGTGTACAGGCCCAGGTGCTCAACCTGCTGAATGACCTCAAAAAAGAATTTGGCTTTACGATCGTCTTTATCAGTCATGACCTGTCGGTAGTGCGGTATTTCAGCGACCGGATCATTGTAATGAATAAAGGGAAAATAGAAGAAAGCGGTCCGGCGGAAACCATTTACGAGCATCCGCAAAGCGCATACACCCAAAAATTGATCGCATCCATACCCCGGGGTATTGCCCCGTCCTCTTAGGCCTAACAGGTCGGGAGAGGACGCAGGAGACGATTTTTTTTGTGTTTTTATACGAACCTAATGTTTAACACCAATGGATAACAGGGAAATATACCAGTCTTTCGGGAACCCCGCAGGTATCATTAAAAATAAATCGGAAATTACCGGAAGAGTGTTACCTTTGCACGCACAAATCGAAAACCGGTGCCGTAAGACCGGGGATCGAAAGCATAAAACATACTGGTAACCAGTTTGTTCAAAACTTCCTCCCCCGGCTTCGCTTGTTTTCGGGTATTGATATTTAAAACCGTTAATCAATAGAATGAAGCTTTCACAATTTCAATTTGACCTACCGCTTAACCTTATTGCGCAACATCCCACAAAAAAAAGAGAAGATGCCCGCATGATGGTGGTGCACCGCCAGACCGGGCAAATGGAAAATAAGAATTTCCGCGACATCCTGGATTATTTTGATGATAAGGATGTTTTTGTAGTAAATAACACCAAGGTTTTTCCGGCCCGTATGTATGGCCGTAAGGAGAAGACCGGTGCCAAAATTGAAGTATTCCTTCTGAGGGAATTAAATAAACAGAACCGCCTCTGGGATGTAATTGTAGACCCTGCCCGTAAGATCCGGGTGGGTAATAAATTGTATTTCGGGGAGAATGAAGAACTGGTTGCCGAAGTGATCGATAACACAACCAGTCGCGGCCGCACGATCCGGTTTCTTTGGGAGGGATCGGAGGAAGCGTTTAAAGCACAGCTTGAAGCCCTGGGCGAAACCCCCCTGCCCAAATACATCAAGCGGAAGCCGGATGATGATGATAAAGAGCGTTACCAGACCGTTTATGCCAAACATGAGGGCGCTGTTGCAGCGCCTACAGCAGGGTTGCATTTTAGCCGCGAGTTGATCAAAAGGCTGGAGATCAAAGGTATACGATTTGCTGAGGTGACACTTCACACAGGGTTGGGTACTTTTCGTCCGATAGAAGTGGAAGACCTGAGTAAGCATAAAATGGATGCGGAATACTATCATATTGATGAAACCGCCTGCCGTATTGTAAATAAGGCCAAGGAGAGCGGCCGCCGGATCTGCTCGATTGGCACGACTACCATGCGGGCTATGGAGTCTTCCTTTACAGCGCAAAAATTGTTAAAAGCATCCGAGGGATGGACCAATATGTTCATTCATCCGCCTTATGATTTTAATATCGCCAATGCGCTGGTGACCAATTTTCACCTGCCTAAGACCAGCCTGATGATCATGACCAGTGCTTTTGCTGGCTATGAGCTTACGATTGAGGCATATAAAAAGGCCATTAAGGATAAATACCGCTTTTTCAGCTACGGGGATGCGTTGCTGATCATTTAAGAGGTGATCCATAGCAGATAATATTAAAAAAGCAGGTCCCAGGACCTGCTTTTACTTTGTAATCTGTTTCAAATAGGTTACTGGGCAGGGAAGGGGAGGAACCAGGCTTTCGGATCCAGGTTCTTATCATCCAGCATCAGGATAAAATCCAGCTTTCCGTAGCCGGTTTCATCATCGCGCCCCACGGTGCCGATCACCTGTCCTGCTTTTACTTTTGAGCCCTTTACAACAGCGGAGCCGGCAAGATTGCTGTATGCGGTAACATACCGTCCATGACGGATCA
>Ga0222424_100513_pt1 | contig 19184 bp, 13 predicted proteins | sample 2B2ome_FD_182468 | JGI IMG/M metagenome (GOLD analysis project Ga0222424, IMG submission 182468) | Enriched microbial communities from leaf-cutter ant dump, University of Wisconsin, Madison, United States - 2B200A (version 2) | ecosystem: Environmental > Terrestrial > Nest > Insects nest > Nest... | reverse complement strand
TTCCTTGCCCACCTTGTCCATCGCGTCAGCGATGATCTTGCCGATGGTTTCGTCGGAGTTGGCGGAGATGGAGCCGACCTGGGCGATTTCCTTGGAGGTGGTGGTGGGCTTGGAAGCCTTCTTCAGTTCCACGACCAGGGCGGCGACGGCCTTGTCGATGCCGCGCTTCAGGTCCATGGGGTTGATGCCGGCGGCCACGTACTTGAAGCCTTCGCGCACGATGGCCTGGGCCAGCACGGTGGCGGTGGTGGTGCCGTCACCGGCGTTGTCGGAGGTCTTGGAGGCCACTTCCTTCACGAGCTGGGCGCCCATGTTCTGCAGCTTGTCCTTGAGTTCGATTTCCTTGGCCACGGACACGCCGTCCTTGGTCACCGTGGGGGCGCCGAACGAGCGCTCGAGCACCACGTTGCGGCCCTTGGGGCCCAGGGTCACTTTCACTGCGTTGGCGAGGATGTTCACGCCTTCGACCATGCGTGCGCGGGCTTCGCCGCCGAAAACTACGTCTTTTGCTGCCATGTTTGGCTCCTACAAAATTTTTCGATCAAATCAGCTTCCAGTGCCCGCCTGGCAAGCGCAAGAAGCTATGAAAATGTGAGTGGATTACTTCTCGACGACCGCGAACAGGTCGTCTTCCTTCATCACCAGCAGCTCGTCGCCGTTGACCTTGACGGTCTGGCCCGAGTACTTGCCGAACAGCACGCGGTCGCCGACCTTCACGCCCATGGCGATCAGCTCGCCCTTGTCGTTCTTCTTGCCGGGGCCCACGGCCAGCACTTCGCCCTGGTCGGGCTTCTCGGCGGCGTTGTCCGGGATGACGATGCCCGAGGCAGTCTTGGTTTCGTTTTCGAGGCGCTTGACGATCACGCGATCGTGCAGAGGACGCAGGTTCATAGCATCTCCTTGAGATAGACAAACAAGTGGGAGGATGAAGGCCGCCCAAGAGGCGGCCCGGGAATCAGTGGATGGCGCTTGTTAGCACTCAGGTCCAACGAGTACTAATGATAAGGGCAATCGTGGGCACTTCAAGGCCCTGTCGAGCCGGCGTCCCTCGGCAAAGCCCCCCAAGGCCCCTGAAAACACAGCGGGTAGAATCGCCCCCCAACCCCGTTCCAGTGCCATGTGAGCCTTTGCATGCTTTCGTGCATGGCCTGCGCGCTTCCCTTCTCCCAACCGTTGAAAAGAGTGGACAGGCCCCATGGCGTCCTTGCAAGCAACCACGGCCTTGATGGGGGTCAGCCTGGCAGTGCTGATCCTCTACCTGATACGCCGCGACCACCTGTATCTCATGCACGGCCTGTTCTGGGTCGCAGTGGCCGCTGCCGCCGCCGTATTGGGTGCATGGCCAGGCTTGATCGACCGGCTGGCCCTGTGGACGGGAGTCGGCTATCCACCCGCGCTGCTCCTGCTGCTGGCCTGCATGGTGCTATTGCTCAAGGCGCTGCATGCCGACATGGTCAACACGCGCATCGAGCGTGACGTGCGCAGGCTGAACCAGCGCCTGGCTTTGTTCGAGGCCGATCTGGAGGCGCTGCGTCAATCCGCTTCGGCCGACTCTACGCTGCCGTGATGGCCATGCTGCTCCCCGTCATCCTGTGTGGCGGCTCTGGGACCCGCTTGTGGCCCCTGTCGCGTGAGAGCCATCCCAAACAGTTCCTCGCGCTGATGGGAGGGCAAACCATGCTGCAGCAAACGGCCACGCGGCTACAGGAGTTGGACCCCGCCATTCCCCAGGCCCCGGCACCTGTGTTGGTGTGCAACGAGGCACACCGTTTTCTGGCCGCCAGCCAATTGATGGAAGCGGGCATTCGCCATGCCGATGTTCTTCTGGAGCCCGCCCCGCGCAACACGGCGCCAGCACTTACGCTCGCAGCCCTGCATGCCTGTGCGGAGGGGGCGGACCCCGTCATCCTGGCCATGCCGGCCGACCATGCAATAGCCGACTTGCCAGCCTTCCACCAGGCGGTGCGGGCTGCTTATGGGGCGGCTTGCGAGGGTGTGGTCGTCACCTTTGGCGTCGTGCCTCAGTACCCTGAAACGGGCTATGGCTATATCCAATACCGTCCAGAGTGTGGACAAGCCGTGCTAGAAGTAGAGGGGTTCACTGAAAAACCCAGCGATGCACTGGCAAGGCAATATCTGGCGTCAGGCAACTACCTTTGGAACAGCGGCCTCTTCATGCTGCGTGCCAGCACATGGCTGAAAGCCATGCGGCAATCATGCCCTGGCATCTTTGAGGCTTGTCAAATGGCCATGCAGGCGGCATGCCATGACCTGGACTTCATCCGGCCTGATGCCAAAGCATTTGCCAACTGCCCTTCCGATTCCATCGATTACGCTGTCATGGAAAAATTGCCCGCCCATCCCGAATGGGGCATCGCAGCCCGGGTCGTGCCTTTGCAGGCAGGTTGGTCCGATGTGGGAGCGTGGGACGCACTCTGGAGCGTGAGTGAGCGCGATCCCGATGGCAACGCTGCGGTGGGCAATGCCGTGGTGCAGCAAGGTTGCACCGGCTCCTTGCTGTTATCCAGCAGCCGCCTCGTGGCAGGTGTCGGGTTGCAGAACATGGTCGTGATTGAAACGCCCGACGCCGTGCTGGTGGTCGACAAGCGCTGCACCCAGGATGTCAGGCAGGTGGTGGCGCACCTCGCGCAAACTGGCCACACCTTGGCGCACCAGCACCGGAAGGAGCACCGACCCTGGGGCTGGTATGACCGCATCGACAGCGGTGAACGCTTCCAAGTCAAGCGCATCGTCGTCAACCCCGGCGCCAGCCTGAGCCTGCAAATGCACCGGCATCGTGCTGAACATTGGGTCGTAGTCAAAGGCGTGGCCGAGGTTACCCATGGCGAACGATGCTTCCGGCTGCATGAAAACGAATCCACCTATATCCCCCTAGGGCACATCCACCGGCTGAGCAATCCGGGCAGCGAGCCGCTGGAGATCATCGAGATCCAGTCAGGCAGCTATCTGGGGGAGGACGACATTGTCCGTTTCGACGATGCCTATGGCCGGGCGCCGCAGGTGGGTTGACGAGCATGGCTGTGGTAGCCCGCTTGGCCGATGCGCCCGCTGTTACAGAGGTGTTGCGCCTGGAGGCCTGCCAAACCCCAGGCCAGGGCATTGGCGTCCTTGTCATCAACTACAACACTGCTCGTCAAACCTTGCGATGCCTGGAGTCGCTCCAGCAGTCCAGCGTATTGCCGGATTGGGTGCTGGTGCTGGATAACGCGTCATCTTCAAGCGACTACCAGCATTTGCTCAATGGTGCGAAGGTTCCGAAGGCTGGCGTTCTGTCCATCCACCGTTCGGAACAGAATCTGGGCTTTGCCCTGGGCAGCAACGTACTGATCGACCTGCTGCTACAGCAATCGGAATGCCAGTACATCATGCTGCTCAACAACGACGCAGTGGCAGAAAAAGAGATGCTCTCCGCTCTGCGAACAGCTTTGCTGGCGGCAGGTGATGAAGCTGGCCTGGCTGGGGGGCGCATGCACAAACTGGCAGATCCTGCCCAGGTAGACACGCTGGGTATCGCCCTCTATGCGAGTCTGATGCCGGCTGACCGCCAAACGCTGGACGACATCTACGTCGGCCCTACAGGTGGCTGCAGCATGCTCACCAGGGCCTTGGTGGAGCGGTTGAAAGCCACTTCGGGTTATTGTTTTGATCCGCGGTTTTTCTGCTATTGCGAAGACACTGATTTGGTCATGCGCGCGGTGCTGCTGGGTTACCGCCCGCTTTATCTGGATCAACTGCTGGCATTGCATGAAGGCCAAGCGAGCAGCGGTGGTGGCTACAACCCGTTCATCGCCTACCACGGGCTACGCAACACCCTATGGATGCATGCCAAGCTAATGCCTGCAGGCATGCTGTGGCGGTACGGGCTGCTGCTGTTGCTTGCCCATGCATTCATGATGGCGCGGTATGGATTGGCAGGGCGTTTTACCCTCATGCTGAGGGTGTACCGGGATGCTTTCCGGAAATTTCCCGAATTTATTGCAGAAAGAAAAAGCCATCGGCTTCATATGGGGCGCCATAATGCTTTACAGGCATATGTAACACCGCGCTTTTATCGCAAAGGATATGCTCGCATGATTTTGCGGGAAAATTTCATTTCCAAGTATTTTTTTTGAAATAAAAGAATTAATGCAGCGTTTTTCTTCCTCCCCGTATGAGATGTTGGCCAGTCTTTGGCGTAATCGCGAACTTGTCAAGGCGTTTGCCAAGCGTGAAGTGATCGGCCGTTACCGTGGCTCCATGCTTGGCCTGTTGTGGTCGTTCTTTAATCCGCTGCTGATGCTGGCGGTTTATACATTTGTCTTCAGTGTCATATTCCAGTCGCGATGGGGTAGTAACGGAGGCAATGGGTCGAAGATCGAATTTGCCATGGTTTTGTTTACTGGGCTGATTGTTTTCAATTTGTTCTCCGAGTGCGTTGGTCGAGCGCCAAGTCTAATTCTTTCTAATCCTAACTATGTCAAGAAGGTTGTCTTTCCATTGGAAATACTGCCTTTCGTGTCCTTATTGGCGTCTGCTTACCATGCATTGATCAGCCTGAGCGTCTGGCTGATCGCCTATGTCATCTTCTTTGGGATGCCGCCCATAACTGTAATATATCTGCCGCTGATAATTCTTCCCTTTGCTCTTTTCATCATGGGATGGAGTTGGTTGTTGGCGTCGCTGGGGGTTTTTTTGCGGGACGTAGGGCAATTCATAGGGGTGGTAATACCTGTTCTCATGTTTCTTAGTCCTATATTTTATGCCGCTGAATCCTTGCCGCCCGCTTATCGGCATTTGTTGTTTCTGAATCCAATTGCGGTGGTCGTTGAAATGGTGCGTGATGTAATGTATTGGGGTAAGGCGCCGGACTGGAGTGTGCTGGCGCTGCATGCGTCGATCATGGCCTTGATTGCATGGATAGGCTTTGCGTGGTTCCAAAAAACAAGAAAAGGATTTGCGGATGTCCTCTGATATTGCAATCAAGGTCGAAAATTTGAGTAAATGCTATCAAATTTATGACACGCCACGTGATCGACTCAAGCAATTCGTTTTGCCTCCACTTCAGACGATTTTTGGAGGGGGTGGGAAAAAATATTATCGTGAATTCTGGGCGCTCAGGGATGTTTCGTTTGAGATCAGAAGAGGAGAAACTGTCGGAATCATCGGGCGGAACGGCAGTGGTAAATCGACCTTGCTGCAGATGATCTGCGGTACATTGACGCCAACTAGTGGAAATATTCATACTTCTGGACGCATTGCTGCGCTTCTTGAGTTGGGATCTGGTTTTAATCCTGACTTTACGGGTGTTGAGAATATATATTTGAACGCTTCTATTCTCGGCCTGACAAGGCGGGAGATAGATGAAAGCCTGGAAAAAATAAAAGATTTTGCAGAGCTTGGTGATTTTATTTATCAACCCGTGAAAACCTACTCCAGCGGCATGGTTGTGAGGCTGGCATTTTCTGTTTCGGTCAATGTCCGTCCGGATATTCTCGTTGTGGATGAAGCTCTGGCTGTCGGGGATAGCGCATTCCAGCTCAAATGCATGGATAAACTAAAAATGCTCCAGGAAACAGGAGCATCTGTTCTTTTTGTAAGCCATGACCTTGGCTCGGTAGGAAGATTGTGCAGTAGTGCTCATATTCTTGATAAGGGAGTGAAGCTTCCGCAAGAATCTGTTTTTGACTCCATACGCACATACGAACGCCTGCTTAAATTGAAGGAAGGGCGTGAAAAGGTCTATCCGAAGACAGATTTTCACCCCCTCAAGAAGATATACAACGAATCAGAGTATCGGCCTGATTCTCTTGGAACACAGGAGGCAATTCTCAGTGAAGTGGAATTGCTGGGTGGCGATGGGGAGCTGGGTGAGTGTTTCATTTCTGGTGAGTGCATCACGATCTGCATCAAAATCGTTTCCGAGATCGAGGTGAAAAATGCTGTCCTTGGTTTTGGTCTGCGCAGTTCACAAGGCGTCAGAATAATCGGAGGAAACAGTCAATATGCAAAGACGCCGATTCGGCTGAAAAAGGGAATGAATGAGATAGATGTTAAATTTCATGTCAATATCGTAGCTGGTGAGTATTTTCTTAATATAGGCTTGGTCAAGGATGACGGAGAGAGAACCGATTTGGATCAGCGCTGGGGCGTTCGCAAGGTGCTCGTGACTTCATCGGCATTTCAAGTCGGTTTGGCATACACTCCAATTGAATTCTCGGTTCGGTAAATGGAATATAAAGACCCCCGATCATTGTTGTGCATCGATCGTCTTGATGTGTTTCTGAAGAAACTCTATTTCGACGTGATTGGCGGAGGGCGCTCAAGGAATGCTGCATTAATCATTGCCCTTTACCGAAAGCACATCATGCTGAGAACTGGGGGAATCGAGCCCCCCGATCTGCATCAAACCGGCCACCATACTCCCAAGAATTGCGTCGACGACTACGAGCGAGAAGCACTGGTGCTATACCGCTCCATGGCGAGCGAAGGCTTCAGGGAGGATCGGTGGATTGCAATTTCGAGTCAATTGCTCTTGGTGAATGGCGCGCATCGGTTGGCTGCCGCTATTTCGCTCGGGCTGGAGGGCATCCCTACTGAAACGAGTGCGGGCGGGGGGCTATGGGGAGCGGAGTGGTTTCGGAAGTATTTCTCACGCTCAGAATATCTATTTCTCATGGAAGAGTATGCGATCTTCCAGAAGCATGTTGCCCCGATTATTTTGTGGGGAATGGCAGAGGACCTCTGGGCTGACATCATGGATGCAATACGTCAGCGGGGGCTGAAAGTTTCCACGGTAAGGGTTTGGGATCTTGGTGAGAATTTCGATGGCTTCTACCGAATGGTGCATGAACTTTATGCTGTTGAGCCAAGAACTAATATGAATATACGCCGCAAGGCAATAATTCATGGGAGTTTTTCAACCAAGATGGCAGTATTACAGGTGGAGCCTGTGTGCGCGGACGGGGAATCGAAATACAATTTTTTTGAGCGTCTCTCTGCTGTCAAGCGTGAAATCAGAGAGTTGTTCAGCGGGAGGATTCGGAAGGAGTTGTTTCTTACGATACATACACCGGATGGTGAGGTAGAGAAACACCGGATGATGGATTTGCTTTATTCTCCTGCTAGCTATCGATTTTATCGATGGTATAGATTCAATGAAATATCAATGGCCCCCGATCTTTGGAAGGCTATCAATGACTTTAAGGGAGGACTTGATTGTATCGGTGTGCAGTCTGAGGACGTGTGTGTTGTGGGTAGTGGCGTTCTTGGAGTGTGTGGAATCCGTAGGCCAGTCGATATAGATTTTGTTGTGTCTCCTAGGTTCGATGCTGAGGTGGTTAGGGTACGACTGCCTCAACTGGGAAAATTTGATGTGATAGAAAATGGATATGAACTTTCCATGCGATCAGGAAAAATAAGTGCTGATGAGCTTGTTTACTGTTCGCGATATCATTTTTCCATTGCCGGCGTGAAGTTTGTCGATCCATCTTATGTTTTTCTGAAAAAGAAGGCCAATGGAATACCGAAGGATGTGGAGGATGTGAGGCTCATGAGAAAGGCGCGCAGGGAGCGGAGAGGCAGGCCAACCACATTCATGAGAGAAGAGCTACTTTGGCTGGAGTCTGGTATCAGACTGGGTTTTGCATGATCGTTATTAATCTCCCTCAATTTCCATTTCGGGGCGTCGCAGCACCGTATCTGTGGATGTTTTATAAGTTCCTCTTCTCCACCAAGGGGGATAAGCATTTTCTTGTGCATCGCGATTATCTTTTGCCGCCTGAAGAATGGAAAGAGCAAGGCCGCTGGGAGCTGAGTGAGGGGACGCAGCATAATTTGGGCTACAGAGTTCCGACGAATGAGACGCTAGCGAGTGCCTCCTGCTCCTTGATGTCCGACGATATCTTTGAGCGAATGCTTCTTGCGTCGTCTTCAAACCCTGTCAAGGCCTTTGAGAAGGTTCTTTCGGAAATTATTCCGGATCTGATGGACTATTACTCCGGGAGAATCGATGATCTTCTCCAAGACGGGGAAGTGGAGGCAATATTTTCGCCTGTCAATTGCCCTTCTCTGCAAGAGGTCGCAAAGTCGCGTTCTATTCCGCTCGTGCATTTTGAACTAGGGCCCTTGCGTAGTCCTGGGTATGTGGATTTAGCGTACTTTGATTTCCAGGGATTGAATGAAAAAAGCGAGTTTTTTCATCGGTATGAGGGTGTAGAACAAAAAAATAACAAAAAATACCTGATTGATCTTGAAAATATTCGTAAGCAATATATAAAGGGGCGCTGGCTGTATGAACTCGCATCTGGCAAGGAACCAAGCCATGATGTAGGGGTCGTTCTACAGATCGAGGACGATACCAATCTGATTGCATCGAGTAATGGTTTTAATAATCAGTCATTAATCGCTTATTCGAAGATAAAATTCAATCAATTTAAGGTCGCCTATAAATCCCACCCGGGATCATTTTTCCAGATAAAGATAGGTGAGGGGTCTAAGAGCTATCAGTCTGCCGCCGAATTCTTGTTTGATTGCAAGGCTGTCTTGACAATTAACTCGAGCATGGGGTTAGAGGGACTTTTATGGGGGAAGAAAGCCTATCTGGTTGGCCGGGCTGCCTATGAATTAATCGCCACAATTGAGGATGAACAAGAGAGGCATCATGCACTGAATTTTTTCTTGTCCAACTACTTGGTGCCTTTTGAACTTGTGTTTGAAATGGAGTATATCCGTTTCCGCTTGTCGGGTCCCAAGGAGGAAGAAATTCAAATGCGGCACAGGATGGAAATTGATAAAGTAATTGCGAGGGAGGAGATGAAGAGACTTGAACAAGAAGTTGCCAAGTGCAATGAAAAGATTATGAGTTTGAACGAGGCTGTTACGGAGCGGGAGCTTCAGATCACCAGCCTGAGTCAGCGCATGAATGAACATGAGGGTCAGATCATCGCCAGCCTAGGCCAGGCTGTGAGTGAGCGAGATGAACAGATCGCCAGCCTAAACCAGGCTGTGAGTGAGCGAGATGAACAGATCGCGAGTTTTCACCAGGTTGAAATGGAACGTACAAATCATATTGCAAGCCTGAACCAGGCAGTGACCGCACGAGACGAGCAGACCATCAGCGTCAATCAAACGATTGAGCAACTGAAGTCCCAACTTAAGCAAGAGCGTGCCTGTTCCGAAGCCTATAAGAACAGCCTTTCCTGGCGTGTTACAGCACCTATGCGGTGGGTCGCCGCGCCTTTGGTATTTTTTTATCGCTTGGCAATTGATCCGAACGTGTACTGGCGGCTGCTCGCGGTAATTTTTTTAATTCCTGTAGCTGTTGTTTATTACCACGGGTTTTGGGGGATGGTGAAGAATTTACCACGTCGTTGGCTGGCGTTCGATGAAATTCTCCGTAACGAAGATGAAGTGAATGATCGTATGGACGGTTCGAGTGAACTATCCAGAAAAATCGTTTTTACTTGTTTCTCAATAGCGATACGCTTGAAGAGAACTTCCAGCATCAGGCGTTCTGTTGTCAATCTTTTGAATATCTTCAAGCATGAAGGCGGTGGAGCTTTCATGGGGCATTTGCGAAATACCTCGCCAGACCAACTGTCGGCGATACCCGAAGTGAATGCGGGTAGCGATGTCGTGCATGTGTTGGATGTTGCCGTTGGTAAACGGATTCTGGTTTCCGACTATCGTATACCTCGACCGGATGTTTCCGCTGGAGAGCGTGCAACGATGGGGATTCTCCAAGATCTTTGCTCCCTTGGGTATGAGGTGTTTTTTCTACCTAACGATATGGCATCATCGCCTCGCTATGAGGCGGCGCTACGCTCAGCGGGCGTGCATATCATTACGCAGGCATCCGGATTTGAGTATTCTGCGCATTATTTGGAAAAATATGGAGACCAGTTTGGCGTTTTCTATTTCATCCGCGTAGATGTAGCTGAGAATCTTCTGCCGATTGCGCGCAGGGTTGCCCCGGATGCCAGGGTTATTTTTCACGCACCAGATCTGTATTTCTTGAGGGAACTGCGTGGGGCTGAATTGCAAAATGACCCTGTGGCGCGTGAACGTGCACTGCACACACGTGATCGTGAACTGGCGATGATGGGCCGATCCGACCGTGTGGTTGTGGTTAGTCCGGCCGAAGTGCCCGTGTTGCGAACGGTTTTGCCAGATACGCCGATTTCTGTCTTCCCGGTTCTCTATGCCCCTGTAGTGGCCAATCCCCGTCCGTACGCAAGACGCAAACACATCTTTTTCCTCGGAGGGTTTGCTCATCCGCCCAATGTAAGTGCTGTGCAGTGGTTTGCCTCAGCAGTCTGGCCACATGTGCGCGAAGCTTTGCCAGATGTGGAATTCCACATTCTCGGTGCTGAGGCTCCTGATACTGTGGTGGCGCTGGGTAAGCAATCGGGTATCAAGGTGGTGGGTTTCGTTCCGGAGCTGGAGCCGGTCCTTGAAACACTGCGTGTAGGTGTTGCTCCCTTGCAGTACGGCGCAGGCATCAAGGGCAAGGTCGCTGTGACGATGGGAGCAGGTATCCCCTGTGTCTGCACTGGGGTAGCCGCTGAAGGGATGGGCATTAAAAATGATGTGCATGCACTGATCGAGGACGATCCTGTGCGTTTCGCGCAGGCGGTGGTGAGGCTGTACAACGATGAGAAGACATGGTCACGTCTGGCCAAATATGGTCAGGCATTGGTGGACGAAAACTATGGCAATGCTGCGAACCGCGCCAGTCTCTTGAGAGTGCTGGATCAGGCCCTGGCCTTACCAGTTTCATTATTCATCAATTATTGCCAAGCAGCCGCGCCAGTGAGCGTACCCAATCCAAGCCTAGAAGCGCAAGTCGATATCTCGATCATCATTCCCGTTTTTAATAAATGGAATCTCACCCGTGCCTGCTTAACTTCTGTTGTACAGACCAGCGTAGGAAATGGTGTGGTATATGAAATTCTTTTGGCGGATGACGGTTCCACGGACGAAACCACGGGCGCTTCGGAATTTTTTCCTGGGTTGCGTGTTGTCAAGACGCCGAAGAACATGGGGTTCCTGAGAAATTGCAATAATGCAGCGCAGCATGCACGGGGGCGCTACTTGCTCCTGTTGAACAACGATACCGTTGTTTTGCCTGGATGGTTGGATAGTCTCTATCGAACAATCGAGGAGGATTCGTCTATTGCGATCGCTGGGTCTAAACTTCTTTACCCAGATGAACATATTCAAGAAGCTGGGGGCGGATTGCTGTCCGACGCAGATGGCGTCAGCGTAGGACGCTGGCGTTGGGTTGGAGAGCAAAATTTCCCAGTACGGCGGCACGACCCACTCTTTAATATAAGGCGTGAGACGGATTACATTTCCGGAGCTTCCATTCTCGTGCGTAAATCGTTCTGGGATTCCGTGGGAGGGTTTGATGAACGCTACAAGAACGCCTACTGTGAGGATTCTGATCTTGCCATGATGGCTCGTTCCAAGGGATTGCGTGTAGTCTACGAGCCAGGATCAGAGGTTATTCATTTCGAACATCAAACCTATTCCGGTCAAATTAGCGCAGATCATGCACGTTTGCAGAGGGAGAATAAAGCCCGGCTTATTGCCAAATGGCGTGATGTTCTTGAGCATGACCACTTGCCTGCCGGTAGTAAGTGGTATCAGGTGGCGGCTCATGGTGAGCGTTGCGTGCCTGTTGCTGCGCAAACGCGCCGTAAGCGTGGCAACCTGAACATTCTTTATTTTAGTCCTTTCCCGTCGCACCCTAGCAATCACGGTAACCAGGCGACAATTCAGCAATTTGCACAGCAATTCCAGAAAATGGGGCATAAAGTGCATTTTGCTTTGTTGCAGAGTGGAATGTATAGCCGGGAGCACGAACAGATGATGCGTGATGCCTGGGATACGTTTGATATATTGCCTAATTCCCATCCTCTCGGGAGCAATGGGCATCCGATTCCTTTCGATGGCTGGTACGAAGAAGGTTTGGGAGAGCGCATACGGTTGCTTTGTGCAAGGTACGACATCGACATAGTGTTCTGCTCATACATCTTTCAGTCGAAGATGCTGGAGTATGTGCCAAACTATATCCTTAAGGTTATCGATACCCATGACAAGATGGGTGATCGATATGAAATGTTACGTAAAAATGGACAGCCGCTGGAATTCTTTTCCTGTACCCCTGAGGAAGAGGGTGCATATTTGCGGCGGGCTGATGTGGTCGTAGCACGGAGAGCGGAGGAGGCGCGCTATTTTGATTCTGTTACGGGGCAAAAAACTGCAATCGTAATTCCCCATGTCGAAGCGCCTCAATTTCTCGATCGTAATTTCGACAGCCTCAAGCATGTGGGTGTCGTGGCAAGTGCCAATCGGATCAATCTTGCCATTGTGCGCGAACTCCTAGAGGCAATTGATCGGAAATTGGGCGATGGTGCATGCCCATTCATCGTGCATGTTGCTGGGCAAGTCAAAGATATGGTGCAAACCCTCCCCGCGAATGAACGAGCCGTCTTTGCGAGATCTTGGGTACGGATGCACGGTTTTGTACCCGACATTGCGAAATTTTATGGCGATGTGAATCTTGTCATCTCGCCTGTGACAATGGGCACAGGTATCAATGTTAAGACAGTACAGGCAATGGCTTATGGCATGCCATTATTAACTACTGAATGTGGCAGTAAAGGAGTTGAAACGCCTGAGTTATTGCATCATCATGAGAGCCTGGATGCTTTGGTTGCTTCCCTCCTTTCATTGAAAGAACGACCGAATGAAATCGCTCGTTTGGCTGAGGTCAGCAGATCTTGTTATATGGAATTCCATGAAAAAGCCAATGCGGCCTTTGCGGGACTCTGGTGCCATCCAAGACTTGGCTGTTCGGTAGTTTAATCCGTGTTGCTGGGCAAATATTTCATTTCAAGTGAAGCGTGGGTCTTTTTAATTTGTTGGATTGGATTTTCCTTGTTTGGATGATTTGAGATTTTTGAAAATGATTCAAACGATAACGGAAGTGGTGTAGTTCGCAACTGAGAGTAGTCTGTTTATAATGTGAAAAATAATATCTTGGGCGGCAGGGCGTCCCCTTCTAGGCTGAGATGATTTCATGGATTCCATCGGTTGGAATGAATGACTGTATCTTTTTGGGTTGTAATTTTTGAATTTTCTTGTGATTGATTGTGTTTAGCGAAATGATCTTCAGAGCTCGAGCCCCTTTGCGCCTAGGACTTGCAGGAGGGGGAACCGATGTTTCGCCTTACTGCGATAAGCATGGCGGCTATGTATTGAATGCCACAATTGATCGCTACGCCTATGCGGTACTTAAACCGCTTGACGAGAAAGTCATATGTTTCAAGGCTACGGATCAGCAGGGGGCGGTCATTTGTGCTATGGAGCCGCAGCTGGCGCTGGACGGTGAGTTAATCTTGCATAAGGCAGTCTATAACCATATGGTGCGACATTACAATCATGGGCAGCCGCTTGCTCTAGAACTCAGCACATTCTGTGATGCCCCAGTAGGATCCGGACTCGGATCTTCGTCAACTTTGGTTGTTGCAATGATCAAGGTTTTTGTTGAGTTATTGAATCTTCCGTTGGACGATTACATGATTGCACATCTGGCGTTCAAAATAGAGCGTGTGGATTGTGGTCTGCAAGGAGGGCGGCAAGATCAATATTCTGCGACATTCGGTGGGTTCAATTTTATGGAGTTCTATGCCGATGATCGCTCTATTATCAACTCATTGAGGATAAAGAACTGGATTATTTGTGAACTGGAAGCGTCGCTTGTTTTGTATTTTACGGGTGTTTCTCGTGAGTCTGCGCGCATCATTGCCGATCAGAGCCGCAATGTAAAATCGGGCGCAGCGGATGCACTAGAGGCAATGCATGGCATCAAGCGAGAGGCACTGGTGATGAAGGAGTGCTTACTGCGTGGTGACTTCGGTGGAGTAGTCGAATCCATGCTTCAGGGGTGGGAAAACAAGAAGCGTTCAGCAAAGACCGTATCGAATCCGCAAATCGATGAGATTTACGAGGCGGCTTGCCATGCGGGGGCATTGGCGGGCAAGGTTTCTGGTGCCGGTGGTGGTGGCTTCATGTGGTTCTTTGTACCTACTGAAAAGCGTATGGATGTGATTCGTACTTTGAACAATTTTGGTGGCCAGGTGAGCAACTGTCATTTCACAAAAAATGGCACACAAGCATGGAGGATTGCATGAGAAACTATATATGTTCTCAAGTTCAAGAGACTCAGCGCATTATGTCGGCCATGCTGGCCGATACGGCGCTGCTTGCGCGCGTCGAAGAGGCTGCTCTGGCCTGCATCGACGCCATGAAAGGTGGGCATAAGATTTTGCTGGCTGGCAATGGTGGAAGTGCTGCCGATGCACAACATATCGCCGGTGAATTTGTCAGCCGTTTCGCCTTTGATCGCCCTGGCTTAGCTGCCATGGCGCTTACTACGGATACCTCTATTCTCACAGCAATTGGCAATGACTACGGTTACGAAAGATTGTTTGCGCGTCAGATCCAGGCTCATGCACAAAAAGGTGACGTCTTCATTGCTTATTCAACCTCTGGGAAATCCCCCAATATTTTGGCTGCGCTGGAAGAAGCGAGGATGAAAGGAGTAGTCTGCATTGGCATGACTGGTAATCGTGGTGGTCCGATGCAGAATTTTTGCGAACATTACTTGGAAGTACCCAGCGCTGACACGCCGAAGATTCAGGAGGGACATGCGGTATTAGGCCATATCCTCTGTGGCTTGGTGGAGCGTGCCTTGTTCACGGCGCCGGTTTAGCGATGGAAGCCATAGTTCTTGCTGGTGGTTTAGGGACGCGTTTGCGTCAGATTGTGGCGGATGTGCCAAAACCCATGGCACCAATTGCGGGCCGTCCTTTTCTTGCAATTTTGCTGAATGCACTGGCTTCGAAGGGATTTCAGCGGGTCATCCTCTCGGTCGGTTTCATGGCCGAGAAGATCAGCGGGCATTTTGGACTCCAGCATGCAGGGATGGAGTTGGTTTATGTGGTTGAAGATCGGCCTCTTGGCACCGGTGGCGGCGTGCGTTTGGCCATGGAGCAAATAGTTTCCGACCATGTGTTTGTCTTTAACGGCGATACCTTCCTCAATTTAGAAACTGGCTGTGTGGAGCAACAATGGCGAGCACGGCAAAGGCCGCTCATTGTTGGGCGTGAGGTACCGGATACAGCGCGTTATGGTCGGTTGCTCGCGAAGGAAGGCGTTGTCATTGGGTTTATGGAAAAGGGTATATATGGTCCAGGATTGATTAATGCAGGATGCTATGTGCTCAGGCGTGGCCAGCTTGATAGCTTTCCCGTAGGTATACCTTTTTCCTTGGAATCTGATTTTCTTGATCAGGCGGTAAGGCGAGGGGATTTTGATGTGTTTGTAACGGATGGGCAGTTTATTGATATTGGTATTCCTGAGGATTTTTTGCGAGCACAGAAAGAGTTGGCGAAATTCTGAAAATGGCTAATGCAGCACTATTCCTAGATCGTGATGGGGTCATCAATGTCGATCATGGCTATGTTCACCGAGTGGAAGATTTTGATTTCATTCCTGGGATTTTTGACTTGGTGCGTGCGGCGCAATGTTTGGGCTATAAAGTGATCGTTGTTACCAATCAGGCTGGTATAGGCCGAGGCTATTACACTGAGGCACAGTTCCATGTTTTGACGCAGTGGATGCAGCGACGCTTCGAAGAGCGAGGTGCCACCATTGATGCAGTATATTTCTGCCCTTTCCATCCGGAGCATGGGATAGGAGGGTATCGGAAGGAGAGCCCTTTTCGTAAACCCAATCCTGGTATGTTGCTTCTCGCTGCTCAAGATTGGGATTTGAATCTAAACCAATGTGTGCTTTTGGGAGACAAGATGAGTGATATTGAGGCGGCGATAGCTGCCGGGGTAAAGAGGCGTTTCCTCTATCGTTCACCCGATGTTTGTCGTGATGCACTGCCTGTGCAGGACTTAGCAGAAGTCACGCAGCACTTTCTGAGCGGGTTCGGGTTGAATTGAATCTTTGGCCGTGTTTCCTTTGTTGGGAAGCCACTCGGACATGCGTTTAATTACCGTTTTGCATCCTGGAAAATCATATAGTGGTTGATCAGGCAGTTCAGGGCTAGCTAATTATTTTGGATTGAAATATGAGGTTTGATTCTAAAAATAATATTAACTCTTTTTCTTGGTATAGACCTGATATTGACGGGCTTCGTGCAATAGCCGTTTTGTGCGTTGTTCTGTTCCATGCATTCCCCGAATGGTTGCCTGGTGGATTTGTTGGTGTTGATGTTTTTTTTGTAATTTCTGGATTTCTTATTTCTGGGATAATTTTTAAAAATTTGAATGAGGGGGTGTTCAGTTTTTTTGATTTTTATTCCCGGCGCGTACGGCGTATATTCCCTGCGCTATTGATTGTTTTGATCTTTGTGTATGTTTTTGGCTGGTATACCCTACTTTCTGATGAGTACAAGCAGCTAGGAAAACATGTGGCAGGAGGGGCTACATTCTCTTCTAATATAATTCTATGGTTGGAGAGTAGTTATTGGGATAATGCTGCCGCAAAAAAACCTCTGCTTCATTTATGGTCGCTTGGGGTCGAGGAGCAGTTTTATATAGTTTGGCCTTTGATTTTGTGGCTTGCTTGGCGGGCGAGGCTAAACCTGCTGCTCGTAACTCTTGTCATTCTAGGTGTTTCCTTTGTCTTTAACGTTTGCTTGAGTGCTAACAACTCCGTGGTGGCATTTTATTGGCCGCTGACACGATTTTGGGAGTTGCTTTTCGGGGCGGCCTTGGCCTACGTTGGATTAATTTTCCAGCGAGGGGATATGGATGCTGTGAATGCGGGTTGGCTGCGTTCTAGTTGCAGCATTGCAGGTGCGATGCTCTTGATCGCTGCGGTGGTTTGGGTAAAAGAAAAAAGCTTTCCTGGTTTTTGGGCGCTAATTCCTACAATTGGAGCGGTATTGATAATAGCGGCCGGGAAAGATGCTTGGCTGAATAGAGTTTTTCTTTCAAGTCGAATTTTGGTATGGATTGGATTAATTAGTTATCCGCTTTATTTGTGGCATTGGCCTCTGCTGTCATATGCTCGGATTATTCAAGGGGAGCCAACCACCATGACTCGCGGCGGTCTTGCTTTGGGCGCGATTCTTCTGGCTTGGTTGACATACGTATTAATAGAGAGGCCAATTCGATTGCAAAATTCTCATGCCCGATCTATATTTTGGAAGCAGAGTGGCCTAACTCTCGCTATAGCGGCAGCTATGGTGCTTGGTATTTATACTTATCAAAAGGATGGAATTTCCTCTAGACTAGTGGTGCAACTGAACGCTGAGATGAAAAATTCTGGCTATGACGAAGGATGGCCTGAATTCTCAGGACGGTGTGATTTTCTGAAGCCTGAAGATGATGGGCTTTTTGAGTGTAAGATTGATGCTAGAAATGAGCCGCGGTATGCGGTGATTGGGGATAGCAAGGCCGGTGCTGTTGCAAGCGGATTGTTTCGGACATCTGTTGGAGAAGGGGGGTGGATGTATTTCGGTAATGGTCGTGGAAAAGCGGATGAATTGTTCCCGATATTATCGGATGATCCTGTCTTTGATTGCTGTAGGAAGGAGTCGGCTAAAAGGGTCTTGGAGATTGTAGGCGGGAAGACAAGTGTTGAAGCTGTCGTTATTGCGATCGCTAGTAGAAGGCTTTTTAAGCTTGGAAATGATTATTCTATAGAAGATCTTCCAGCTAGTCCTCATTATGATCGGGCGCTGAGTGGGCTGGATAATGCTGTCTCGTATTTAATTAACCGCGGTAAAAAAGTCGTGCTCTTAATTGATAACCCTACGCTTCCCTATCCAGAGAATTGTATGGACCGCAAGACCGGCTCTGATATTATGGATGGGATGATTTTGCGTCCGCGTAATCCAAATTGTAGGATGCCTATTGAAAAGTATCTTTTCTTGTCAAAGCAGTATAGGGAGATGCTCTACGAGGTTGAAAGAAGGCACCCGCAAATGGTAAGGGTGTTTGATCCAATATCTATATTGTGTGATTCTGGGGTAGGGGTCTGTTCATTAGTGAAAAATGGACGGCTTATTTATGGCGTTACGGATCATATATCTGACTATGCCTCGACTCTGGTTGGTTATGAGTTGAATCGGTCTCTTCTTCCAGATATTTATGAGCAGAGGGCGTTGGGGAGGGTTTATGACTGGGGGGGTAAGCGGACGTCAGTTGGTAAAAGTGTTAATGCTCAGCCAGATGGAAGCTCTGCTCTTTGGATTAGAGGTGAGAATTTTTCTGGTTTTTCTTTTGGGTCCGTCTATGTCTATTTTAACGGGCATCGCGCAGAAAGTAAGGCAGCGGTTCATGATAAACTGGTTACTACCAGTATTCCACAGGGGGTGATTAATAGTCCCGGGAGTTATGATGTTGTAATGGTAGATAGCATACGACGAACATCAGTTGGAACGTTTGTCGTAGAACCATGATGGAAACATTGTATTGACCCAGTGGAAGCTGGCCGCAGTTCGAGATTGAGAGTTGGACGATGAATGGCTCACTGCGCATTGAGAACACATTAGGGAGCCTCTTATACCCCCTGATCCGCGCAGAACATCAATGCCATCCGCGCATATTCCCGAGCCTTGAGTGCGCGGTAGCGCTTGCTCAAGGGGCCGAGCCCTGTGCCCCCGGGGCCTGGCGGCCCCAGCGGCTCATGCTTTCGCTGTGTGCGGACGCACCTGTGCCTTGCAGGTGCCAGGTTGGGGCTTGAAGAACGCATCCACTCCCCGATGCAGGAACGACGCCAGGCGCTTCATGTTGTAGCAGGCGGCCATCATCGTCATTGCCACCGTGGCCCGCGCCTGCCCGATCGTGCGCACGAACTTGCCTCCCAGGTGCCGGATGCCGGCAAACGCATGTTCGACCCGGGCCCGCTTGCTGGCAATGCGCTGGTTGCGCCGCTTCTGGCACTCGCTCAAGGGCTGGCCCGGCTGGGCCCGGCGCTGCATCGCGTCCACCCAGCACTTGCAGCATCTGCCGGCGCTGCCGGCTCGCGTAGGCCTTGTCCGTGTGCACGCTGCGCCCGGTGTTGTGCATGTCCAGCACCTCATCGAAGTGGTGTCCGTCGTGCTCGCTGGCTGTGCCCGTGGCGATGCGACGGATGAAGCCGTGCTTGAGGTCCAC
>Ga0222424_100512_pt1 | contig 19236 bp, 16 predicted proteins | sample 2B2ome_FD_182468 | JGI IMG/M metagenome (GOLD analysis project Ga0222424, IMG submission 182468) | Enriched microbial communities from leaf-cutter ant dump, University of Wisconsin, Madison, United States - 2B200A (version 2) | ecosystem: Environmental > Terrestrial > Nest > Insects nest > Nest... | reverse complement strand
ACCATCACCGTCAATCCCCAGGCGCCGGTGGCCAACGCGGTGAGCGCCACCGTGGCCTACAACAGCAGTGCCAACCCCATCACCCTGAACATCACCGGCGGCACGCCCACCAGCGTGGCCGTGGCCAGCGGGGCCAGCCATGGCACCGCCACCGCCAGCAGTACCAGCATCACCTACACGCCAACCAACGGCTATTCGGGCAGCGACAGCTTCACCTACACCGCCACCAATGCCGGCGGCACTTCGGCGCCTGCCACGGTGACCATCACCGTCAATCCCCAGGCGCCGGTGGCCAACGCGGTGAGCGCCACCGTGGCCTACAACAGCAGTGCCAACCCCATCACCCTGAACATCACCGGCGGCACGCCCACCAGCGTGGCCGTGGCCACTGGGGCCGGCCATGGCACCGCCACCGCCAGCAGTACCAGCATCACCTACACACCAACCAACGGCTATTCGGGCAGCGACAGCTTTACCTACACCGCCACCAATGCCGGCGGCACCTCGGCACCCGCCACGGTGACCATTACGGTGAACGCCGCAGTACCGGGCGCACCGACCATTGGCACGGCCACTGCGGGTGACCAGCAAGCATCGGTGACGTTCACCGCGCCAACCGAAACGGGCGGTGCCCCCATCACCGGATACGAAGTGACGGTGCAGCCGGGCGGGACCAAGGTTTCGGGCACGGCGTCACCCATCACGGTGCCGGGACTGACCAACGGGCAGGCCTACACCTTCACGGTGGCGGCGAAGAACAGCGCTGGCACGGGCGCGGCCTCCAGCCCCTCGAACAGCGTCACGCCCAAGATGGGCCAGACGATTACCTTCGCCCAGCCCGCCAGCCAGCGCCTGGACGCCACGCCCACGCTGGCGGCCACGGCCAGCTCGGGCCTGGCAGTGACGTTCTCGGCCGATGCGGCGACGCTGGCGGTGTGCGAGATCACCAGCGGCGGCACGCTGGCCTTCCACACGGCGGGCGCCTGCACCATCCATGCCGACCAGGCGGGCGACGGCCAATACCTGGCCGCGCCGCGCGTGAGCCGCACGTTCAACGTGCAGACGGCCGCGCCGGGTGCGCCCACGAACGTGGTGGCCACGCCGGGCGATACGCAGGCGCGCGTGGCGTTCACCCCGCCCGTGGACGCAGGCACCTCGCCCATCACCGGCTACACGGTGACGGTGCAGCCGGGTGGCGCCACGGTGGCGGGCACGGCTTCGCCCATCGTGGTGCCGGGCCTGACCAATGGCGTGGCCTATACCTTCACGGTGACAGCGACAAACGCGGCGGGCACGGGCGCGGCCTCCAGCCCCTCGAACAGCGTGACGCCCAAGGGCGTGGTGCAGGGCACGGTGCCCACGCCCACCAGCGGCACGGGCACCACGGGCACGGCCACGGCGAGCACGGCGGCGCTGAGCCCGGCGCAGGACCCGAACTGCCGCCTGGCCGGCGCCCAGTTCGCGGGCGAGGTGCCGCCGGGCTTCACGGTGAGCTACGGCAGCTTCGAGTTCCTGGCGACGGACTGCCAGCACGGCGTGACGATTTCGCTGACCTACCCGCAGGCGCTGCCCCAGGGCGTGCGCTTCATGAAGTTCGGCCCGCCCAGCTTCGGCGCGCCGGAGGAGTGGATGGACTGGACCAGCAAGGTGCAGCTCAGCGCCGACCGCAAGACGGCGACCTATTCCGTGCTGGACAACGGCGCGGGCGACTCCGACCCGCGCGTGGGCCTGATCGCCGACCCGATCATTCCGGCCGGCCTGACGGCGCCCGGCCCCAGCCCGGAGGCCGCGAAGTCCATCCCCACGCTGGGCGAGTGGGCGCTGGCGCTGCTGGCGGCGCTGCTGGGGCTGCTGGGCTGGCGCCAGGGGCGTGCCAGGGCAGCGTGATGCCGTGTGATGCTATGGGTTGAATAGCTGCCAGCGCTTGACCTGCGGGCGCTGGCGGCTGTTTTGACCATCAACACGACGGCACCTTCGGGTGCCGTTTTTTCGTGCAGGGGCCGCCTGGGCGAGAATCACGCCTTTCACCTTCTCCCGCCCCTTCCGGCTACCGCCCTGTGTCCGCTTCGCCCCCCCCCGCCGCCCCGACCCGCATGACCCCGCTGGAGCGCCGCGCCAGCATCAGCCTGGCGCTGATCTTCGCGCTGCGCATGCTGGGCCTGTTCCTCGTGCTGCCGGTGTTCGCGCTGGAGGCGCGCAAGTACCCGGGCGGCGACGACCCGGCGCTGGTGGGGCTGGCCATGGGCATCTACGGGCTGACGCAGGCGGTGCTGCAGCTGCCGCTGGGCCTGGCCTCGGACCGCCTGGGGCGCAAGCGCGTCATCGTCGCCGGGCTGCTGGTGTTCGCGGCGGGCAGCCTGCTGGCGGCGCTAGCGGATTCGCTCGCCGGGCTGGTGGCGGGCCGCGCGCTGCAGGGGGCCGGGGCGGTGTCCGCCGCCGTGACGGCGCTGCTGGCCGACCAGACGCGCGATGCCGTGCGCACCAAGGCCATGGCGCTGGTGGGCGGCAGCATCGGGCTGATGTTCGCCATCGCGCTGGTGGCGGCGCCGGCCTTGGCGGCGGCCGTCGGGCTGCCGGGGCTGTTCGGGCTGACCTGCGCTCTGGCGCTGGCGGGCGTGGCAATCGTGCTGTGGGTGGTGCCGCCCGAGCCCGTGCGCCATGCCGATGCGCCGCGTGGCCGCCTGGCCGACCTGTGGCGCCATGGCGACCTGCTGCGCCTGAACCTGGGCGTGTTCGTGCTGCACACGGTGCAGATGGCCATGTGGGTGGCCGTGCCCGCCATGCTGGTGCAGGCGGGCCTGGCCAAGAGCGCGCACTGGCACGTCTACCTGCCGGCGGTGGTGCTGTCCTTCCTGGCCATGGGCGGGCTGTTCGCCATGGAGCGGCGCGGGCGCCTGCGCGCCGCGCTGCTGGCGGCCATTGCGCTGGTGCTGCTGGTGCAGGTGGCCCTGGGGCTGATGGCGGCCAGCGGCCAGCCGCCCGCGCTGGCCTGGCTGGCGGTGGTGATGTTCATCTTCTTCTGCGGCTTCAACGCGCTGGAGGCCACGCAGCCGAGCCTTGTGTCGCGCATGGCGCCGCCCGCGCTGCGCGGCGCCGCGCTGGGGGCGTACAACACGCTGCAGTCGCTGGGCCTGTTCGCTGGCGGCGCGCTGGGCGGGCTGCTGGCCAAGTGGGCGGGCGCGGGCGGGCTGTTCGCCGCCACGGCGCTGCTGGCGGCGCTGTGGCTGCTGCTGACGTGGCCGCTGCGGCCCGTGGGACGGCACTGACCGGCGGCCCCGCGGGGCATGTGTGGGCTTTTTGAATACGGCCTGTGCCAGCGGCCCGCAACCCCGTTATGCTGCGCACCGGCGGCCTCGCGCGAGGCCGCTTCATTCGCTCGTCTGGCCCGGAAACATTCCCCCTGCCTTCCGGGCTACTGCCAAAGGAATTTTTATGGCTTCCGTCAACAAAGTAATCATCGTCGGCAACCTGGGCCGCGATCCCGAGATGCGCACCTTCCCCAGCGGCGACCAGGTGGCCAACGTCACCATCGCCACCACCGACCGCTGGCGCGACAAGAACACCGGCGAAAACAAGGAGGCCACGGAGTGGCACCGCGTGGTGTTCAACGGCCGCCTGGCCGAGATCGTCGGCCAGTACCTGCGCAAGGGCTCGCAGGTCTATGTGGAAGGCAGCCTGCGCACGCGCAAGTGGACCGACCAGTCGGGCGCGGAGAAGTTCACCACCGAGATCCGCGCCGACACCATGCAGATGCTGGGCAGCCGCCAAGGCCAGGGCGGCGGTGGCGGCTACGGCGCCCCCGATGACGGCTACGGCGATGGCGGCGGCTACGAGGCGCCGCGCCGCGCCGCGCCGCCCCCCATGCAGCAGCGTCCCGCGCCCGCCCCGCGCCCGGCACCGGCCCCCGCGCCCATGGCACCGCCGCCGCGCGCGGCCTCGGGCTTCGACGACATGGACGACGACATTCCGTTCTGATCCGCCTTGCCGCTGTGGCAAGTGCTTGCACGAAGGGCGCCCGCGGGCGCCCTTTTTGCTACTGAATGCATAGCTTCACCCCCTTGAAGGAAGGGCGCCTGCGGACTTTTACACCGGTTTGGCGCAAGGCCGCCCCTCCAGTTTGTCAAGTGAAGCCTGGGGGCGACAGAACCAACGATTCCTTACACGATTTCCTTTTCTTTCACAGATGATCGGGCCCCTGCGCTGGGCTGGCGGTCAGGCGCAGGCACATCAAAACCATACAACTGCCGCAAAAGAGAGAAAGGGAAACGCCATGGGATTCATCCGCAAGATCCTGATATTCATCACCGGCTACGCCTGGCTGCTGGTTCTGGCCGGGCCGGGGCTGATCGCCCTGTCGGTCTACAGCGGCTGGAAGGCCGACGCGGACCACGCCTACACGGCCCGCGACCAGTTGGCCACCGTGAGCGGCAAGGTGCTCGAGGCCTCGGAGGTCACGGTGAAGAAGCGCCGCCGCGCCACGCAGCACTACTACCAGATCAACGTGCAGCCCGACGGCGGCGGCGAGGTGCAGAAGCTCCACATCGACCAGAGCACGCCCAAGGCGCTGGTGGCCGCCATGATCGACGAGAAGGTGGAGGCCCTGGTGGACCGCGGCGACAGCAATCTGGTGTACGACATCCGGGTCGGCGGCGTGCCCGTCATCACCTACGAGGCCACGCAGCAGCGCCTGCAGGCCAAGGCCGAATCCACGGCGCAGTCGTTCAGCGGCGCGGGCCTGTGGGTCGTGGCCATCTTCCTGACGCTCATCGGCGTGGGGGGCATGTGGTCGAACCGCCGCCTGCGTGCCGCCCACGAGGCGGCCGCCGCCTGAGTTTGCCAACCCATTTCCGGAAGCATTCATGACCTCCAACGCACTCACCCCCGGCGCGCCGGAAGGCGCGCCCTTCGCGCGGCGCGATTTCATTGTCTCGACCTACCAGCACCTGGGCGCGGCCATCCTGGCCTTCGTGGCACTGTCGGCCGTGCTCATGTTCAGCGGCCTGTCCGGCGCCGCCGCCCGGATGCTGCTGTCCAGCGGCAGCAAGTTCCTGTGGCTGGGCGTGCTGGGCGCCTTCATGCTGGTGGGCTGGCTGGCCTCGCACCTGGCCGACAACGCCGAGAGCGCGCAAACCCAGCGGGTGGGCCTGGGCCTGTACGTGCTGGCCGAAGGGCTGATCTTCGCGCCCATGTTTGGCATCGCCCAACTGGTGGCGCCGGGTGCCATCGGCGCGGCGGCGTTCATCACGCTGCTGCTGGTGGGCGCGCTGACCTGGACGGTCTTCACCTCCAGGACGGATTTTTCCTTCCTCGGCGGCATCCTGAAGGTGGTGGGCCTGGTGGCGCTGGGCACCATCATCGCGGGCGCGATTTTCGGCTTCAAGCTGGGGATCTGGTTCTCGGGCCTGATGGTGGCCTTCGCCGGTGCCTGCGTGCTGTACGACACCTCGCGCATCATCCGCGACTACCCGGCCGACCGCCCCGCGGGCGCGGCGCTGCACCTGTTCGCGTCGATCGCGCTGATGCTCTGGTACGTGCTGCGCATCCTCATCAGCCTGGCCAGCAGCAGCGATGACTGAGCGGCTGTGCTTCAATCGCTTCGCTTTTGATAGCTTCTAGCGCTTGCTGCACAAGGGCTAGAGCCGTTTTTCTTCGATTTCCTCGGGCAGCGCCTGGGCCGCGGCAATGACGCCGCCGCCCAGGCAGACCTCGCCGTCGTACAGCACGGCGCTCTGGCCCGGGGTCACGGCCCACTGGGCCTCGGGGAACTGCAGGGCGAAGCCATCCGGCACGGCCTGCAATTGGCAGGCGGCGTCCTGCTGGCGGTAGCGCGTCTTGGCAGCGTAGGCCCCGGGCGCGGGGGCCTGGCCGGCGCACCAGCTCGTGTCCTGCGCCACCAGGCGGTGCGACAACAGCCAGGGGTGGCCGTGCCCCTGCACCACGCGCAGGACGTTCTTGTCCAGCTCCTTGCGGGCGACGAACCAGGGCGCGTGTTCGCCCGCGCCGCGTGCCGCGCCCTTCTCCTTCACGCCGCCGATGCCCAGGCCCTGGCGCTGGCCCAGGGTGTAGAACGACAGGCCGACGTGCCTGCCCAGCTTGCGCCCCCGGTCGTCGAGGATGGGGCCAGGCTCCTTGGAGATGTAGCGGTTCAGGAACTCGCGGAACGGCCGCTCGCCAATGAAGCAGATGCCGGTGGAATCCTTCTTCCTGGCGTTGGGCAGGCCGATCTCCTCGGCGATGCGGCGCACCTCGGTCTTGTGCAGCGCGCCCACCGGGAACAGCGTCTTGGAGAGCTGCGCCTGGTTCAGCCGGTGCAGGAAGTAGCTCTGGTCCTTGGCCGGGTCCAGCCCCTTGAGCAGCTCGAACAGGCCGGTGCCCGCGTTCTGGCGCACGCGCGCGTAGTGGCCCGTGGCGATTTTCTCGGCGCCCAGGCGCATGGCGTGGTCGAGGAAGGCCTTGAACTTGATCTCGGCGTTGCACAGCACGTCGGGGTTGGGCGTGCGGCCCGCCTGGTACTCGCGCAGGAACTCGGCGAACACGCGGTCCTTGTATTCGGCGGCGAAGTTGACGTGCTCGATCTCGATGCCGATCACGTCGGCCACACTGGCGGCGTCGAGGAAGTCCTGGCGGCTGGAGCAGAACGCGCTGTCGTCGTCATCCTCCCAGTTCTTCATGAAGATGCCGACCACCTCGTGGCCCATGGCTTTGAGAAGGTGGGCGGTGACGGCGGAGTCCACCCCACCCGACAGGCCCACGACGACGCGCTGTTTTTTCATAGGGCTGGAATTATCCCAGCCGCCCAGTGCACGTGCTGGCGCGCGGGACAGCACGTGCCGCCGTCCTACTCCTGCGCCTTCAGCAACTCGGCCCCGTCAATGATGAGGTAGTCATTCTTGGCGAGCATGGCGGCAAACTCATCGCCAAAACCGATCAGGAAGCGATACCCCTCCAGCGGGCCCAGCAAAGACCTGTTGATCGATAGCGTTCCATCATGAATCTGCAGATTTTCATCATGAACAGGAATGTCTCCACCATAACAATGCCCAAACCGCTCGGTCCCAGCCAGAAATATCGATGTATGGCGCCATTCCGGAGCGCCAACTTCCCATTTATAGGTGCGCGTGGATTGCCTGTAAAAGAACAACTTCTCGCCTTCATATTTTGAAGACGCAACGTCAATATCAAGGAATTCAGCCGTCAACCGTTTCAAGCGCAGGTTCTTTACTGCTTGGTTCGCGGATGGCGAGAACGCGCACAAATCACGCGCGAAATAAACGACTTCGCTCTGGTTGGAATGCAGAGCCCTCACACTCTGTCGCCATGTCTCCCCAAAATGATCACCAACAGGCGGATAGGATATCGAGGAAAATACTCCATTCAAGAAAAACAATATAAAAATCAATATTTCCAGGCGACGCCCCTGAAATGCGGAGACCAGCAATGCACCAAAGAAGAGCGAGGCCGGGGCAAAGAAATACCTCGCACTAAAATACGGCGAATTTTCCAAGACCATCTCTTTTCCCAGCATCGAGGCAAAGCTTAATATCGCCAGGACCATGGATGCAGAGAGCAGCCACCGCCCAAGCCTGTCAGCACGCACCCAGAAAAAGATATAAACAGAACCGACAAGGCCCGCCAAGGCCAAGCGAAGCGTCCCATGCTGCGCTATAGCAGGATGAATGGCATCGGCACAGCGCATGCAAATGTTATTCAGGAGGAGATGGAACGAAGCAAACACCCCGAATACATCCACCGGAAAGGAGACACCTCTCGAACTCTGCTGCAAGGCAAGAACAATCACCGCACCAACCGATGCGGCCAGCCCGAAAACCAGCCACTTGACCTGTCTCTCGGCAACGGCCCGGATGGCGAACAGGGGGGCAAGAAAAGCACTGCCTGGACTGGACAATCCAGCCAGGAGCGCCACGCAGAAATTGACGATCGTCCCAGGCAAACTCCCCGTCGCCCTCGGTGCAGCCAGGATCAGCGAGGCTGCCAGGATCATCCAGAACTGGCTATTGATGGAATTCAGCCACGTCTCGAAAGACTGAAAAACGAGCAGCGGAACCAGCAAGAAAGCGGCCTGCTTCACCCGGTTGCCATCAAAATGCCGGTTGGCGATGACCACGCAGGGAATCAGGAGCTGTATTGCCAGGCTGACGGCGAGCCCCCCCAGCGGGGCATGGTAGAGCGGCAACTGCGCAGACACCCAGCCAGCAATATTTGCGGGAAACGACAAATAGCCCAAGGGCATGGCCGTCAACGTCTCCAAGAGACTGATGGCCCTGCCTTGCATGAAATAGACAACCCCTTCTTCGGCCCAGAAGCGGGGCTTCAAAAAGAAAGCTGGCGCCTTGATAAAGGTGGCAGCAATATAGAAGAGAAGGAGAAGCAACCCCGTGAAAATATTCTTATACGGACTGCCCGAAAGATTGTATTTTTTAAAGAACATGGATACTGCCCTGACCCCCTGGAATTTCCCCACAGGCTTTAGATATTCATCTTGTTGAAGATAAACGATGGCAGATGCCGGATGACCATCATGATCAACCACCATTTACCCGGCGCGTAAACCACCGGCTTGCCTGCTGCGATGCCATCCACGATATGTTTCGCCACGCTTTCCACCGGCGCCAGCTTGGCGCCCTGGCCCTTGAGGTGCGCGGTCATCGGGGTATCGGTCGGGCCGGGCTTGACCAATACGACCCGCACGCCGGTACCCGCGAAACGATGCTGCAGCCCCTGGGCGTAGCGCGTGACCATCCCTTTCGCCGCGCCGTAGGCGTAGTTCGACTTGCGCCCTCTGTCGCCTGCCACCGAGCCGATCAGCGCCATGGTGCCGTGGCTGGCTTGCGCCATATGCCTGGCAAAGGCCTCGGCATACAGCACAGGCGAGACGCCATTGATGGCCAGCGCATCCTGGCAGGCTTGCAGGTCGTCCTGGCATTGCGCCTGCTCGGGCAGCGAGCCATGGGCAATCAGCACGGTATCCACTCGGCCTGCCTCGAAAATACGCGCAGCCACGGCGTCGATGGCTGCGGGGTTCAGAAAATCCGCCTGAAGGATCTGGATTTCCGATTGCGGGCTGCGCGCCCTCAGATCGGCGGCCACCCGTTCAGCACGTTGCGCATCCCGCGCCACCAGAACCAGGTCAAGGGGCTGGCTCTGCAGCCACAGCCGGGCGCAATGCTCGGCAATCGCCGAGGTGGCGCCAATGAGGACGATTCTTTTCCTGTCGTGCATTCAACTTCCCATCAAACGGCGTGAGAGGCCGGAACTGATGCCCCGATCCCGGTATTTCAAGAATTCCGGCAGGCGCGGATAGCCCGCTTCGAAGAGGTCTCTGGGCATGCGTGCATCCTTGGCCAGGTAGATGCGGCCCCGGGCCTCGGCCACGATGGCGTCGAGGCGCGCGAAAAGTTTCTGCGTGCGCTCCCCGTGGTTGGGAAAATCCAGCGCCAGCGTGGCGCCAGGCTGGGCAAAGCTCAGCATTCCGGCCGGCTCGCGGTTGCCGAATGTCTTCAGGACGGCGAGAAAGGAGCCATCGCCGAAGCGGGCGATTTCCTGCAGCATGGACTGGACCGCATCCCGCGCCACCCCGCGCGGCACCACGCTCTGGTACTGGAAGAATCCCCTGGGGCCATACATGCGGTTCCATTCGAGCAGATTGTCCAGGGGATAGAAAAAGGGCTCGTAATGCGTGACCGCCCGGCCTGCGCGCCATTTCTTCAGGTGGTAGTAGGCCATGTTGAAAGGGCGCAGCGAGAGCCGGTTGACCAGTGAAACGGGCGGCACGATGGGCATGGCCAGTTGGCGGCCCGCAGGCGCTGGCCGCTGTCCTGCGGCAACGGGGTTGCCGCGCATGAACAGGCCGCGCCCGCCGCTGCCGGGGATGCAGTCGATCCAGGACACGGTGTGTTCCCACTGCGCCTCGGAATCATCGGCAAGCCGGAAGAATTCATCCAGATTGGCGTAGGGAATGGTGTCGGTTTCCAGCCAGGGGCCGGGAATACGGCGCAACTGGATCTCGGCCTGCACGATCACCCCGGTCAGCCCCACGCCGCCGACCGTGGCGGCGAACCAATCGGGGCGCTCATTCGGCCCGCACTCGATGGTTTCGCCATCGGTGCGAATGAGGGTCAGGCGCTGGACATGGTCGCCGAACGCGCCCAGCACATGGTGGTTCTTGCCATGCACGTCGTTGGCAATGGCGCCGCCCACCGTCACCAGTTGCGTGCCGGGCGTGACCGGCAGGATCCAGCCGCGTGGAACCGCCAGCCGCTGGATGTCGCGCAGCAAGACCCCTGCTTCGCACACCAGACGGCCGGTGCGGTCGTCGAAGGCAATGAAATGGTCCAGCCCTGTCGTCAGCCAGAGCGTGCCTTCCGGGTTCAGGCACGCATCGCCATAGCTGCGGCCCATGCCATGGGCGACTCCCGGCGCGCCCCCGCACGAGAGCGCCTCATCGACCTTGCGCGGATCATTCAGGCCGACGACGCGGTGCGAATGGGCGCTGAGGCGCCCCCAGGAGGAAACCGGCCTCATGCGCCCTCCGAGCGGAAGACGTAGCGCTTGTCGAGGTGGTATTTCGTCAAATAACCGATGGCCAGGCCAATGATGCCGCCCAGGTAGCGCATTTCCCGGGTTTCAAAGAGGTGCTGGAAGCCGAACTCAAACCCCCAGAAAACCACGGTGGTGGCCAGGCCCATGACGGTGTAGAGGGCGAAAGTTCGGGTGTCATGGGCGACGCTACGTGCACGAAAACGAAAGATGTAGCGTTTATCGAGGACATATTTGACAACGAGACCGACCCCGGTGCCCACGATGACCGAGGCCAGAATGTCGAAGGCCCCGCTGTAGGCGCGAATCGCAAGGTCCTGGGCACCAATGTTTGCTGCAGTAGCGATCAGTGCGAAAATGGCATATTTAATCGCCAGCTTGGTCGAGGCAAGCATTCAGTGCTATCACCAAGGTTCAAAAAACGATGAATGGTACCGTAACGGCCCGCACCCCTCTGGCATTGATGCTGGGGTTAATCAAGCTGATGCGGCCAAAACAGTGGGTCAAGAATGGTTTCGTTCTGGCGCCGCTGATTTTCTCCGGGGAATTCCTGAACGCGGACGCGGTCAGCCAGGCCTTGCTGGCCATGCTGCTGTTCTGCGTGGCGTCGTCGGCAACGTATGTCATCAACGACATGCACGACATCGAACATGACCGGCGCCACCCCCATAAGTCCCGCACCCGCCCCCTGGCCGCAGGGATCGTCTCCGTGCCCGCGGCCCTGGTCCTGCTCGCCGCCCTCTATGCCGTGCTGGCGTGGGGCTGGTTCGCCGCCCCGAAGGTGGTGATGGTGATCGCCGCCTATCTGGTGCTGAACCTGGCCTACACCTTCGTGCTCAAGCACCAGCCCGTGGTCGATATCTTCACCATCGCCATTGGCTTCGTGCTGCGGGTCTATGCCGGTGCCATGGCGCTGGGCGTGCCAGTCTCCTCCTGGATGGCCATCACCACGCTGTGCCTGGCGCTGTACCTGGCGGCCGTCAAGCGGCGCCAGGAATTGAGCCAGAGCGGAACCGAGGGCCGCAAGGTGCTGGAGAAATACTCCGTGGCGCTGGTGGACCGCTACGCCGAGATGTCCGCCACCGGCGCGCTGCTGTTCTACAGCATGTTCGTGATGTCGGCCAGGCCTGCCCTCGTCATCACGGTTCCGCTGGTGCTGTTCGGCCTGTTCCGCTACTGGTTCGTGGTGGAAGCCCTGGAGGGCGGCGAGTCGCCGACGGATGCGCTGCTGGCCGACTGGCAACTGCTGCTCACGGTGGTGCTGTGGGTGGCCGCCTGCGGCTGGGCGCTGTGGCCAGTGGGAGCGTGACCATGGACGGCAGCTACGCCCTGACCCCTTTTCTGGCCTGGCTCGTGGCTGGTGTCACGAAATTCATCGTCAACAGCATCAAGGCCCGGCAACTGGCGTTCGGGCTGATCGGATACGGCGGCCTGCCGAGCAACCACAGTGCCATCGTCAGCAGCATGGCGGCCCTCATCGCACTGAAGGAGGGCATTGGCCATCCCGCCTTTGGCGTCGCCCTCACGCTGGCGGGCATCGTGATGCTGGATGCCAACAGCCTGCGCCGGCAGGTGGGCAAGCATGCCGAGGCCATCAACAAGCTGGCCGCCAACACCCCGGAGCACCCGCCGCTGCGCGAGCGCATGGGCCATACGCGCCTGGAAATAGCGGCCGGCATCGGCGTCGGCATTGCGGTTGCCGCCGCGGTGCACAGGTTTCCTGTCTGGTTCTAGTGTGCTGTCCTGCAAATAACTGCACATGAAATCGCGTCTTCGCGTCCAGGGCGTCGTTGCAAATCCTCGTGATAGCTACGGCTATCACTGCGGTTTGCGCCTCGCCCTGAACACGAATCCATCGATTTCATTTCGTGCAGCTATTTACGGGACAGCACACTAGGCGCGCACGGCCCGGGGCGTATGCACCGGCGCCTGCAGCACGCTGGCGTCGGTGTGCACCAGCTCCAGCGGCGCGCGCCGGCCCGCCAGAAAGTCCTCGATGCACTGCAGCACCAGCGGGCTGCGGTGGCGCTCGGCACAGGCGCGGATCTCGGGCAGCGTGAGCCACACCGTGCGCACGATGCCATCGTCCAGCGTGCGCCAGCCGTGGTGCGTGCCCACGCGCCCGGCGAAGGCGAAGCGCAGGTAGGTGATATCGTCGCCCGTGCGCGTGCGCGTGAAGCGGTTCAGGTACACGCCCACCAGCGCCTCGGGCTCGAAATCGTAGGCCGTCTCCTCCAGCACCTCGCGCACGCAGGCCTGCAGCGGCGATTCGCCCGGATCCAGGTGCCCAGCCGGGTTGTTCAGGCGCAGGCCGTCGGCCGTGTCTTCTTCCACCAGCAAAAAGCGGCCTTCGTGCTCGACGATGGCCGCCACGGTGACGTTGGGTTTCCAGCGGTTGGGCATGGCGGGCATTATGGCCGCGTGCCATGCCGGGGCGATGACGCGGTGTACCACGCCCGCAACGCTCTCCAATTGATAGCTTCCAGCGCTTGCCTGGCAAGCGCTGGAGGGCTCTCAGCCCTTCAAGCCATGCGGTGTGCGCTGCAGCGGCAGAAGCAGCCGCGCCTCCAGCCCAGGGCGCGCGGGAGCCAGCACCAGCCTGCCGCCCACGCTCTCGGCAATGCGGTGCACGATGGTCAGCCCCAGGCCGCAGCCCGGGCCGCTGGCCGTCTTGCGCCAAAAGCGCTGCGCGGCCTGCGCGCACTCCGCGGACGAGAGGCCCGGCCCCTGGTCGCGCACACGGATCTCCACGGCCGCGCCAGCGGCCCCCTCCACCCATTGCAGCGTGGCGCTCACCGGGCCCTCGCCCTGGTGGTGGCGCAGGGCGTTGTCCAGCAGGTTGGAGACGGCCCCGGTGAGCAGCGCAGGCGGCAGCGGCAGGGCCGCCTGCGCCCAGGGTGCCGGGCCTTCGCCCGGCGCGGGCAGCACCTGCACCGCGACGGCGGGCACCGCCCGGCCTTCGTGCGCGGCACGCTGGCGCGACTGGCGCACGGCCAGTGCGAACGCCTGCACGATGGCCTCGCCCTGCGCCCCCTCGGCGCTGCCCTGGACGCCGGCGCTCTCCAGCCGCGCGAGCTGCAGCAGTTGCTCCAGCGTCGCGTGCATGTGGCCGATGCCCTCCTGCGCCTGGCGCAGCGCATCGCCCGCCTGCGCGGGCGGGCCCGCCTGGTCCAGCACCAGCTGCGCCACCTGCACGTGCGTCTTGATGGCCGTGAGCGGGGTGCGCAGCTCGTGGGCGGCGTCCATGGTCCAGCGGCGTTCGTGGGCGATGGCGGCATCCATGCGCGCGAGCAGGCCGTTCAGGCTGTCCACCAGCGGGGCCAGCTCCACCGTGTCGCGGCCCGCGTGCACGGGCGTGGGGTCGTGCGGCGGGCGCCGCGCCAGCTCCTCGCGCAGGTGGCGCAGCGGCCGCAGGCTGCGCGTGCTGATCCACCAAGTGAGCAGCAGCACGCCCGCCAGCGCCAGCGCGAAGGGCAGCACCAGCGTGCGCACCACCGTCTGCACGAGGTGCTCGCGCACGTCCAGCCGGTCGGCCGTGGCCACGCGCAGGCCGTTGTCCTCCAGCACGTAGGTGCGCCAGGCCTTGCCGCCCTTGGTGATCTGGCCGAAGCCGGGGCCGCCGAGGGTGGAGAAGTCGGGCCCGTTGCCGGTGCGGGCAATCGTGCGGGGGGCTGGCAGCACCTCGACCTCGCTGCGCACCAGGCTCACCTCGCAGGCCACGCCGTCGCGCGCGATCACCGACTGCAGCGCCTCCTGCTCGGCGGGCGTGGGCAGCTTGCCGTCCGCGGGCTGGAACTGGTGCACGATGCTCGCCACCATCTTGGCCGAGGCGATCAGCCGCTCGTCGAGCATGGTGCGCAGCTCGCGCTGCATGTGCGTGAACTGCCACGCTGCCACGCTGCCCCAGAGCACGCACAGCGTCAGGCTCAGGCCCAGCACGAGGCGCAGGCGCAGGCTTTTCATGCGCCCCGCCCCAGGCGGAAGCCGACGCCGCGCACGGTTTCGATGATGTCCGCGCCGAGCTTGCGGCGCAGGTGGTGCACGTGCACGTTGACGGTGTTGCTGCCGACGTCGAGGTCGAAGCCGTACAGGCTGTCGTGCAGTTGCGCGGGCGTGAGCGTGCGCCCGTGCGCCTGCAGCAGCGCGGCGAGCAGCGCCCATTCGCGGCGCGAGACGTCGACGCGCGCGCCATCGCGCCAGACCTCGGCCGTGTCCATGTGCACCTCGCAGTCGCCCAGCGCCAGCCGGTCGCTCGCGCGGCCCGCGGCGCGGCGCAGCAGGGCGCGCAGGCGCAGCACGAGTTCCTGCAGGTCGAAGGGCTTGGTCAGGTAGTCGTCGCCGCCGCCCTCGAAGCCGGCCACCTTGTCCTCCAGCGCGCCGCGCGCGGTGAGGATGAGCACCGGCACATCGACCGCCGCCGCGCGCCAGCGCTGCAGCAGGGCAATGCCGTCGCCATCGGGCAGGCCCAGGTCGAGCACGCAAGCGGCGTAGGGCGTGGCGTGGCGCGCGGCCTCCATGCGCTCGCGTGCCGTGGCGGCATCGGGCGCCACGTCGCAGGTGAAGCCGTGCAGCTCCAGCCCGGCGCGCACGCCGCTGGCCACCAGCGCGTTGTCTTCGACGATCAGGATGTGCATGGCGGGCAAAAAGCCCGCATTCTAGGAAGGGCGCGTTATCGCAGCATTACGGCGGCGTTGCCATCACTCACTGTAAAACGCACAGTTTTTGGCCGCGCTGCGCGAGGACGTGGCGCTGCCCGGGCCGCCCCGCGCCGTCGAAGATGCGCTGCGCGGCCACTGGCACCACGCCACCACGCCCGTGTTCTGCGTGGAGAACACGCTCGTCAACGCGCTGTTCCGCCTGCTGTGCCAGCCGGCCGTGTTCGCGCCGCTGCCGGGCGCGTTCTTCCACCGGTTCCAGAACGGCCCGGGCAACCGCACCAGCCTGCCGGACCTCGTGCGCTTGTGCCACGTGCAGTGGACCACGCTCCCGGTTTGATAGCTGCCAGCGCTTGATGGACAAGCGTTGGCAGCATTTTTTGCCTGTATTTCACAGGCTCTCAGTAGCGCGCATCCGAGGGCTTGCCGCCCTTGGGCCAATCCTTGACCTTGGGCGCGAAGTCGGGGCGCGGCATGTGGCTGAAGTACTCGGCCACATCGACGGCCTCCTGGTCGGTCAGCCCGCCCTGGCCCAGCGGGAAGCCGCCATGGAAGGCGATGGGCATATTGCGCTTGACGAAGGCCGCCGCCGTATAGGTGCGCGCCATGCCCGCGCCGATGTTGAACGACTCGTCGCCCCACAGCGGCGGATAGACCATCTCGCCCCTGGCGTTCTTGATGCCCTCGCCGTTCTCGCCGTGGCAGATGGCGCACTGGGCGGCGTAGACCTTCTGGCCGTTCCCGGGGTTGGGCACGATGCTCTTGTCGATCTTGCCCACGCCGCGGCCCTCCACCTTGTCCTCGGGCTTGGTTGCGCCCTTCATCCAGTCGAAGAAGGCCACCATCGCCTTCATCTCCTCGCCCTCCTTGGGCAGCGCCTTGCCATTCATCGAGCGCAGGAAGCAGCCGTTGATGCGCTCCTCCAGCGTGATGTCGCGGCCCGCGCGCGCGCCGTAGCTCGGGAAGAAGGCCGACACGCCGATGTACGGCGAGCCGTCGGCCACGGTGCCGGCATTCAGGTGGCAGCTCGCGCAGTTCATCTTGGCGCCGACGTTGTGCGGCAGCATGCGCGCGGTGTCGATGTTCAGGCGCGCGCCCAGCACGAGCTGCTGGGCGTTCTTTTCCTTGAGCATGTCAGCCAGGCGCGGCGTCTCGAACGGGCGGCGCTTGTCGGCCGTGGCATCGAGCTGCTTGCGCGCGCTGGCCACTTCGGCGGCCTGGATCTCGCGCGCATCGGCGCGGCCCCAGGCGCGGCGCGTGAAGTTCAGGATGTCGGCGATCTCCGCGTCACCCAGTTGGGCAAAGGCCGGCATGGTCAGCGCCTTGGCGTGGCTGAGCGTGACCGGCGCCTTCCAGCCCGTGAGCATGATGTGGATCAGCGTGGCGGGGTCCTGCGACTGCAGCGTGTTGTTGCCCGCGAGCGAGGGGAACACGCCCGGCACGCCGTCGCCGTTGCCACGGTGGCAGTCGGCGCAGAACTGCAGGTAGCCCAGGCCGCCGCGCGTGGTGAACAGGTTCGCCGGTGCATCGCCAGCGGGTGCGGCGGCCTGGTGCGGTGCGATGGCCGGGCCGGGGCCTTGCGCCACCTGCATGGGCAGGTCGTCCTTGCCGGGCGGCAGCGATTTCAGGTAGGTGCCGATGGCGAGCAGGTCGCCGTCCGTCATGTACTGCGTGCTGTGCTGCACCACGTCCACCATGTTGCCCGAGACGGTGCCATGCTTGTTGCGGCCGGTCTTGAGCAGCTCGGCGGTTTCCTCGGGCGTCCAGAGGTTGCGCAGGCTCAGGGCGCGCCAGCCTTCGACGGTTTCGCCCGCCAGGAACAGGGCGCCCTTGCCGCCTTCGCCGGTCATGGTCTTTTCCTGGAACATCAGGCCGCGCGGCGTGTGGCAGGCGCCGCAGTGGCCCAGGCCCTGCACCAGGTAGGCGCCGCGGTTCCACTCGGCGCTTTGCTGCGGCTGGGGCGCGAACGGTGCGTCGTCGAGGAACAGCCCGTTCCACAGCGCCAGGCCCCAGCGCTGGTTGAACGGAAAGCCCATCTCCGACGCCTTGTTGGCCGCCTGCACGGGCTTGACGCCCTGCATCAGGTAGGCGTAGAGCGCCTGCATGTCCTCGCCCGTCATCTTGGCGTACGAGGGGTAGGGCATGGCCGGGTACAGGTTGTGCCCATCGGCGGCCACGCCCTTGCGCATGGCGCGGTCGAACTGCGCGAAGCTGTAAGCGCCGATGCCGTGCTGTTTGTCGGGCGTGATGTTGGTGGAGTAGAGCTTGCCGAAGGGCGTCTCCAGCGCCAGGCCGCCCCCCATGGGCTGGGACTTGTCGCCCGTATGGCAGGCCACGCAGTCGCCCAGGCGCGCGACGTAGCGCCCGCGCTCGACCTGCGCGCGCTGCTGCGGCGAGAGGTCGGCCGCGTAATCGGCGGGCAGGTCGTCGATGACCTGGGGAATCTGCGCATGGGGCGTGGCCGCCAGCTCCTGCGCGAACGAGACGGCCAACCCGGCCAGGCCCAGCGCGGCCACGGCGGCTGCGGCAGGCAGCGCGTGGATTTTCTTCGGGGGTTTCATCGGTGTTTCCTTCTTGGAATGGGAAAAGGTCAGACCCGGCGCACCTGCACCGGCAGCCCCTGGCGCACCACGGCGCCCGACACCCAGTCGATCCACACGTTGTCTTTTGCCGGCCGCGTGGGGTCGGCGAAGCCCAGGGCGTTGAGGTTCACGCCGTTGCCGTGCTGCGGGTTGCGGGCCATGGGCTGGCCGTCCACGGTGTGGGCCGCGGCGCCCAGCTGCGTGTGGCCGTAGCCGTATTCGATGGCGATGGCGCCCCGGGCGATGCCGCCGCGCACCAGGGCCACGCCTTGCACGCTGCTGCCGGGGGTGCGCACCTCGATGCGGTCGCCGTTGACGATGCCCAGCCGCGCCGCGTCTTCCTGGTTCAGGCTGATGGGGTTGTGCGGATGCACCTGGCGCAGGCGCGAGGCGGCGATGGACATGCTGCTCATCAGGTTGGACTTGTAGCTGCTCATGGTGAGCGGCCAGTCCTTCTCGGGGTAGTGCGCGCGCATGCTGCTGCCGTCGGCGAAGCGCGTGGGGTACCACGTGGGGCAGCCCGCGTAGCGCTCGCCGGTCATGGAGTGGCGCATCCTGGCCAGGCCCTCGTGCCAGAGCTGCACGGGGAACTTGTGCGCGGCCTTGACGTGCTCGCCCTGCCAGGCGTCTTCGATGCGGTCGAAGCGCCCGCCACGGCTCATCACCATGGCCACGCGGCGCACTTCCTCGGGCAGCAGGCGCTGCTGCAGCGCGGGCATCCAGCGCGTGAGGCCGGTGAGGGCGATGTCGTCGTCGCTGGCCTCGGGCACGGGCTTGCCGGCCTGGTAGGCGATGTTGCACATGCCGCGCAGGTAGAAGTCCTCGGGGGTTTCCAGGTCGAGCGGCGTGCCGTCGCGGGTAGCCATGGCGTTCTTGCCGAAGCCGGGCAGGCCGAGCTGCCGGGCGACGGCGAAGACGAAGGTCTCGAAGCCCACGGGCCGGCCCTCGGCCGTCTTGGCAGTGGCGGCATCGACCACGGGCCAGCGCACGGTGCTGCTCTTGGCCACCACGTCGGCCCAGGGCGCGCCGATGCCCCAGCTCTCGTAGGTCACGGTGTCGGGCACGATGTAGTCGGCCAGGGCCGAGGTCTCGTTGATGAACGGATCCACCGAGACGAACAGCGGCAGCTTCTTCGGGTCCTTGAGCGCCGCCGCCAGCGTGTTCTCGAAGCCGCAGATGGCATACACCGGGTTGCTCATGTGGTTGATCCACGCCTTCACCGGGTAGGGGTAGCCCAGCAGGCCGGCGGCCAGCATCTCGCTGGAGAGGCCGCCGGGCGCCGGGTACCACGGCGCCTGGGCGGGGTAGGGGTTCTGGCCCGCGTCCTTCCTGCGCTTGAACTCGCTCGTCTTCTCGTAGGGAAAGCGCGTGCGCGACAGCGCCACGCCCGTGGCCTTCACCGCGCCCTCGAACTGCGCGAAGTTGTAGCGCGGCCCGGGGCC
>Ga0222424_100511_pt1 | contig 19319 bp, 18 predicted proteins | sample 2B2ome_FD_182468 | JGI IMG/M metagenome (GOLD analysis project Ga0222424, IMG submission 182468) | Enriched microbial communities from leaf-cutter ant dump, University of Wisconsin, Madison, United States - 2B200A (version 2) | ecosystem: Environmental > Terrestrial > Nest > Insects nest > Nest... | reverse complement strand
TCGATGCCAACAAAATCAATAAAGAGTTGGGTTGGGCTCCTTCGGTTACGTTTGAAGAAGGACTTTCCAAAACGATCGATTGGTTCCTTAACAATAAGGAGTGGTTAACGCATGTTACCAGTGGAGCGTATCAGGAGTACTATGAGAAGCAGTATACGAATTGAACAAAAGAGACAAATTGGCAAATTGATGTCAACAGAATTTTTCTTAGGAAGAAAATTATAAAATTGTTGGCTCATGTATGAAAATCCATTCTGTTCTGGCGCCCGGGATTTTTAGAGTCGGTATATTGAAAAGCACTGATGAAAGTATTGAAACGGCAGGAGTACCATTAAAAAAAGGACTGATCGTATTGTATGAAAGTATCTTACCGGATAAAACATTGAGAGTGGAATTTTTTGTTAGAATGAAATCATGGTTGAAATAAAAGTTGTTAGTTTTTGCTGCCGATAGAAGAATTTCAAATACTTAGCTATGTAAAAGCAGCAAATAGAAGATCGGGAATTTTAGAGAACCTTGAAGAGGCTTTACTTAAATACAGAAGGGTGCTTAATCCAATGCATTCGTAAAATCCGCATCTATGAAAGGAATTATACTCGCCGGAGGTTCCGGCACGCGTTTGTATCCCATTACCAAAGCCATCAGCAAACAGCTGATGCCGATCTATGACAAACCCATGATCTATTACCCGCTGTCTGTATTGATGATGGCGGGGATCCGCGACATTCTTATTATTACAACGCCCGAAGATCAGGCAGGATTTAAACGCCTGCTGGACGACGGCGCCCGGATTGGCTGCCGGTTCGAATTTGCCGTACAGGAAATACCCAATGGGTTGGCACAGGCTTTTGTTATCGGCGCAGATTTTATCGGGGCCGATAACGTGGCGCTTGTGCTTGGCGACAATATTTTCCACGGTGTAGGGTTAGGCTCACAGCTAAAGAAGCTGACGGAGGTAGAAGGTGGCTATGTATTTGCTTACCAGGTATCGGATCCCGAGCGGTATGGTGTGGTGGAGTTTGATGAAAACAGGGTTGCCCGGTCCATAGAAGAAAAACCGGTTGCGCCCAAATCAAATTATGCGGTGCCGGGGCTTTATTTTTATGACAACAGCGTTGTCGATATTGCTCGTAATCTGAAGCCATCTCCCCGCGGTGAATACGAGATCACCGATGTCAATAAAGAGTATTTAAAACGGGGGGCCTTGCAGGTTGCAGTGCTGGACAGGGGTACGGCCTGGCTGGATACCGGCACTTTTGATTCATTGACGGATGCTTCTGAATTTGTCCGGGTGATCGAGAAGCGACAGGGTTTAAAAATCGGCTGTATAGAAGAGATCGCATACCGGAATGGGTTTATTGATAAGGCCCAGCTTCATGTATTGGCAGATGAGCTGACAAAAAGCGGTTATGGAGATTACCTGAGGAAGATAAAATAAGGCGTGATTTGAATCATATCTGACAATGGAAGCACAGTTAATAAAAGGTGGGCGTCATATAGACCAGCGGGGGCAGCTGTTGTTTAATAATGGTTTTGATCTGGCTCCTGTACGGCGCATCTATACGATTGAACACAATAACACGGCATTGATCCGGGGATGGATGGGACATGAAGTCGAAAACAGGTGGTTTACAGTTGTAAATGGCGCATTCCGGGTAAACGTGAAATCTGTCACTAATTGGGTTTCACCGGAGCTATCGGATGATGGATCTGTTGTTTTTGAATTAAAAGCCGGTTCCCTGGATGCACTGCATATTCCACCGGGGCATATCTTTTGTTTGCAGGCGTTGGAACCGGGTTCAACGATAGTGGTCATGGCCGATCATCCGGTGGGCACTACCAATGATGAACACCGGTACCCGGTTCAGCTGTAGCGTATTTAAGTACCGGGGTTTCAGTTGGCCTAGTGTCCGATACCCGTTCTCATAATTCGCCTCCAGTATTCAATTATCCGGTATCCACTACTCAAACATCTAAGAATGTCTGAAAAGTTTTTCTTTCATCCCTCTGCAATTATTGATGAAGGATGTAGAATCGGCGAGGGTACAAAGATCTGGCACTTTTCCCATATCATGCCGGGGTGCATCATCGGGGAGCATTGTAATCTCGGTCAGAATGTTGTTGTATCTCCCCACGTAGTCCTGGGTAATAATGTACGGGTGCAAAACAATGTATCCATTTATGAGGGGGTGATCTGTGAGGACGATGTATTCCTTGGTCCCAGCATGGTATTTACCAATGTTGTTAATCCACGTAGCGCCATCAGCCGCAAACGCGAGTATAAGCAAACGCTGGTAAAAAAGGGAGCAACCATTGGTGCCAACGCAACCATCGTATGCGGCAATACAATTGGGGCATACGCCTTTATCGGTGCGGGTGCTGTGGTTACCAAAAATATACCGGCATACGCGCTGGTGGTGGGCAATCCCGCACGGCAGACAGGCTGGATGAGCGAGTATGGGCACAAGCTAAAATTTGGTGCGAATCACGAGGCTGTCTGTTCTGAAAGTGGGGACATCTATTGTTTAAGTAATGGTGTCGTTAAAAAGAAGTTATAAGCGATGTCGCTTAAGATGATACATTCAACGATTTATTAAAGTGTATTAAATGTTTTTGAAAAAAATAAAGAACCTCATCCGAGAGCATATAAGTGACCAAAGACAAATTTTGGCTCAAACCAATGAAGTCGAATGGGCAATGATCTATCATGATAGTATCCGGGGAAAAGCATTCTTGGAGAACCTCCCGCTGAATATTGGCAGATGGGCGGGAAATTACTCTTTTTTTTATGTGCTGAACAGGGTCCTGTCAGATTTTCGACCACTTAAAATTCTCGACATGGGACTGGGAGAGTCCAGTAAGTTTATATCCACCTACCTGGAAAATCAATTACATCAAAGTTCCCATACCGTTATAGAACAAAACAGTGAATGGATCACATTATTTAAAGAGAAATTTACGTTAACAGAACGCTCCACTGTTATTTACCTGCCGCTGGTTCAGAAAAATATTAACTCTTTTCAGGTCAATTCTTATGATGGTTTAGAAGAGCAGATAACCGGGATATTTGATCTGTATATTGTAGATGGCCCGTTTGGTAGTGATCGTTTTTCAAGATTTGATATTATTGGTCTGTTGAAAAGACTTAATCCGCAGGATGAGTTCATGATTATTATGGACGATATGGGACGCAGGGGCGAGCAGGACACGTTTAATGAAATTGGTAAATTGTTTAAAACAAAGGGTATCGCATATACTGTAGGATTTTACGAAGGGAATAAATCCGTTGCCATCATAGCTTCGGATAAATACAAATATGCTACATCCTTGTAAGCCATTTAAAGCCTTTCAAGAACCGGTGTTTCTGCATAACCCCATTTGTATAGTTCCGTAATCAGACGTATGAAACAACGATTAAAATTTGCAATAGTAGGATATGGACATATAGGAAAGCGGCATGCAGAAGTGATATCCGGGAATCATGATTGTGAACTGATCGCTATAGTGGATGTAAGGCCTAAAGAAGAATTGTCTGATATTGATCAATATGACAATGTGACTTTTTTTGGATCCATCGAAGAATTTTTAACGTCGGAGGTAGGCCGAAATGTCGAAGTAGTCAATATTGCAACTCCGAACGGACTCCATGCAGATCAAGCCATACAGTGTCTGATGGCAAAAAAACATGTGATTTTGGAGAAACCAATGGCCCTGAATGCAACTGATGCGCAGAGGCTAATTGCAGTGGCGATGGAGGTCGGGAAACATGTGTTTGTGGTAATGCAGAACCGCTATAGTTCTCCATGTATTTGGTTGAAGCAGCTGTTGGCAGGTGACAAACTGGGAAAGGTGTTTCTGGTACAGATAAATTGCTTTTGGAACAGGGATGAGCGGTACTATCAAAAAGGTAGCTGGCATGGTAGTAAACAACTGGATGGAGGAACCCTGTTTACCCAGTTCAGTCATTTTGTTGATCTGATGTATTGGTATTTTGGAGACATTAGTAATATTCAGACCAAATTCCGGGATTTTAGTCATCAGCAATTGACCGATTTTGAAGATACCGGTGTACTAAGTTTCGATTTTGTAAATGGAGGAATCGGATGTTTCAGCTATAGCACGGCTGTTTGGGGCAAAAATCTGGAAAGTAGTATTACAGTCATTGCTGAAAAAGGATCGTTGAAAGTAACAGGGCAATACTTGGATAATGTAGCGTATTGTCATATTAAAGACTATGCCATGCAAGGCCCGGTAATTGAGACACCGGTAGGAACACATAGCGGCAACAGAGCGTCAGCCATTAATCATGAGTTTGTTGTGAAAAATGTTGTAGATGTGATACTCAACAATAGCCCGATTAATCACGAGGTTGGGGAAGGGTTAAAGATTGTCGAAATCATTGAACGGATTTATAAGAGTAATGTGAGCTTTAAAACAAACTGATTTGCTAACTAGAAATTCCTGGAAAGTATCTGCATATAAAGTATTGTCGAAGTTTAAAGACAGACAGTCTTCTTACAATCATGTAAGTTACCTGATGGCAAACAACTTCGTAACAATACTCAGCCAGTTTCTTTTTGCGCCACTTTTAACGAGGGTGTATTCCCCGGAAGCTTATGGCGTGGCTTCTGTTTTATTCGCACTCGGTTTAAATATTTCTACCTTGTTGACCATGTGCTATGAGCAGTCGCTTTTTTTTGAAGTCCGGCAAAGAAACAGGGATCTCATTTCAAGCACAGTTGTAACATGGAGTTTTGTCGTTTGTTCGTTTATTTTGCTTTTTGTTTTGCTAAATCCGGATGCCGTCTCCGGTGTGATCGGAATTCCAGGTGGGAGTTTTTGGATGTTGTTGTTATTACCTGTTTATATTTTCATATTGGTGCTTTGTAATATGAGTTATATAGAAGTTACGTTGAAAAAGAAATACAAGGATACTTTTACCTGGGGTGCCCCGGGTATGGTAGGAAGCAAATTCTTTTCACTGGGATATGGATATATCAGGGGCGGACATTTTTCTGGGTTGTTTCTGGGAGAGGTTCTGTTGAAATTGTATATTGCTTTGTTCCGCGTATTGATATCGCTTAAAAAAAATTTAGGAGCATATCTGTTGTTTTCCCGGAAAGGAATCAAAAAAGGGTTGTCCTTATTAAGAACATATAAGCGTTTTCCTTACTATGAACTGCCAGCATCCTATTTTAGTTTATTTGTAGGACAGGTGCCCATTTATTTTCTGACATTTCTTAAGGCTAATGCAGTAGTGGGGTGGTTTAGCATTTCAATTTCCTTGCTGGAGGCTCCTATCCGGCTGATCTCCTTTTCTGTATCACCCATATTGATGCAGAAACTAACCGAAATGAAAAATAATATGGATGGTTATCGGAAGATTTTGGAAAAGACGTTTACATTGATCTTTCTGATTATTCTTGTCCCATCGCTCATCCTGTTCTTTTATGGCAAGGACTTGTTTTCCCTGTTTTTTGGCGAAAAGTGGATAGAGGCCGGGATCATATCCTCCAGTTTTATTTTTGTTTACCTGTTTAGATTTGAGCTGGACTTGCTTTATAATGTATTAACCGTAATGGGTTTTCAGAAAAAAAAGTTTTTGGTTTTCCTGATAGAAGGAATCATAAGGATCTCATTACTCGTGATTACGTATCTGATTGTCCGGGATCCCTTGAGAACGATTATTATATGGGCGAGTGAATGTGCCCTGGTATATTATTTTGTAACGTTGTATGCTTATGGAATCTTAAGACTAAAACTTACAAAACTGATTATTTTGAAAACGTTGGTGACCGGACTGTTTCTTCTTGCATTTGTATGGAAGTTTGTTATTTAAAAATCGTATAAATAAATGGGATTACAGGGTAATAAATATTTTACAGGCAGAACGATTTTTCTGATATCTCCAGAAGCATGGAATTTTGTGTATGTTAGTAAGCATCATTACGCTATGGAGCTGGCTAAGAGAGGGAATAAAGTATTTTTTATCCAGCCGCCCAGGCCTGATATAGATATGGATGTGGTCATTCAGCCGGTAACTGGTATTGATAACCTGTTTTTAGTAGAATATAAACCTTTAATACGTGGTCTGCGCTTTCTTCCGGCATTTGTTATGCATTTAGTAGAAAGGAAGTTCCTTCGGAAATTGGAACGCTTAGCCACTGTTCAATTTGATACAATCCTGAATTTTGAGAATTCCCGTTTTTATGATTTTAGATTTGCGCCTAATGGGGTAAAGAAAATTTATTTCCAGGTGGATGAAGATCAGAATTATCATCCTGTTAAGGCTTCAACTACATCCGATATCACATTTACGATCAATGAGTACATCCTGAATTTATTAAAACCATATCAGCCCAATATTTTCAGGATCACGCATTCCTTTCATGGATGTCTTTCCAGCGAAGCACAGATGATTTTAGATGGAGGGGGCGCATTCCCTGTAACAAAAAAAACAATTACTGCGGCGTATGTAGGTAATATTGATAATGCTTATGTTGAGAAGAACATTCTCTTACAACTAATAAAGGACAACCCTGAAGTTGTTTTCAAATTAGTAGGACCCTATAATAAAGAAACATATAGACTGTTCGAACCTTATACGAATATTAAATTAACAGGGAAAGTTGATTATAAAGATATCCCCCTGCTACTCATGGATGCAGATATCTTATTATTGCTATTGAATAAGCGTTTTTTGGGGAGTAGCCATAAAATGATGGAGTACCTGGCGTCAGGAAAAGTAATTATCAGCACAGCCATAGAGGACTATTCGGGAGCGGATCATTTAATTAACATTGCATCGGGAAAAGAGGACTATTTACAAAAATTCAAAGATATAAAGGAAAATATTTCAAAATATAATACGAGCGATAAGATGAAAGAGCGGATCATGTATGCAATGGAAAGAACCTATTCAAGGAACCTGGATAGGATAGATGCCTATATCGATGTGGGGCAAGGAAGTGAAAGCTAAACGAACAAACATGCAAGGTAATATGGCGGGAGCAGAATGTTTTTATAGCCCGGCATCCAAAGTGTTTTGGGGTGTTACACGATGATAGTTTTTAACGTTAGGTAAAAGATCATTTGGTTTATAGGGGTAACAACCCGGTGAATGAAAATGAGCGAATCAGCAATAAGAGTGTTTAATAAAAATAATCAGGTTACGGCATGCGTATTTTATTTGTAAGTGTCGCTTTTCCTCCAAAATCAGATCCCGAAGCGTTACAAACATCAAAATATTTCTATCACCTGCAAAAGCACAATGATCTGAAAATTGATGTAGTGACATCTGCGATTCCCACATTGTATATGCCTTATGATAAAGATCTGGAGTTATATGCGGCAGGTATAGACCAACTTATACCGGTAAAGCTTAAAGAGAACAGGTATCTGAATTACATCATTCACAAGCTTGGGCTGCAGGATAAGTTATTCCCGGATTTTAAGCACTCGTTCCATAAGCAGTATAAGAAAGTATTAGCCACTTTGAATAAAAAACCCGACTTAATATATAGCAGGTCTTTCCCTTTGAGCTCTGCCCTCATGGCTTATAAATTAAAAAAAGAATTACGGGTGCCGTTCATATTGCATCTGAGCGATCCCTGGGCAGATTGCCCTTTAGAGAAACGTCAGGGGATGAGTTATCAGAAACACAACGAATGGGAAAGAAAGTGCTTTGAAGCAGCAGATGTGGTTACGCTGACGTCGTTGCCCACTATTCAGTTTTATGAGGAAAAATACCCGCAATTGACCGAAAAGTTTCAATTTTTTCCGAATGTTTATGAAAGCTACAAGGAAGAAGGTTCCTGCATAAAAAAAGAACACATCGGGGAGCGGAAATTCCGAATTGTTTATACGGGGGGATTAACGGGAGAACGAAGCCCTTCATTTTTGATAGAGCCTCTAAAGGTGCTTTTCCGAGAAGCACCAGCGCTGGCGGAAAAAATGGAAGTTATATTTGCCGGGGATGTTGACGCTGTAAACAGACAGATCCTCCGGGATGCGGAGTTGCCTTTTGTAAATTGGGTTGGCAAATTATCGTTTAAGGAAGCCCTGGAACTCCAGCGCACTGCCGATCTTTTGGTAGTTATCGATAACCCGATTGCAGATCCAGGATTGTCCATGTTTTTTCCTTCCAAGCTGTTGGATTATATGGTTGCCCGAAAGAGAATTCTGGCCATCACGACCCGGGGTAGTGCAACGCACAGGGTAATGGAGGACTTAAAGGGAGATGTCCATAGTCACAATGAAAAGGATGGCATCCGCAATTCGATCGTTAGGGCATTGGAAGCCTTTGAAAAAAAGGATATGGCGTATCTGATAAATGACGAGCCTCCACAGAAATATGAAGCATCCTATAATGCAGATAGATTATATAAATTAATAGTAAATACGGTAGATGACACAAAAAATCGCTATCATAGTAGGCACCAGACCTGAGGCTATAAAACTGATACCCGTTTATCTTGAGCTGAAAAAAAGGTTCCCGACGACCGAACTGGTCTCCACTGGCCAGCATGCGACGATGTTGGAACAGATATTTTCTTTTTTTGAAATAGCTGCAGATGTAAAATTGGAGGTTATGCAACCCAATCAGTCGCTGGCCGGGTTAACCGCAAGGCTCTCTGAAAGTTTACAACGTTGTTATGTGGACAGAAATTATAACCTGGTAATTGTGCAGGGCGACACGACAACGGCGATGGTTGGTTCATTGGTCGCATATTACAATAAGATTAAAGTGGCACACGTAGAAGCAGGATTAAGAACATACAATAAATATTCCCCATTCCCGGAGGAATTGAACAGGCAGATTATTGGAAGAATTGCCGATATTAACTTTGCTCCTACTAAGAAGGCGATGAAGGTTTTGGAAAATGAAGGAATATCGAACTGTTATCTTGTGGGCAATACCGTTATTGACAGCTTAATGCTGTGTTTGGAAAAAATGAACAAAAATATACAGTTGTATGAACAAAAATATGAAAGGTTAAACGACTTTCAGCGGATCATTCTTATAACAGGGCATCGACGCGAAAACTTCGGACACGGGTTTGATCGGATTTGTGGGGCCATTAAAATATTGGCTTCACAATATCCGCACTATTTATTTTATTATCCGGTACACTTAAATCCTAATGTGCGAAATAAAGTAAAAGAAGCGCTCGGCAATCTTGAAAATGTAATATTAGATGATCCCCTGCCCTATGATGAACTGGTTTTTCTGATGAGCCGGTCTTTTATTATCTTAACGGATTCCGGAGGTATTCAGGAAGAGGGGCCAACCTTGGATGTCCCGATATTGGTTATGCGGGATACCACCGAGCGGCAGGAAGGTATAGAAAGTGGTTGTGCCATTATGGTAGGAACTTCGGAAACAAAGATTGTTTCGGAATTTAATGCGTTGGTAACGGATGCGGATCGGTATAAGTCGATGGCAGAAGCGAAAAATCCCTATGGGGACGGAAAAGCATCTCAATATATTGCTGACGTACTCCGGACGGGGATATAAACCCGGTAATATTTGTAGTTTTATACGGTAAAAAATTTGACTGAGCAAATTAATGGGAGTTAATAAAGAAGTACTGCTTATTGATTATGGAATGGGCAACCTGTTTTCAATAAAAAAAGTGGTTGAAAGGTTAGGTTATGTTTGTCTCATTTCGAAGAATCCAAATTCTATCAGAAATGCCCGACGGATTATTCTCCCGGGGGTAGGGCATTTTGGAAAAGCAATGACCAATCTGAAAGAGGGGGGACTGGTGGAACCGTTGCAGGAGGCAGCCCTGATCCGGGGAATACCGATTCTGGGTATTTGTTTGGGTATGCAACTGATGACGAATAATAGTGAGGAAGGAGATGCCAGGGGGCTGGGATGGTTTAATGCGGATGTTGTAAGGTTTAACACACAGGATAAAAAAATTTATAAGGTTCCTCATATTGGATGGAATAGTGTTAGCATGAATAAGCCTAGTTTGTTAATGGCTGGTATTGAAAAGGATGCTGAATTTTATTTTGTACATTCCTATTATTGCAGGTGTAAAGACGAAAATGATATTCTTAATACTACGGATTATGAATCGGTGTTTACTTCAGCCATAGAACGGCAGAATATCTTTGGCGTACAATATCATCCAGAGAAAAGCCATGGGAACGGCGAAAAACTCATAGAAAACTTTATTAAGTTATAATGTACAGACCCAGAATTATTCCGGTATTGCTTTTGCAGGCAGGTGGACTTGTGAAGTCTGTGAGCTTTAAGAAACACCGGTATATTGGAGATCCGATAAACGCGGTAAAGATTTTTAATGATCTGAAAGCTGATGAGTTGGTGTTTTTAGACATCGATGCTTCCCGTGAAGGCCGGACAATTGATCCCAGGCTGGTGCAGGAAATAGGGGAGGAAGCCAATATGCCTTTTTCTGTAGGAGGGGGAATATCATCTGTTGCACAGATCAGGGCGCTTATCCAGGCCGGTGCGGAGCGGGTGGTCATAGGAAGCGCATCCGTTGCAGATCCGGATTTTATAAAACGAGCTGCGGTTGAATTTGGCACCTCAACAATATCGGTGTGTATGGACGTTAAAAAGAATTTTTGGGGGAAGGAATCGGTATGGACGAAAAATGGCCGCGAGTTGCATAAAATTGACCCTGTAGCATTTGCAAAGCAAATGGAACTACTGGGCGCCGGAGAGTTGATTGTTCAATCGATCGAACAGGATGGTTTAATGAAAGGGTTTGATAAAGATCTGATCAAACGCGTTTCTGATAATGTTTCAATCCCTATTGTAGCATTGGGCGGCGCAGGAAGTATACAGCATTTTAAAGAATTATATCAGTTTATTCCAACAAGCGGAATCGCGTCTGGAAGCAAGTTCGTTTATCAAAATGAAATGAAAGGCGTACTGATTAACTATCCGGTTTCAAACGAAAAAACCTTTATATATGAATAATAACCGGCCGTACCAGATTTGCAGCAGGTGTGTTATGGACACATCAGATGAGGATATTGTATTTGACGAGAACGGCTTTTGTAACCATTGTACCGGCGCCCTGACAAATCAAACAACGGACACCTATCAGAAAGGGGAATCCGAAAAGGCATGGGAGGGCATTGTCGCGAATATGAAAGGAAAGGGCGGTGGGAAAAAGTATGATTGTATTATGGGGGTAAGCGGAGGCGTGGATAGTTGCTACGCTGTTTATTTAGCTGTAAAGAGCGGATTAAGACCGTTATTGATGCATATGGATAATGGATGGGATTCCGATATCTCTGTGAAGAATATTAAAAACCTTGTGGAGCGGTTGGGCTTGGATTATATAAGCTATGTACTGGATTGGCGGGAGTTTCGGGAGATTCAGCTGGCGTTCCTCAAGGCATCTTCGGTTGATCTGGAAATTCCTACCGATATTGGGATTTTGGCGTCGATATTTGAGACAGCAGACAAATATGGAATTAAGTATATTGTTTCGGGGGGAAATGCATCCAGTGAATCCATCCTGCCGTTGACCTGGGGTTATCATGTAAAGCGGGATTTAAAGTTATATAAAAGCATCGTAAAACGATATGCGTCCGTTAAGCTAAAAAAAATACCCCATGTGGGTATCTTAAAGGAAATATATTTCAGGTTCGTAAAAAATATACGAACGATATATATATTGAACTATTTTGAATATGATAAGGATAAAGCGCGTGAGTTTTTGAAAGAGAATTATGGTTGGCAGGATTATGGCGGAAAACATCATGAATCCAAGATAACTGCTTTTTGGCAGGGTTATGTCATGCCTACCAAATTTAATATGGACTATCGGCGGGTGACCTGCTCTTCTCAGATCGTTGCCGGACAAATTACCAGGGAGGAGGCATTAAAAATGCTGGAATCGCTGCCTTATGATGAATCAGTGGTCGGAGAACAAAAAGCATATGTTGCCAAGAAATACAGTATCTCCCAGGAACAGTTGGAGGAATACCTGGCCCGGCCTCCGAAAACCTACAAGGACTTTCCGAATAATAAAAAGTTAATTGATTTTCTTATCCGGCAGTATAAACGAATGTATAAGAATAAACGACTCTGACATATACGATCTGATCCGGAAAAAACATAAGAATAAATAATAATTGGGATAATAAATATGGAGACAAAGAAAATATTAATAACAGGCGCGGCTGGTTTTATACCGAGCTCCCTATGCGATGCGCTGCTGAAAGATAAGAACAATTTTGTGGTAGGGGTTGATAATTTTCTTACGGGAAGCAACCAGAACCTGCCTGCAAATCATAAGGATAATTACCGATTTATAAAGTGCAATGTAAATGACTGGCGGGATATATCCACCATCATGTTATCGGAGAAATTTGATTATGTATTTCATTATGCTGCGGTCGTGGGTGTAAAACGAACATTGGATAATCCACTGCTCGTTTTGGACGATATTAACGGGTTTAAAAACATCCTGGACCTTTGTAAAGGTACAGGAGTTCAGCGCATCTTCTTTTCATCCTCATCCGAGGTATATGGAGAACCATTTGAAATTCCTCAGAATGAACATACGACCCCACTTAACTCCAAGCTGCCTTATGCTATTGTAAAGAATGTAGGAGAAGCGTTTATTAAATCTTACCAACTGGAGCACGGACTTGATTATACAATCTTTAGGTTTTTCAATACGTACGGTCCTAAACAGAGTGCCGATTTTGTTTTGTCAAAGTTTATCCGTACCGCCATTAAAGGAGATCCTATAACAGTATATGGAGACGGCAGTCAGACAAGGACTTTTTGTCATATAGATGACAATATAGAAGCTACGTTGCGATGTTTAAATGAGGATCGGTTTGTTAACGATACTATTAACTTAGGATCGGATAGGGAAATAACGATCTTTGAGCTCGCGAAAACGGTCATAGAACTAACGAATTCAGCATCAGAGATCGTGCACCTTCCTCCCTTGAAGGAGGGTGATATGAAACGCCGTTGTCCAGACAATTCAAATATGCAGAGGTTGCTGGGAAGAGAGCTGAAATCTTTAAGGGAAGGTATAATGGAAGTTATTAATTGTTTGTAGTAGCGGGATGAAACAGGGAAATATTTTGTTTTTTACGAGCTGGGGATATAGGGAGGGGTTGATCCAGTCCTACACGTTGCCCAATTTAAAGATCATCCAAAGCATCAGAAAGAACGGGCTTCTTTTTTTGGCCACTGAGGAAAAACAGATGGATGACATTAGCCCGGCATACATCGAAAATATTAATCAGGAGTTGGCCCAATATGCGATCGTTTGGAAGCCGAGACGTTATGTCCCTGCCGGAGGAAAAAAAATGCTGTTTATGTTAAGGGAAGTTCTTTACTGGTATTTTTTTTCTATCAGGAATAACATTCAAATATTTCATTCACTTTGTACTCCTGCAGGAATCTACTCCTATTTGCAGGCAAAATTGAGGGGCAGGAAGCTTGTTATTGATTCTTTTGAACCACATACCATGTATATGACGGAATCCGGTGTGTGGTCAAAAACGTCTGTAGCGTATAAATTCCTTTATTTTTTTGAGCGAAGAATGGTTAAACGGGCAGACCACGTGGTGGCCAATACGTTAGGGATGCGGGAGTATGCCAAAAACGTATTTGGCGCAAAGAATACCGACAGATTTCTGATTAAACCGGCATGTGTTGATCTTGATTTTTTTAAGTACAATGAGGCAGATCGTCTTTCGATAAGGACATCGTTGAATTTAGACGAAAATGCTATTGTAGGGATATATGCAGGAAAGTTTGGCGGAACGTATCTGAGCCAGGAAACCTTCGACTTTTTCCGGGAAGCGTATGATTATTGGAAGGACCGGTTCTTTCTTATTCTCTTATCCGGGCAGTCCGGTGAAGAGATAGAGCAGCTTTGTGCAGCAAGTGGATTCCCTACGGAGCGCCTTTGGCACAAAAGTGTGGACCATTTCGAGGTGGTACGCTATTTATCCGCTGCCGATTTTGCATTTACTCCCGTACGGCCTACACCATCAAAAAAGTACTGTACACCGGTAAAGGACGGGGAATACTGGGCTGTTGGGCTGCCGGTTGTAATTACGAAGGATATATCAGATGATTCGGACATTATAAAAAGGGAGAAGGCGGGTTCTGTTATTGAAAGTTTGGATCGTGCAGGCTATCAATCTGCGATTTATGAAATGGATGCCATGCTGAAAAATCAGGATAAGCATCTTTTGAGACAGCATATAAGAGCAATAGCAGAAAAATACAGGAGTTATAGCATCGCGCAAGCCGTTTATAATACTATTTATAATACCCCGGTTTAAAAAACAGGCAATGATAACTGCGGCAGGCTCCGTATCTTAGAATGTAACCGTTTTATTTCCGCCTGCATCGATATTATAAGAGCCGCAGCAGGTATTCAGATAATATTTTTTACTGAATTTAAATACCGTATTCTTATAATAGGCGCCTCTTAATACGGCAATATAATCGCCCTGGTTAAATTTGCTGGAGTTTGCGGTAAGCGTACAGTTTATAAATTTGTATTTTTCTTCCGGTTTCCAGGTGATGGGCGTTTCCAGCCATAGCAGCTTTTTGTAGTTGGCAGTTATGGTGCAGCTTTCAAAACGGACCCTCCGGCAATTGTTGGTTTCAATTAAAAATTGTCCGGCAGGTTGTTGCCCGTTATACGCCCGATCTTCAATAGTGCATTGAATAAACTTTGTTGCGTCTTTATCATTGGGCGCGTCATAACCATGTACAATAGGACCGTATATCTTACAACGGGTAAACGTAAAACCTGGCCTGGTAGCCCAGATGCTCCATGCGGTACTGCTCCAGAAGGTACAGTTGTCAAACACGATATCCCTGCTGTTGCCTACGTCGGCTACCATACAGCAACCAGTGGCATCGATGAATTCACAGGCTTCAAACATGCCGCCGCTGATGGGGCCATATTCAGCTTCGATGTCCAAACCTGCAGCCGGCGCTGACGAAAATTTGCCTTTACCGGAATGGTTAAACTGACAATTTTTGGCAATAAGACCATTACCCCCGATCCATGAAAGTCCCTGGCGGGCATTAAAATTAAATTTACAGCCCAATAACCGGATGCGGTCCGGGGTATTGCTTTTTACATTGGCTACAGAGATACCGTCTAAGCCAAAGTGATGGGCATTTACTTCTTGAACAGTGATGTTGTTACTGTTTTGTATAAAAATGCCATAATGTGGTAGTTGTCTTCCCACGTCGCCATAGATCCCTCCCATGACAATAGCTCCCTGATTGCCGTCCAACTCCAAACCGGCAATGGTTACATTTTGCGACTGATCTATAGATATACAAAGCCCAATACTGGCTCCATAACGCGCGTCAACAAAGTAGCTGTTTCCCTGGCGGGGCTTTCCTGAGCCGGGATCAAATGAGCCAAACTTCATTCCTCCGGTATAACGCACAACTGTACCGGGCATCCCCTTAATAGTAAGGTTCCTGACATTGCTGAAATGAAGCACATCCTGCCCCTCCCAGTTAAGCCGCCCTTCCTTTCCGTTTGTAATGATTTGCTTTCCTACTATATAGATACCCCGGGGAATAATTAATGTGCCATTGCCTTTTCTGCTGTTAAAGAAGGCGGCAGCACGTTCAAATGCGGCATGGTCGTTTGTACGGCCATCACCTTTTGCTCCAAAAGACTTAATATCCCTTACAAGCGTTACCTGGCTATAACTGAACACACACAATGATAACGCTGTAAAAAGTAGTATTTCTTTAAGCATATGAGTATGCGCTTTAATTGCGTTTCAAGGTACTCTTTTTTAATGAAAAGCGGCCGGCTCATGAGGCCATTCTTTAGGCCGTGTGGAACCTACTCGGTAAATATCTTATTTTTGTATCGGTTCTGCTTATCGGAGCTGGTAATCTAATAATTGAGCGGAAATGAAAAAGCGCGTTTTAATAACCGGTGCTGCCGGATTTCTGGGGTCGCATCTCTGTGATAAGTTCATTACAGAAGGATATGAGGTAATTGCAATGGATAACCTTATCACAGGAGACCTGAAGAACATTGAACACCTGTTCCCCGATCCGGGGTTTGAATTCTATCATCACGATATAACAAAATACATCCATGTTTCCAAACCACTTGATTATATCCTTCATTTTGCATCGCCTGCGAGTCCGATCGATTATTTGAAGATCCCCATCCAGACCCTCAAAGTAGGGGCAATGGGTACCCACAACTGTCTGGGACTGGCAAAGGACAAAAAGGCAAGGATACTGGTGGCCTCTACCAGTGAGGTCTATGGCGATCCGCTGGTGCATCCGCAAACGGAAGAATATTGGGGAAATGTGAACCCCGTGGGACCAAGAGGTGTTTATGATGAGGCGAAGCGTTATATGGAATCTATTACGATGGCCTATCATAATTTTCATAAAGTGGATACGCGGATCATCCGGATCTTTAATACTTACGGCCCCCGGATGCGCCTGAATGATGGCCGGGCCTTACCTGCTTTTATTGGGCAGGCGCTACGCGGAGAAGATATTACTGTGTTTGGAGATGGTCTGCAAACGCGTAGTTTCTGTTATGTATCTGACCTGATAGAAGGGGTTTATAAACTGTTGTTGAGCGATTATATACTTCCGGTGAACATTGGGAATCCAAATGAAATATCCCTGAGAGATTTTGCAGATGAAGTATTGGCATTGGCTGGAAATAAAGTGAAAATCGTCTATCGGTCATTGCCGGAAGATGATCCAAAACAACGCCGTCCGGATATTACATTGGCAAAAAAACTGTTAAACTGGGACCCTGTGGTTTCCAGAAAGGAGGGTTTGGAAAAAACATATAGTTATTTCAAAGGCCTTCCGCAGGAAGAATGGTACAAGCTGCCTAGAGAGTTTGCAAGCAGCCGATAAAATGCTGGAGCAAGGTAGGTCTTTATATTCAAAATTCTAAATTTATAATTTTCAGTGTGCGGGATTGCTGGTTTTGCTGATTTTAATAATAGAAGCTCCAGAGAAATGGTCGTTCAGATGGCCGCTTCCATGCCACATCGCGGGCCCGATGGACAATCCGAATTTTTTGAGGAAGCCTCGGAGGTCCAGGTGGGGCTCGGTCATCGCCGTTTATCCATTATCGATCTGAGCCATTCGGCAGACCAACCGATGTTGTATGAAGACCTGGTGATCGTTTTTAACGGAGAGGTCTATAACTACAAGGAGATAAAAGAAGAGCTGACCGGCAAAGGGCATCAGTTCCGGACAACCTCTGACACGGAAGTGATCTTACATAGCTGGAAGGAATGGGGACCGGATGCCATTCACAAATGGCATGGCATGTTTTCTATCGTGTTGTATGACCGCAGCAGGCAGGAGCTTGTTGCGATCCGTGACCGGGCGGGTGTAAAACCGTTTTATTATTCGTTCCGGGAGGGTTTATTCCTTTTTGGGTCAGAATTAAAGGCCTTAGCGGCGCATCCGGCATATAAAAAAGAACTTGACCCGGATGCTGTGGGTGCCTTTCTGCAATACGGGTATGTTCCAGCTCCGTATGCTATTTTTAATGATACATTCAAGCTCCGGCCGGGGCACCTGATGCGGTTAAATCTGAAGAACAGGGACCTTCGCACAGAGCAGTACTGGAATGTATACGACCATTATAATAAGCCAAAGTGGAATATCAGTTTGGAGGATACTGTTACTGAAACAGAGCAGAAGCTTGAAAAGGCGTTTCAATACCGTATGGTGGCCGATGTACCGGTGGGCGTATTTCTCAGCGGAGGTTTTGACAGTACTTGTGTTACGGCCCTCTTACAAAAGAATAATATGGAAAAGATCCGGACCTTTACGATTGGGAGTACGGATCAGCAACTCAATGAGGCACCGTTTGCGCAAGAGATCGCAGCCAGGCTTGGTACCGACCATACGGAGTACTATTGCACATCAAAGGAAGCAATAGACATCATACCGGAGCTGCCATTTTATTACGATGAACCTTTTGCTGACAGCAGCGCCATCCCCACCATTCTGGTAAGCCGGCTGGCCCGGCAAAAAGTAACCGTAGCACTCTCTGCTGATGCGGGCGATGAGATCTTTGCCGGCTATAACCGGTATGCATATATGAGCCGCTACGGCCGGAAACTACAGGGCATACCGGCTCCTTTACGGAAAATGGCAGCAATGTGGATGGAAAAGATTTCGTCGGACAGGATCCCTATACTCAGAAATAAGACCAACTTTCACAGCCGTTACGATAAGATCAAAAATCTGCTGAATGACCCTTCGCCCGGCGAACTGCTGAAGAACCTGAGTATTGTTTTTCCGGAGAAAGAACTCCAGCGGTTATTTGACCCTCATTCAGGCATAAACAGACTTCCAACCCTGCACAACAGCCGGGAGCTGAAAGATGCTTTTTATGATCCGTTGTCGTTTATGATGGCCGTGGATTTTCAAACATACATGACCGATGATATTTTGCAGAAGGTAGACCGGGCTGCGATGAGTGCCAGCCTGGAAGGAAGAGACCCGTTTTTGGACCAGGACGTCATTGAATGGGCCGCACGACTTCCGGCAGATTATAAATTTCATAATGGCGTAAAGAAATATATACTCCGGGAAATTGTTTATAAATATATTCCGAAACAAATGATGGACCGGCCAAAGATGGGATTTGCCGTTCCCGTGGCAGACTGGCTTCAAAATGAGCTGAAGTACCTGGTAGAGGAGCATTTGAGCGAAGCGGCCGTAAAGGCACACGGGCTTTTTGAATATACAGCTGTTTACAAATTGAAACAGGCGTTCTATTCAGGCCGGAAGGAAAAATACTTAAAAATATGGCACTTGCTGATGTTTCAGATGTGGTACAAAAGATGGGGTGTATAAAATGGAGAAAAAAAACACCTTGAAAGGGTCGGGAAAAGTGCTCTTTATTGTTCCCTATCCTGTAGGAAGAGCACCTTCACAGCGTTTCAGAATAGAGCAATTTCTTCCGGTTCTGGAAGATCGGGGCATCTATTATAAACTCCGTCCTTTTCTGGATGAACAGGCCTGGAATGTTTTATATAAGAGCGGCGCTGCCTGGAAAAAGGGCATTCATGTACTGAAGGGCTTTTTGAGACGATGTTATACGGTATTCATTGAAGCACCACAGTATAAAACGATCGTTATCCATAGAGAGGCGGCTCCGCTGGGACCTCCTGTTTTTGAATGGTGGTTGGCCCTCGTATTAAAAAAGCGGGTGGTCTATGATTTTGATGATGCCATCTGGATCCCCAACACCAGTAGTGATAATAAGATCGCCGCAGGGATGAAAGCATTCTGGAAGGTTGCAAAAATT
>Ga0222424_100509_pt1 | contig 19354 bp, 22 predicted proteins | sample 2B2ome_FD_182468 | JGI IMG/M metagenome (GOLD analysis project Ga0222424, IMG submission 182468) | Enriched microbial communities from leaf-cutter ant dump, University of Wisconsin, Madison, United States - 2B200A (version 2) | ecosystem: Environmental > Terrestrial > Nest > Insects nest > Nest... | reverse complement strand
CTTCTTGATGAAGGCGGTGTTCTCGGGGCTCTTGATGGACTGGAAGTAGTTCCAGGCGGCCAGGTGGCCCACCAGGGGCTTCGTGTCCACGCCGCGCAGCTCTTCCTCGCCAACGCTGAAGGCGACCACGGGCACGTCCTTGGCCTTCAGGCCCGCGTTGCCCAGTTCCTTGTAGAAGGGCACGTTGGAGTCGCCGTTGATGGTGGAGACCACCGCCGTCTTGCCGCCCTGGCTGAACTTCTTGATGTCGGCCACGATGGTCTGGTAGTCGCTGTGGCCGAAGGGCGTGTACTTCTCGTCGATGTCGGAATCCTTCACGCCCTTGGATTTGAGGTAGGCGCGCAGGATCTTGTTGGTAGTGCGGGGGTACACGTAGTCCGTGCCCAGCAGCACCCAGCGCTTGGCGCCGCCGCCGTCCTTGCTCATGAGGTAGTCCACCGCGGGAATGGCCTGCTGGTTGGGCGCGGCGCCGGTGTAGAACACGTTCTTGGACAGTTCCTCGCCCTCGTACTGCACGGGGTAGAACAGCAGGCCGTTGAGTTCCTCGACCACGGGCAGCACCGACTTGCGTGACACGCTGGTCCAGCAGCCGAAGATCACGGCCACCTTGTCCTGCGTGAGCAGCTGCTTGGTCTTCTCGGCGAACAGGGGCCAGTTGGAGGCCGGGTCCACCACCACGGGTTCGAGCTTCTTGCCGAGCACGCCGCCCTTGGCGTTGATCTCGTCGATCGCCATGAGCACGGTGTCTTTCAGCACCGTCTCGGAAATGGCCATGGTGCCGGACAGGCTGTGCAGGATGCCGACCTTGATCGTGTCCTGCGCATGGGCAGGCAGCGCGGACAGGCCTGCGAGCGCGGCGGCTGCGGCAAGGGCCTTGAGGGAATAGCGACGTTGCATTTGGGCTTCTCCAGGGGTTGGTGTTGAAGCCGATTCTGGAGAGCCCGGGCCGCGCCGGATATACGCCGGGTGGCGTACGGCGGGGGCGGCGCCGGCGCGCCGTTCGCTATGCAATCAGTAGCGGCTTGCGCTTTCTGGATAAGCGCTGAAGGCCGATTTGGCATCCATTCTCACACTCCGTTCCCAGGCCGCTGCAGCATGCGCGCCAGCAGCCGGGGCGCCCAGCGGTGCAGGTGCAGCGCCGGCCGCGCCTTGCCGATGGCGATGTCCTGCCGCCCCGCCAGCAGACCCTGCACCAGCGCCTGCGCGGCGGTCTCGGGCGCGATCTTGCCGCCCTGGCCGCGCCCCTGGGCCATGGCGGTGTCCACCAGCGGCATCACGGCATGCACCACCCGCACGGGCGAGCCCGCCAGCTGCACGCGCAGTGCTTCGGTGAACATGCGCAGGCCCGCCTTGGTGGCGCTGTAGACGGCGGCCGTGGGCTTGGGGCACACGCCCAGCACCGAGCCCACGTTGACCACCCAGGCGCGCTCGCGGGCCTGCAGGTGCGGCAGCAGCGCGCGGGCCAGGGCCAGCGGGGCCAGCAGGTTGAGCGCGACCTCGGCCTCGACGTCCGCTGCGGCGTAGCCGGGGCCGTCCACCCGCAGGTCGTGCTGCACGCCGGCGTTGTTCACCAGCATGCCGATGTCGGGGTGGCGGGCCAGCCACTGGGCGGCCAGCGCGTCCAGCGTGCCCGTCCGCGACAGGTCGGCCGGCCAGGGCGTGATCAGCGGCTGCCCGTGCGCCAGGGCGTCCAGCCGGGCGGCATCGCGCGCCACGGCCAGCACGGGCACGCCGTGGCGCGCCAGCTCCAGCGCCAGGGCACGGCCGATGCCGGCGCTGGCGCCGGTGACCACGGCACGCGGCAGGGGGGAAGGGGGAAGAGGATGGGTCGTCATGGCCGGCACTCTAGGCAGCGCGGCGGCGGCCGTCATCAACCCAGGTTAATCGGGCGGCATACCATCGCGGCATGGCCCCGCCCTTCCCCGCCTTCCACGCCCTCTTCACGGCCGCCGCCGGCGGCGAGCTGCCCGGCTGGGACGAGGCCGAGCGCGCCATGGCCGCCGTGCGGGTGGAGGCGGGCGGCACCGTCTTCGCGCAGGCGGCGGAGCACCCCTGTGTATACGCCGTGCGCGCCGGGCTGCTCAAGCTGTGCTACCTGGGCGAGGACGGCACGGAGTGGATCAAGTCCTTCGCCCACGAAGGGCGCTTCTTCGCCAGCATCGCCGCGCTGCAGCCGGGCGGGCGCACCAGCTTCGGCGTGGTGGCGCTGGAGCCCTGCGTGCTGGAGCGCATCGACCACCGCGTGCTGCTGGCCCTGGCCCGGCGCCACCTGGCCTGGGCGCACGCGCTGCACCAGCTGGCCATGGTGTTCGCGGCCCGCAAGGAGGCGCGCGAGCGCGAATTGCTCACTCTGAACGCCGAGGCGCGCTACCGGGCCTTCTGCGCAGCCGAGCCGCTGCTGGCGCGGAGGATTCCGCAAAAAGACCTGGCCCGGCACCTGGGCCTGACGCCGGTGGGGCTCAACCGCATCGCCATGCGGGTGCGGCGCGGCGGGGACGGCGGCTGAAAAATCCTTTCAAATCAATGGCTTGCACATTCCCACCAAGGCTCCAGGCTTTTTTACCTTCGCGAACAACCGGACGGGAACTCCGGTCTTAGCACTCGATCGAACCGAGTGCTAATATTCATGGCTTAGAGGAAAGGATTCCCGGAATGAACATTCAATCTGGAACCGCGACGACGACTTTGGCGCCCGCCAGCCCCTGGGCGCTCGTGCCTCCGCTGGGCAATCTGGACGCCTATATCTCGGCCGTCAACCGCCTGCCCCTGCTTACGCCCGACGAAGAACAAAGCTACGCCCGCCAGCTGCGGGACAACAACGACCTGGACGCCGCCGGCCGGCTGGTGATGTCGCACCTGCGCCTGGTGGTGTCGATCGCGCGCCAGTACCTGGGCTACGGCCTGCCGCACGGCGACCTGATCCAGGAAGGCAACGTGGGCCTGATGAAGGCCGTCAAGCGCTTTGACCCTGACCAGGGCGTGCGCCTGGTGAGCTACGCCATGCACTGGATCAAGGCCGAGATCCACGAGTACATCCTGAAGAACTGGCGCATGGTGAAAGTGGCCACGACCAAGGCCCAGCGCAAGCTGTTCTTCAACCTGCGCTCCATGAAGCAGGGCTTCAAGGCCGATGCCGCGGCCGCCGACGCGGCGACGCACCGCGACACGCTGTCGGACCACGAGATCGACGCCGTGGCGGCGCAGCTCAACGTGAAGCGCGAAGAGGTCATCGAGATGGAAACCCGCATGTCGGGCGGCGACGTGCTGCTCGACCCGGCGCCCGCAGACGACGGCGAGCAGGCCTTCGGCCCCATCGCCTACCTGGCCGATGCCTCGCACGAGCCCACGGCCATGATTGAGTCGCGCCAGCGCGACGCCCTGGCCACCGACGGCATCGCCGCGGCCCTGGACAGCCTGGACGACCGCAGCCGCCGCATCGTGGAAGAGCGCTGGCTCAAGGTCAACGACGACGGCACGGGCGGCATGACGCTGCACGAGCTGGCGGCGGTGTACGGCGTGAGCGCCGAGCGCATCCGCCAGATCGAGGTGGCCGCCATGAAGAAGATGAAGAAGGCCCTGGCCGAGTACGCCTGAGGTGCCGCGGGGGCGCGTTAATATCCCTGTCCTGCAGAAGTTGCCTCACGGGGCCCCGGTTCTGGGGCCCCGTGCCGTTTTCCCTCCAACTTTCTTCCTGAGGAGTCCCCATGTCACGCCCCGTCCTGCGCCGCGCGTCGCTGCTGATGATCGCCCTGGCTGCCGCATCCCCCTGGGCCCTGGCCCAGACCACCGCCAAGCCGGCTGCGGCCGCGGCGGCGCCGCTGAACTGGCCCACCAAGCCGGTGAAGATCATCGTCGGCTTTCCGCCCGGCTCTTCGCCCGACCTCACGGCGCGCACCTTCTCGGAGCCGCTGTCCAAGGCCCTGGGCCAGCCCGTGATCGTGGAGAACAAGGTGGGCGCGGGCGGCAACATCGGCGCCGATGCCGTCGCCAAGGCGCGCGACGACCACACCATCGGCCTGATGATCAACGGCAACATGACCATCGCCAAGATGCTCAACCCGGCCGTGCCCTACGACCCCCTGAAGGACCTGGCGCCCCTGACCCTCATCGGCACCTCCCCCCTGGTGCTGACCGCCCCGGTGAGCCAGCCGGGCGTTCCGGCCAATGCCGATGCCCGCGACTTCTTCGTGGCGGCGCGCAACGGCGGCGACAAGTGGAGCTACGGCACGCCGGGCGTGGGCACCGTCGGACACATCGGCACCGAGCTGCTCAAGTCGCGCAGCAACATCAACCCCGTGCACATACCCTACCCCGGCTATCCGCAGGTCGCCACGGCGATGCTGGGCGGACAGCTGCAGATGGCACTGCTGCCCCCCGCGCTGGCCCAGGCGCAGGTGCGCGCCGGCAAGCTGCGCGCCATCGGCGTGACTTCGTCGGGCCGCAGCCCGCTGGTGCCCGACGTGCCCAGCCTGGCGGAGGCCGGCATCCGCAACTTCAACCTGGAGATCTGGAACGCCTTCGCCGCCCCGGTCACGCTGCCCAAGCCCATCCAGGCCAAGCTGGCAGCCCTGCTCAGCGAGATCGCCCGCAGCGAGGACGTGCGCGCCAAGCTGTTCCAGCAGGGCTGGCAGGTGGCGGGCACTTCGCCCGAAGGGCTGGCCAACCGCATCAAGGCCGACACCGCCCTGCTGGGCGGCGTGATCGCCATGCGGGGCATCAAGGCCGAGTAAGCGCCCAGGCGGGCGTGACGCCTGCGGCACACATCTTGTTGCATTCGAGGGGCATCCCGGGTAAGGTCAAAAAAACCAATCCCGGGGCGCACAGGCTCTTCCGGCACACCCTGAACCGATGTCCTGCCGCATGCGCCATGAATCCTGAACCTCCCGCCCGTGCCGGGGGGTGCCCACACTGTTTCGGCCAGCAGCAATGCCTGCTGGGACGGCAACGGGAAGCCCGGCGCGACGCCTGGATGCCCATCGTGATCGAACGTCCCGTCCGCAAGGGCGAGCTGCTCCTGCAGCAGGGCCAGCTGGCGCCGACGTTCAAGATCGTCAAGACCGGCTCGGTCATGCTGCTGCGCAGCGGCGAAGACGGTGTCGAACGCCCCGTGGGAATGTTCGGCGCCGGGCAGGCCATAGGTTCCACGGCACTGGTCGAATGGCCCGCCACGGTTTCCTGCCGGGCGCTGGCCGCGGGGCGCGTGTGCGAGGTGCAGACCGCGGCGGCTTCCCGGCTGGGCCTGCTGGACGCGGAGTTCCTGACCGGTCTGGCGCAAAGCTGCGCGCAGACGAATGCCTGCCTGGCCGACTGGGCCCGCATCGTCCGCATCCGGGGCGTGGCGGGCCAGTTGGCCGCCACCCTGCTCCAACTGGCCAGCGTGCAGCGCAGCACGCTGGTGCGCCTGCCCAGCCACACCGTGCTGGCCAGCCTGCTCTCCACCACGCGGGAAACCATTGCCCGCACGCTGCGCCAACTGGCCCTGAGCCACGGCGTGGTCCGCCACGACCGCTGGCACTGCGAAATCCGGCGCGAGGCCCTGCTCGCCCTCGCAAGCGGGCGGGAGCCCGCTCCCCTCGCTGCCTGACGACGGCCCTCTGAAAGCTTCAGACGGTGGCTGCCGGCCCCGGGCTAGCGTCGATCACGGGGGGCTCCAGCCAGAGCTGCGCGATGTCCTGCGGCGGCACGGCCTTGGAGTAAAGCCACCCCTGGTAGGCATCGCAGCCATGCTGCGCCAGAAAGCGCAGCTGCTCGCTGGATTCCACCCCTTCGGCCACGACACGCAGGCCCAGCGTGCGGGCCAGCGCGATGATCGCGCGCACCAGGGTGGCGTCCTCGGCGGTGCGCAGCACCGGGCGCACGAATTCGCGGTCGATCTTGATGCGGGAGACGGGCAGCTGCTTCAGGTAGGCCAGCGACGAGTGCCCCGTGCCGAAATCGTCCAGCGCGATGCAGACCCCCAGCGCCTGCAGGCGGCGCAGCACGTGCCGGGCCTGCTCGGGGTCCTGCATCGCCTCGGACTCCGTCACTTCGATCTCCAGCAGGTCCGGCCGGGCGCCATGGGCCGAGAGGCACTGCTGGACCTGTTCGACCAGGTCCGCCTGGCGCAGTTGCTGCGCGGACAGGTTGACCGCGACGCGCAGCGGCATGCCGGCCTGCGACCAGGCCGCGATCTGCCGGCAGGCTGTGTCGAGCACCCAGGCCCCCAGGGCCAGGATCAGCCCCGTGGCCTCGGCCACCGGGATGAAGCGGTCCGGCGTGACTTCGCCCAGCTGCGGGTCGCGCCAGCGCAGCAAGGCCTCGACGGCCTGCAGCTGCCCGGTCGCCACGTCCACCTGCGGCTGGTAGTGCAGGGCCAGCCCGCCATAGCCCAGGGCGAGCTTGAGCCGCTCGTGCAGCTGGAGCTTTTCCGCCATGCGCCTGCCCATGTGGTCGGCGTAGAAGGCATGGGTGGCGCGGCCGGACTCCTTGGCGTGGTACATCGCCATGTCGGCATAGCGCAGGAGCGTGGTGGCATCGGTGGCGTCCTGCGGATACACCGCGATCCCCAGGCTGGCGCCCAGGCTCAGCTCGAACCCGTGCATCTGGTAGGGCTTGCAGAGCACGTCGAGCAGCTTGGATGCGACCTGGCCGGCCTCCTGCGGCCGGGCGATCCGGGGCAGCAGCACCGTGAACTCGTCGCCGCCCAGCCGCGCCAGCGTGTCGCTCGCCCGCAGCGCGCCCTTGAGCCTGCGCGCGGCCTCCAGCAGCACCTGGTCGCCCGCCGCGTGGCCGTAGCCGTCGTTCACCGCCTTGAAATCGTCCAGGTCGAGCAGCAGCAGGGCGAAGCATTCGCCGTGGCGGTCGCATTCGGCGATGGCCTGCTCCAGCCGCTGGCCGAACTGCCAGCGGTTGACCAAACCCGTGAGCGTATCGTGCGTGGCTTGGTAGTGCATGCGGGCCTCCAATTGCCGCACCTCCGAGATGTCGCGGACAAAGGCCACCGCGGCCCCGCCGTGCACGTCGGTGTGGCCCAGGGCGATGTCCACGGGCACTGCGCTGCCGTCCTTGCGCGTGATCCACAGGTCGCGCCCCATGCCCATGGGCCGGCGCGAGGGCGCCTGGAAATAGGCCTCCAGATGGCGGGCATGCGCGGCCCGCAATGCCGCCGGCATGAAGATGTCCAACGAGCTGCCGCGCAGCTCCTGCGCCGCGTAGCCGGAGATGACTTCCATGGCCGCGTTGGCCGCCAGGATCCGGCCCGTGCGGTCGACCAGCAGGATGCCGTCGGGCGCCGCATCCATCGCGGCGCGGATCAGCTGGCTGTCTTCCGGCAGGCGCGGCGGCGATTGGGAAGAAGCAGGGTGCTGGCTGCTGCCGCGCTGCGCATCCCCGCCCTCGCCCGTCACGCGGCGCCCTCCGCCAAGACTGCCTTGTCACTCCCGGCCCTGATGGCGAAGGTGAGTTCTATGCCCCCGAGGGTGGAAAGCGGCGTGTCGCTGTCCACCAGCGGGCATTCGCGCTGGGTCACGGGCACGTTCTGGCGCATGGATGAAACATTCCTTCGCAGAGTGGTGGTCGAAGCGCCAGCACGCCCAGCCGGGCACGCCGCGCGGATCTTGAGACCATCTGCCTGCATCCACGCCAGACGGCCCGAACCACTCTAGGGAATCACGCCACCTCCGGCACGGCGGGTATCCGGGGAAAACCCCTGAATGTGACGCGCATCGCATTCCCGGCACGGCCGGTGCGGCCTATCCGCCACACCCAGGGGGAATGCGTCAGCCCGCTTCGGCCAGGAGGGCCTTCACATCCGACGCCAGGGCCTGCGCGCCGCTGCCATAGCGGTTGTAGACGCGCAGCCGGCCCGCCGTGTCGTACACGTAGCTGCCGGCCGAATGGTCCATGGTGTAGCTGGTAGGCGTCTTGCCGTCGACCTTCTTGTAGTAGATCTTGAAGTCCTTGGCGACGGCCGCCAACTGCTCCGGCGTGCCGCGCAGGGCCAGGAAGCCGGGGTCGAAGTTTTCCATGTAGGCCTTGAGCACCTCGGGCGTGTCGCGCTCGGGGTCCACGGTCACGAAGATGCCTTGCAGGCGGCCCCCGTCCGGGCCCAGCATGGCCTTCACCTCGGCCAGCTCCTGCATGGAGGTGGGGCACACGTCCGGGCACTGGGTGTAGCCGAAGAACACCACCACCACCTTGCCCGCGAAGTCCTTCAGGTGGCGCGGCTGGCCGTTGTGGTCGGTCAGCGGGATGTCGCGCGCGTAGTCCGCGCCCGTGATGTCCACGCCGCGGAATTCCGCCTTCTTCTCGGAACATGCACTAAAAAGGCCTGCAGCGCTTATGGATAAAGCGCAAGCAGCTATTGTTTTGAGAGCATTTCGTTTCTGCATGGTGTCACAGCACATAGTGGTCCACCAGGAGGGCGGCGAACAGCGCGCTCAGGTGGATGAGGGAGAAGCGGAAGGTCTTGCGCGCGAGCTGGTCCGAGTAGCTGCGCCACAGCGCGAAGCCATAGCCGCAGAAGCCCGCGCTCAGCAGCACGGCGGCGGTCAGGTAGATCCACGAGCTCATGCCGTAGACGAAGGGCATCAGGCAGCCGGCGAACAGGATCAGCGTGTACAGGAACACCTGCAGCCGCGTGAACTCGTTGCCGTGCGTCACGGGCAGCATGGGCAGGCCGGACTTGCGGTAGTCCTCCACCCGGTACAGCGCCAGCGCCCAGAAGTGCGGCGGCGTCCACAGGAAGATGATGAGGAACAGGATCAGCGCCTCGGGGCCCACGTCGTTCGTCATCGCGGCCCAGCCCAGCACGGGCGGCATGGCGCCCGAGGCGCCGCCGATCACGATGTTCTGCGGCGTGAGGGGCTTGAGGATCACCGTGTAGATGATCGCGTAGCCCACGAAGGTGGCGAAGGTGAGCCACATGGTCAGCGGGTTCACCCAGAAGTACAGCAGGGCCGAGCCCGCCGCGCACAGCACGGCCGAGAACAGCAGCGTCTCGCGGTTGGACAGCTCCCCCTTGGCCGTGGGACGCCAGGCGGTGCGCTTCATCTTGGCGTCGATGCCCTGCTCCACGATGCAGTTGAAGGCGGCGGCCGCGCCTGCCACCAGCCACACGCCCAGGCAGGCCAGCGCCATCTGCCCAAACTGCGCGGCCGACGGCAGGCCCGGCACGGCCAGCACCATGCCGATGAGCGCGCAGAAGACGATGAGCTGCACCACGCGCGGCTTGGTCAGCGCATAGAACTGCGCCAGGCGCGACGGCGGAGAAACGGCAGGGACGGGGGCAGCGGTCATGCGGACACTCTCGGTGCGCCCGAAGGCGCGGAAAACTCTTGCCGGGCGCCGCCGGGCGCGGCGCGGCTGGCCACCAGGGCCCAGGTCAGCACCACCACCAGCGCCGCGGCGCCGCCGGTGTGCAGCACCGCCGCCAGCAGCGGCCAGCCCAGCACCACGTTCGACAGGCCCGTGGCCAATTGCAGCAGCGCCAGGCCTGCCAGCCAGCGCGCCTGGGCCGGCAAGGCCCCCGTGCGCCACAGCCGCCAGGCCACGATGCCCAGCGCCGCCAGCACCCCGTAGGCCATGAGGCGGTGCGCATAGTGGATGGCCGTCAGCCCGGCAAAGCTGATGTGGCTGCCGTCCTGCAGCATGCCCAGCGCCCGCCAGACCTGGAAGCCCTGGGCGAAATCCATCTCGGGCCACCAACTGCCCTGGCAGGTGGGGAAGGTGGTGCAGGCCAGCACCGCGTAGTTGGTGCTGACCCAGCCGCCCAGCACCACCTGCAGCGCCACCAGCGCCCCGGTGGCCGCGAGGCCCCGGCGCAGCCCCCGCGACAGGTTCACGGGCACCGCGCCTTGCGCGCCGAGGGTATGGCGCACGGCCTGCACGCACAGCAGCGCCAGCAGCACCAGCCCGCCGATGAGGTGCAGGGTGACGATGGCGGGGAACAGCTTCATGGTCACGGTCAGCGCGCCGAACGCGCCCTGCAGGCACACCCAGAACAGCGTGAACGTGGGCCACCAGGGGCTGAGGGGCAGGGAGTCTTTTGGCCGCTGCGCGCCGCCCCGGCGCTGCTGCACCCAGGCCGAGACGGTGAGCACGATGATGAGCACGCCGACGCCCGTGGCCAGGTAGCGGTGGATCATCTCCACCCAGGCCTTGCCATGGGTCACGGGGCCGGTGGGCATGGCCTGCTGCGCGGCGGCAATCTCGCTGTGCGCGCCCACGGGGCTGGCGTTGCCGTAGCAGCCGGGCCAATCGGGGCAGCCCAGGCCGGAATCCGTGAGGCGCGTGAAGGCGCCGAACAGCACCAGGTCGAACGTCAGGAACAGCGTGAGCACCGTCAGCGCCTGCAGGCGGCGCAGCGGGGAGCTGCCGCGGTTGCGCAGTCCCACCCAGGCCAGCGGGCCCAGGGCGATCACCACGCCCAGCAGCATGAGCCGGGCCAGGGGCGCGAGGTCGTACAGGGGTTGCGCGTCCATGGTCACGGCTTCGCGGGGCGGCCCGCCTCGTCCCACGAGGCGGAAGCGCGCAGCAGGCGGTCGAGGTCGCGCTTGGCCTTGGCGGCGCCCGCCGTGTCCATGGCGGCGGGGAAGCGCATCATCCAGTTGCCCATGGGGTCCACCACGTACAGGTGCTCGGCCACCGCATGGCCCGGCGCGGGCGCGAGCCAGGCGCGCAGCGCGGCGCCGTCCACGCGCAGCACCGTGGCCTTCTGCAGCGCGGGCACCAGTTCCGCCGATACGGGCGCGGCATCGTCCACCAGCCACACCCAGTCCATGCGGTCTTTCTCCCTGCCCAGGCTTTCGCGCAGTTGGCGCTGCAAGTACAGGTGCTTCTGGCAGCCCGCATCGCAGCCGCCGCCGGCCACGCTGACGAGCAGCCATTGCCCTTTCAGCGACGAGAACGGCACGGCCGTGCCGTCGAGCGCCGTGGCCGCCAGGTCGGGCAGCGTGCGCTGCGGATCGATCAGTTCGCCGTAGTTGCGGCGGCCCTCGGGGCGGATCACGTAGTAGGTGAAATACGAGGCGATGACCGGGGCGGCACAGATGAGCAGCACCCCCAGCATCTTCCAGCGCCCGTAGCGCGCCCGCTGGGCCAGGGCCACGGCTTCACCGGCCTCGGGCAGCGTGTGCACGGTGAGGCCCAGGGGGTGGTCCGCTCGGCCCTCAGGCGGCAGGCTGGCTGCGCGGGCGAATGAACCGTCGGACGATTTGGAACCAGACATAGAGAAGTGCCATCAGGCCGCAGAGCCCGAACCATTGAAATGCGTAACCGTAGTGCTTGTCGACACCCGTGCCGACCACGGGCCAGTCGCGTTGCAGGCCTTCGCCTGCATCCCCCGTCTGCAGCACCGTGAAGTTGGCGAGCGCGAGACCGGTCTCGGTGCGAAACGCTGCCAGGTCGAGATTCTGCCGGATGCGGGAAGACCCTTGCGCACCCGCGGCACCCGAGAACTCGTACAGGCGGGAGAGCGCGCCGGCCACGCGGCCTTCCACGCGCACCACGGCATCCTGCGGAGTCTCCACCGGCGGCAGCTGTGTGCGGTCCTGGAAGTTGCGGGGAACCCAGCCGCGCTGCACCAGCACCACCGCGCCGCCCTGCCCCGCCAGCTGCAGCGGCGTCACCACGAAGAAGCCGGGGCGGCCGTGCATCTGCCGGTTGTCCAGGTACACCGTGTGTTCCGGCAGCCAGCGGCCTTCCAGCACCACCGCGCGGTGCAGCAGCGCCTGCGCGCCGCCGCCACCGGCTGCGAGCAGCGCCCTGCCATCGACCGCGGGCATCCGGCCGCGCTCGTCCAGCAGGGCCTGGAACGCCTCCTTCTCCGCGGCGCGCGACAGCTGCCAGCGCCCCAGGGAGGCCGTCACCAGCATGCCCACGACGGCGGCCAGCGTGATCAGCCAGAAGCGAAGGCCCAGAGGACGTCGGGAAGGGGTCACGGGATAATGCGCTCCATGAAATACCTCATCGTGGCGGCTTTCCTTGCCATTCTGGCCAGCCTGGCCTCGGCCCTGTTCTTCATGATGCGCAATGGCCAACAGGGCGACAAGGCCAAGGGCAGCCGCATGGCCAAGGCGCTAGCCCTGCGCGTGGGGCTGTCCATCGTACTGTTCCTGTGCATCCTGGCCGCCTGGCAGTTGGGCTATATCCAGCCCACCGGACTGCCGGCCACCCGCTGAATAAAGAGCATAAAAAAAGCGCCTCGCGGCGCTTTTTCGGGTGCCGTGGTTTGCCCGGTCACATCCAGTAGACCAGCACGTACAGGCCCAGCCACACCACGTCCACGAAGTGCCAGTACCAGGCCGCGCCTTCGAAGCCGAAGTGCTTGTCGGCCGTGAAATGGCCCTTTTGCAGGCGCAGCGTGATCACCAGCAGCATCAGCATGCCCAGGAACACGTGGAAGCCGTGGAAGCCCGTCAGCATGAAGAACGTCGAGCCGAACACGCCCGAGCTGAGCTTGAGGTTCAGGTCGGTGTACAGGTGGTAGTACTCGTAGCCCTGCACGCACAGGAAGACGAAGCCCAGCAGCACCGTGGCCCACATGAAGGCGATGGTCTTGCCGCGATGGTTCTCGCGCAGCGCGTGGTGGGCGATGGTCAGCGTCACGCCCGAGGTCAGCAGCAGGGCCGTGTTGATGGTGGGCAGCCAGAAGGGGCCCACCGTCTGGAAGGGCTCCACGACGCCGGCCGGCGAGGCCGTGACGCCGGCGGCGAGGCTGGGCCACACGGCCTTGAAGTCGGGCCACAGCAGCGCGTTGTCCAGGCTGCCGAGGGCGGGCACCGAGTGCACGCGCGCCCACCACAGGGCAGTGAAGAAGGCGCCGAAGAACATCACTTCCGAGAAGATGAACCAACTCATGCTCCAGCGGTAGGACAGGTCGATCTTGCGGCCGTACAAGCCGCCTTCGCTCTCGCGGATCGCGTCGCCGAACCACTGGTACAGAGTGAACAGCCACCACACCAGGCCGAGCAGCAGGGAATACTTGCCCCAGTCGTGGCCGTTGACCCACTGGCCCGCACCCAGGATGACGAAGAACAGGCCGATGGCGGCCATCACCGGATGGCGCGACTCGGCCGGCACGTAGTAGTAAGGGGTTCCGCCGTGGGTGGATGTACTCATTTCAGCTCCTGACTCTTCTCAAAATCTCTTTGTGTTTAGGCTTTGTTGCAATCGCCACCAACTCAGACTATCCAGTTCACCAGCGCGATCAGGCCGATCACCAACAGGAAGACCGCGGCCAGCCCCACCAGGATGATGTGCAGCGGGTTGAGCCGGGCGACATCCTGCTCGTATTCGCTGCCCTTGCGGAGCCCGATCAGTGACCAGGCCACGGCACGCACGGTGCGCAGCAGCGAACCCTTGCGCTCATGCGGCTTCTCCTCTGCAGGCGCTTGCACGGGCGTGTTGCTCATGATCCGGCCCCGGTCGCCATGGCCGGCACAGGCAGGTGCACGGCGGCCGTGGATTCCGGCGCTGCCGGGGTCTTGCCGCCCACCTCGAAGAAGGTGTACGACAGCGTGATCGTTGTGACGTCCTTGGACAAACGTGGATCGATGACGAACGCCACCGGCCATTCCTTCTTCTCGCCCGGCTCCAGCGTGTACTGGTTGAAGCAGAAGCACTCCAGTTTGTTGAAGTGGGCGGCGGCCTGCCGTGGCGCGTAGCTCGGGATGGCCTGCGCGGCCATGCGGCGGTTCTGCACGTTCTGGAACTCGTACATCACCGTCGTGAGCTCGCCGGGGTGCACCTTCACCGAGCGCTGCGCGGGCTTGAAGTCCCAGGGGCCGCGCGCATTCGCATCAAACTCGACGGTGATGGTGCGGCTCCTGTCCACCTGCGAGTTGGTGGGAATCTTCACGTCCTTGCCGGCCACGCCGTTGCCGGGCACCTGGCGCTCGGACAGCGACAGGATGTTGATGCCCGTCATCTCGCAGATGTGCTTGTAGATGGGGATCAGCACGTAGCCGAAGGCGAACATGCCGGCCGCGATCACGACCAGCTTGCCGACCATCTTGGCGTTTTCGCTGCGCAGGCTCATGGCAGGTGGCTCTCAGCGGGACAGCAGCACCACCTTGACCATGAACCCGATGAAGAACACCACCGCCACGGACGCCAGGATCAGCGCCAGCCGCAGGTTGTTCTTCTTTTGCTCGGGTGTCATGGACATGGCGCTCAGCCGATCACGCGGGTCGCGGTCGCGTCCAGCTTGGGTGGGTTCTCGAACGTGTGGAACGGTGCCGGCGACGGGACTTCCCATTCCAGGCCTTCGGCGCCATCCCAGGGCTTGGCCGGCGCCTTCTCGCCCTTGCCGCGCATCGCGGGAACGATCACCGCGAGGAAGAAGTAGACCTGCATCAGCCCGAAGCCGAGCGCGCCCACCGAGGCGATGGCGTTGAAGTCCGCGAACTGCATGGGGTAGTCGGCATAGCGGCGGGGCATGCCGGCCAGGCCCAGGAAGTGCATCGGGAAGAAGGTGATGTTGAACGTGATCAGCGAGCCCCAGAAATGGATCTGGCCGCGGGTTTCGGAGTACATCACGCCCGTCCACTTGGGCAGCCAGTAGTAGGTGCCCGCGAACATGGCGAACAGCGAGCCGGCCACCAGCACGTAGTGGAAGTGCGCCACCACGTAGTAAGTGTCCTGCAGCTGGATGTCGATGGGCGCCATGGCCAGGATCAGGCCGGTGAAGCCGCCGATGGTGAACACGAAGATAAAGCCCACGGCGAACAGCATGGGGGTTTCGAATGTCATGGAGCCGCGCCACATGGTGGCGACCCAGTTGAAGATCTTCACGGCCGTGGGCACCGAGATCAGCATGGTGGCGTACATGAAGAACAGTTGGCCGGTCACGGGCATGCCGGTCGTGAACATGTGGTGCGCCCAGACGATGAACGACAGGATGGCGATGGACGAGGTGGCATACACCATCGACGCATAGCCGAACAGCTTCTTGCGCGCGAAGGCGGGCACGATCTGGCTGATGATGCCGAAGGCCGGCAGGATCATGATGTACACCTCGGGGTGGCCGAAGAACCAGAAGATGTGCTGGTACATCACCGGGTCGCCCCCGCCCGCGGCGCTGAAGAAGCTGGTGCCGAAGTGGCGGTCGGTCAGCGTCATGGTGATGGCGCCGGCCAGCACCGGCATGACGGCGATCAGCAGGTAGGCGGTGATGAGCCAAGTCCAGCAGAACATGGGCATCTTCATCAGCGTCATGCCCGGCGCGCGCATGTTCAGGATGGTGACGATGATGTTGATCGCCCCCATGATGGAACTGGCCCCGAGGATGTGCAGCGAGAAGATGGCCGCGTCCATCGACGGGCCCATCTGCAGCGACAGCGGCGCGTACAGCGTCCAGCCCGCCGCCGGCGCGCCGCCGGGCAGCAGGAACGACCCCACCAGCAGCAGCGCGGCGGGCACCATGAGCCAGAAGCTGAAGTTGTTCATGCGCGCGAACGCCATGTCGGACGCGCCGATCTGCAGCGGAATCATCCAGTTCGCGAAGCCCACGAAGGCCGGCATGATGGCCCCGAACACCATGATGATGCCGTGCATGGTGGTGAGCTGGTTGAACATCTCGGGGTTGACGATCTGCAGCCCCGGCTGGAACAGCTCCGCGCGGATCAGCATGGCCAGCACGCCGCCCACCATCAGCATGGTGAAGGCGAACAGCATGTACAGCGTGCCGATGTCCTTGTGGTTGGTGGCGTAGAGCCAGCGGCGCCAGCCCGTGGGCGCGGGGTGGTGCGCGTCCGCGTGGCCGTGGGTGTCCAGAACTGCGCTCATCTTCGGCTCCTCGCTCTTATTTCGCCCGCTGGGCCACGACCTCGGCGGGCTGCACCAATTGGCCCGTGCGGTTGGACCAAGCGTTCTTGGTGTATGTGACCACGGCCGCCAGGTCTGTGTCGCTCAGTGTTTTCCACGACGGCATGGCGCCATTGGCCGCGCCGCGCAGCACCACCTGCAACTGCCTGGCATGGTCCTCATCGCGCACGATGGCCGAGCCGTCCAGCGGCTTGATGGCGCCCGCGCCCTTGCCATTGGCCTGGTGGCAGGCGGCGCAATTGGCGGCGTACACCTTCTCGCCGCGCGACAGGATGTCGGCCAGCGTCCAGACCTTGGCCGGGTCGTCCTGCTTGGCGGCGGCCTTTTTCTTCTCCTCGGCCACCCAGGCCGAATAGTCTTGCGCCGACAGCACGCGCACGTGGATGGGCATGTACGCATGCTCCTTGCCGCACAGCTCGGCGCACTGGCCGTAGTAGTCGCCCACGCGCTCGGCGCGGAACCAGGTGTCGCGCACGAAGCCGGGAATGGCGTCCTGCTTGATGCCGAAGGCCGGCACCATGAAGGAGTGGATCACATCGTTGGCCGTGGTGATCACGCGCACTTTCTTGTCCACCGGCACCACCAGCGGGTAGTCCACCTTCAGCAGATAGTCCGCGGGCGCGTTCGCCACGTTGCCACTGCTCGACATGGCGCGGTGGCTGCTGTCGAGCGTAGAGATGTAGGCCAGCCCCTCGCCCTCGCCGCGCAGGTAGTCGTAGCCCCACTTCCACTGGTAGCCGGTGACCTTCACGGTCAGGTCGGCGTTCGTCGTGTCCTTCTGCGCCACCAGCACCTTGGTGGCGGGCAGCGCCATCAGGATGATGATGAGAAAGGGCACGATGGTCCAGGCCAGTTCCACGACCACCGACTCGTGGAAATTCGCCGCCTGCGCGCCGCGCGACTTGCGGTGCTTCCAGATCGAGTAGAACATCACCGCGAACACGGCGACGAAGATCAGCGTGCAGATGACCAGCATCATCCAGTGCAGCGAATGCTGCTCCTGCGCGATGCGCGTCACGGGTGGATGGAGGTTCAACTGGCGCACTGCAGGGCCGCCCGGCAGGTCCTGCACGGCATGTGCGACGCCGCTGGCCCAGGAGCCTGCCAGCAGCAGCCCAGTCGCCAGCATGTTGGAGATGGTGCTCATATGTCCCCCGCCGGATAGCCCCTGCCCACATGCCACGGCGCCATGCCGGGAGAAGCTGCGTACGTTATATGAAAATTGTAGCGCCCATTGCGCTACATCATTGACAAGGGGAAATACTCGGTTTTCATTTACCCCAAAATGGGGTTAGGTACGCTCACGCAGCATGGCGCGCATGTCCTGCAGCGAAATGGCGCTGCTCGCCTCCACGCGCACCCGGGGTGCGGGCTTGAAGGCGTGGCCGTAGACGACCTCGAAAGTAAGCGCGATCTGCCCGTCGTGCCGCGGGCTCGCCAGGCGCTGCGCCATGGCCTGCTCCAGCCGCGCGCGCCAGCCCCGGCCGCGCAACCCGGCGAAGCGCTGCGGGTGCAGGTTCACCCCCAGCTCACGCAGCTCCTGCAGCGCCCGCTGCGGCGTGGCGAACGTCAGCGTGATGCGCTCCATGTCCACCACCGGCTCGGCAAACCCGCCCTGCACCAGCATGTCGCCCCAGTCGTGCATGTCGGTCAGCGCATGGCCTGCGGGCGGCCAGCCCAGGTCGCGGTACAGCGCATGCAGCTCGCGCACGGTGTCCGGCCCCAGGCAGGAGAACATGAGGAAGCCATCCACGGCGATGGCGCGGTGCCACTGGGCGATCAGCGCCTGCGGATCGGCCGCCGTGTGCAGCGCCATGTTGGACCAGAGCATCTGCACGCTGGCCGCATCGGGCAGGCCGAAGCGCGGCGCCGCCGTGCGCCAGCGCGCCCACCACCGGGCGCCCAGGGCCTCGCGCGCCGCGGCCTCGCGCGCCGGGTGCTCGTACACGGCGCACGCCGCCTGCGGGTAGCGCTGCGCCACCAGGGCATGGCTGTCCAGTCCGCCACGCACCGGCTCCCAGTGGCACCAGGCGGCGGGCGCCTGGCGGATCCACTGCAGCCGCTCCTGCATGCGGCGCGCCACCTCCTCGTGCAGCCAGGGCGACGCCGCGGGCGCCACGGACTGCCAGCGCGCGGCGGCCACGGGATCGATGGTGGGAGGAAGCTGCTCGGACATGGGGAGCTGGCGAGTATATTGAGCCGATGCCCCACCCATGGCTGCAAGGGATTTCGCAGGCCCTGCGCACGGTGCCCAGCCAGTGCGCCGTCTGCCACGCTTGGCCCGCGCAGCGCCTGTGCGACGACTGCGTGCGGCGCTTCGCCCGCCAGCGCCCGCGCTGCCGCACCTGCGCCCTGGCCGTTCCCGAGGGCGTGGCGCACTGCGGCGCCTGCCTGCGCCACCCCAACGGGCTGGACGCCTGCCACGCCGCCGTGGACTACGGCTACCCCTGGTCCGGCGTGCTCCAGGCGTTCAAGTTCCATGGCGACCCGGGCTGGGCCGGCACCCTGGCGACCCTGCTGCGCAGCACGCCCTGGGTCGAGCCCGCGCTGGAGGCCACCGAACTGGTGCTGCCCATTCCCCTGGCACCGCAGCGCCTGCGCACGCGCGGCTTCAACCAGGCCCTGCTGCTGGCGCAGGCGCTCGCGCCTGCACGGGTGCAGGCCGGCCTGCTGCTGCGCCTGCACGACACCCCGGCCCAGAGCGGCCTGGGCCGCGCCCGGCGCCTGCGCAACCTGGCGCGCGCCTTCGCCGTGGAGCCGCTGCGCGCCGCGCAGTTGGCCGGGCGGCAGGTGCTGCTGGTCGATGACGTGATGACCACCGGCGCCACGCTGCAGGCCGCCGCCGCCGTGCTGCGCCAGGCCGGCGCCGCGCGCGTCACCGCGCTGGTGCTGGCGCGCACGCCGCAGGATTGACGCCACAGCGCGGCCGCACAATACGCGCCATGTTCCACATCGTCCTGGTCGAACCCGAAATCCCGCCGAACACCGGCAACGTCATCCGGCTGGCCGCCAACACGGGCTGCGCCCTGCATCTGGTCGAGCCCCTGGGCTTTTCGATGGAGGATCGCCTGCTGCGCCGCGCCGGGCTGGACTACCATGAGACCGCGCGCGTGCTGCGCCATGCCGACTGGCCCTGCTTCCTGCGCGACGCGCGGCCCGACCCGGCGCGCATGTTCGCCATGACCACGCACGGCGCGCAGCCGGTGCACGCCACGGCCTTCCGGCCCGGCGACTGGCTGGTCTTCGGCGCCGAGACACGCGGCCTGGCGCCCGCGCTGCGCGAGACCTTCGCGCCCGGCCAGCGCCTGCGCCTGCCGATGGTGGCGGGCCAGCGCAGCCTGAACCTGTCCAACGCCGTGGCGGTGACGGTGTTCGAGGCCTGGCGGCAGAACGGCTTCGCCATGCCAGATCAAGCGTAAAAAACCCTGATTAGCCTCTTACCTCAGACATCCGCAGAGCTCTCAATGGCAGCGGCCCGGAGCTTGCCAGCGCCCGCAGCAGCCTGGGCAGCATGGCAGGCAGGTCGAAGCGGCGGTTGAACCGATAGGCG
>Ga0222424_100508_pt1 | contig 19355 bp, 16 predicted proteins | sample 2B2ome_FD_182468 | JGI IMG/M metagenome (GOLD analysis project Ga0222424, IMG submission 182468) | Enriched microbial communities from leaf-cutter ant dump, University of Wisconsin, Madison, United States - 2B200A (version 2) | ecosystem: Environmental > Terrestrial > Nest > Insects nest > Nest... | reverse complement strand
CTCAGAGCTTCGGGAACCTGATCCACCTGGAGCCGGCCTTGGAGGACTTCACGACGGTTTCGATGAAGGCCATGCCTTCGACGCCGTCGCTGATCGTGGGGAAGTCCAGGTCGGGGGGGATGGGTTCGCCGGCGACTTCGGCGCGGATGGCGCGGAAGGCTTCCTTGTAGAGGTTGGCGAAGGCTTCGAGGTAGCCTTCGGGGTGGCCGGAGGGCGTGCGGGTGACGGCGGTGGCGGCCTGGCCGACGTAGCCGTTGCCGCGACCCCAGATCTCCGTGGGCTTGTCGGGGTACTTCACGAGCAGCTGGTTCGGGTGCTCCTGGTGCCATTCGAGGCCGGCTTTGGTGCCGTAGACGCGGAGGCTGAGGGCGTTCTCTTCGCCGACGCTGATCTGCGAGGCGTGGATGATGCCTTTGGCTCCGCCTTTGAAGCGGACGAGGATGTTGCCGTCGTCGTCGAGGGCGCGGCCTTTGACGAAGGTGGTGAGGTCGGCGCAGAGGCTGTCGATGTGCAGGCCGGTGACGTAGCGGGCGAGGTTCTCGGCGTGGGTGCCGATGTCGCCGATGCAGCCGGCGGCGCCGGAGCGCTTCGGGTCGGTGCGCCAGCCGGCCTGCTTCTGGCCGGTCTTCTCGAGGAGCGTGCTGAGCCAGCCCTGGGGGTACTCGGCCACGACTTTGCGGATCTGACCGAGGGCGCCGGTGCGCACGAGTTCGCGGGCCTGCTTCACCATGGCGTTGCCGGTGTAGTTGTGGGTGAGGACGAAGACCTTTTTGGTCTTCTTCACCACGGTGGCGAGCTTCCGGGCTTCGGCTTGGTTGAAGGTCACGGGCTTGTCGCACACGATGTTGAAGCCGGCTTCGAGGAAGAGCTTCGCGGGGGGATAGTGCTGGTGGTTGGGCGTGACGATGACGATGAAGTCGAGGCGCTGGTCGGCGGGCTTCTTCGCTTCGGCTTTCGCCATCTCCTGGTAGCTGCCGTAGACGCGGTCCGGGTCGAGGAAGAGGTCCTCGCCGGAGGCTTTGGAGCGGGCGGCGTCGCTGGAGAACGCGCCTGCGGTGAGGACGGCCTGGCCGTCCATGATGGCGGCGATGCGGTGGACGCCGCCAATGAAGGCGCCCCGGCCGCCGCCGATCATGCCGTAACGGAGTTTTCTATTCAAAGACATGGGAGTGAGGGGATCGTGTAACCTGAAACTTGAGGCCGCTTCGGGCCTGATGGCTGACCGGTCCTTTGCAGGTCTCAGGTTTCAGCCTTCAGGTCTCCGGCCGCGTTCGCGGGCTTACTGGTTTTCCTTGTCGAAGGCGGCGTCGAAGGCGATCTGGCTGCGGGCGAAGTCGAGCTTGCGCAGGAAGGCGCAGGATTCGGCGGCGCCGTGTTCGCGGTCCATGCGGATGTCCTCCCACTCCACGGAGAGCGGGCCGGCGTAGTTGATGTCGTTGAGGGCGACGATGATCTCTTCGAAGTTGATGTCGCCGCGGCCGACGGAGCGGAAGTCCCAGAAGCGGCCGGGGTGGCCGAAGGTGGTGTGGCCGCCGAAGACGCCGATGGTGCCGTCGCCGTGGCCCCACCACACGTCTTTCATGTGGGCGTGGAAGATGCGTTTGCCGAAGGTGCGGATGAACTTCACGTAGTCCACGCCCTGGTAGCCGAGGTGCGAGGGGTCGTAGTTGAAGCCGAAACGCTTGTGGCCTTTCACGGCTTCGATGGCGCGCTCGGCGCTGGCGTGGTCGAAGGCGATCTCGGTGGGATGCACTTCGAGGGCGAAGTTGGCGTTCTGCCGGTCGAATTCCGCCAGGATCGGGCCGAAGCGCTTGCCGAAGTCGGCAAACCCGGCGTCCCAGTAGGCCTGCGTGGTCGGGGGAAAGGCGTAGATCGAGTGCCAGATCGAGGAGCCGGTGAAGCCGTTCACCACCACCGGGGCTCCTTTCTTGCCGCCGGGCTTGGCGTCGAAGAAGCGGCGGGCGGCCTTGGCCGTCTGCGCCATCTTCCGGGCGGCGCGCTTGCGCACGCCTTCGGGTTCGCCGTCCCCCCACACATCGGGCGGGAGGATCGCCTTGTGCCGCTCGTCGATCAGGTCGCAAATCGCCTGGCCGACGAGGTGGCTCGAAATGGCGAAGCAGGTGAGGTTGTTGTCGAGCAGGACCTCCCACTTCTCCTTCAGATACTTGTCGGAGGAGACGGCGGCATCGACGTCGAAGTGGTCACCCCAGCAGGCGAGCTCGAGGCCGTCGTAACCGAGGCGCTTGGCCAGCGGCGCCAGCTTGACGAGAGGAAGATCGGCCCATTGGCCGGTGAAGAGGGTCACGGAGCGAGGCATAGGATTTTCGATTTACGAGTTACGATGACGATTTCAGAAATCGGAAAGCAGACGGACCGGGCGCAATGAACGGAAACCGAAAGTAACAAGGATCAAGTAACAAGTAGCAAGAGGGTGTCCGGACCGTTTCTTGTCACTTGTTACCTGTCACTTGTTACTTCCAACGCCGCTTAATGAGCGGCTCTGGCGGCCGGCTTCTTCTTCAGCACGGCAATGAGAATGAAGACAACGGTGAGGACGACGGGCAGGATGGCGACCTTGCCGAGGGCTTCGAGGCCGGCAGCGGCCTGGATGGCGGCGAGGGCGTCACCGGTCGGCGCGGCGCCGGCGGGCGTGCGCTCGGCGATGCCGGTGTCATACCATTTGCCGATGATCGGAAGCACGAAGCTTACGGAGAGCATGCCCGCGCCGCCGATGATGGCCATGCCGAGGGCGCCGGTCTTCGGGTAGTTCTCGGCGACGAAGCCGACCATCGTGGGCCAGAAGAAGCACACGCCGAAGGCGAAGACCGTGGCGGCGACGAACAGCATGTTGCCGCTGGAGTGGCTCATCCAGTAGAGGCCGATGGTCGAGAGGATGGCGCTCATCACGAGCATGCCGATGGGCGAGAGTTTGTGGACGAAGGGACCGGCGAACATGCGGCCGACGGCCATCAGGCCGTTGATCCAGACGAGCACCAGGATGCCCGAAACGCCGGCGTGGGAGAGGATGTTCGGAATCCACTGGCCGGAACCGAGCTCGGTCGAGGCCGTGAGGAACATGCAGGCGACCATCAGAATGAAACCGGGGGCGAAGCAGGCCGCGAACATCGAGCCGGTGCTCTCACCGCGCTGCACGCGCTCGGTCTTGGGCATTTCCTGGTGCCGGCCGAAGAACATGAAGCCGTAGGCCGCGAGCGGGATCAGCATGGTGGCGAACTGGATCTTCCAGCCAAGACCCAGCTTGCCGAAGAGGAAGGCGAGCACGCCGCCGATCACGATGCCGCCGGGGAACCACACGTGGAAATGGTTGAGCTTGGTGGTCTGGTCCTTCGGGTAGAGGGTCGCGACCAGCGGATTGCAGGCCGCCTCGACCGAGCCGTTGGCGATGCCGAAGAGGAGCGTGCCGGTGAAGAGGCTCCAGAAATCCCACGCGAAGATCGTCAGCAGGATGCCGGCGAGGTGGCCGACAAACGCGATGCCGAGGATGCGCTTGAATCCGAGCGCGTCCACGAGCGGACCGCCGAACATCATGGCGAGCGTGAAGCCCCAGAAGGCCGTGCCATTGACCCAACCGGCTTGCTCGTTGGTCAGGTTGAACTGGGTGATCCAGTCGCCCGTGGCTCCGCCGCGCAGGGCGAAACTCATGGCAGTGACGATCAGGGCGGCGCAACTGGCCGTGAACAGACGTGAGGGATTCATGAGGGGGTTGAGGGGTGGGGTTGAAACAGAAACAAACCGCGCAGACGAAAACACGAACACGCGCGTTTGAACACTCCTTTTTTGTTATGCTCTGCTCGCGAGTTGCAATTGGCCAAAAGGCATAGGGGAACTGCAAGGGCCGGTACCCGCCTTGGGCTGCATCCCGGGACGACGCGAGCGCCGCCATACATCGCGCAAACTGGCAATGTAACATGCCGTCATGACCAAGCGGGGATTACGCCAAGACGTGACGAATGGGTTGCGGCAAGGGCCGATCCCCATTCTTCGCCAGGCCTACGGACGGCCAGGCCGAGCCGTCTGGCAGCATTGGCGAACGCCCCGCCTCGTCCCGTCCGGGGGTCGGGTCCTGCCGTCGTCATCTGTTCCTGTGGCCTCTGTGGTTAAGCCAAACCAAGCTTGGCGAGGACCTCGGGCGGCGGGCCCTTGAATTCGATGAGGGGGGTGTTGCCGACGTAACCGATGTCCCGCATGCCGACAGGCGTGGTGAAGAAACCGCTGGTCGTGAGATCGCGGAACTTCGCAAAGAACTTCGCACCCTCCGCGTGCTCGGGTTTGGCGTCGGGCGCGTGGCAAAGATCGTCGGCGATGGCGCATCTCTGCGCGTGGCTCAGATCGGCGAAGCCGGCGCCAAAACGGGCGTTGGCCTCACGGTCGATCCAGGCGAGGCCCGACAGGACGATCTCGCGATCGCCGCGCTGGTCGGGATACGGCGAACTGATCCACTCATCGATGAAGTCGTGGACCTTGAGGTCGGCCGCACTGGGGATGTCGCCCTCGGCCGGGATGAGGAGCCCGCAGAGCGCGGCGGCGATGCGGCGCTGATGGTCGGTCATCGTGAGCGGCCAGAACGCGCCCGGCTCATACTCCTGGTTCATGAACGGGTCGGTGCCGTACCCCTTCGCGGCCGGCTCGGCGGCCTGGTGTTTCACGGCGGCGGCCACGCGGTCGGTGACGGCGATCGAGGCCGTGGCGGTGAGCATCCACTTGAGGGCGGTGCGACGGTCGAGGCGGGGGAGCGATTCGCGGGAGCTCATCGGGGTTGAAAGTTGAGAGTTGGAAGTGGAGAGACCCGGATGCCGCTGCGGTAACCCTGAATGTCGGACGCTGAATGCCGAAAGCTCATGGTCAGAAGTTCCCTTTTTTCATTTCCGCGAGCAGGTGTTCGCCCGCGCGCCAGGCGAGGGCCATGATCGTGATCGTGGGATTCTTGTCGGCGTTGGACGGGAACGTCGCGCCATCGGTGAGGTAAAGATTCGGCACGTCCCAAGTCTGGCACCACTGGTTGGCGACGGATTTTTGGGGATCATCGCCCATGATGGCGCCGCCGACCTCGTGGATGATGCGCCCGCCTTTCTCGATCGGCGCATCGGGACTGACGCGCCGGCGGCTGGCGTTGGAGCCGAGCACGCGCCCGCCCATGGCCTCGACGATTTCGGTGAAGGTCTTCTCCATGTGCTGCGCCTGGCGCAGTTCGTGGTCGGACCAGTGCCAGTGGAAGCGGAGGACCGGGACGCCCCACTTGTCCTTCACCGTCGGATCGAGTTCGCAGAACGAGCCCTCGTTGGGGATCATCTCGCCGCGACCGGAGAAGAACATGAACGAACCGTAGTAGCGGCGGGCGTCCTCCTTGAGCCTCAGGCCGTAGCTGCCGCGCGTGTAGCGTTCGAGACCGGCGCCCACGCCCATGCCGGGCATGGAGCGTCCGCCGCCGAACTCGATGTGGTAGCCGCGCGCGAAGCCGAGGTCGCCGCGCAGCTGTTCCTTGTAGAGCCACCAAGGCGAATAGACGTGCAGGCCGCCGGCGCCGTCCTGGTTGTGCGGCGGCAGGCTCTCCAACGCCGGGATCTGCGCGCTGAGGCTCGCGCCGACGGTGTCGGTGATGTACCTGCCGACGAGGCCGGTGGTGTTGGCGAGGCCGTTCGGGAAACGGACGGACTTGGAATTCAACAGCACGCGCACCGACTCGCAGGAGCTGGCGCCGAGCACGACGGCGCGCGCCCTGGCGCGGCGCTCGGTGCCGGTGATGCGATCGATGTAGATGACGCCGTCGGCCAGGCCCTTCGCATTGAGCGTGACCTCGCGCACCATGGCGTTGGGCAGAAGGTCGAGGTTGCCGGTGGCAAGGGCGGGCGGCAGGTGGACGGTGGTGGACTGGTAGGTCGCGCGAATGGCGCAGCCGCGGCCACAGGGCGTGGCCCAGAAACAGGCGGCGCGCTCGCTCATCGCCTGCGCAAGGATGCGCTGGGCCTTCGGGTTGCCGGGGTGCAGGATCTTCGCCAGGCGCTCGCCGTCCTGCCGTTGCGTGAGCACGGCGCGGTGGATCGGGATGACGGGGATGCCGAGCGGCGCCATGTGCTTCTTCGCAAGCAGTTCGTGGGCGCGCGGCGCGGGCGGCGGCTGGAGCACGCCGGGCGAGGAATCGGGCGTGTTCTCAAGCCCCTCGTTCTCGCCGTAGACGCCGACCAGCATCTCGACCTTGTCGTACCACGGCGCGAGTTCCTCGTAGGTAAACGGCCAGTCGAAGCCGAGGCCGTCGCGGCTGCGGGGCTTGAAGTCGTAGGGGCCGTTGCGCAGCGAGTGGCGCGCCCAGTGGTTCGTGCGCCCGCCCATCATGCGCGCGCGCCACCATTCGAACTGCTTCGCCGGGTCGTCAGAGGCGTTGGTGTACGGTTCGCCGGGCACCTGCCAGCCGCCGTCCACCGTGGCATCGTGGAACCCCATGTGTTTGTCGGGCGTGGCCACGCCGCGCAACGGGGCCTGGCCATTGGTCTGGAACATCGGCGTCTCCTGCACCGGGTCGTAATCGCGGCCGGCCTCGAGCATGAGGACCTTTGCGCCCTCCATGGTGAGGGTATAGGCCGTCTGGCCACCGGCGGCGCCGGAACCAACGACAATCACATCATAGTCGGACTTAACCTGGTCAGAGGTAATGAGCGGCATGGGGCGGGCCGGGGGTGGGGTGCGTGTTAAGGAGGCCAGGCCGGCGCTTTCGGCAAGGCGAAACCCATGCGCCTCTCGCCATTCAGGTGACAGCCCCCGGGGAAAACGCCAACCGTCTCAAAAACCGGGCAACAGCCTGGGCAGGAGCTTTAGCCACAGATGAAAGGCCCCGACCACGCGGGGTAAGCCAAGCTCCTGGTCCGTGTTCATCTGTGTCCATCCGTGGTTCACTCCGTTTGTTCTTCGTCTGGCTTTCGCCTCCCCGCCGGCGGCCCGGAATTTTTTCGTGTCCTTTCCGGCCTTTCGTGGTTCATGTCTCCCCTTCCCTTTCCCGCCATGGCCAAAATCGAAATCAACCAGGTCGCCGAGATTCTCAAGAAGCACAAGCTGGACCCCTCCGTCCTGCGCGAGATCGTCGAGGAGATGAACGAGGTCACCGCGCCCGCCGCTGACGAGGACATCAAGCCGCCGGCGCCGAAGAAACAGTTCGTGGTGCTCCTTTCCGACCCCGCCGGCAACCTGCCGAAGCAGGACCTGGTCGGCTGGGTCGTGCAGATCCCCGAAAACGCCAGCCCCCACTCCACCGTCGAGCGCATCTTCAAGGGCGCCTATGATTTCAACGCCTCGAAGAAGGGCCGCATGCTCCCGGTGAAGACCGTCGGCGAGGCGCTCGAGAGCGCCAGCGCCAAATATTTTAAGGAGGCCGAGCTGTGGATCAAAACCAAGCTGCCGGTCGCGGTGATGGCCACCGACAACATCCTCCCGAAGGACGAGTTCAAGGTCGAGAAGGTCGACCGCCGCAAGAACCTCGAGGAGGAGTGAGGGTGAAGGTGTAGCGGTGGTCGTCGACTGCCGCTACAGACGAACAGGCAGATCAGCCCCGCAGCCGCCGCGCTGCGGATCGCGCGATCGCCTGTCAGACCTTGGGACCGCGAAAGCCGCCCATGAGGTAAATGATGAGGACGATGAGGAGCACGAGCCCGAGGCCGCCTCCACCGACCGCCGGTCCGCCCAGGTAAAAGCCGCCGCCGCCGAAGAGAAGCAACAGGATGACGATGAGGAGCAATAGGTTCATGCGGTCACCCTACCACCCGGCTGAAGGCAGGCCTATGAGGCATTCCCGCATGCGAGGGTCAGCTTTCCGCTATACCGGTGCCCTTGCCGCCCGCCGGGCTACGGTGCCGCCGGGGTGTGTCGGGCCGTGCGTGCGACCTCAACGTCCTTGGCCACTTCGTCGCGGACCAAGGCCCAGTGAAAGAGGTTGTCCCGATTCGTGTGGAAAAAGTTGTGGTTGTAGTGCACGAGCGGCATGTCGCGGTAAAGCGGGCGCGTAAGCGCCACGAGTTCGTCCCACTCCGCGACGGCCTTCTCCAGGTGCGTGATCGCCGCCTGCTGGTCCGCGGCGTCGCCCTTCAGGCGGAAACGGTGCAGCGCCAGGCCGCCGCGCAGCTTTTCGGCCAGATGCAGGCCGAGCCGCGCCCAGGCCTGCACATCGGCGGTCTCGTAGCGCAGCGTGGCGTTGCCGGTCGTATCCACCGCACCGGCGATTTTCAACGCCTCGAGGCAATCGCGCTCGAGCAGGTCGGCGAGCGCGGGCGGAGTCATGCGCTCCGGACCGAAGGCCCCGCCCGCGGCCATGGTTTCGACGTAGTCCTTGATCGAGACGTAGTCGGGATCGAGCACGGGCGAGGCGATGAGCCGGTCGATGCCGATGTATTTCGTGTAATCGCCCTGCAAGGCGAGAAAGCCCTCGCCGTAGAGCGTGAAGTCCCAGCGCGTGTCGAAAAGCGAGTTGAGCCGGAGCTGCGTGGCCGAGGCCAGGGCGTAGGCGCGCAGCAGGTTGTCGCCCTTCGCACCGTAGCGGCGGTTGAACTCCGCCTGGAACACGGTGTCGGGCGTCTCCGGGTTGTAGAGCAGCCGCCCCCAGAGCATGTAGAACAGCCACTGGCGCTCAAACGCCCACGTCCAGTCCACCGGGTCCTTCAAGGCGGTGAAGTAGTCGAGCGCGGGAATGTAGCACTCGGAACCGAGGAAGTAGCCGCCCACGTAATCCTGGCCGCCGTTGAGCGCGATGTGCTGGCGGATGAAATCCGGCACGCCCCAGCGGAGGGCGAAGAAGTCCTCGTTGCGCACCATCCACACGACCTTGTAGTTCTTCGGCACGGGCTTGAAGTAGGTGTCGCCGAGCCTGCCGCCGTGGACCTTCACGAGCTTCGGGGTCGAGTACGGGTGCGACCAGTTGAATTTCATCTCGGCCCAGATCGGGCCGTCGAAACGGTCCTCCAGCTTCTCCATCGCGGCGCGCGTCACCTCCTCGACATGCGCGCTGGTGCCGCCGGCCGACGACAGGCCGGAGGAGAACGGCACGCGGTGGATGAGTTTCACCTTGCGGTTGGCGTCGAGCATGCCCGCGACGATCACGTCGTCCATCCACTGCTGGCGCTCGAGCGGCGTCATGCCAGCCATGCCCTCGCCGTGCGAGAGACCGATGCCGTCGAGATCGGGATACTCGTTGAGCACCTGCGTGACGCTCTCGCGGATGTACCGGCGCACGATCTCCGACGAGTCGCCGTCCACGTAGTAGTGCGGGTAGAAGTTCTCCTTCGCCACGCCGTGCGCGACGGAGAACTCCCTGCTCACGAAAATGCTCCAGTGGACGATGTAGGTGTCGAGGCCGCGCTCCTTCGCGAGGCGGAAGATGCCGCGGTAGAGCTGCCGCCACCGCTCCTGCTCCTCGTCCGACCACGGGCTCGCCTCGGGAAAATTCCCCGGCCGCACCATGAAGGTGAACGGGTGCATGTTCCAAAGGCTCACGACGTTGAACCGGTTGGCCACCATCATGTCGAGAAACGCCTCCCAGTACCGCAGGTCCTTCGCGACCGGCAGGTGCTGGTCGAGCGCCGAACTCTCGCGGTAGGTTTCCCATGGCACGTTGTACTTGATGCCGCGGAACGGCAGGCGCGGCTGCTCCGCCGCGGGCTTCACCTCCGCCAGCGGCGTGCCGTGGCGCAGCGCTTCGGCCAGAGCGAGCGCGCCGTAGATGAGACCGCGCCAGTCGCCGCCGTAAACGGTGATCACCCTCCCCTCCGGGATGATCTGGTACGCCTCGGGCGCGAGCCGTTCGCGATGCACGGCGAGGCTGATCAGCCGCTCGTAACCGGCGCGCTCCGCCAGCAGCACATGGCCCTGGCGCCCGAGTTCCGCTCCCAGCTTGCGCGCCGCGTAGGCCGCCTGCGGCACGCCGGCGTCGTGGAGCACGTAAACGCGCTCGGCGCGGAGCGACACGGCAAGCAGGCAGGCGAGCAGGACGAGGATGCGGGGTTTCATCGCCGTCCACTGAAGCCACCGCACTCCGTTCAACAAGCGCACCCGCGGGCCAACGATGGACTGCCGCGGCCGTCTTCCGCCCGCGCTGATGTCACGCGCGCCGTGCATGAGAAAATTTCTTCGGAAATCCCGAAACTTTTTCTGGCCCTGGCCGTCAACCACGCTGTATTTTGCCTCGGGGTCGCTCACGTTTCGACGCCCGTGTTTCGTTGTTTCTCTCGTTGCACTAGAGATCGGATTCGTGAGCGGCGTCATCGCCCGGATTCTCCGGGCCCGCGGTCACGGCCGCGTCAACGCTCATCTGCCCTCGCCTGCGACTCACAGCCTGCGGGGGCAAAACCCACACAGTCATATGTCAGTCAGTATTCCTGAGTCTGCGCTTCCGCGCATCGGCATGGTTTCCACCCATGGTTACGTCGCCGCCGAGCCGCCGCTTGGCGCCGCCGACACCGGCGGCCAGGTGGTCTACGTGCTCGAACTCGCCAAGAAACTCGCCCAGCTCGGCTTCGAGGTGGACATCTGGACCCGCCGCTTCGAGGACCAGCCCGAGATCGACGTGCTCAACGAGCGCGTCCGCGTCATCCGCGTGCCCTGCGGCGGCCGCAACTTCATCGACAAGGAGTACCTCGTGCAGCACCTGCCCGAGTGGGCCGAGAACGCCCTGCGCTTCATCAAGCTCCACGGCCTGAAGTACCAGTTCTTCAACAGCCATTACTGGGACGCCGGCTTCGCCACGCAGCGCCTCGCCGAGGCCCTCGACGTGCCGCATGTGCACACGCCCCACTCGCTCGGCCTCTGGAAAAAGCAGCTCATGGAGCGCGATTTCCCGGAGGACGCGGCGCGCTTCGAGAAGAAGTACAACTTCACGCAGCGCATCAACGAGGAGACCCTGCTCTACCTCCACTGCGACCAGGTCATCGCAACCACGCCCGACCAGCTCGACATGATCGTGAAGGACTACGGCGCGCCCGCCGAGCAGGTGCACATGATCCCACCCGGCTACGACGACAACCGCTTCTTCCCGATCAGCGCCGCCTCGCGCAACGCGATCCGCCAGCGCCTCGGCTTCGAGGGCAAGGTCGTCCTCGCCATCGGCCGGCTCGCCCGCAACAAGGGCTACGACCTGCTCATCGACGCGTTCTCGATCGTCGCCACGCGCGAACCGGAAGCGGTGCTCCATCTGGCCGTGGGTGGCGCCGAAATGAACACCAACGAGCAGCGCATCTTCGATGAGTTGCAGGCGCAGGCCGCCACCCTCGGCCTCGCCGACCGCATCAAATTCTCCGGCTTCGTCGCCGACGCCGATCTCGCCGACCATTACCGCGCCGCCGACGTCTTCGTCCTGAGCAGCCGCTACGAGCCTTTCGGCATGACCGCGATCGAGGCCATGGCCTGCGGCACGCCCACCGTCATCACCACGCACGGCGGCCTGTTCCGCGCCGTGACCTTCGGGCGCCATGCGCTCTACGCCGACACCTTCGACAAGGAGGATCTCGGCATCTCGATCGTGAAGATCATGAAGCACCCGCGGCTCTCGCACCGCCTCGCCCGCATGGGCGCGCACAAGGCCCGCAGCCTTTTCACCTGGACGGGCATCGCCCAGCAGCTCACCAGCCTCGTCGAGGAGCGGGCCACCGCCCTCGCCTTCACCGACAACGAATGGGACGAACCGTGGAACGACGGCGACTGATCCCCTGCCACCCGCATCCCCACTCATCATGACCATCCATTCCATCGACTCCTCCACCCTAGCCCGTCTCATCGAAAGCACCATCGTGCTCACCGTCGCGCTCTTCCTGTTCTACGGGCTGCGCGGACGCATCATCAAGTTCGCCCAGTGGGCCGGCCTGCCGCGCCTCGCCTTGGCGCCGGTGCGCCTGCTGATCCGCTCCGCGGTCCTGCTCGCCGCCGCGGCCATGATCCTGACGATCTGGGGCTTCCAGCTCGGCACGATCATGGCGGTGCTCGGTTCCGTGCTGGGCCTCATCGCCATCGGCTTCGTCGCCGTCTGGAGCGTGCTGAGCAATCTCCTGTGCACGTTCGTCCTCGTGCTGTTCAAGCCGTTCTCCGTCGGCGACGAGCTTGAATTTCCTTCGGACAACATCAAGGGTCGCGTCTCCGACCTCAGCCTGATCTTCACCACCTTGAAGGTCTCGGAATCCGAAAGCGTGCTCATCCCCAACAACACCTTCTTCCAGCGCCTGTTCCGCCGCCGCCTCGGCACGCAGACCACGCAGCTGGGCGACAAGCTCCGCCAGAACCACCCGGCCGACATGCCGGCCGAAGGAGGCAAGGCTGCATGAGCGCCACCCGCACCTCCTCCGTCCTCGGCCGCGTGCGCACCTCCTACCCGCGCCTGCTCCGCATCCTGGTGCCCCTCGACTTCTCGGGCAAGTCGCGGCAGGCGCTGCGCTACGCGGTCCCGGTCGCGCAGAAGTTCTCCGCGCGCATCCACCTCGTCCACGTGCTGCCCGCCCCGGGCAAGACCGACAAGGACGAACAGATCCGCCAGCGCACCGCGGCGCTCAAGCGCCTCGGTGAAATGAGCCAGCAGCTGCTCCCGCCGCGCGTGCGCGCCGAGCATGCCGTGCTCCACGGCAAACCCGCCGAGGCCATCCTCGACCTCGTCCGGAATCAGTCCATCGACCTCATCGTCCTCACGACCAAGGGCCGCAGCGGCCTCAAGCGCGCGCTCATTGGCAGCACCGCCGAGCAGATCATGCGCGACGCCCCCTGCCCGGTCATGTCCGTCCGCCGCCAATAGCCGCCATCATGTCGGAAACCGCCCCCCCGCTCATCCGCCTCTTCTCCTCCGATCTCGACGGCACGCTGCTCGGCAATCCCGAGTCCACCGCGCGCTTCAAATCCGCCTGGGAGGCGCTTTCGCCGGAGGCCCGTCCGCTGCTCGTCTACAACAGCGGGCGCCTGGTGGACGACCTCCGGCGCTTCGTGGACGACGGCATCCTCCCGACCGCCGACTACTACGTCGGCGGCGTCGGCGCCGAGATCCACGACGTGAAGGCCGGCCGCCGGCTCGACGAGTTCCGGCATCATCTGACGGAGGGCTGGGACCTCGCGAAGGTCCTCGAGATCGCCGAACATTTCCCCGGCATGCGCCGGCAGCCCCAGGCCTACCAGCACGAGTTCAAGTCGAGCTGGTTCCTCGACCATGCCACGCCGGGCGCCTTGCGCGACCTGAAGCAGCGCCTGGCGGACGCCGGCCTGCGGGTGAAGGTGGTGTACTCCAGTTCCCGCGACCTCGACATCCTGCCCCGCAACGCCACCAAGGGCGGCGCCCTCCGGTGGCTGTGCGACCGCCTCGAGATCCCCCTCGACACCGTGCTCGTGGCCGGCGACAGCGGCAACGACGCCAGCATGTTCCGCCTGCCCGGCGTGCGCGGCATCGTGCTCGAGAACACCCTGCCCGAGCTTTACGAGGCGACGGTGGACGTGCCGACCTACAGTTCGCGCCAGATCCTGGCCGACGGCGTGCTCGACGGCCTCTGCCACCACGGGATCGTCTGCGTGATCCCGACCAAGGAAAAGTCCCGCGTGAAGCGCGAACAGATGGAGCCCGGTTTCCGGATGCTGTTCAGCGGCACGCAGCTCGGTTCGCTGACGGAAAAGGAGCGCGCCTTTCTCGCCACCGCCTACGAGCAGGCCATCGCCGCCGTCCGCCGCAACATCACCCCGCTCGGGTTTTCGGCGTGCTCGCTCAATCACAACACCGTCACCGGCACCGACGCCAACTATCGCAGCGTGTGGGCCCGCGACGGCGCGATCACGGTCTGGAACACCCTCCAGCTCGACGACGAGGACATCCGGCTGTGCTCGCTCGCCACGCTCGAGACCCTGCTCAACGCGACCACCGCCAACGGCCAGGTGCCGGCCAACGTCCGCATCGACAGCGGCGAGGCCGACTACTCCGGCGTGGGCAGCATCGCGTCCATCGACAGCGGCCTCTGGCTCATCATCGCGATCTACAACTACGCCTACCGCACCGGCGACCTGTCGCTGCTCTACCGCCATGCCGGCCGGTTGCAGACCATCATGCACTGGCTCGGCGCCCAGGACTCCAACAACGACGGCCTGCTGGAGATCCCCGAGGCCGGCGACTGGACCGATCTCTTCGGGCGCAGCTACAACGTGCTTTACGACGAGGTGCTCTGGTTCCGCGCCAACGTCTGCTACGGCCGCATCCTCGAGCTGATGGGCCAGTTCGACCGGGCCGCCGACTACCTGCGGGCTTCGCAACGCATCCGCGGCCGGGTGCTCGACCTGTTCTGGCCGAGCACCAAGCCAATCGATCCCGCGGCCATCTCCGCGCAAAATCGCTTCGCCCACCGTCAGTCCGGCCTCGGCGACTCCCAGTACCTCCTGGCTGAGATCACGCCCTTCTCGTACAGCTGGCGTTGCGACACGTACGCCAACATCCTCGCCTTCCTCATGAACCTCCTCGACGTGGACCGCGCGCGCACCGCCTTCCGCTTCATGTGGGGCGTCGGCGTCAACCAGCCCTGGCCCGTGACCAATCTCTATCCCGTCGTGCAGGCCGGCGACCCCGACTGGAAGGCCTACTACACGGTCAACCTGCTGAACCTGCCCCACCATTACCATAACGGCGGCGTCTGGCCCTTCATCGGCGGCATGTGGGTGCGGTTCATTCACCGCCTCGGATTCCACGAGGTCGCCAGCCGCGAACTCGTGCGCCTCGCCCAGCTCAACCAGCTCGGAGCCGACCACGAGTGGGAGTTCAACGAATGGGCCCACGGGCAGACCGGACGCCCCATGGGCAAGGCGTTCCAGGCGTGGAGCGCCGCCTCGTTCCTCCGGGCCTGCCAGGAAGTCGGCATCGAACCCGCCCCCGGCGATCATGAGTGACCCCCGCCCCACCGTCGTCTGCTACGGGGAAATCCTGTGGGATTTCCTGCCGCGCGGAGCCTTCCCCGGCGGCGCGCCGTTCAACGTCTGCTATCACCTGCACCGGCTCGGCCTGCACGCCCACCTCGCGAGCGCGGTCGGCCACGACCTGCTCGGCGACGACCTGCTCCGCCGGCTCAAGGGCTGGGGCCTCGGCACCGACGGCATCACGCGACACCGCGGCCTGCCGACGGGCCACGTGCAGGCCTCCCTGGACGCCGGCGGCAACGCGAGCTACGAAATCGCCACCGGCGTGGCGTGGGACCAGATCCTGCCCGGTGAGGACACCCTGCGCGCCGCCTTCGGCGCGCGCGCGCTTGTTTTTGGATCCCTGGCCCAGCGCTCGCCCTCCAACCGTGCCGCGCTCGACCGCCTGCTCGCCGTCCTCCCGTCCGGCGCCCTGCGGGTGTTCGACGTGAATCTCCGCCCCCCTTACGACGACCTCGGACTCGTGCGGGAACTCGCCCGCAAGGCCACGCTGCTCAAGCTCAACGCCGACGAAGCCGCCCGGCTGGCCGGTGGCGAGGCCGGCTTCGGTCGCGAAGAGGGCCACGCACGCACCCTCGCCCAGCAATCGGGTTGCCCGGCCGTCTGCATCACTGCCGGAGGCGATGGCGCCGGCATCCTGGCCGGCGGAAGCTGGCACTGGACCCACGCCCGGCCCATCACGGTGCGCGACACGGTCGGCGCGGGTGACGCGTTCATGGCCGGTTTGCTCGCCGGCCTGCTTCTGCACCGGGAGAGCCCGGCGGCCGCCCTCGAGCGCGCCAGCATCCTGGGCGGATTTGTGGCCTCCCAGGACGGCGCCACCCCCGCCTACCGGACCGACGCGCAGGGCCTGCCCGTGATCTGATACCATTTCTCATTCAAAGGTATTAGAACTTGTAGGGGCGGACCTCGTGTCCGCCCACGGGCGCGCACAAGGCGCGCCCCTACAGGGATCTGCCCCACGGGACATTGTTATATCTTTGAAAGAGAAAGGGTATGAGCCGGCCTTCCGGCCTTGTAGGGGCGCGGCTCGCCGGCACCTTCCCCTTCCCAGGCGGGGTTCGGCGACCCCGCCCTACACGACGCGAGTCCGCTTCAGGGCTCGATGAGGTCCAATGCCTGCTCGATCTGCGCCGGCGTGCCGAGCAGCAGCAGCTTGTCCCCGACGAGAATTTCCTCGTCGGGACCGGGATTGACGAGCTTCGTCCCCGGCCGCTCGAGCGCCACGATGCTGGCCCCGGTGCGGGTGCGCAGACCGAGTTCGCGGATGAGCCGGCCCACGGCGACCGAACCGGCCGCAACCGTGACCGTGGACAGGTCCGCGTCGGCCAGCAGCGATGATTCGGCCGCGGAGACATGCTCGTGCTTCGGCAGGGGCGGCTGGTTGAACGTGTCCACCAGCGCCGCCTGCGCCGTGCTGTAGACGCGGTGGAAGTGGCGCCACAGCAGCCAGGCGAGCACGCCGGCGAGCGCCAGCAGCACGAGGAGCACGTTCAGCGAAGGCAGCAGCGTGGAGCTGAGCACGAGCACGAACAGGCCGAGCGTGATGGAGCCGGCGGCGGGCACGAACGCCGCCACGATCGAACGGATCGCCGCCGTGTTACGCCCGGCCAGCTGCTCGGAGACGCGCGTTTCCGCCAGCAACAGGCCGAAGGCCTGCAGCTTCTTCGCGGTCGCGATGAACATGGGCAGCGAGCAGATGACCGCCACGAACCAGATGGCCGGCTTGAGCCAGTCGCCTCCGAGGCCGACGGTGGCGAACCAGCCCGGCGGGTGCGAACCGATGAAGGCGCCGCCGAGGAAAACCGCCGCGATCAGCACGGCGTTGAGCGCCATGTGCGCGGCCCATTTCCACATCAGCGTGCGGGCCATGTTGCCGGGGCGCTGCGTGCCGACCTGGCCGATCCAGGTGGTGTAGAGCTTGAGCATGTTGACCAGCCCGCCCGGCGCATGCCGGTGCAGCCGGTCCATCGAGCCGTCGGCCGCCCTGATCAGGTAGGGCGTGAGCAGCGTCGTGATCGCCGACACCGCGACCGCAATCGGATACAGGAAGCTGCTGGTCACCTTCAGGGTCACGCCCAGCGAGGCGATGATGAACGAAAATTCGCCGATCTGGGCGAGGCTCATGCCCACGCGGAGCGAGGTGCGCGGCTCGTTGCCGCCGAGGAAGGCGCCGGCGGAGCAGGTGACGATCTTGCCGACCACGACCGCGGCCGTGATGAGCAGGATCGGCTGCCAGTAGGTGATGAGCATGCGCGGATCGATCAACAGGCCGATGGCCACGAAGAACACCGCGCTGAACATGTCGCGCACCGGCTCGATGAGGGCCTCGATGCGGTGGATCTCGCGCGTCTCGGCGATCACCGCACCGATGATGAACGCCCCCAGCGCCACGCTGTAATCGAGCTTCACGGCCAGGAGCGACACGCCGAAGCACAGCCCCAGCACCGTGATCACGAGCATCTCGTTGCTCTTGAAACGGGCGACGTAGGAGATCAGGCGCGGCACGAAGATCAGCCCCGCCACGAGCGTCACGGCGAGGAAAAGCCCGAGCTTGGCCAGCGTCAGGCCGACCTGCCCGAGACCGAGCGTGCCGGTCATCGCGATGCCCGACAGCAGCGCGATCATGGCGATGCCGAGGATGTCCTCGATGATCAGGATGCCGAAAACAAGCTGGGCGAAGCGCTCCTTCATCTTTCCCATTTCGCCGAGCACCTTGATGATCACGGTGGTGGACGACATCGAGAGCATCGCCCCGAGGAAGATGCTGTCCATCAACGCCCAGTCGAAGAAGCGACCGATCTCATAACCGACCCAGAAAAGGAGCAGGATCTCGAGCAACGCCGCCAGCAGCGCCGGTGCGCCCACCCGGGTCAGCTTGCGCAGGCTGAATTCCAGACCCAGCGAAAACATCAGCAGGATCACGCCCAGTTCCGACAGCGTGTTGATCGTGTGCTCGTCATGGATCAGCGGATAAGGCGGCGTGTGCGGGCCGACGATCATGCCCGCGATGATGTAGCCGAGCACGACCGGCTGCCGCAGGCGGCGGAAGATCACCATCACGATCCCGGCGACGATCATCACGACCGCCAGGTCCTGGAGAAAGGTTATGCCATGCATGACTCAGGCCTCCCTGCAGAGATGCACAATCCGGACCGGCTCCGCAGGGAGACGGATCCATGAAGACAGGGAATGCATAAAACACACGGATAGAATTTCATAATCGGACGAACAGGCGCGGGTAAACGGGGGACACAGACCAGGCCGGATCGTTGCCCGGCTTGGCAAACGCATGCGGAAACCCGTAACGGTGGGGCCGCATGAGCGGAAGAAGCGCCGCCGGGCGGCGCACCGCCTCATACCTGCAACTCCACCACGCCCACGAGACGGTGGGCCTGGGCGTCACCGCAACGGGCGCCGTTCGCCTCGTCCCAGGACGGCCCGGGCGTCCCCACCCCCGGCCCGATCAGTGCCTGCACCCCTTCATCGGGAAACATCCGCCCATCGGGAGGCTGCAGGCCCCGGGCCACCGTTCGCTCGCATTTCATGACCCAGAGATGGGCCAAGCAGGCCGCGTCGAACTTCACCGCCGTTTTCCCCACGACCACCGGCTCGGGCAGATACCATTGCACCGCCGGACCGCCGAGCACGGCGAACAGGCTGCACAAGATGAACATTCGGTGAAACAGTCTCACGGCGCACGAGTGGATTTTATCCCGGGGTCGAGTCAAGCATCCCACATGCCCGCCGGGGAAAAATCGCTTCGCTCAGTGAGCCGGCTCGCCTGCCTCGCGCCGGGTCGGCGGCAGCGCGAGCAGGGAGATGATGGTCATCAACAGGCCGGCCAGCAGCAGCCAGTGCCCGGCGTCGGCACCCGCCTCCGATCCGTGCAGGAGCGCCTGCGCGGCGAGCGCCACGATGGTGAAATTCGGGCTGAGCAGCAGGAACGCGTTGGTGTCGGTCCCGGCCGGCTTCATCCGGGCAAACAACATCTGCCGGAAGGCGATCAGCAGCGCCGCCGCCACCGCGGCGAGCAACGCAGCCCGGGACACCAGCGCGCCCAGCGGCACCTGGGTGCCCAGCGCGAGGAAAAACAGCGGGATCAGGAACCGCCGGCTGATCGGCGCGAGGTATTCCTCGAGATTCTTGTCGTCATGGCGCACGCGGCTGGAAAAGAGCCCGAGGAAAAAGGCCGTCTTCGGCCCCGACAACCCGAGGCGCTCGCCCACGGCACAGGTCGCCAGCACGAAAAGCGTCACGAGGTGCAGCCGCCACTGCGTGGCGTTCTCCATCACCGTCTGCAGGAGGCGCGTCACGTGCACCGCCAGCCGGCTGCAGGCGTAGATGACGAGCGCCATGCCGGCCAGCTTGAGACCGAACAGCCATGTCGGCGCGCGGCCAAGCACGGTCGTTTCCACCGCCAGCAGCACGATTGACACCAC
>Ga0222424_100507_pt1 | contig 19377 bp, 11 predicted proteins | sample 2B2ome_FD_182468 | JGI IMG/M metagenome (GOLD analysis project Ga0222424, IMG submission 182468) | Enriched microbial communities from leaf-cutter ant dump, University of Wisconsin, Madison, United States - 2B200A (version 2) | ecosystem: Environmental > Terrestrial > Nest > Insects nest > Nest... | reverse complement strand
TTAAGATTATTGAACGTGCCGCCATCCGACATTACCCCGTCAATTACATAAAGCGGGGTGCCCAGGTTGCGGATCTGGATGGTGGCTGCCGCCCCGGGCACACCGGAGGCCTGGCGGTAGGTAAGCCCGGACGCCTTGCCTACAAGAGCGCCAGCCGTTGTGGTGGATGTGGTACGGGAAAGATCCCCGGCATTGATCGTACTTACCGCCGCGGCAATATTCCCCTTCTTTTGCGTGGCATACCCCACCACAACAATTTCATCCAGGTTACCCGCAGCCGTTTCCAGTACCGCGTCTGCAACATTCTTCCCATCCAGCCGTACCTGCTTTGTTACATAGCCGGTTGCTGAAAAGATCAGCACCGAACCTTCTTTTACCGTGATGGAATAGGTACCATCCGGTCCAGAGATCGTTCCGTTCCCTTCCTGTTCCATTTCAGTGATTGTTACATTTGCCAATGGGCTCCCCTGAGCATCCCGGACCGTTCCGGTTACCATTGACTGTGCAAAAGCCCCGTTCTGAAACAAAAAAAGACCGAGTAATAAAAAGCCAAACCGGACATTCAGTTTTACCCGTAACTCCTGTTTGAGCGCATTAATTTTGATAAGCATGGCTTGCAATTTATTTTTTCCAGTGCCTGACGGCAAACAGTCGGGAGCAAAATTGAGGTAACCCGGAAAGAATTTGATTGAAAATCGTATCAATTATTTTCAAAATCGTCGCATTTTTTTTTATCCGGTCAAACCGATACTTTTGAGTGAAGGGAACAATGTTAAACAGGCTTCTTTATATTCATCTGCTGTTATTACTTGCCATCCGGTTGCATGCCCAGGAATACTTTTTTAAGAATATTACAGTAGACAACGGGCTTTCGCACAACCTGGTATTTTGCACGTTACAGGACGCGTACGGCTTTATATGGTTTGGTACCAAAGACGGGCTTAACCGGTATGACGGATATAAGATACGGACATTCAGGGGTGATCCGCGGATAAGTGGCAGCCTGGGCAATAATGATGTGCGGGCACTGCTGAACCGTTCGAAAAATGAAATATGGGTAGGCACCAAGAAGGGTCTTTTTATCTATGATGTACTGAAGGAGCGTTTCCGCGAAGTTGATCAATTCCGGAACGCTTATATATCTGCCATTGTTCCGGACCGGGAAAAAAACATCTGGCTTATTGCCAATCACAGTTTATACCGGATCGCAGGACGTGATACCACAACCTTTCAGGAACTGCGTGGCATTGCCACCAGCATCTGTGCTCCGGTAAACGGGGGCATCTGGATCGGGACCACCAATGGCAAACTGGCCCGGTATCCGTATGCCGGCAGCCGGTGGCATTTTACCGAGCTCTTCGACAGGCACTTCCTCCCTGCCCGGTGGATCGAAAAAATCTGTGAAGGCAACAATGATGAACTCCTGGTAGGAACCGCCTCCGCTGGGCTCCTGTCCTATCATCCTGCATCGGGAACGATCCGTAAGATCCTTTCCTATGACAATAATGAACGCCCCGTATATGTAAGGGATATCATCCGGAACGGAAATGATTTCTGGATCGCCACCGAATCGGGCATCTATATCTATGACGGCTACGGGCGGATAAAGAGTCATCTCAAAAAGGATGCACATGTGAAGAACGGTCTGGCCGATAATGCGATCTACACGTTGCTGAAAGACAATACCGGTAACATATGGGCCGGCAGTTATTTTAAAGGGGTAAACATGTTTCCCAACCAGGACTTTCTCTTTAACAGCATACCTCCCGGCTTTACCTTTTCAGCTGCCGATGAAGCTCCCGAATTCAGGAACTCAATCGTACGGGAGATCTGCCAGGACCGGTACCAGGGCCTGTGGATCGGTACGGAAGACAATGGTCTTTACCAGTTCAATCATGCAACAAAAAAGATCACCCATTACCGTTCCTCATCACAAAGCAACAGTCTTAGCTACAATAACATTCACGGATTGCTCTGCACCGGAGATACCTTGTGGCTGGGAACCTTTGAACGGGGTATGGACCTGCTCAACATCCGTACAGGTAAGGTTTTCAGACATTACGATATAAAGTCCGGTGTTAATCTCAAAAGTAATTTCGTCATCACCTTTTGTCAGACCCGCAATGGAACGGTCTATGTTGGTACCGCTGGCGGACTGCAGCGGTTTGATGCCCGCAGCAAACAGTTCGTAACCGTAGGGCCGGTGCCGGGTGATTTTATTTATGCGATCATTGAAGACCGTACCGGCAAGTTATGGGTAGGTACCGAAGACAGCGGTGTATGGTCTTATGACCCCACTACAGGAACTGCCGCCCGTCTTCGCCGTACCGGTACAACAGAACCGCCGGCCAATGTTAAGACCAATAGCATTTATGAAGATATGCAGGGCAATATATGGATTGCTACAGAAGGGGACGGATTGCTGGTATATGACCATAACGGGCAATTGCAAACCCATTATACAACAGCCGGTGGCCTGCCCTCAAACTTTGTTTATAAAATTGTACAGGGCGATCCGTCAAACATGTGGGTTTCCACCGCCCTGGGACTGGTACACCTGAATACCGTTTCAAAAAGCACCAGGGTGTTCACCCGTGAGAACGGGCTGCCCAGTAACCAGTTCAACTATAACTCCGGGTTTAAGGACAGCCGCGGAACCATTTATTTTGGTACCACCGGCGGGCTTGCCTGCTTCTATCCGGCCTATACCCAATCTGCGCTGTTTAAAATCCCGTTGTATTTTACCGGTCTGAAGATCTTTGATAAAGAGGCCCTGATCGCATCAGCTCATTCTCCCCTGAAAACCTCGCTGCTGAATACGGAAGCCCTGGTGCTTTCCCATAAGCAATCCACCTTCAGTATCGATTTTTCGGGATTGGTTTACGCGGCGCAAAATGATATCCGCTATGCCTATAAGCTAAAGGGATTGAATGATGAATGGGCACAGCTTAAGGAAAGCAGGAGTATTTATTTTACCCAACTGCCTCCGGGAAAATATACGCTGGAAGTGCAGGCCACCGCCCCTTTCAGCGGCCGGTTCACCGGTTCAGATATCCTGCTTGATATTACGGTACTTCCTCCCTTCTGGAAAAGCAGGACGGCCTATCTGCTGTACGCGATCGCTGCTACACTGCTCTTCCTGGGCATCCTCCGTTATTATCACCGGCATCAGAAAAGGCTTCAGGCCCGGAAAATAGAGGAACTCAACCGGCAAAAGGAGCTGGAAAATAACCAGGCAAAGATCGATTTTTTCACAAATATTGCGCATGAGATCAAAACGCCGCTGACCCTGATCCAGGGCCCGGTGGAAGACCTGCTGAGCAGACCCGAACATGGACCGGACAATTATGAGCTAACACTCATTGAAAAGAATACCACCAGGTTGCTGCAGCTTACCAACCAGTTGCTGGATTTCAGGCGGATCGAAAGCAACCATATAACCGTAACCATCAGCAGCATCAATCTGTCTGCACTTGTCAGCGAGGTGTACACAAACTTCAAAATGGCTGCAGATGTCAAGAACCTGAAATACACACTAACGGTACCGGACAGTGCCGTACTGATACAGTCGGATGAGGACCTGTTGATGAAAATACTGTTCAACCTGTTCAGCAATGGTATCAAGTATGGCGATTCAAGGCTTTCCATCACCCTGCATCCGCCAACAGTACAGGGCGTCCGGATCGAGTTTGTCAACGACGGGGAGCTCATACCGGAAGCGGCCATGCACAAGATCTTTCAACCGTTTTACCGCTTTAATAAAAATGAAATAAAAGAAGGTACCGGTATCGGCCTGTCTATTGCCCATTCACTCACACATATGCTCAATGGCACGCTGACGGCAGCTGTTGACGGCGGGCACAATCATTTTACACTCCTGTTGCCGGTTAAATGATAAACTATGGATATTGAAAACAGTAATGTACTGATCGTGGATGATAACAAGGACATCCTCGACTACGTAGGACAATTACTACGACGCAATTATCAGATCTATAAAGCCGCAAATGTGGATGCTGCCCTGGAGATCCTGGACCAGCAGTTCATGCACCTGATCATCAGCGATGTGATGATGCCCGGCACCAACGGGTTTGAGTTCTGCAAACAAATAAAGCTCGATGAACAGCTTTGCCATATACCGGTAATCCTCTTAACGGCAAAAAATACGCTGCAGGATAAGATCGACGGTCTTGAACATGGTGCAGATGCTTATATTGAAAAGCCATTTTCGCCCCAGTACCTGAAAGCCCAGATCAGTAACCTGCTTACCAGCCGGCAACTCCTGCGCCGGCATATAGCCAATTCACCGGTGATCAACCTGCACAGTGTGGCCCGCTCCCATTCGGACTTCAACCTGATCGAAAAATTCAACAAGGTAGTGCTCGATAATATCGATAACACGGAGCTGGACATTGACTTTATTGCTTCAAAGCTCAATATGAGCCGCGCTACCTTTTACCGGAAAACAAAGGGGCTTTTTGACCTGGCCCCGCAGGAACTGATCACACTTACACGACTGAAGAAGGCTGCTGAGCTGCTGTTGTCCGGGAGCTGTGCATTAACAGACGTATATGACAAAGTAGGATTCAGTTCTTACAATTATTTTTCCACGCTTTTTCATAAGCAGTTCAATACAACACCATCGGAATTTATCCGGTCGAAGGACCAATCATAAACGGGTATTAAAATGATTTTTATAACTCCTCATCATTTTATTTCCTGTCTACGAAGATACTGACCGGAACGCTGCCGTGATTTGTGTTCGCATCATCGCCGTCAATATATGGTCCGAGCCTCTGGCTCTTTGCTCTGCGTTATCCCCCTGTACCGCGAACTGAAGTTCGCAGTTAATGAATGGTCGAGGCGAGGCCTCTTATCTTTCGAACCTGATACAGAAAGCCTTTAGCCCTGATCCCTTTTTCCCACTCCGGATCCATCGGCAGATAAGTACTACTGATAGGAATCGGAAATTCGCAGTTAATGAATGGTCAAGGCGATACCTCTTATCTTTCGAACATAATCCGGAAGGTCTTTGGCCTGATCCTTCTTCCCACTCCGGAATTCATTCGGCGGATAAGTGCTACTGATAGGAGCCGGAAATTCGCAGTTGGTTGGTGGCCGGGACGATGCCGCCTACCCTTCGAACATAATCCAGAAGGCCTTTGGCCCGATCCTTCTTCCCACTCCGGATCCATCGGCAGATAAGTACTACTGATAGGAATCGGAAATTCGCAGTTAATGAATGGTCAAGGCGATACCTCTTATCTTTCGAACATAATCCGGAAGGTCTTTGGCCTGATCCTTCTTCCCACTCCGGATCCATTCTGCGGATAAGTGCTACTTATAGGGGCCGGAAATTCGCAGTTGGTTGGTGGCCGGGACGATGCCGCCTACCCTTCGAACCTGATACAGAAAGCCTTTGGCCTGATGCCTTTTTCCCACTCCGGATCCATCGGCAGATAAGTACTACTGATAGGAACCGGAAATTCGCAGCTGGTTGGTGGCCGGGACGATGCCGCCTACCCTTCGAACATAATCCGGAAGGCCTTTGGCCTGATTCTTCTCCCTCTCCGGAATTTATTCTGTGGATAAGTACTACTGATAGCGGCCGGAAGTTCGCAGCTAATGAATGGTCAAGGCGATGCCGCCTACCCTTCGAACATAATCCGGAAGGCCTTTGGCCTGATCCTCCTTTTAACTCCGGAATTTATTCCGGAGATAGAACCCGCTAACAGAAGCAGGAGTGCCGTAGGCACGGTACATTTCAGCCCCGGGGATCAGTGCCATAAGCTTCGCCTTTTGCTTAAGTTGACGGCCATGGTGTATGCACAAACCGTTGAATATTCATTTTATAAAAATAGATGGCGGCTTGTTGTAAACGTGTACTTCACTAAAAAAAATCCCGGTAAATACTTACCGGGATCACTTTTTGCTATTGCCGTTGTTTACTTCACTTCTTCAAAAGGTACATCTGTTACATCATCTGCACCGGCTGCATTCCCTTCCTGCTGCTGGCCATTGCCACCTGGCTGTCCTGCATTGGCCTGTGCCCCTGCATCAGCGCCCTGTCCGGATTTATAGATATCCTCACTGGCCGCCGTCCAGGCCGCATTGAGTTCTTCCATGGCCTTATCAATGGCGGCGATGTCCTGCTGCTTGTGCGCCTCTTTTAATTTTTCGACAGCGCCTTCAATCACGGTCTTTTTATCTGCAGGTACTTTATCACCGTATTCCTTCAGTTGTTTTTCTGTCTGGAACACCAGGCTGTCTGCAGCGTTCAGCTTGTCAATTTTTTCGCGTTCGGCTTTATCCGTTGCTTCGTTGGCTTTTGCTTCTGCTTTCATTTTTTCCACTTCTTCTTTGCTTAAGCCACTGCCCGCTTCAATATGGATCTTTTGTTCTTTGCCCGTTCCTTTATCTTTTGCTGTTACATGCATGATACCGTTGGCATCAATATCAAAGATCACTTCGATCTGGGGAACGCCTCTGGGAGCCGGAGGAATACCATCCAGGTTAAAGATACCAAGACTCTTATTGTCTTTTGCCATAGAACGCTCACCCTGCAATACATGGATCTGTACGCCTGGCTGATTATCGCTGGCCGTAGAGAACACTTCCGATTTCTTTGTTGGAATAGTGGTATTAGAAGGTATCAGGGTGGTCATAACGCCGCCCATGGTTTCGATACCTAAAGAAAGCGGGGTAACGTCTAACAACAGTACGTCCTTTACTTCTCCTGTTAAAACCGCACCCTGGATCGCCGCACCAACGGCAACCACCTCATCCGGGTTTACACCACGGTTGGGTTTCTTACCAAAGAATTTTTCTACTATTTCCTGCACTTTGGGAATACGGGTGCTACCACCTACCAGGATCACTTCATCGATCTCTGAAGGGTTCATACCCGCGTCTTTCAACGCTGCTTCGCAGGGTTTTAAACAACGGGAAAACAGGTTGTCTGCCAGTTGCTCAAATTTAGCGCGGGTCAGTTTTTTTACCAGGTGTTTCGGCACTCCGTCAACCGCAGTGATGTATGGCAGGTTGATCTCGGTTTCGCTGGAAGAGGATAGTTCAATCTTTGCCTTTTCTGCTGCTTCCTTCAGCCGCTGCAGGGCCATCGGGTCTTTCCGTAGGTCAATGGCTTCTTCTGATTTGAATTCTTCAGCCAGCCAGTCCATGATCACTTTATCAAAATCATCTCCCCCCAGGTGTGTATCCCCGTTGGTAGATTTTACTTCAAATACCCCGTCACCCAACTCCAGGACAGAGATATCGAACGTACCGCCACCCAGGTCAAAAACAGCGATCTTATGATCTTTACCGCCTTTATCCAGTCCATAAGCCAGTGCGGCCGCAGTAGGTTCGTTTACAATACGGCGCACATTCAGCCCCGCAATTTCACCGGCTTCCTTGGTAGCCTGGCGTTGTGCATCATTAAAATAAGCCGGAACGGTGATCACCGCTTCGTTCACTTCCTGGCCCAGGTAATCCTCGGCCGTTTTCTTCATTTTCTGCAATACCATCGCAGAGATCTCCTGCGGGGTATACAAACGTCCATCAATATCGATACGAACGGTATTATTGTCACCCTGTGCTACCTTATAGCTCCAGTGGCTGATCTCTTCAGAAACCTCATCAAACCGGCGGCCCATAAAACGTTTTACGGACATGATCGTGTTTTGCGGGTTGGTGATCGCCTGCCGTTTTGCAGGATCTCCGACCTTACGCTCGCCGTTTTTCAAAAATGCAACAACAGATGGGGTTGTACGGCGCCCTTCATCGTTGGCAATCACCACAGGCTCGTTACCTTCCATTACCGCAACGCAGCTGTTGGTGGTTCCTAAGTCAATACCAATAATTTTACCCATAATATTTAAATTTCTCCTTTTATTAAAAATTACCACATTTTGTGGCAGTTATTAGCTTTCAATGATTATGCCGCATTGATGAAATATGCAAAAATGTCAGTCACCCACTCCTGAACAAACAGTTCGTCTGATTACCACCCCGTTACCGGTATACGGGTGGTCATATTTGACATATTTATGCTATTCCGGAGGCCCTTTTACATTGTCGATCATGACATTGAATACCTTTATGGAGGCTATCCGATCCTTTTTGTCAGATTGGAGATATGGCGCTTCTTTATCCTTCCAGCACTGGTGGATGGGGCAGCGTTTTTAATAGTACGATACAACTACCGAGGACATGCCCGGCAGGTCCTTGTCATAAACAATCTTCACCGGCCGGTCCTTTGGGTCAAATTCGGTATAAATATCCTGGTAATCGGCATCATTGGGTACGGTTGGTGTGCTACCAGGGGCAAAAACGGCAATCCATTTTTTTACCGCATTGTTCTTGGAAGCAATAAAATCGTAGCCCAGTGAAGGAGGTAAAACGCCCAATTTTTTATACAGAGCATACAGATATCCCGGGCGCTTATCGTATTGATAGCGCTCTGCCACCCGAAAATAATTATTAGCAGGAGGAATACCTGTTGGAGGAACCGCTCCATATTCAAAGGATATTTTGGAACTGATATTTTCTCCGTTATAGGTAAGAACAACGCTCTGCTGGCTGTACTTGGTATCCGTTACCCGTTGTGAATACGATATTGAATCCGGCATTACGGTATTGGTTCTATAGTAAAAACGGGCCAATACGCCCTCCCTGAACCCTTCGCTAAGCTGCAGATCTGGCGAACTATATCGCTTATAATAAATACTATCCCATATCTCCGAGATCTTACCATTCTTCCAGATATAGGTATACGTGCGGATATCCAGCGAATAACGATATCCATCACCACCAGCGTTCTTTACAGAGTCGAAGCGGTAATACCGGGAGCTGGCAAGCCTTCCATTTTTATAGAACAATTCCTCATTCCCGATAAATTTCAGCTGCCCCTGGTCGTCGTACCGGAAGACCAAAGGGTTCTCCATCCCGGATTTTGCCGGAAACCGTTCAATGGAAGCTATTTTCCCATTGGTTTCAAAAGAAAGGACAACATCTTTATCGCGGCTACAGGCAAACAGTAAGGTCAGAATGCCCAAAAGCAGGTATGTATTTTTCATAACAGTGTCTGATATATTTCTGCTTTCAAAAATAGCGCTTTTTAATCCATCCTTTCTATTTTTGGGCCAATGAAACACATACTGATCCTGTTCTTTTTTTTACTGCAGGCCGCTATCGCCTGGCAACAACCGATCACCCCGGCAACACCGGTCCTCTCCCTGCCGGAATACCCGGCGGCAGCCATACCGGAATCCGAGCTCAACATTCCTGTACAGGTTGACCTGGCGCCGTTTTTTGCCCTGGCCAATAAAAAAGTCGATACCCTGTTCACCTCGCCAAAATTTCCAAACGAATGGGTACAGGAGGGTTGCGATACACGTTATAAATACAGTTTCCGGCGGGGACCGCTGCAATTCAGCCTGAACAATACAACGCTTGATATTTCTTTCACCGGCTATTACAAGATCATTGGCTCAACAAGGGCCTGCGTCAACGGAAAGGCCCTTACCCCCTGGACGCCTGCCTGCCAGTGCGGCTTTGATGAAGGCGAACGGAAAGTAAAAGTGGGGTTTTCTGTGGCCATTTCCCTGCTTACCAATTATACGATCAAAATGCAGGTAACCCGCAAGGAACCGGAACCGGTTGATAAATGCACGGTCTGCTTTTGGGGGCAGGATATCACCTCTGTAATTATGAATGCATTAAAAAAGGAACTGGATGTGTCTAAAGCCGATCTTGAAAAAAATTATGGCCGCATTGATCTGAAACCCCGTTTTCAGACCCTCTGGAACCAGCTCAATACCCCGTATAATATCAATAATATGGGCTGGCTGCAGATCAATCCGCAAAAGGTACGCATCAACAGCATTCGCACGGCTAACAATCAGTTGCAGATCAGCGTGGGACTGGCGGCCAAGCCGGTAGTACGGTTTGAAAGACCAGCAGCTGCCGTGGCGCCCGTTCCGCATATCAGCAATTTCAGCCGCAACCGGGGCTTCCAGGTATATGCAGACCTGGTCATGAACTACGACTCGCTCAGCCGCATCCTTACCAGCCAGATCTCGGGCAGGGAATTTGTTTTCAACAAGGCCTTTATTAAAAAGAAATTCATTTTCCAGGAATGTAAACTCCTGGGCAGCCAGGACAACCGGCTGGTGATGCAGGTTAAATTCACCGGTTCTAACGACGGTTTCTTTTATGTAACCGGCAAACCATTGTATTATGCGGGCGCTAAAACCCTGCAGGTTGCAGATGTGAATTTTGATATCCGGTCGCGCGATGCGCTGTTAAAAACGGCAGACTGGCTGTTTTCCAAAAAGATCACCAGCGAAATTGAGAAAATGGCAAAATATGATCTGAACGCACTTTTAACCACCGCCAAAACCAATATGAATCAGCAACTCAACCAGCAATTCATGAAGGGCGTTCGCGGTTCCGGAAGCGTGCAGGATATTACCGTATCCGGTATCTTTCCGCAGGCAGGATGGCTGGCCGTTCGTGCCTATTGCAGCGGAGATTTCCTGCTAAATGTAGCGGAGCTTGATCTCGATCTCTAGGAGCGAATTTTTATAGCTGCGTTACTGTGATCCCCGCTGATTTACGCAGATAAAATGCAGAGAGAGCCATCGACAAAAATAAAACAGAAAAGATTAGCGTATATCTGCGAGAACACCACCCGCAGATTTACGCGGATAAAATACAAAGAGATCCATCAACAAAAACAAAACAGAAAAGATTAGCGTAGATTTGCAAGAACACTACCCGCAAATATACGCGGATGAAATACAGAGAGCACCGCCGGCAAGTAGAACGAAAAAGACTTGCGACGATCCGCGGGAAACACCGCCTGCAGATCCACGCGGATAAAATACAAAGAGATCCATCAACAAAAATAAAACAGAAAAGATTAGCGTATATCTGCGAGAACACTCCCCGAAGATTCACGCGGATGAAATGCAGAGCACAGGCTCAGCCTGGTATCACCGAAAAGATCTGCGCAAATCCGCGGGAAACACCGCCCGCTGATCCACGCGGATGAAATGGAGAACGAACCACCAGTAGGAAGTAGCCAGAAAATCAGCGTATATCCGCGGGAAACAACGCCCGCCGCATCACAGTGACGGAATATCCAGGGAGCATCGGCAAATAGAACGAAAAAGATCTGCGAAGATTTGCAGGAGATACTACCCACATTTAAACAGTAGCGAAGGTTTAATAAACATTACCGGTCCGGCCGGTCATCTTCCAGATACGTAGGTTCCGGCACGCGTTTAAAACTAAAGTGCCGCTGCGCCAGATAACTCACCAGCACCACTACAACCGTTGTACCGATCTGCGCAAAAACAGGGTAAACACCCCATACTTCCACCAGGATCTTGAGCAGAACAAAGTTAATAGTAAGATTGAACACACAAACCAGCAGGTAACGGAACAGCTGTACCCGCCCCCGGATCCGGCTGTCGTCAAACACCACGTATTTCATCAGGAAAAATCCCACCAGGAAACTTACCACAAAGGATACCGCCAATGCCGCCACATGCGATTTTAATGCATAAAAGCCAAAATGGAAATCCTGCCCCTGTAAAATAAACTTGTAGGTAACATAATAAGACAACAGGCCCAGGAACGTATTACCCGCCCCCGAAACCGCATACCGGAATGTTTGCAGCGGCATGATCCGCCTGAATGGCGGATAAAAAAAGTCGATCAGCGGGAGTATACGGTCCCTCACACTATGCAGATGTTGCCTCATCGGCGGCGAAGATATTCCTTATTAACATGATTTCTGCGCCCGTGTTCCTTATTTTTGCATCAAAATTGTTAAGAATGAGCATTGTAGATACATTGAGGCCGATTGTTGCGGATGCATTAAAAGAATTGTATCAACGGGACCCGGCACTTTCATCGATCGCCATAAACACCACCAAGCCCGAATTTGAGGGCGATTATACGGTTGTGCTGTTTTCTTTTATAAAAGAACTGAAGAAAAAGCCCGAGGACCTGGGCGCCGAGATCGGTCAGTACCTGGTGGACCACCACCCTGCCCTGATCCGCTCGTTCAATGTGATCAAAGGCTTTCTGAACCTGAGCATCGTAGAAAATTTCTGGATCAGCTTCCTGAATAAGCAGTACAAAGATCCTTCACCGGCCCGTGAAGAACTGCAGCCATCCAAAGTGATGGTGGAGTACTCCTCTCCCAATACCAACAAACCCCTGCACCTGGGACACCTGCGCAATAATTTCCTGGGCTGGTCCATTGCTGAGATCCTGAAAGCAACCGGCAGCGAGATCCGGAAATGCTGTATCTCTAATGACCGGGGCATTCATATTTCCAAATCGATGGTGGCCTGGCAGCTTTACGGCAATGGCGCCACTCCGGAATCTACCGGCATTAAGGGCGACCACCTGGTAGGCGATTACTATGTGCTGTTTGGCGTAAAGCACAAAGAGCAGATGGCGGAGCTTATGGAGAAAGGCATGAGCAAGGAAGATGCAGAAAAAAATGCACCCGTAATGAAAGCCGCACAACAAATGCTGGTCGATTGGGAGAACGGGGATCCGGAAGTAATCGCACTCTGGGAGAAAATGAACAACTGGGTTTATGCCGGTTTTGACCAGACCTATAAACGCATCGGTACCGACTTTGATAAGATCTATTATGAAAGCGACACCTATATATTAGGAAAGCAGTTCGTGGAAGAAGGACTGAAAGATGGTGTTTTCTTCAAAAAAGAAGATGGCAGCGTCTGGATCGATCTGACGGCCGAAGGGCTGGATGAAAAGCTGGTACTACGGAAAGACGGAACCGCCGTTTATATCACCCAGGACCTGGGACTGGCCGATGAAAAGTATAAGGATTTCCCCTACGATCAAAGCATCTATGTGATCGCCGATGAGCAGAATTATCATATGAAGGTGCTGCAGCTCATTCTGCAAAAACTCAATAAACCCTACGCCGGCGGCATCTATCATATGAGCTACGGCATGGTGGAATTGCCCAGCGGACGTATGAAAACCCGCGAGGGCACAGTAGTGGATGCCGACGACCTGCTGGATGAACTCGTAAAGGTTGCAGCCGCCAAAACAGAAGAGCTGGGTAAGGTAAAGGATTTTTCCGGAGCCGAGCTGAAAGAGCTGTACGATACCATTGCACTGGGCGCCCTGAAATTTTTCCTGCTTCGTGTGGATCCCAAAAAACGGATGGTATTTAACCCCGAGGAAAGCATCGACTTCCAGGGTTTTACAGGACCATTCATCCAGTATACCCATGCGCGTATCAAATCCATTTTACGCAATGAGCCGTTAACAGAAGGGGTCGCTGATCCCGGTCAGCTGGAACCGCTGGAAAAAGAACTCATCATTTTACTGGAACAGTTCCATACCCAGGTACAACAGGCTGCCGGCGAGCACAACCCTTCCCTGCTGGCCATCTATGCCTTCAGCGTGGCGAAACTGTTCAACAGTTTTTATACCGCTCATTCTGTACGCAATGCAGAAACCCCCGAAAAGAAAGGATTGCGCTTAAAGATCTGTTCCCTGACTGCAGCAACCATTGCCGCTTCGATGGCATTGCTCGGCATCCGGGTACCGGAACGGATGTAGTCCGTTACAGAGGTTATAAGACACGAAGAGACGCTTAAATTGCGCGGCTCTCCGTGTTTTTTATTTTAAGCGGTGACACAGGAAAGCAAGATGCCCGTTCTGTTTTTTACAAAGCGCTGCCCTATTTCTCCATGTCCTGTAAATGGTCCCTGTTTGCAGGCAAAACGGGTCAGACGTTCATCATAAAAGCATCAAAACACAACCGGTCTTTATGTTATTTTTTACTTGAAGTTTCTGTGGCTCTTCGACATTAATTGTTAAAAACATTTAACGCAGGACTACAGCAGTGTTTTTTTATAAATGGAGTCTTACAGGAAAATATTCCTGCATGCGCAAACAACTGTTCCTGGGAGCAACACCGGTGCTCTTTCTACTATCCTGCTCCGGCAGCAAGGTACTTCCGGCAGAATCGCTTCATATGGATCCTGCTACCACCCGGGATTATCCATCCCGGTTCTATGACGATCATACCCGGATCCGTTACGACTTCCGGAATGATGACCAGTATCTTTATGTGATCCTGGAAACTGATAATCCTGCAGCCCGGATGCGGATGCTGCGGGAAGGTGTAAAAGTCTATTTTTCGCCCGCCGGATCAAAAAGCGAAGCACGGTTTGTGGAATATCCTTATCATGAAGTAAGCAGCAAAACGCCTCCTGCTCCTCAAAACCGGGAAGCCGGGTCTGGTGCATACAAGCAGCCGGGGGCCCCGGCACAACAGACCAGTGACCGGGATTATCTTTCCTTTTACAAAGAAGCCTGCATCACCAGCAACGGAAAAGCGGAATTGCTCAACGCCGCCAATGAGCAGCCCGGCTTCATCCACTTTAAAGCGGCAAATGACCCGGATGGTTTTTTCAGGTACATGGTATCCATCCCTAAAAGCCAGCTTATGATCAATAAAAGCCGGACCGTTATCGGTATCCGGGTTCCCGAAATGAAACAGCCGCGTGGCACCTATTCCGGACACGGGGAAGCCTCCACCCGTATGAGCGCCGGTGGCGGACGCGGAGGCCACGGAGGTGGCGGAAGTATGCGCGGTGGCGGCATGCAGGGAAAAGGGGGTATGTATGGCGGGGGTATGCACAACCGGGGCGCCGGTACCGAAGGTATGGATCATAACAAGGAAGATGCCGGCGGCAAAATAGACTGGTGGTATAAGATAACCCTGAACTCCTGAAAGAGCACTGAAAGCATCCCCGCAAAAGAAAAAAATGCCTGTATTCAGACACCGCCATACGCGGTTAATGGGCAGCTCCCGGTATAATAGCGATCTGGTCCAATGCCAGTAATCCGTCGTGGATCAGTTTGGCTAGGGCGGGCTGCTCCTTTTGCATCCGGAACAGGTGGACTTCAATTTGCCGCCGCAGGGTTTTATGAATGGACCGGTCCTTCAATACCTCCAGGATCTCCAGGGCGCAGAGCCAGTCATCGGTGTATTGTTCCCGAAGCTGCTCCCAAACCACTTTCAGCCGCGCCGGGGCCGATCGTCCTTCGCGCACATCGCGCACCTGCAGGTACAGTTGATGCAATACCTTTGTTTGTACATCATAGGTTGAACGGGGCATTTCCTTTGGCACCGCCGTGATCTGATCATACGCATCCTTATCAGCGGCTCCCGAAAATACAGAACGGAGCTGCTCCCCCACGGCCATATCATAGATTCCCCATTCCGGTTCAAACAATTGCCGGGCCGTAATATTGTCGATGACGGTACATTCCGAAAAACGGATCAGGACAATCTTTTGCTCCCGTATGATGATCTCCTTCACAATCCCCTGCACCTGCATCCCGTTACGAAACAGTAATGCAGCCGGCCGGCCTGTTTCGATGCCTGCATCTTTCAGATCTGCAACGGTAAAATCTTCCAGCGGCAGATCTGAGTCCCGCAGTTTTCCCACGGGTGACCCGATGCCCTGCGGATGCCGCAGTTTTCCATGGCCATCGAGCTGCCGGCCTTCAAACGCCAGTGCGGTGGGCCCGGTTGTTTTGATATAAGTGCCTTCCCCAACACCGGGTTCTACAAAAATACCCGAGACCTGCAGACCGGAGCTGTATTCCACGGTACATAAGAGTCCGCAATCGATCGCCTTTTGCAATCCATAGGATCCGCCCCGCCGGTAAGCAAGTGTATCCGCAAATGCATCCAGCACCTGCACCAGGTTCTGGAAATCCGGCGTTACAAATAACTGGGGCTGGGGTTTGGTGATATCATACGGATAGTTAACCGCATCCAGGGTATACATTATTTTTTTTACAGAAGGCTGCATACAGGAGACACTTTCTCCAATGGAAGATAACAGACCCGCGCCATAGATCTTATAATCATCCAGGTTCCCGATGAGGCCATATTCCACCGTCCACCAGTGCAGGCGGGCCAGCAGGGCCATCTCAGAAGGTGTGCCCATATTGCTCTGGATAAATGACAACGCAGCTTCCGCCTCCCGGATCTCTTTCTCCGGAGTACCGGCCAGCTCCTTCAATACTGCCAGTTTACGGATGGCTTCAAAAAGTTCCTGGTCTTTCCTGGAGATCAGGGCCTTTGTGCCCACCTCGCCGGTAAACTGCAGGTAAGCCGCATATTCCGGCTCTCCGATGATGGGCGCATGCCCGGCCGACTCATGGATAATATCCGGCGCCGGCGTGTACTCAATATGTTGGATCTGCCGGATATCTGCGGCAATGATCAGTACGCGGTAGGCCTGAAATTCCATGAATGCCTGGGAAGGAATAAAACCATTTACCGTTACCGCACCCCAGCCGATCTGCTTCAGGTGATCGTTCATTGTTTGCAGGTCCGGAATATGTTCAATGGTAAGTCCTGCTTTTTTTAGTCCCGGTATATAGGGATAATAGGCTACATCCCGGAGGTAATGATAATTCTGCCGCATAACATAGCGCCATACCGCATGATCTACCGGTGTATAATGCTCATAATACTGAACAACAATGTATTGCTTCAAATGATGGGGAAGTGTATCAATGATCGGATTATCGTAATTATTCATCCGGCAAAAATACAATTTTAAACAAACGATCGTAAGTTAAATTAAAGGCAGACCTCTCTTTTAGATCGTTCTCCGGATCGCACCATCACCCTGCAGGTAGTCCTGAAACGCTAATCAGCTGCTTCTCCGGCCATTTTGAGCACCAGCTCCCACTCCTCCGGTTTTACGGTCTGCACAGACAAGCGTCCCAGCCGCACCAGGTCCATATCCTTTAACTGTGGCAACTCCTTGATCGTTGCAAGTGGCACTGTTTTCTTAAATTTTTTATAAGGCGCCACTTCCACAGCCACCCAGCGTTCATCTGTAGTGGTAGGATCCTGGAAGGCTTCTTTTACGATCTTTGCAATGCCAACGATCTCCACTCCTTCGTTGCTATGATAAAAAAAGGCCAGATCACCTTTCTTCATGGCACGCAGGTTTAACCGGGCAGCATAGTTACGGACCCCATCCCAAACCGTTTTTTTATCCTTCACCAACTGATCGTAGCTATATTTAAAAGGTTCTGATTTTATAAGCCAATAAGCCATAGAAGTGTATCATTTAAAATGTAAAATATAAAATTTAGAATACTGCCAATTGCGGTTTGAATTTGTAATTTTATGATGTATAAAAATAAATAACAATTACGAATCCGCAACAACAAATAAGCATCTGGGAACAGGAAGCGTTTTATGCACCACAGGACATTGTGATCATTGGCGCCGGATTTACGGGTATGTGGACGGGGATCTATCTGAAACAGAAGTTCCCGTCAAAAAAGATCACGATCGTTGAACGGGGCGTTACCCCGGCAGGCGCATCGGCACGCAATGCCGGCTTTGCCTGCTTTGGCAGTCCTACTGAAATCTTATCGGATATAGAGCTTATGGGCAAGGAGCAGGCCCTGCAGCTCTTAAGTATGCGCTTTGAAGGATTGCGCACCATCCAAAAGATCTTTGCAAACGGCCCTATCGATTTTACGGTTTGCAAAGGATACGAACTGTTGGATCATGCGCGGGACCTGGATCAGCTGCCCATGCTCAATGCCTGGCTTTACGAGCTTACCGGCAGCCCGGAAACGTTCTGTCAGCAGGACGAACAACTTTCCCAGTTCGGCTTTGAGAGTATTGCGCACCTGGCCGAGAACCGTTTTGAAGGCAGCCTGCATCCGGGAAAGCTCCTCAGTGCACTGCACCAGCTTTCCGTAAAAATGGGGATCCGTTTTTTGTTCTCCACTGAGGTCCGCGATGTGGAAGAACGGAGCACCGGTATAAAACTCATTACAGTAAAGGGTCCCAACCTGGTAACCGACCGGCTGGTGCATTGCACCAATGCCTTCAGCAACCGGTTGCTACCCAAAATAGACCTGGTACCGGCAAGAGGACAGGTACTGCTTACCGAACCCATTCCGGGTTTGAGATTCAGGGGTACATTTCATTACCAGGAGGGGTACTATTATTTCCGTAACCTGGATGACCGTATTTTGCTGGGCGGCGCGCGCAACACTTCTTTTCAGACAGAATACACACTGGATCCGTTTACCACGCTTCCGGTTCAGCAGGCATTGGAAACATTCCTTACGACCGTGATCTTACCCGGACAACAACCCGTCATCACCCACCGCTGGGCGGGCATCATGGCAATGGGAAAAGAAAAAATGCCGGTTGTGGAGCAGCTTTCAGACCGTTCATTCTGCGCACTGCGCATGAGCGGCATGGGCGTGGCGCTGGCTCCGACCGTTGGAAGAAAGATCGCCGAAATGATGGAATAGCCTTTATATCTGATCCGGGTCTGAAGCTTGAAGTTTAAGTTCGGCTTCCTACCTGAAATTTCATTGACCATTAACCATTGACTATGGGCACCGGTCAGATCCGGTTTTATACCTGATGTTGGGTCTGATTTTTATATTTCCTTATTTTCACATTTTTAAATTTTCCACATTTTCTAAAAAATGAAATTCGGACAAGTAAACAATCCCGGTTCAGTTGATTTTACGCTTCCGGGAGACCACCCCCACACCGCTGCAATACTGCGGGCAGCAGAGAAGCAGGACGACTTTGAGGTATATGTGGGCTGCGCCAAATGGAACCGCACCGACCTGAAAGGGTTTTACCCACGGGGTACCAAAGATGAACTAAAATATTATGCCACACAGTTCAATGCGATCGAGCTGAATGCTACATTCTATAAAATGCCCGACTGGAAACAGGTCGAATCCTGGAAAAATAAAACCCCGGAAGGATTCAAATTTTTTCCCAAGCTCACCAATACCATCAGCCACTATAAGCGGCTGATTGATGTGACCGGAGATGTGAACCTGTTTTGCGATGCCGTCAGCAATTTTGAAGACCGGATGGGCATGGCCTTTCTGCAACTGCATGATAATTTTAAGCCGGATCATTTTGACCGGTTGTCAAAAATGCTGAAACTGTTCCCGCAAGGCATTCCACTTGGTGTGGAGGTACGCAATGAGGCCTGGTTTGCCAGCAAACAGATCAATGACCAGTACTGCCACCTGCTTGAAAAACAGGGCATGGCCAATATCATTGTGGATACGGCCGGCCGCCGGGACATGCTTCATATGCGGCTCACTACCCCTGTTGCCTTTGTGCGCTATGTAGGAGCCAACCATCCCACCGATGTGGACCGGCTGAACGACTGGGTCAAACGGATCAAAAAATGGCGAAGCGGGGGATTGCAGAAGCTCTACTTTTTTGTACACCAGAACGTGGAACTGGAATCGCCATTACTGGCAGCACATTTTATCAGCTCA
>Ga0222424_100506_pt1 | contig 19427 bp, 15 predicted proteins | sample 2B2ome_FD_182468 | JGI IMG/M metagenome (GOLD analysis project Ga0222424, IMG submission 182468) | Enriched microbial communities from leaf-cutter ant dump, University of Wisconsin, Madison, United States - 2B200A (version 2) | ecosystem: Environmental > Terrestrial > Nest > Insects nest > Nest... | reverse complement strand
CCAATAAAACACATACGCATAATATAGCGCCTTATAAAAAACGATATACTGGGGAACAAACCCGGATGCCGACAACTCTTCGCCCGAATAACGAAAACCAGAGCCGTAACTTGCCCTGAAGTTCAGCGCGATAGGAAATGTTACTAATGCAACACCCAGAATAAACCAAGTATTCTCATAAAAATTTGGTATGGGAGACGCCCATTTCGTTGGAATACGAATTCTTGTCCTGTAGATAAATGAAAAAGCAAAAATAAAAACCATGAACGAAATTATGGCGCATAAAAAAGCATTTCCATTATTAACAAAATTAACGTGCGGCCCATAAAAAGCCATGAGGACAGTCGGCAAGAAATAAAATAGGCCGAAATATCCAAAAATCGCCGCCTGCCCAATGGTTTTTATCATCTCAGGCCCTCTTTGCCACCAACCGCAGCAGTCGCCATTGCAGACGATGCACCGTACTTTCTTTTATACCAAACCTTCACCCCATTACGCGCCGGCACCTCAATAAAAATATATGATAAATTCGCCACCGTAATGGTCGCCGCCAAAAAAAACAAAATGGCAAATAGTCTCTCCCAGCCACGATCCATCTGATCAAAGCAATTTCCCAGCCCAAGAATAGAAAGCACTGCCTGAATAACAAAAAGCACAGGGATATGCCACATATATATTGAATATGACAGCTCCCCTCCTTTCTTGAATGGAGTAGACGCCAGGAGCCTACTTAAAAGACCACGATCTGCCGAAAAAACAATGACAGATACAGCAAAAATCCATGGAAGTAACAAAGTGGACACGCCACGATCAGATGACGCTATCGCGCAAAAGCAAGCCACTACGACTGCTGCCTCCAAGAAAGTCACTGAAGAGATGGAAAAATGGCCAACGCCCTTTCTCTTCGTGACTACTGCGCACATGATTCCTATAAAGAACGAGTAAATGCATCTAGCAAGCGCATATGCATGAGCGTCGAGAAGCGTTCCATTTTGGAAAAGCATAAATCCCGAATAAATAAATAACCCAACCCCTAGCCATATCGCAAATTTATGCACAGCGGCCAGCATGCAAACAAGGCCAAAAATAAAATAGGTCACATACTCCGCACTAATACTCCAGCTTGGCGCATTCCACGAAGTATTGGGAGTCACGCCAATACCATGGATTAGAAGCGCCTCGTACACCAGAGAATCTGGCGTACGCAACTCATTAAATAGCTCCCCGCCTTTTATCACAGAAAGCCCGAATATAGCCACGACTACAACAAGAGTTACAGCATGAAGCGGATAAATTCTCGCTACTCTAAAAACCAAAAATCTTCGAAGTGAGCCGAGATCAGAGATTTCACCCCAATATTTGGAAAATAGAATAAACCCACTGAGTACAAAGAATAAGTCCACTGCGAGCGCCGCATTTTCCAGCGGCCCTCCACCTCCCCAAAAGCTTACCCAGCCATGCATCAAGGCTTTCGAAATAATCCGAACTATTGTGCCTCACTGCGCCACTCCAGATCAGAGTCCTTGAGCAATTCGTCTTCAGCAAGATCGCGGCACAATTTCGACCCCACCACCGAGTCCCAAAGCATGGGAGATACTCCATGAGCTGGTCTCTTGGCAATAATATCCCTCTCCGTCACCACATCACCCTTTTTCAGCGGGTGCTTTGCCACAATACTCCGACGAGCATGCTGACGAGCCATCTGCTGCTTCTCAATGAACATTGACTCGCCCTCGTACAGGTCACGATACAACTCCAATTTCTTGCAGAAGGTATCAAGATCTGCTTCATCCATTGCATGGTAGTGATCATTTCCAGGCAATGATTTATCGTGGGTGAAGTGCTTCTCCAAAACCGTCGCCCCCAGAAGCACTGCCATATCTAATTGTGGTACCCCTTCAGCTAAAGGAGCCACATGGTCCGAGTATCCGATGTTAAGGTCAGTGAACCTCTGAGACAGCGTACGAATACGCCCAAGCATCGCTGAAGATATATCCGTCGGATAATTCAGAACGCAGTGCAGAAGCGTGAGATTCGGCTTTTGCACAGATGCTGTATATACGATATCAATGGCAGCCTGAATTTCCTCATAGGTTGCCGCACCTGTGGAGATCAACAGAGGCTTCCCCGTCCTCGCACACGCCCGAATCAAGGGCAAATTAGTAATATCTGCCGATGCAATCTTGACATAAGGCATCAAAGGAGTAAGCCATTCCACCGCCTCAAGATCAAATGGCGTCGATAGGAAATCAACCTTATTGAGCTTGCAAACCTCTGCCAACCGCTCATAGTCCTTCTGCTCGAACGTGTCATACTTCTTGAACAGCTCGAACTGACTTCTAGTCGCCTCCTTAGTGGTGTCCCAATACGCCGGACTGTGGCGCGATGCAAGAGTTTCTGCCTTGTAGGTCTGAAACTTTGCAGCATGTGCCCCACCTCTAGCGCACTGCTCAATCAACTCGATCGCCTTGTCTAGCGACCCTTCATGGTTAACCCCAATCTCTGCAATAATATAGGGATTCAGATAAGACGCGTCTTCCAGCTTCATGTTCGACTCCTCAAAAAATAATTACGAGAATACATAAGACTATCGCCCGGCGTCTTACGGCAAATTCTCGACATACAGTTTCATTCGTTCCCAAAGACTCATCATGACTTTGCTCTTGTGTCGGTCATCCATCGTTTCCAGTCCATCAAGCAGCAAGTCAGGCTGAGTCACTTGTATATTCCACGACATCTGCCCCAGCCTTGATAGGCCGGCCTGCATGTAGGCATTTTTGAAACGTGGCCGGAATGCTGAATGATCAAGCTCTTCAAGCGTACGAGATGCACCTATCCCGCGACCATCCTCATTAATCAACACTGTCGGCACTCCAAGAGCTGAACATAGCAGATGGGCGTGGACTCTATATCCAATATGAAAACGCGCCGCACTATACAAGGTCTTCATACGCTCATGTCCACCCGCAAGCTCTACGTAGGATACTCCGTTATCATCCAACCATTGCCGCAACGACTCTTGGGCTAGCTGAAGCCCCTTAGCTGTAGTCTGATTGCTTCCCAGACCCAGATGATGATGAAATGCCACCACACACTGACCATCGTAGCGTTGCTTCAAGCCTTGCAAGAGCACTCGGGCCTGATGCTCCAACGCATGACTCTCACCCATTAAAGCGCCAGGCGAAAAAACATAATAATCAGACGACGGAGTCTCACGCTGCGGAGGAGAACGCGTAACACATACCTGCCTGAATAGAACAGGACATCCGGTGAGATGAATATTGTTCACGCCCAAGTGACGGAGAACCTCTGCACTGCACATGTCACGAACACTCAGACCTAGGCCATCCCTTTCAATACGACGGATCAGCTCAATCGCACGGGGATGGAATCGGTCAGCGTACCCCTTCTCCGGCTCGCCCAGAAATCCTTTCCAGCCGGAGCCCATTAACGTGATTGGAACGCGTATATCGTCAAGATTATCCGTCAGCGGATAAATACCCGGCCACATTTTTGGTCGCAACCCTGGGCCACCACATAGAATCAACGCGGTGGCGTCATTGACCACCTCAAGCGCATGGCGATCAAAAGGCTTCCATGCGGGCAAAACCCTGACCTCTCGATCCGGCCGCGCATGCCTTAACAAATGCTCGGCAGAATCACGAATCAGAAAGTCCCCAGAATTTTCTTTGTCACCCGTGAGCAAAACAAAATATTTTGTCATTGAATACCTTCAGCGCGGCAGCGAAACAGTGTCCGACACAATAAGATGCCGAATACGGCCTCTACCAGCTTTAATCCGCGCACTGTCCATGCTTGCAACTGCATGACCAGCCTCGTCGTCGTTATCATGGAGAGCAAGTACTGCACTCAAGAATTCATCTCGGTAATAATCGGCGTACAAACCAAAATTGCGTACACCGTTAACATCCTTGAGAAATAAATGCGTTAACTCGCGTGCGTTCTGACAAATAACAACCGTGGGAGTCTCACATGCAAAGTACTCGTACACAGTTCGCCCGCCAGAGCAGATACCGACACGCACCGTAGTCATCAACTGGGACATATGGCGAGTATCACGAATAATCTCGATATCATCCAAGCCCTCCAGCGTCATCCAGTGCTCAAGCTCACTCCAGTGACGATATCCCTTGCCCAAGACCACCACTTTACGAATACCATCAAAACGCTGATCTCCCCTCAACCAGCGCAAGCACTTTAGGGTGAGATTCCCCTCGTCAGCGCCGCCAAACGTGATAAGTATTCCTTTTCGCTCCTCACGTGGAGTGGGCCGCATCCAAAAAAACTCATCACGCAGGCAGGCATATGCTGGACCACTGTATGCAGTTGCATGGTCAAATGTTGGAGGATAAAGCTCATTAATGAGAGCATCTGCGACTCGTGCGCCACCACCAAGGTCTTCGAAACAAATCACTTTTTGCCCGATCGTCTTCTGCGTTTCAACAAACTGTCGATCCGTATCCAAGCAGTCATTGATGATCACGTCAGGGCGAAACATCCTTAACACCGCCATTAACTCATCTCGCGACTCATAAATCGTGACTGGATAGTTCCGCTCTCGGAGATAGTTGATAGCAAGATCCTCTGTCTGAGCACAAAAGAACTGCAAATTATGAGCCGCCAGATCGCTTGCAATAGTAGCTACTCGGTAGGCGTGTCCCATCCCGTTTGAGACAGATCCAACTGTAATCACCGCAATGCGTCGCTGCCCCAGAGCGGCCTCAGCCTCCATCCAATCGAGAGGGTCATCTATATCCAGAGCCTCACGGCCACTCAACTCCACAAGCCGAACCCGCTTCCCGATTCTTGAGCGACTCTCGCTCAGACAAATCGAGGTACAACCGATAACAGCACCGGTTTCTACAAACTCAGGCTCGATATACTGCCGATTGACTCTCTCGGTATAGAGCGGGATTGGATCACCTTCTTTGATCCGCCACTTCAGCTTCTGCTCACGCTTCACCGACAAAACAGTGTCCGCGACGCCAGACTCCAGAACTTCGAATGCCTCTCGGATTGACTCGGACCGTACAAAAGGCGATGTCGGCTGAACTGTCACGATACTCGTGTAAGGCCGTCCTTCTGCAATCATTCGACTTGCACAATCGTACACAACTGCATCCAGCGTCACAGAGTCACCGCACAGATCAGGATTTCTGGCAAGTAAAGTGACAGATGGAAAAATAGCTTTAACCAGATCTACAACATCTGGATCATCAGTACTGACAACCACATCCGCCCCAATCAGTGGGGCCGTAACTGCCTTCAGACAGTGGCTAATAAGTGGCTCACCACCCAGACTACGCACCACCTTTCGGGGAATTCCCTTAGATCCATACCGAGCAGGAATAACAACTAATCGTGAAGTCATTTGAGCTCCGTCTTTGACAACTTCTCAGCTTCTTTAGATGATGCCACCAATATATTTTCCACGTGCGTCAAAGCACTGTGAATGTCATTAGCAACCCGGATACGCCCCTCAAGCTTATAGTAATCCCAGTGCAGACCAAACGGCCTTATCCAGATCACCCGATCAGGATCGATCTCTGCTGCGTCAATCAAGATAGACGACGAAGCCAGCATTGCGACCTGACAACGCCGATATGCCTCTCGAAACGGTGTCAGCGAGCGATCCCACCTGCAGCGTGGATTTATTAGCCAAAGCAACGCAGCCTTGAAAAACGCAAGTCGATCTGAAGGATGGAACCGAAGGGAAACAGGGAGATCCCATCGCCGCACACCCCAACTGGCTTTGACCAACGCAAATACGGGAAAAGGATGAGACAACGCAATAAGTATTCCGAACTGTCCCTTCTCATCACTCTGAGGCAGCCCCTCTCCAATCAGCTCAGGGCATTTCAGCAGCCGTACCGCTGGATTTATAGATATTTTTCTGTATATCTCAACACTACGGTCATCCCACAAATAAAGTGTGTGAAAATCATTTCTAGGAAATGATGGCTGCACCGCACCGTGCTGCACGTAATAGACGCTTACATCATCCCAAGAGGCCAATGTAGCCAAGACAAAAACCGTACCTTGGTGATCATTCGAAATTGCCAGGGTACGGAGTCGTCGTCGCTCGAGAAAAGCTTCTATTGAACGCATTCTTCCACTATGCAGCAATCGCTCATGAAGCAAGCGACGACGCATCGGATGCGCCATCGAGAAATATATAGGGTATATGAAAAGCGCAGAACAATAAGAAAAAAGCAACGAGACATTCAACCGCAAATCAATGCAATAAATATATCTTAACTCTTCGTTAATAAAACCCAGCTGACGAGCACGCCCAAGAGCCCTCGCTTGATTTCCTGTCGAGAACGCACAAATATCCTCCATGCCACCGCCAGCGCGCCGCACAAGAAGGCGAGCAGACCCATAAATAATCTTTATGCTTTCAAATATTAATGACTTCAGGCCCGTCATCAGATGCACTGACGGACCACCATCCGCCTTGTGGTATAGTCCTCGAGAATACCTGCGCACCGTGCGCCTGTATAAGTGCCATGAACGGCCAGCAGCGGACTTTATATCAGCGGCGTGATCATCCATTATTTGCATCCACCCGTAATCGGATGCTGGGGGGAACCTCGGCATCATACATATATGCCGTTGCCAAGATACGCTCACCCTTTGTTATTGCTGCACCTCTGTGGAGCTGAGACGTATCTAGGAAAAAAGCGCTCCCACCTGGCAAAAGCATCGGCACCTGCTTTGCACGAAAGGCCGCCAATAACCTCGCAACCTCACGCTCAGAGTACCGAAACGACTTTGTCACCAGATATTTTACTGCGGAATATATCCTGAATAAAATCAAGGGCCTCACGTTAATATACATGAAAGGCCCCGAAGACAAATCCGTACAATCTGTTATATAAAGAAAACCCTTGTACTGGCGCGCAACACTATCCACATGCCATCCACCACCGCTACCGCCCGGTGAACGATCAGCAGAGATGTGATTCACCATGATGATGGTTGCAGATGGTAAGCGACCACACGCCTGCTCGAATTGTCTCACTGCGGTTTCGCGGAAGCGCTCCATCAGAGGATATGCCTGTGTGCTGACACCCCAATATCTGATATCACCATCACTCCCATAGTGCTTATTGGCACAAATAAGCCCTCCCTTGCGCACCTCGTCTGCAAAACTATCAATTTCTGCTGCCAAATGTGGCACTTCAATGGTATTAGACATTAACGAACTCCGCGCCTCTGGAGAAAAACTCTGGACATCATTAATTTCGCGAGCAGCGCCATAGCCGCAGGCACCTTTATAAATAACGGCAACTCGACCACATAAAGGACCATGAATGATGCCGCCGCCAACACAAGGAATGACACCGCCTCAATCTGAAAATACGATCTTGGAGATGATGCCGCCCAAAAAACCTGCTCTGAATTCTTCATCACCAACGCTTGTAAAAAATTTATCAAGCACATCTGGGCAAATATCAACCAAATCAATCCAGGGATTCGCAGCACCCCAAGCAAATGGCTGCCCAACAAACCGATCGTTGCCGCCGACGATATCAGGATGAAAATTTCTACGTCTTTTCTTGAGAGGAGCTGAAATCCCATATTGCTGCGAGATCGTCTATTCCCAAGAACTTTTGCTTTGAACACCGCCATAGAGTTCATTTCAAACAAAACAAGCGGCACAGTCGCTGCATAAGCCACAATCGAATATATCCACGCATTAGCCGGCATCAATGCATAAAATAAGATCCGATCCCCCTGCTGAACCGATCTGCTTGCCATGGATGAAATGGTATAGCTTGAGAATTTCACGGTACGCCGCACTACCATCCTCAGGCCATGCGTACTCGGCCACCACTTTCCTCTATCTAACTCCAGCACACCCTCTCGCATGGAGTTTACAAGCGCAAATACAAGCATGGCACATGCGGCCACCGGCAGGCTCATCCCTGCGGGGGCAATCTCATACTTCTCTGCCACAGCAAAAATAGCCAAAGCAGAGAGAAACACAACATTCGAGAGAAGCATTTCTGCCGCCCAATGCACAAGCCGCCCTGCATATAGCTTCCTGCGCCCATCCTCATGCACAATAAACTCAGCACAGACGAGCGCCATAAGTACCAGTGACATGTCGGGTGCGTGAAAGAGAAAGGCGCCAGTGACATAACCAACTAAAATAGCCAGCAACACACCAAGTAACACGACACCACGATAGACAGAAAAAGCCGTCAGATAAAGGCTGCCTCTCGAGGCCCGATGCTCAATTGGCAGAAACCACTTATACGCCCCAAATGACATCGATGTCATCGTGATAGCACTGACGCCATACATGGCTGACAGTGCCGACGCCTCCTCGACAAACCCCATGCGCCCGGCGACAAGAAGTGCCATTGGCTTTATGGCCAAATTAGCAACCCGGAGCATAAAATAAAGAGGACGACCCACAACAACCTACAAATTATCAGGAGATAATATTAGCAAGAAATACAAGCCGCCATGCTCTAAATAAGCAGAAAAGCAATCCGCATTGATACGTAATGAGGCCCTGGGCATATTTGAAACATGCACCCGATCAGGGGTCACATCACTGTAGCTTGACATGACCAACTGACCTACCACACCGGCTTGAATACCTTGCTACCTTCAGTCCTTTTCCGAACGATACTGGTATGTGTACGCATATTTGTAACCATAGCCGTACCCATATCCATAGCCCGCCGTCCCATCCACACCATTGAGCAGCACACCATTTACCGTCACGCCCGCTTGACGCAGACGAGCAATGGCTGCTTCCAACTCGCTCATAGGTGTCTGAGCAAACCGTGCCGCCAGCAAAACGGTACCCGTCTGCCTACCAACAATGGCTGCATCCGTCACAGCCATAATAGGCGGGCAGTCAATCACTACCCGATCATAACGGCTGGATACTTCATCCAGCATCGCCCCAAAATGAGGATGCAACAGTAACTCAGATGGGTTGGGTGGAATCGCACCTGTAGTCAGCAGATCCAACCCCGGAATGGCTGTATGCACGATGACATCATCCAATCTGTTTACGCCCGCAATCACCTCTGACAAACCATGCTCACGCGGACGCCCGAAATACTCGTTGATGTGGCCGCGACGCATGTCAGCATCGATAACCAGCACACGTTCGCCAGTGGCTACTAACACTGCGGCCAGATTCACCGACACGAAGCTTTTGCCCACACCTGGAGCAGAGCCAGTCACCAGCAAACGGTTATTAGCTGCATCCAAGCTGGCGAAATGCAGTGTGGTACGCAGGCTACGCAGACTCTCAACGGCAAGATCTTGATCATCCTGACTGGTCAGCACCAGCAACTCACCGCTAGTGCGCGAGCGACGACGCGCCAAGTCAGCCTGCTTCTTGCTGTGTGGGATAGTGGCAAAAACGGACAAGCCTGTCCGCGCTTCGATCTGCTTGGGGTCCTTCACGCCACTACGCAGCGCCTGACGCACAAAGGCTGCTGCCACGCCAACCATGAGGCCCAGCAACAGAGACAACACCAGCACCAAGGGCTTCTTCGGCTCCACCGGCTTCAACGGGCTCGCGGCGTAATCGATCACACGCACATTGCCCACTGTCCCGCCACGTACCACTTTGAGCTGCTGCGCATTGTTAAGCAGACCGGTATAGATTTCTTGACTCACCTGTAAGTCACGAGTCAAGCGCAGTACTTCCTGCTGCGTCTGCGGCAAGCGATCGACCTCACCAGCAAACTTGCTCTGTTGTCCCTGCATAATGGCGATCTGACTATCTAACGCCTGCACACTAGGATGCGCTGGCGTAAACCTCTGCAGCAGCTCCTTCCGCTTCTGTTGCAATTCGACCACGCCTGTTTCAGCCTGCACCGACTGTTGCAGCAGCAACTCACCTTCCTTGGTCACATCCACCGTGCCATGACGACTGCGAAACTCGTTAAAGCGAACTTCGGCCGCCTCCAACTGACGCTTGGTTTCAGGCAATTGCTGATCTAGATACTTCAGCGTTTGCTCGGCCTCAGCTGACTTACGCTCCACGTTCTGACGAACATACTGGTTGGCAATAGCATTCAGTACCGCCACCGCCTGCAACGGATCTGGCCCTTTCAGCGTGAGCTGTATGATCCCAGACTGCTTTCCCTTCTCTGCCGCACTCAGGTTCTGCTGCAGCCTAGCGATAGTGCTCAATCTAGGTAATTTGGTGAGTTGAAACTCAACTCCCGGACGAGCCTTCAGATCCCGCACAAATAATCCCACCTGCCCCTGTGCAGTGACAGGCACGAACTGCTGGCCGACAAGCCCACGTCCCAACACTTCATCATCCGGACCATGCAGGGTATAGGCGCCCCCCTCTCCCGCCACCAAGGTCAGGGGGCTGCCCTCCCAGCGCTCGGGCACGTTCAAGCGGGTGACCACAACCTCTTCCCCCCCCCACGCATAGGAGCCCAGGCCACTGGCGGGAATGCTGTCACGATTGCGCCGAGCCATGGCCTTGCCGATCAGTGGGAAGTAATCTGGCACAACCACGATATCCAAGCCTAACTGATCAATAGCACGACCCAGCACCATGCGTGAGCGCAGCAGTTCGATTTCGGTAGTCGCTTGCGACTTCACATCGAACAAACCATCCAGATCTTTGGTAACGCTACCTAGCGCTCCGCCCTTGCTATCCTCTACCTGAACAGTGGCATCTACCTGATAAATAGGTGTGGCCAACCACACATAGACTACGCCCAGCGTCAACGTGGCCGCCGCACAGCCAGCGATCAGCCAGCGTGCACCCAACAGCGTGCCCAATAAGGCACGCAGGTCGATTTCGTCGTTATCCAGAACGATGGAAGGCTTAGAGGCGGAAATGACTTCAGTCAAGGCTTAGTACTCACACAACATGAATGGGAAAGACGCTGAGCCCAAATTTCGCAAGCTCTGCTCAGTTGCTCGTAGGTTTGCTCGAACACCGCAAGGCTCTTGCGGTAAGGGTCAGCGATATCAGCCGGAGCCAGGCCCTGGGCCAGCAGGAAAATCTTACCCCGAGACTCAGGACAGAGCTGAGTCACACCCTCACGGTGGCGCGACTCCATGACCAAGATAATATCCGCTTGGTGGCACAACTCACGGGTAAGCTGACGCGCCGTATGTTTAGGACAGCTCAGGCCTCTCGATTCGGCAACCTGACGGGCATTCACTTCCATGTCAGCGCCAATCACAGCCGCCAAGCCCGCCGAGGAAACCTGCTTGCCCGGTAGTGCCTGACTCAGCATGAATTCTGCCGTCGGGCTTCGACAGATGTTACCAACACAGACCACCAGCACACGTTCGAATACAGGCACCAGCATAACCTCACAACAGTCGGATTTCGGGATACGGACACGCTACCGCCCCAGGATTGCGCGTCGATTTCCTGAAAACGCTTAACCAGCTTGCGCACCAGTGTCCCCTACGGCCACCGCGCACGCAGGATACATCTCCTCACTTCGCCAACGACTGGTCACGGTCGGAGGTGAGGTCATATAAGGTGTAGCGACGACTCAGGCGCTGACCACCGTCACGCGTGAGCGGATTCCATAGCACATGAGCGACACTACGCGAGGAGCGCGTCAGCATGAGGTCGAAGGGAATGTCTACATAAATACCCTTGTCGAAACTGCCCTCGCCAAACTGCTGGCGTGATACATCGGTGAGCGTGGCGAATGCCCCCATGCTCACGCCATTGCGGAAGCGCCTCGACAGATCCACCGTCACGCCATTGTCCCCGGCCAGATAACGACCAACCTGGATTTTGGCCTGTATGTCCTGTATGCCTGTATCCAGATAGGCCGTGACATGGCCCGTAGCCGTGCGGTAATCACGAAAGCCCAAACCCTGCTCGAAGTCACGCTGCTGCACCGCGTTGACGTCCACACCCAGCGCCCAGCGCTCGCCATAAGGACGATACAGCCACTCCGCGCCGGCTCCACCGTACATACTTTCCAGCAGGCCCGCATAGGCCATGGCATAGGTATCGGTGCCCGGTTGCCAGGTCTTGGTGGCCTGCAGATTGGGCACCGTCAGACGCGAAGTGGTCAGATACTCGCGGATATAGGTGCGCACACGCGGCAGATTGCTTCGAGCTGTGTATGTGAACTTGTCGTAGTTGTCGAGTACACGGGCGCTTGCCTGGGCGGAGACCCAGAAATCTTCACGCGGCTTCCACTCAGCATCGCCGAGTATGGCGAACTGGTACAGCAAGAAGGCATCCGGCCCGCCCAAGGACTGCTGGTAACTCAGCGAAATATCGCCCTTCAATGGTTTGCGCGGACTGTTGTAGACCGTGGCAGCCCGCACCCAAGCTGGCGGTGCGGCTTGGTAGAGCTGCTCGTTCTCCGGTTCCCCGTCGGCGCGCTCTGCCTCATGCGCGAACGCCTCACGCTTTACCGACCAATCAGCAGTACGAAGATCACGCGCCTCGTTGGCCAGAGTGAACCAGCTCACATCTGCCGGGGCGCGGTTATGCAGAATGCGCGCAGCACGGTCCATGGCCTCTGACGGCTCACGATACCGCGTCTGCTCCGCATCAACGATCAGTTCGCCGCCACGCTGTCGGATGCGCTTGACCTCCCAGCCAGCATTGCTTTCCAACTCGGCAGCAGTGGCAGACCAGTCAGTGACTTGTCCAGCCGGAGGAGGCCCCTGCACAGGCACCGGACGGGCCTCCGACACCTTGGGGATGGGCTGGCTACGCACCAGATTGGTATGGAGACTGACGCCGAACATGGCCGTATCACCACGCTCCCAGCCAGCATGCAGGTCCAGACTGGGTGTGGCCCGGTAGACCAGACCGACATTGACTGGTGAGCCTTGCTTCTGATTATTGGTGAACGGCTCCGACTGGTAGTCATTGCCCTCATACTCCAACTTCAGCAACAACGGCTGGTAGGGGGTCTGGTACTGCACACCACCAAACAACGCCGTGCGGCCCCGGAAATAGCTGTTCGTGTTGAAGGTGCCACCCTGCGCGGAGCTGCCACCACGCTGGTCGAAACGGTCACTGAGAGTGCTGAACGGATTGCTAAAGTCCCCGCGCGCTCCAAGATAACCCCAGCCCAGACCCAGGCTGAAGTCCAGATCGGCCAGACGCTTGTTCGCCACCACGTACTCACCGGCGAACAGACCAGTGCCACCGATATCACGCAGCCCAACCGCCACCTGCGGTACCAGACGACTTTCCGGCACCACGCGGAACTTCACATCAATGCTCTTGTCCTTGGTGCTCTGTCCCGTGGTGGAGACGGCATACGCGACATTGGAAATGTCGACATAACGGAACCCCGCCTCCAGCCAGTCGAAAGGCTGCAGCATGACATTCATGCGCGTGTAGGGCTCAGTCTTGCTGATGGTCAGACTGACCTCGCCGGCCGGATTCATGCGCGCGCTGGGCGTCTGCAGCAAGCCCGCACTGCCCCAGTCGCTGGCGGTGACCGGCACACCCTCGGCATGCGCGATTGCGGCCGACAGCAGCGTCAGTGTCATCAGGGCGCAGCGGTGTGGATGGCTCAGGCTCACGGCATCACCCCGGTCTGGGTCGCCAGCCAGGCGGCAAGGTCGGCATCGGCGGCGGCATTGCCACTGGCCCTGGCAAAGCCGGTGAACGGTACGAAGATGAGGCCGCCCGGCATGACACCCAGGTCAGGCTCGCGGTTCCAGAGCGCGATGTCATGACGCGACACCTGCCCCTGAGGCGTGATCAGGTAGACCGTATCCGGCAGGAAACGCGCGCCGGTGCAGCCGGCCACGGCCTGGCGCACGGTCAGGTCGGGGGTGACCGGCAGCTGGCAGTCCTGCGCCACGTCGCCGGTGACGGTGATCTGTGTCGGTGCGCGCAGGACACGCAGCAGGCGGTCGCTGCCATTGAACAGCGGGTCGCGCTTCGGGTTGACCTGCAGCCAGCGCGCGTTCAGCGCCGGCAGCGGCTTGCGTCCGGTCACCGGCATATCCACCAGGCGTGCCCGGAAGCGACGCAGACGCTCGCCGGTGACTGACGGCAACACCTGTCCTTCCAGCGCCTTGTCGATATCGAACAGCACACCACGCTTGCGCTGCGCCTGCGGCAGCTCCTCGCCGCGCACCAGCCAGGCCGAACCCGGCGCCCAGGCCTGCGGCAGCGGGTAGCGGGCCAGCAGCTCGCCCAGGCGGATCGGCTCCACCGCCACGATCAGATGACTGGCGGCGCCATCGGCCACCGGCACGGGCGGCGTCACCGGCGCGGGCGTGGCGGCTGGCGACTGGGGCCGGAGCTGGATGAAAACTTCATGGTCCGGCGCCAGCCACTGACGGCTCAGCAGCAGCCGGCCATCCGCCGCAAGCCAGTAGGTATTGCCCGGCATGGGGCTGGCACTGTTGCTGGCGACGACATGTTCCTGCAGCCGGCGCAGGCGCAGGCTCTGCCCCCATACACTGACCTTGTGCTCGCCTTCATCCTTGAGGAGATACTCGGTGACTTCATTGAAATGCGCTGGCAGACGGTCGATCTGGCGCGAGTAAGTCACCGGCAGGCGGGTGGCTTCCAGATCCCGCAGCCAGGGCAACGGGCCCTGCCAGCGCACATCTACCAGGTTACGGGCCATACCCAGAGAGTTGACGATGATGCCATTGCGCAAGCTGAGCAGTTCGTCGCCCGCGCCGTACCAAGCTTCCAGCCCCTCGTCGCTGTCGGCTCCGCGGCCCATCATGAGCTCACCGTCATCCGCGCTGAGCAGAAGATAACCGGCCGTCGGATCGAGCGTGGACTCATCCACCGACAGGCTGGCGCCCATGATGGCGGCGCGCAGTGTGTCCAGGCTACCCTGAGACAGACTGGAGCAGCCAGTCACCCCGACCGATATAGCCAGGATAACCAGAGGCGCACGCATTCCCTTTTTGCCAAGCATACGATCCAACGCCAAGTCAGTTGTCGTTGTAGATGCGATTCGCAGTATTAAGCAGACCCGCCGAAGGCAACAGGCTGCTGATGAAACGGTTCCAACGCGTGATCTGGGCCGGACCAACGTAAACTACGTCACCCTGACGCAGCTGGAAGCGATCCGCCATGGCCAAGGCAGTGACCGAGTTGGCATTAAGCTGATAGACCGTAGTGAGCGGCCCCACGGCCTGCCCCGGCACGTCAACACCACGGATGACATACACTGAACGCGCCTTGACGGTTTCCTGGCGCAATCCACCTACCGTGGCAATAGCCTCAGCCAGACTGATACCGTCGGTACGGAACGGCAGCGCGCGCTGGCTGGTGACTTCACCCAGCACATAGACGTTGCGGCGGTCCTTGTAAGGCAGGTAGAGCGCATCATCGGGCTTCAGGAAAAGGCGAGCCAGACTGACACCCTGCCGAGACAAACGATCCATGTTGATGTCGTAACGCGCACCGTCACGCTCCAGCACCAAGCCGCTGAGATCGGCGCTCTGACTGTCTATACCAGCCTGACCCAGCGCATCTGACAGCGACAAGGGCACTGCCGTGATCGGCACCGGCGTGTTCTTCAGGAAGGCACCTGAAACGAACACCTTCTGGCTGGAATAGCGCAGCATCGCCACATCCACCTGCGGACTGGGAATGTATTTGGTCAGACGCTGGGTGAGCTCGACGCGCAGCTGCTCCAGCGTCATGCCGGCGGCGCTGACCGCACCAACGTAGGGGTAGAACAGCATGCCGTCCGGGCGCACCATGCGGCCATTGGCATCGCTGCTGTTGATCTGCGTGCCCGTGGGCACAGTCAGCTCAGGATGGTCCCAGACCGTGACGTATAATGTGTCGCCAGCCCCAATGCGATAGGAGACAGGCTTGTAGTCCAACAGCTCGCGCGGCAGGGTGTCGGCACGCACCACTGACGCATCGGTGGCCAGCAGCTTGGGCGTGATGGGCACGACCTCGACATTACGATCTTCACGGCTAGCAAGCCAGGACTTCGGCGTCACATATTGACCAGGCGCGAACACGCAGCCGGTCAGCATCAGACCCAAAAGCAGTGTGCAAGTCAGAGGGGTCTTTAACATCAATGTCACTCGGTGCTGGCTGGCTTCAACAAAGCAGAATCAGGCTTGGACCGCAGACACGCCCCGCCCGGATGATAAGCAGACAAAAACAGGCCGAGCATAAGCTCGGCCTGTTCTTCCTCAGACGACCTTAGTTGGTGCCCGAGGTATTGCCACTGTTGCCATTGTTGGCAGCGGCGATGGCGCCGCCGACCACAGCCGTGGTCACAAGGATCGGGGCAGCCTTCACCAGCAGACCAGCCGGCTTGGCACCGACAGCAGCGAACGACGGGGCAGCGACAGCAACCAGGGCCGCAGCGAGCATCAGCTTCTTCATGACTTCACTCCATTTCTAGGGATGCACTTGATTCCACATCACGCATTGTCCACAGTTGCGTTGACAAGTCTGTGACATGATTTCGCACAACCACTTTACCTCATTTGCCGGTCTCGCGCGAGTGCATCTTCTCAATGCCACCGCGGGCACAAGCATCTGCGCCCCCTCACCGCCCCTCCGGCAGTGCCGGAATCCCCGCCCGGATGGCCGCGGAGAAGTCATCGCCCACCCCCGCGGCATGCGCCCGTGCGCCGATGTCGGCCATGGCCGCGAGCTCATCCAGCATGTAGCGGTCATCCAGGCCGCCCTGCTCGTAGGCGTAGCCCGGCAGGTAGCCGGACAGGATCAGGCGGTAGTCCAGAGGCAGGTCGGGGGAGATGCGCTTCATCATGTGCCAGACCAGCGTGGTGCAGTTGGCCGTGAGGGTGTTGTAGTAGCGCGGCTGCGTGAGCAGCTGGTTGGCCTCGTCGACATAGGCCAGGAACAGCGAGCGGCGGGCCTCCGGACTCAGCGCCAGGCGGTAGAGCATGACCTGCTCGGGCGGGTCCTGCCTGACGTTGGTGCGCAGCCGCACGATGTCGCGCTCGTCGGCGGCGACCACGCTCAGCTCAAAGCGCTTGAAGAAGCCGCCGATCTCGGAGAAGGCCTCGTCGCGCTCCTTGCGCACCTCCACGGAAAACACGACATGGCGGCCGTCATCGAAACCGAAGGACACCAGCACATGCGCTATGGCGGGACCGATCCAGTACGACAGCAGCAGGTCGGCGGAGCGCAGATGGCCGAGGTCGTATTCACGGGTCTCCCAGCGCGGCGTGTAGTCCTTTTCGCTGCGCCAGTCGAAGTCACGCACATTGTGCAGCGTGACCCGGCTGCCCCGCACTTCGCCATGTGTCATGCGCGCGACGTCGGACGCCCAGTCGCGGTCGTTGGAGGGCCGCAGCAGCGCCCACCAGAACGCCACCAGGATGAACATGGCGCCGTAGACCAGCGCGGGCCAGGGGCCGCCGGCGCGCAGCCAGGTCAGCGCCAGCGCGGCCGTGGTCAGCAGCCCCCAGGCCACCAGCAGCGCGACCCGCGCGAACAGGCCGACAGGCGCGGCATGCCAGAGGGCGCAGCCGGCCCAGGCGGAAGACAGCAGGAGGAAGAGATATTTCATGGCGACAGGGTATGTCCGCCTGGCGAAAGACACAAATCGGCGCCCAGGGCTGCCCCCGGGCACCCACCAAATGAAAAGGCCCGTCACCGACGGGCCTTTCCACTCACTCCCACTCGATCGTCGCCGGCGGCTTCGAACTCACGTCGTAAGCCACGCGCGAGATGCCACTGATCTCGTTGATGATGCGGTTGCTGACCTTCTCCAGCAGCTCGTACGGGAGATGCGCCCAGCGCGCGGTCATGAAGTCGATGGTCTCGACGGCGCGCAGGCTGACCACCCACTGGTAGCGGCGGCCGTCGCCGACCACGCCGACCGACTTCACCGGCAGGAAGACCACGAAGGCCTGCGAGGTCTTGTGGTACCAGCCGGCCTTGTGCAGCTCCTCGAGGAAGATGTGGTCGGCTTCGCGCAGGATGTCGGCGTACTCCTTCTTCACTTCGCCGAGGATGCGCACGCCCAGGCCCGGACCCGGGAACGGGTGGCGGTAGACCATGTCGTAGGGCAGGCCCAGCGCCAGGCCGAGCTTGCGCACTTCATCCTTGAACAGCTCGCGCAGGGGCTCGACGAGCTTCATCTTCATGTTCTCGGGCAGGCCGCCGACATTGTGGTGCGACTTGATGACATGGGCCTTGCCGGTCTTGCTCGCCGCCGACTCGATCACGTCCGGGTAGATCGTGCCCTGGGCCAGCCAGTTCACGCCGCCGGCCGCCAGCTTGGACGACTCGCGGTCGAAGACGTCGATGAAGGTGTTGCCGATGATCTTGCGCTTGGCCTCCGGGTCGGCCACGCCAGCCAGCTTGCCGAGGAACTCGTCCTCGGCGTCGACGCGGATGACCTTGATGCCCATGTTCTGCGCGAACATGGCCATGACCTGGTCGCCCTCGTTCTTGCGCAGCAGGCCGTTGTCGACGAAGACGCAGGTGAGCTGGTCGCCGATGGCCTTGTGCAGCAGCGCGGCGACCACGGAGGAGTCGACGCCGCCGGAGAGGCCGAGCAGGACCTGGTCGGTGCCGACCTGCTCGCGCACGCGGCGCACGCTGTCCTCGATGATGTTGGCCGGCGTCCACAGCGCCTGGGTCTGGCAGATGTCGTGGATGAAGCGCTGCAGCAGTTCGGCGCCCTGCTTCGTGTGCGTCACTTCCGGATGGAACTGCACGCCGTAGAAGTCGCGGGTCTCGTCGGCCATGGCGGCGATGGGGCAGCTCGGCGTGGCGGCGGTGACGCGGAAGCCGTCCGGCAGCTCGACGACCTTGTCGCCGTGCGACATCCAGACATCGAGCACGCACTCGCCGTCATCGGTCTGGCGGTCGCGCAGCTCGCCGAAGAGGGCGTCGTGACGGGTACGGGCGCTGTTGTTCTCGGCCTGGCGGTTGTCGCTGACCAGGGTCACCTCGGCGTAGCCGAACTCGCGCACGTCGGAGCCGGCGACGCGGCCGCCGAGCTGCTGCGCCATGGTCTGCATGCCGTAGCAGATGCCCAGCACGGGCACGCCCAGATCGAACACGGCCTGCGGCGCGCGCGGGGTGTCCTCGGCCGTGACCGTCTCCGGCCCGCCGGACAGGATGATGCCCTTGGGTGCGAAAGCGCGGATCTCGTCATCCGTCATGTCGAAGGCGCGCAGCTCGCAGTACACGCCCAGCTCGCGCACGCGGCGGGCGATGAGCTGGGTGTACTGGGAACCGAAATCGAGGATGAGGATGCGGTGGGCGTGGATGTCTTGCCGGGTCATGTGCATTGCTCGGTCAGCCGACACGGTAGTTCGGCGCTTCCTTGGTGATGGTGACGTCGTGGACGTGCGACTCCTTCATGCCGGCCGCGGTGATCTTCACGAACTTCGGCTTGCTGCGCATGTCCTCGATGGTGGCGGAGCCGGTGTAGCCCATGGAGGAGCGCAGGCCGCCGAGGAGCTGATGGATGATGCCG
>Ga0222424_100504_pt1 | contig 19526 bp, 18 predicted proteins | sample 2B2ome_FD_182468 | JGI IMG/M metagenome (GOLD analysis project Ga0222424, IMG submission 182468) | Enriched microbial communities from leaf-cutter ant dump, University of Wisconsin, Madison, United States - 2B200A (version 2) | ecosystem: Environmental > Terrestrial > Nest > Insects nest > Nest... | reverse complement strand
CCTGCATTCGCTGCTGTTCATCTGGAAGCGCAAGTTTGCTGCTCAGTTGCAGCCGCAGACGGGCTGCATCGTCAGCCAGAGGGTGTGGGGGGAATCTATCGAAATACCTATTTAGCAATCCCCCAAAAGGCTTGAAACTTCAGCCCGCCTTGCGGAAGGTGAGGTTGATGCGCGCCGCGCCCGTCAGCGGATGCTCGGCCCCGGCCAGCGGCGCCACGCCGTGGAAGCGCAGGCGCGCCGGCCCGCCCCAGACCACCACGTCGCCATGCCGCAACTCCACGCGCAGGGCCTTGTCGGCACGCCGCGCGCCGCCCCACAGGAAGACGGCGGGGATGCCCAGCGACACCGAGACGATGGGGTGCCCATAGTCGCCCTCGTCGCGGTCCTGGTGCAGCGACAGCCGCGCGCCGGGCGCGTAGCGGTTGATAAGGCAGGCGTCGGGCGCGAAGCCGGGGTAGCCCGCCGCCGCGGCCGCCTCTTCGGCCAGTTGCCTGAAGGCGGCGGGCATGGGCGACCAGGGCCGGCCCGTCGCCGGGTCCGTGGCGCCGTAGCGATAGCCGCTCCGGTCGCTGATCCAGCCCAGCGGGCCGCAGTTGGTCATGGCCACCGACATACGCAGCCCGCCGGGCGTGACCAGGTGGCGGAAGGGCGCCTGGGCGGCGATAGCGTCCACGGCCTGCAGCAGCGCCGCGGCGTGCTCCGCCGCGAAGCCGCGCAGCAGCAGGGCACCGGGCTCCAGCGCCAGGGCGGGCGGCTCGTCGAACAGGCCGGCCGTCATGCGGCGTCGTGGAAGATGATGCCCAGCGTGTGCCGCTGGCCCGAGCGCACGCGGCTCACGCCATGGCGCAGGTTCACGCGGTAGGTGCCGCGCGTGCCCTGCACGGGACGGTGGTGCACGGCGAACGCCACGGCGTCGCCCTGGCGCAGCGGCACTACCTCGGCGCGCGACTGCATCCGCGGGCGCTGCTCGGTCAGCACGAATTCGCCGCCCGTGAAGTCGCGGCCCGGCTCGGACAGCAGCACGGCCACCTGCAGCGGGAACACGTGCTCGCCGTACAGGTCCTGGTGCAGGCAGTTGTAGTCGCCCGGCGCGTACTGCAGCAGCAGCGGGGTGGGGCGCACCTGGCCCGCTGCATGGCAGCGCACGATGAAGTCGGCATGCCGCGCGGGATAGCGCACGGCCAGGCCCATGGCGGCGTTCCAGTGGTTGGCGATGGGGCACAGCGCCGGGTACAGCGCCTCGCGCAGCGCGGCCACCGCGTCGGGCAGTGGGTAGCCGAAGTACTGGTATTCGCCCAGGCCGAAGCCGTGGCGCTGCATGACCACGCGGCTGCGGAACACGGGCGGGCCTGCCTGGCGGTACAGCGCGGCCAGGGCAACGCATTCGTCGGGGCCCAGCAGCCCGGGCAGCACGGCGTGGCCCTGGGTGTGCAGCGCGTCGGCCGCGCACGCCCAGTCCAGCGCCGCGATGCGGGCGGGCCAATCGGTGGCTTCGGCGGCGGCGGCGTTCATGCCTTCTCGCGCTCCAGCAGCGCCTGCTTGCGCTCCACGCCCCAGCGGTAGCCCGACAGCGCGCCGTCGCTCTTCACCACGCGGTGGCACGGTATGGCCACGGCCAGCCGGTTGGCGCCACAGGCCTGCGCCACGGCGCGCACGGCGGCGGGGGCGCCGATGCGCCGGGCGATGTCGGCATAGCTGGCCGTCTGCCCTGCGGGAATAGCGCGCAGGGCCTGCCACACGCGCTGCTGGAAGGCCGTGCCCTGCACGTCCAGCGGCAGGTCCAGGCCCAGGCCGGGTGCCTCGACGAAGGCCACCACCTTGGCCACCAGCGCCTCGAAGTCCGCGTCGCCGCCCTGCAGCTCGGCATGCGTAAACCGGTCCTGCAGGTCGCGCACCAGGGCATCGGGGTCGTCGCCCAGCAGGATGGCGCAGAGGCCGCGCTCGCTCTGCGCCACCAGCAGGGCGCCCAGCGAGCACTGGGCCACGGCGAAGCGGATGCGCTGCGCCGCGCCCCCCGCGCGGTAGCGCGTGGGCGTCATGCCCAGCACCTGGGCGGACTGTTCGTAGAACCGGCCGCTGGACTGGTAGCCCGCGCCATAGATGGCGTCCGTCACCGAGGCGGCGGGGGACTGCGGCCCCAGCGCCTGGCGCACGCGCTGCTCGCGCCGGGCGGCGGCGTAGGCCCGGGGCGTGAGGCCGGTGGCCTGCTTGAAGATGCGGTGCAGGTGCGAACTGCTCAGCCCCAGGCGGGCGGCCAGCGCGTCGAGCGTGGGGGCGGCGTCGGCCTCCTCGATGAGGCGGCAGGCCTGCGTCACCAGCGCGGCGTGGTGGGCCAGCGCCGAGGGCTGGCCGGGCCGGCAGCGCTGGCAGGGTCGAAAGCCCGCGCGCTCGGCGTCGGCGCAGCTGGCGTGAAAGCGCACGTTCTCGGGCCGGGGCGTGCGCGCCGCGCAGCTCGGGCGGCAGTACACGCCGGTGGTCTGCACCGAGTACCAGAAGCTGCCGTCGGCCGCGGCGTCGCGCGCGGCCACGGCCGCCCAGCGCGGGTCGGCCTGGGTGGCGGCAGCCTGGAGTTGTGCTGGGGATGAACGGCGGGGCATGGCGATGAGGGCATTCATGGTGGATGGCTCACGAAGGTGTTGCGATGCCATGCACTGTAGGAACCGGGGGCGCTGGGCGCACTCCGGTGCTTGCTTTTGAATTCTGCGCTTTTCAGCGGCGGCGGTTCTGCTCCGCTTTCAATAGCTGGTTGCGCTTTCTGGGTAAGCGCTGGAGGCCAAAAACACTCATATTCTCCGGCGCTTGCCCGTGCCGCCCCAGCGCTGCGCATCTTCGCCGGGGATGGCCAGCGGGTTGTCCGCCGGCTCGGCCAGCGGCGCCAGCAGGGCCTGCAGGTCGGCCTCGCTGAACTTCACCGCGCCGGCGGCGTCGTGGCCCAGCACGCCTTGCGCCAGCGCGGCCTTGCGCGCCTGCAGCTCCAGCATGCGTTCCTCGATGCTGCCCTGCACCACCAGCTTGTAGACGAAGACGGGCTGGCCTTGCCCGATGCGGTGGGCGCGGGCGGTGGCCTGTTCTTCCACGGCGGGGTTCCACCAGGGGTCGAGGTGGACCACGGTGTCGGCGGCCGTGAGGTTCAGGCCCGTGCCGCCGGCCTTGAGGCTCACGAGCAGGATGGGCGCGCCCCCGGCCTGGAAGTTCTCGACCACCGCGCCGCGCTCTTTCGGCGGCGTTTGGCCCGTGAGGCTGAGGTAGGGCAGGGCCAGCGCGTCCAGCTGTGCGGCCACCAGCGTGAGCATTTCGGTGAACTGCGAGAACACCAGCACGCGGCGGCCTTCCTCGACCAGGGCGGGGAGTGCATCGGCCAGCCATTCGAGCTTGGCGCGCTCGGTGCCGGGCTTTACCTTGGCGCCCTTCACTAGGTGGGGGTCGCAGCAGACCTGCCGCAGCTTGAGCAGCGCATCCAGGATCGTGATCTGCGCGCCGTCGAAGCTCTGGCGCTCCAGCACGCGGCGCACCTGCTTGTCGGCCGTGGTGCGCACGGCCTCGTACAGCTCGCGCTGCTGGCCTTGCAGCTCCACGCGCTGGATGACCTCGGTGCGCGGCGGCAGTTCGGCCGCCACGTCCTGCTTGCGGCGGCGCAGGATGAAGGGGCGCACGCGCTGCGCCAGCAGCTGGGCGCGCAGGGTTTCGCCGTTTTCCTCGATGGGCTTGCGCCAGCGGGCGTTGAAGCCGCGCGCGTCGCCCAGGAAGCCGGGCATGAGGAAGTCGAACTGCGCCCACAGCTCGCCCAGGTGGTTCTCCAGCGGCGTGCCGGTCAGGCACAGCAGGTGCGGCGCCGAGAGGCGGCGCAGCGCGCGGGCGCTGCGGCTGCCCGCGTTCTTGACCATCTGGGCCTCGTCGAGGATGAGCAGGTGGAAGGGCTTGGCGGCCAGCGCGTCCGCGTCGCGCCAGAGCAGGGGGTAGGTGGTGAGCACCAGGTCGTGCCCGGCGATCTGCAGGTAGCGCCGGCCCCGGTCGGGCCCGTGCAGGCTGAGCACGCGCAGGCCGGGCGCCATGCGCGCGGCCTCGGCCTGCCAGTTGAAGAGCAGCGAGGTGGGCAGCACGGCGAGGGCGGGGCGGGTGAGGCGGCCGGCTTCCTTCTCGGCCAGCACGTGGGCCAGGGCCTGCGCGGTCTTGCCCAGGCCCATGTCGTCGGCCAGGATGCCGCCCAGGTGCTGGGCGCGCAGGTATTGCAGCCAGGCCAGGCCTTCGAGCTGGTAAGGGCGCAGTTGCACCTGCAGGCCCTGGGGCGCCGCCACGGGCCGGGGCGCGCCGATGGCGCGCAGGCGCTGCGCGAGCTGGGCCAGCCCTGCGTCGCCCTGCAGTTGCCATGCGCTGTGTTCGCCCACGCGGTGCACCTGTACCAAGGCAGCGCGCAGGGCCTCGATGCGGCGCGCTTCCCAGGCGCCCAGGCGCAGCGTGTCGCCGTCCTGGCGCTGGTTGCGGGCCGGGTCGGTGAGCAGGTCCACCATCGCGCCCACGATGGCCTTGAGCGGCCCGGCCGGCGCGTCGATGCGGCGGCCGCCCGGCGCGCGCAGCGAGATGATGGTGATGTCGTCGATGGCCGCCATCTGCCGCGCATTCAGCCAGCGCACGTCGCGGCGCAGCAGGTCGGACAGCATGGGGGCCAGGTCCAGCGTCTCGCCGTCGATCTCGATCCCCAGGCTCAGCAGCCAGGCGCCCTCGCGCTCGGGCAGGTGCAGCTTCTGCACGGGGCGCTGGCGCGGGGCCAGCGGGCCATCGACCTCCCTGGCCAGCAGCTCGCCGGTGCCGGGCGCCAGGTGCAGCTTCCAGCGCTGCACGGGCACGCTTTCGTGCGCGAAGCCGGGGTGGACGACCACGCTCCAGCCCTCGGCGCGCAGTTGGGGGATCTGCTCGGCCCAGAAGTCGCCGAAGTGCGCCTCCTGCGCCAGCGTCCACACGGGGCCCAGCGTGGCGGCGGCAGCGCGGTGGCGCCACTGCAGTTTCTCGGGGGCCACGGGGACCAGGCCCAGGTCCCACACGCGGTCCATGGCGTCGGCCTCGGCCGTCAGGTCGCGCTGCAGGCGGACCACGGGGCCGCCGGTGTCGTACAGCTCTTCCACGGGCGCGGCGCGGGTGTGGAGCACGGACGTGGGCGCCGGGGTTTCCCACTGCGCGCCGCCGTCGGTGCGGTAGGTCCAGTCGATGCGGGCCAGGGTCACGCTGCCGCCGCGCGGGCCGAGCGCGCCCTGCGGCGCCATGCCCAGCAGGCCCTCGCCCCGGTCCAGGGTCATCAGGGTGATGCGGGGGCGGAAGCGGCCGGGGACCGTGTCATTGGGCGTCATCGGGCGGTGGCGGCGCGGGCATAGGGCGCCGATTGTGCCCGTGCCTGTGCTCTATCTGCGGGGCGCGGGCAGCAACAGCCCGGTTTCCTGCACCACGCGCACGCAGTCGCGCAGGTGCTGCTCGCCCAGGTAGCGCAGCGTGGCGTAGCCGATGGTGGCCGCCACCGCCTGGCCGGCGATGGGCACGTACTTGGCGGCCTGCTTGGTCGTCAGGCGCACGCCCACGGTCTGCGTGGCGCGCAGCACCAGCTCGCGCGTGACGAGCTTGCCGATGAGCACGGAGCCCACCAGGCTCACCGCCTTTTGCACCTGCTCGCGCTTGTGCGGATCGAGCTGGTCGATCTGCTGGGCCGACAGGCCGAACTCCGCGTTGATCTGCGGCAGCAGCCGCGAGAGCAGGGCGGCGTCCACCGCCCAGTCGAGCCCGGGAATGGGCATGCTGCTGGCCGCTGCCGCCACCAGCGCGCGCCGGTGCAGGAGCTTGCGGCTGCGCCGCACGGCGGCGATCAGGGCCGGGTTGCCGGCCGCCATCTGGAGTGCCGTGGCCATGCTCAGCGCTTGCCCTTGACCAGGCTGAACAGCGCCAGCAGCACCATGGCGCCGACGACCGAGGCGATCCAGCCCGCTGCCTCGCCCTGCTGGTACCAGCCCATCGCCAGGCCCAGGTAGGTGGCCAGGAAGGAGCCGGCCACGCCGAGCAGCGCGGTCATGATCCAGCCCAGGTTGTCCCGTCCGGGCTTGAAGGCGCGGGCCAGAAGCCCCACCACCAAGCCCACGAGCAAGGTCCCTATCAGTGCCATCATGGTCGTCGTCCCTTTCCTTCGGTGAGTGATTGTGCTGGGGTGAATGGTGGGGCCGGGGGGCGCCTCGGCGTGTCGGACAACATGCCTAGTGGCACGCTCAGGTGCTCAGCGGCCGCTCGAACAGGCATTGCTCCAGCCGGTGGCACGGCAGCGCCACCCCGGAGATCTCGTGCTGCAGGGCCCCGCAGGCGTAGCGGCCGGCGGGCAGGCTGGCGTGGGCGGCGGCGGTGAGCAGGATCTCGCCCGCGCCCGCGATGTCCTCGCCCAGCTTGCAGGCACCGTTCATCTCGGCGCCGAACAAGTCCTCGTTGGCGATCACGAGCGTGGGGCCGTAGCCGATGCCGGCGCTCACCATGAGCGCGCGTTCGGGCGGCAGCACGGCGTTCATGGCCTCCAGCGCGCGCAGCGTGTCCAGGGCGGCCTCCAGCGCCTGTTCGGCGCTGGCGAACACGGCGAACAGGTTGTCGGCCTCCTGCTTGATCACCTCGCCGCCGTTGCCCTGGATGGCGGGGCGCGCGGCCTGCTCCATCTGGTGGATCATGGCCAGGAAGTGGATGATCCCGTGCCGCGCCGTGATGCGCGAGAAGCCGCACATGTCCAGCACCAGGATGGCCACGTCGCGCACGAAGGCCTCCTCGATGGCGGCGTCGATGCCGGGCACGCTGCCCGGCTGCTGGTTGCGCTGCGACAGCAGGCGGCGCAGGTAGGCCTTGTCATGGGGCTTGTCGGTGCGGTGCATGGCGGCGGCGTGTGGGTGCTGTCCGACATCGTAGCGCGGCAGGTGCCGGCTGCGCCCCGGGGGCGACGTGCGCCACACTGGGCTGTCTCCACTGCAAAGAAGGAAGACCATGACACGCCTTTTCTTCCATACCCGACGCTTACTGCGCGGGGCATCCGTGGCCGCCCTTGCCCTGGGCGCGGGCCTGGCGGCGGCGCAGGCAGGCGACGATGCCTCCCTGGCCCGCGGTGCCGTGCCCGACACCACGCCCCAGCAGCGCTACCAGACGGCCATCCGCGAAGCCGGCGGCGGCCTGAAGGTGAGCCTGGAGGAATGCCGCGCCATGGCGGCGCCGGAGCGCAGGAGCTGCGAATCGCAGGCCCGCGCGCGCTACCAGGCCGACATGGCCACGGCCCGGGCGATCCTGCGGGGCGACCCGAACGCCGGGCCGGTGAACATCGTGGGCGGCCCGATCCGCAGCACCGAGACGGTGTACCAGGTCAAGCCGTGAGGAATTGCTACTTGGCGGCGGCCGCCGCCCTGTCCATCTCGGTGGCGGCCACGCGGCGGGCGCCGTTGAAGCGGCGCGCCCAGTAGGCCACGCCCATGTCCTCGATGCGCACCTCGGCGCCGCTGCGGGGCGCGTGGATGAATTTGTTGTCGCCCACGTAGATGCCCACGTGGCTGAAGTTGCGGCGCATGGTGTTGAAGAACACGAGGTCGCCCGGCTGCAGTTCCTTCTTGTCGATGACCTGCGTGGCCGCGGCCTGCTGGTCGGCCCGGCGGGGCAGCAGCAGGCCCACGGTCTGCTCATAGATGGCGCGCACGAAGCCGCTGCAGTCGAAGCCGGTCTCGGCGCTGCTGCCGCCGCGCTTGTAGGGCACGCCCAGGAAGCCCATCGCGGTCACCACCAGGCCGGACGCGTGGTCGGCCACCGTATGGGCCTTGTCGGCCACCTTGTGGCTCACATCCTCCAGCCGCGTGAGCAGGCCTTTGTCGGTGATGAAGCGGTCCATGTCGTCGGAATTCGCCGCCTGCGGCGCGGCCTGGGCGGTGGCGGCACAGGCCAGGAGAAGGATGCAGAGCCATCGGGACATGGGGGCGAAGGGTAACACGCTAAGCTTGCTTATCAAAAATCGCCCGCTTTGGAAGGAGGTTCCGAGCCATGGAATGGATGAAAAAATGCCCTCCCGTGCTTGCCAGTAAAGCGCGAGCAGCTATTTTTATAGGAGCGATGGGTTTCCAGGTGCTGGCGTGGGCGCAGAGCGTGACGCTGGCACCGGTCGCCACCGGGCTGGCCCATCCGTGGGCAGTGGCCTTCCTGCCCGAGGGGCGATTTCTGGTCACCGAGCGGCCGGGGCGCATGCGCGTGGTCAGCGCGGCCGGCGAGGTGGGGCCGGCGGTCGCGGGCGTGCCCGCCATCGCCGCGGGCGGGCAGGGCGGGCTGCTGGACGTGGTGGCGGACGCGGACTTCGCGCGCAGCCGCCGCATCTTCTTCTGCTTCTCCGAGCCCGGCCAGGGCGGCAACGGCACGGCGCTGGCGCGCGCCACGCTGTCGGCCGACGCGCGCAGCCTGCAGGACGTGAAGGTCATCTTCAGCCAGCGTCCCAAGGCCGAGAGCGCGCTGCACTTCGGCTGCCGCATCGTGCAGGCGGCCGACGGCAACCTGTTCCTCACGCTGGGCGAGCGCTACTACCGCAAGGATGACGCGCAGAAGCTGGACAACCACCTGGGCAAGGTCGTGCGCATTACCCCCGACGGCGCGGCGCCGCCGGACAACCCCTTCCTGAAACAGCCGGGCGCACTGCCCGAGATCTGGAGCTACGGCCACCGCAACCCGCAGGGCGCCACGCTCGGGCCGGACGGCAATCTGTGGGTGCATGAGCACGGCCCGCAGGGCGGCGACGAGATCAACCTGCCCCGGCCCGGCCGCAACTACGGCTGGCCGGTGATCACCTACGGCGAGAACTACGGCGGCGGCAAGGTGGGCGAGGGCACGGCCAAGGCCGGCATGGAGCAGCCGCTGCACTACTGGGTGCCGTCGATCGCGCCCTCGGGCATGGCCTTCCTGACCAGCACGCGCTACGGCGAGGCCTGGAAGGGCAGCCTGTTCGTGGGCTCGCTCAAGTTCGGCACGCTGCACCGGCTGGAGATCGGGCCGGACGGCAAGGTGCGGCGCGAGGACAAGCTGCTGCAGGGCAACGGCGAGCGCATCCGCGATGTGCGCCAGGGGCCGGACGGGCTGCTCTACCTGCTCACCGACAGCCCGCAGGGCCGTCTGCTGCGGCTGCAGCCGGGTGGTTGACCGACAATGCCGGCTTTCCGAAGAAGAACAGGACCGCCGCCATGCTGCTCGATGCCACCGAATCCCAACTCGTCCTGGTCGACTACCAGGAACGCCTGATGCCCGCCATCCACGACGGCCCCGCCGTGCTGGCCAACGCCCGCCGCCTAGCCGAGGCGGCGCGCCTGCTCGGCGTGCCCGTGTGGGGCACGGAGCAGAACCCCTCGCGCCTGGGCGCTAACGACACCGCGCTGCGCGCCCTGTGCCAGCGCACGCTCGCCAAGATGCATTTCAGCGCCGCCGAGGAGGGCCTGGGCGAATGGCTGCGCCCCGCGCCCAAGCCCCAGGGCGGCAACGCGCGCAGCCTGCCCAAGCATTTGCAGAAGCCCCAGCAGCCCACGGACGAGCGCCCCAGCATCGTCATCGCGGGCTGCGAGGCCCACGTGTGCCTGCTGCAGACCGCGCTGCAGCTGGTGGAGGATGAATTCGAGGTGTGGGTGGTGACCGACGCCTGCGGCTCGCGCACCGAGCGCAACCGCGACGCCGCCTTCGACCGCCTGGCCGGCGCGGGCGCCGAGCTGGTGACGACCGAGATGGTGATCTTCGAATGGCTGGGGAGCTGCGAGAACCCGGCGTTCAAGGAAGCGCTAGCGCTCATCAAATAATTGGGATATTTTTTGGCCTCTAGCGCTTGCTGGACAAGCGCTGGCAGCTATCAAATCAGGTGCTGATGGCAAATATCTCGCGTCAGCTTGCAGCAAGCCCGTCATGAATAATTATGAATTCAGAACGGGGCGTGCCCAGGCACTGGGAAGCGCACCGGGAGATCCGAGGAGACACCACGCCATGACGACCCGCTATGCCGACTTCTACCGCCAGTCCATCGACCAGCGCGACGCCTTCTGGGCCGAGCAGGCTCAACTGATCGACTGGCAGACCCCGCCGCAACAGGTGTGCGACTACAGCAACCCGCCGTTCGCGCGCTGGTTCGCGGGCGGCACCACCAACCTGTGCCACAACGCGGTGGACCGGCACCTGAAGGACCGCGCCGGCCAGAACGCGCTGGTGGCCATTTCCACCGAGACGGACACCGAGCGCGCCTACACCTTCGCCGAACTGCATGCCGAGGTGCAGCGCATGGCGGCGGTGCTGCAGGCCCTGGGCGTGAAGCAGGGCGACCGCGTGCTCATCTACATGCCCATGATCGCCGAGGCGGCCTTCGCCATGCTGGCCTGCGTGCGCATCGGCGCGTTGCATTCGGTGGTGTTCGGCGGCTTCGCGTCGGGTTCGCTCGCCTCGCGCATCGAGGACGCCGAGCCCACGGTGGTGGTGAGCGCCGACGCGGGCTCGCGCGGCGGCAAGGTCGTGCCCTACAAGCCGCTGCTGGACGAAGCCATCGAACTATCGAAGCACAAGCCCCAGGCCGTGCTGATGGTGGACCGGGGCCTGGCCCCCGCCGCCATGCGCGCCGGGCGCGACCACGACTGGGCCGCGCTGCGCGCCCAGCACCTGAATACCCAGGTCCCTTGCGCATGGGTGGACGCCACGCACCCCAGCTACACCCTGTACACCAGCGGCACCACCGGCAAGCCCAAGGGCGTGCAGCGCGACACCGGCGGCTACGCCGTGGCACTGGCCGCGAGCATGAAGCACATCTTCGACGCCAAGCCGGGCGAGGTGTACTTTGCGACCAGCGACATCGGCTGGGTGGTGGGCCACAGCTACATCGTCTACGGCCCGCTGCTCGCGGGCATGACGACCATCTTCTACGAAGGCCTGCCCACGCGGCCCGACGCGGGCGTGTGGTGGGGCATCGTGGAGAAGTACCAGGTCACACACATGTTCTCGGCCCCCACGGCGGTGCGGGTGCTCAAGAAGCAGGACCCGGCCTACCTGCAAAAGCACAGCGTGAAAAGCCTCAAGGCGCTGTGGCTGGCCGGCGAGCCGCTGGACGAGCCCACAGCGCAGTGGATCAGCGACGCGCTGCGCGTGCCCATCATCGACAACTACTGGCAGACCGAGACGGGCTGGCCCATCCTGACCCTGGCCAACGGCGTGCAGCCCCAGTCCCCGCGCTTCGGCAGCCCCGGCAAGGCCATGTACGGCTACGACGTGAAGCTTATCGACGAAGTCACCGGCGCCGAGCTGACGGGCGCCAACCAGAAAGGCGTGGTCGCCATCGAAGGCCCGCTGCCGCCCGGCTGCATGCAGACCGTGTGGCGCGACGACGCGCGCTTCGTCAACACCTACTGGAAGAGCATTCCCGGCCGCCTCGTCTACAGCACCTTCGACTGGGGCATCCGCGATGCCGACGGCTACTTCTTCATCCTGGGCCGCACCGACGACGTGATCAACGTGGCCGGCCACCGCCTGGGCACGCGCGAGATCGAGGAAAGCATCGCCGCCCACCCCGGCATCGCCGAGGTGGCCGTGGTCGGCGTGGCCGACAACCTCAAGGGCCAGGTCGCCATGGCCTTCGCCGTGGTGCGCGACGCGGCCAGCATCGCCGACGACGCGGCGCGCCTGAAGCTCGAAGGCGAGGTGATGAAGCAGGTGGACGGCCAGCTCGGCGCCGTGGCCCGGCCGTCGCGCGTGTTCTTCGTGACGGTGCTGCCCAAGACGCGCAGCGGCAAGCTGCTGCGCCGTGCCCTGCAGGCCGTGGCCGAGCGGCGCGACCCGGGGGACCTGACCACCATGGAAGACCCGGCGGCGCTGCAGCAGGTCAAGGATTTGGTCGGCTGATCCGGCGCCAGCCGCTGCGGCTCCTGCCGCGGTCAGAGATGGTCAAGCCTCAGCGGCAGAGGCTCGCCCAGCCAGATGGCATGCACGGTGTGCGCGGCGACTTCGTCTGCCAGCAAGGGGTGAATCAATACGGGCCTGCCACGCCGGCAGTTTTCCATCACCTCCCTGACTTCCTGCGAAAACTCCTCGCCATACTCCAACTGGAACATCGGCAGGGGCAGGGGGCCCGCCGCCCTCAGGAGCAGCGGGCCTACACGCACGGACTCCGGCAACTGCGAAATCATCTGTTCGCGGATCCAGCTTGCCGTCTGCTGATCGGATGGCGCAAAGAACAGGTGGGCATGAAAGTTCATCGATGATCAGCTGGCAGAAGCTCAGGCGGGCAACAGTCCCGTGAAGGCGGGTGCAGCCATGGTGGGGGTGAACTGGATGATCTGGTAGCTGGCGACTCCGTGGGCATGAAACGGATCCTGGGCCAGGACGGCCTCCAGTTCCTCGCGCGTTCCGGCCTTGGCCAGGATGACGCCACCCTCCCTCGGCTCCTTGCGGCCCGACAACAAGAAAACGCCAGCCGCGTAGTGGCGCTGAAGGTATTCCCGGTGCGCGTGCAGATGCTGATCGACTTCATCGATCGGTGCGGTGTAGGTAAGCAGAACCACGAACATTCTCGAATCCTCTTGCCGGCGCGATGCCCAGGCACACTGCCGAAATACTATGAAAATAATAGCTTCCAGCGCTTACCCCATAAGCGCTGCATGCGAATTTTACTATCATGGCCTTGCGCAGGACGGCGCTGTGATGTCCACGAGCGCTTGCTGAACAAAATGAAGGATGGGGTGCGCCGCGCGTCGGCAGCCAAGGCTATGCTCGGCTGCTAGTTCATTCCTTTTTGCCGAACCGCCATGCGCCTTGCCGTTGAAAACCTCGAAGCCTCCAAGATCCGTGAAGTCGCCAACGCCGGCATGGGCCGGGCCGACGTGCTGGCCTTCTGGTTCGGCGAGAGCGACGAGGTCACGCCCGAGCCCGTGCGCCGGGCGGCCATCGCCTCCATCGAACGCGGCGAGACCTTCTACGCCCACAACCTGGGCCTGCCCGAACTGCGCGCAGCCATTGCGGCCTACGCCAGCGCGCTGCACGGCCCGGTCGATGCCGGGCGCATCGCCGTCACCTCGGGTGGGGTCAATGCCCTGATGATCGCCATGCAGGCGCTGCTGGACGCGGGCGACGAGGCGGTAGCCGTCACGCCCGTGTGGCCCAACCTCACGGCCCAGCCGGCGGTGCTGGGCGCGCGGGTGCGCTGCGTGCCGCTGCGGGCGGAGCAGGGCGCCTGGACGCTGGACCTGCAGGCGCTGCTGGATGCCATCACGCCCGCCACGCGCCTGCTGATCGTGAACGCGCCGAACAACCCCACGGGCTGGACGCTCACGCGGGAAGAGCAGCAGGCCATCCTTGCGCATTGCCGTCGCACGGGCACCTGGATCCTGTCCGACGAGGTGTACGAGCGCCTGTACTACGAGCCCACGCCCAACGGTTGCGCGCCGAGCTTCCTGGACATCGCCGCGCCGGATGACCGGCTCATCGTGGCGCAGAGCTTTTCCAAGAGCTTCCTGATGACCGGCTGGCGCCTGGGCTGGCTGGTGCTGCCGCCCGCGCTGGTGGACGGCGTGGGCAAGCTCATCGAATTCAACACCTCCTGCGCCAGCGTGTTCACCCAGCGCGCGGGCCTGGCGGCGCTGGAGCATGCGGGCGAGATCACGCCGCCCCTGGTCGCGCACCTGCGCCGCTGCCGCGACACGCTGCTGCCCCAGCTGGCCGCGCTGCCGCAGGTGGAGGTGGCCAGCCCGCGCGGCGGCATGTACGCCTTCTTCCGGCTGCATGGCTTTGGCGATTCGCTGGACGTGGCGCGGCGGCTGGTGGCCGAGGCGGGCCTGGGCCTCGCGCCGGGCAACGCCTTCGCGCCCGAGGCGCAGGGCTGGCTGCGCTGGTGCTTCGCCTCCAGGGACGCTGCGCGGCTGGAGGCCGGTGTGCAGCGCCTGCGCGATTGGCTATCGAAAAAATAGCTGCTGGCGCTTGCCAGATAAGCGCTGGAGGCAGATTTGGCTTGAAGACTAAGCTGGCCGCTGCCGCTGCCAGCCCACGGGCGGCCGCCACTGCGCCGTCCAGCCGATGAAGTCCGCCAGCGGCATGGGCCGCGCGATGCAGTAGCCCTGAGCCTGGGCGCAGCCCAGCTGCAGCAGCATCTGGCCCTGCTCGACCGTCTCCACGCCCTCGGCGATCACGCGGTAGCCGAAGGAGCGGGCCAGGCCGATCACGCCCTGCACGATGGCCAGGTCGCCGGGGTCGCCCATCATGCCGTGCACGAAGCTCTGGTCGATCTTGAGCGTGTCCATGGGCAGACGGCGCAGGTAGGTGAGCGACGAGTAGCCGGTGCCGAAGTCGTCCAGCGACACCGTCACGCCCAGCGTGCGCAGCGCGGTCAGCGCCTGCGTGACGGCGGCCAGGTCATAGAGCGCGGCGCTTTCGGTGATCTCGATCTCCACCAGGTGGCCGGGCACCGTGGGGTGGCGTGCCAGGCACTGGGCCATCCAGTCCGCGAACTGGGGGTGCTGCAGGTGCTGGGCGGCGATGTTCACGCTCAGCGGCATGGGCATGTGCTGGGCCTGCAGCTGCTCCAGGATGGTCAGTGCCGTCTCGACCACCCATTCGCCGAAGCTGATCTCCAGCTCCGTGCCTTCCAGCAGCGGCAGGAACTCGCCTGGCGGCACCAGGCCGCGTTGCGGGTGCTGCCAGCGGGCCAGTGCCTCGGCGCCCACCACGGCGCCGCTGCGCATGTCCACCTTGGGCTGCAGGTAGAGCGTGAACTGGGCGTCCGCCAGCGCGTCGCGCAGGTGGCGGCCCTGTTCGCGCAGCTGCTGCAGCGCGCGCTCCTGGGCCGAGTCGAACTGATGGAAGCGGTTGCGTCCGGCCTGCTTGGCGGCGTACATGGCCTGGTCGGCATGGCGCAGCAGGGCGTCGGCGTCGGCGTCGTCCTGCGGGAACACGGTGTAGCCGATGCTGGCCGTGACCACCACGCGTTCGGCGTCGAGCGTGTAGGGGGCCGAGACGCTTTCCATCACGCGGTGCAGCATGCCCTCGCAGTCGTCCACCGAGGCCAGCTCGGGCATGAGGATCACGAACTCGTCGCCCCCCAGGCGGGCCACGCAGTCCAGCGGGCGCAGCGCGCGCGTGAGGCGGCCGGCCACCACCACCAGCAGCCGGTCGCCGGCGCCGTGGCCCAGGCGGTCGTTCACGGGCTTGAAGCCGTCGAGGTCCAGGTAGGCCACGCCCAGCTGCGTGCCGCCCTGGCGCGCCTGGGCCATGCAGTCCTGCAGCTTGCGGGCCAGCAGCACGCGGTTGGGCAGGCCGGTGAGCGCGTCGAAGAGCGCCAGCCGCTGCAGCAGCACCTCCTGCTCGCGCTGGGGCGTCACGTCGATGGCCACGCCCAGCATGCGCTCGGGGCGGCCCTGGGCGTCGAAGCCGACGATCTTGCCCAGGTTGCGCACCCAGCGCACGGCGTCGCCGGCCTGGTTGACGCGCCAGGTGGCGTCGAACGGCGTGCCGGGGTGCTCGGTGTGGCGCGCCAGTTCGGCGGTGATGCGGTCGATGTCGTCCGAGGCCATGCCGCTGGTCCACTGGGCCACGGCCCGCGGGTCGTCCTCGGACGGGATGCCGCGCATCGCACGCCAGCGGCTGTCGCCCGAGACGACGCCGGTCTGCAGGTTCCAGTCCCACAGGCCCAGCGACGCGGCGGAGATGGTGAGCGAGAGCAGCTCCTCGCGCTCGCGCACCTGCTCCTCGGTGCGCTTGCGGTCGGTGATGTCGTGCACCGAGAACAGCCAGCACGGCTCGCCGTCGAATTCGGTGGAGCGCATGGATTGCAGCACGGTGCGCGGCGGGCCGTCCCGCACGTTCAGCGTCACTTCGTAGCTGTTGAGCTGGCCGGTGCGCGCCACCGCTTCCATGAGGCACTGGCGGTCTTCGGCGGTGAAGATGCCCAGCTCGATGGCCGTGCGGCCGATGGCCTGCTCGCGCGGAATGCCCAGCATTTCCACCCAGGCGGGGTTGATGTCCACGTAGCGCCCGTCGGCGCGGCTCGACAGGCCCATGGGGTAGGGCATGAGCTGGAAGATGCGCGAGAAGCGCTCCTCGGACTGGCGCAGGCGCTGCTCGGCGCGCTTGGCCTCGTCGATGTCCTGGATCACGCCGCGCAGCCGCGTGACGCGGCCGTTCTCGACCACGGGCTCGCCGCGCGCGCGCACCCAGACGAGGCGGCCGTCGGCGTGCTGCACCTCCATCTCGATGCTCCACTCGGTGCGCTCGTGGATGCTCTGGCGCAGCCTGGCGCGCAGGGCCTCGCGGTAGGGCGGCGCCACCATGCGGTTGACGTAGTCCATGGGCAGGGGCGTGCCCGGCACCATGCCGTGGATGTCGAAGCACACGTCCGTCCAGTAGGCGAAGCCCTTGCCCAGCTCGTCCTCCCACGCGCCCAGCCGCGCCAGCCGGCCGGCCTGCTGCAGCAGGCTGTTGAGGGCACGCAGCTCGTCGCTGGTGCGTTGGGCTTCGGTCATGTCGTGGAAAACGAAAACAAAACAGTTCTCGCCATCCACAAGCACGGAGCGTGCCGACATCAGCCCCGGGATGCGCACGCCCCGGCTCAGGCTCTGCGCCATGAGCGGCAGGCGGTCCACCTTGCCTTCGCGGCGGAAGGTCTCCACCAGGCGCGCGCGCTCCTGCTCGCTGGCCCAGATCTTCAGCTCGGTGGAGGTGCGGCCGACCACCTGCTCGTGCGTCACGCCCAGCACCTCGCAGAAGGCGGGGTTCACGTCGATGTAGCGGCCGTCCGAGATGCGCGAGATGCCGGCCGGGTCGGGCAGCGTCTGGTAGAAGGTGGTGTACTTGGCTTCGGACGAGCGCAGCGCGTCCTCGGCCTCGCGGTGGGCGGTAATGTCCACGTCCATGCCGATCAGGGCCGTGGGCCGGCCCTCGGCGTTGCGCCGCGACACGGTGCCGCGCGACATCAGCCAGCGCCAGCGGCCCGACAGGTCCATCACGCGGAACTCGGCCTCGTAGGCTTCCTCCAGGCCGTCCATGGCGCGCGCCAGCTTGGCGGCGTTGCGCTCCGCGTCCAGCGGGTGGCGGCGCGCGTACCAGCGCTGCCAGATGTCGGGCGCGCCGGCATCGGCGCTGGTCAGGCCGAAGGCTTCGTAGAAGCTGCCGGCAAAGCGGAACTCGCGGTGGACCACGTCCCATTCCCAGCGTCCGCCGCCCAGCGAGTCGAGGGCCAGGCGCAGCTGCTGCTCGCGCTCCTCCAGCGTGTGGTTCGCGGTTTCCAGCGCCAGCACCGACAGCGCCTTGCCCGCCAGCAGCTGCCGCCCCGCGCCCAGGATCAGGATGCCCACGCCGTGGTACCAGGGCAGCAGTTGCCGCCACCCCGCCGCCGAGTCCGGCACCGGCGCGGCGCCGCCGGCCACCAGGCACAGCGCGACCACCGGGGGCAGGGTGAGGGCCATGCCCGTCATGCCCACCCACGGGTTGGCGCCCGGGCGCAGGTCCACGCGGCGCCACAGTGCGCCCAGGGCACCCGCGCCCGCCAGGACCAGCACCGCGGCCCAGCCGGCCGAGCTGTCGAGCCACAGCACCGCCACCATGGCCACGGCCGCCGTGACCAACGACGCCAGCACCCCGAAATACAGCCCCATGAACGCCGTGGCCGTGGGGTAGGCCGCCACGCCCAGCTCGGGCGCGTTCAGGCGCAGCACCACCAGCACCAGCGCCGACACCACGCCGCCCGCCAGCCCGGCCGCGAGCTGCGTGCGCCACGAGGGGCGCAGGATCTCGCCCGGCTGCAGATGCGCCAGCACCAGGACGATGAGGATCAGCAGGCCGCCGGCCAGCAGCGCGTTATGGGCCATGGAGCACGGCCTGGCGCCCGGAGGGGCCGTTCACCGGCCCGGGAAAATGAAAGCCGGGCCGCCGCGCCATTGCAGCGGCGCACGCAGATGGACGGAAACCCGGCGCAAGAACCATGCGCCGAGTTTAGGCGCGTTCGGCGGGGGCGGCGCTCGCGCGTCCTGTCCTGATAAGCCCGGTTGACAACACCGTGCCGCACACGATCACCAGGGCGCAGCCCATCATCCACGGCGTGATGCGCTCGCCCAGGAACAGCGCGCCGTACAGCACCGCGAACACGGGCGCGATGAAGGTCACGGCCAGCGCGCGGCTGGGCCCGGCGCTGGCGATGAGGCGGAAGTACAGGATGTAGGCGATGCCGGTGCACAGCACGGCGATGGCCGCGATGGCGCCCCAGGCGCGCGGCCCGGGCAGCTGGGCCGGCCAGAACCACAGCGTGGGCAGCGCCAGGCCCAGCGCCGCCCCGAGCTGGCTGCCCGTGGCCGTGGCCAGCGGCGGGATGCCCGCCAGGTAGCGCCGCGCGAAGCTGGCCGACAGCCCGTAGAAGCACGAGGCCAGCAGGCAGGCGCCGATGGCCCATTCGGCGCTGTCGGTCTTGAACCCCGTGCCTGCCGGCGCGCGCCAGGCCAGCAGGGCCACGCCCGCAAAGCCCAGGGCCAGCCCCACCCAGCGCAGGCGGCTGATGCGGTCGCCCAGCCAGGCCCAGGCGATCAGCGCGCCGAACAGCGGCACCGTGGCGTTGAGGATGGACGACAGCCCGGTGGCGATGTGCAGCACCGCCCAGGAAAACAGCGCGAACGGGATGGCCGAGTTGATGAGGCCCGCGAACATGATGGGCCGCCAGTGCCGGCGGAACGCCGGCCAGTGGCCCTGGCGCAGCATGATGGGCCACAGGAACACCGTGGCCAGCGCCACGCGCAGCCCGGCCGTGGGCAGCGGGCCGAATTCAGAGGCGCCCAGCCGCATGAAGAGGAAGGATGCGCCCCACAGGGCCGCCAGCAGGATGAATTCGCCGATCCAGGCGCGGGCGGGCAGGGTGGTGGGCGGATTCATGCGGCCTCCAGCGCCAGCAGCGCGGCCTTGCGCTCCAGCCCGCCCGCGTAGCCGGTGAGGCTGCCGTCTGCGCCGAGCACGCGGTGGCAGGGCACCACCACGCTCACCGGGTTGCGGCCCACCGCCGCGCCCACGGCGCGCACTGCTGGCGGGTTGTTTAGCGAGCGGGCCAGCGCGCCGTAGCTGGTAGGCGTGCCGCGTGGGACGACCAGCAGCGCCTGCCAGACGGATTGCTGGAAGGGCGTGCCGCCCGACAAATCCAGTGGCAGGTCGAACCCGGCGCGCTGGCCGCGCAGGTACGCATCGAGTTGGCGGGCGGCTTCTTGCAACACGGGGTGGTCGGGCGCGTTGGGCCACTGATGGGAAGGCTCGTGGCGTTGGCCCTCGAACCACAGGCCGCACAGGCCCTCAGGTGATGTCGCCAGGCGCACAGGGCCGAGCGGGGTGGGTGTGCGGATCTGCACCGTTTGGGGATGGAATTGCATGGTAGTGGGTACTACAAGCGAAATTGGGGATTGCTAAATAGGTATTTCGATAGATTCCCCCCACACCCTCTGGCTGACGATGCAGCCCGTCTGCGGCTGCAACTGAGCAGCAAACTTGCGCTTCCAGATGAACAGCAGCGAATGCAGGAG